>Ga0070683_100005501_pt1 | contig 10580 bp, 9 predicted proteins | sample KBSC713LmetaG_FD_64662 | JGI IMG/M metagenome (GOLD analysis project Ga0070683, IMG submission 64662) | Corn rhizosphere microbial communities from Kellogg Biological Station, Michigan, USA - KBS C7.1-3L metaG | ecosystem: Host-associated > Plants > Roots > Rhizosphere ...
GGCGATATTCGAGTGGCCAACGGCAAAGTGACCCTGTACAAGACCACTCCATGACCGCACGTCGTATCCTCATCGTCGACGATGAACAAGGCATTCGTGCTGCGCTGGGTCAGCTGCTGGAGTTCGAGGGATACGAAGTTCGGTCGGTGAGCAATGCGGTCGACGCGATCGCCGAATATCAGAAGCAGCGTCCGGATCTCGTCTTCCTCGACGTGAAGATGGCGGGGATCGACGGGATCGAGGCGTTGAAAAAGATCAAGGAGATCGACGCGAGCGCGGTGATCGTGATGATCAGCGGCCACGCGACAATTCAGACCGCGGTCGAAGCAACCCAGCTCGGCGCGTACGATATCCTCGAGAAACCGCTCGACACTGACCGCATTCTCGTCACGCTGCGGAACGCGCTGAAGCACCTCGATCTCCAAGACGAGAACACGCGACTCAAAGAGACGATCCAGTCGCGGTATGAGATCGTCGGAAAGTCGTACGGTGTGCGTGCGGTGATCGACAAGATCGAACGTGTCGGCAAAACGCCGGCACGCGTTCTGATCACCGGCGAGAACGGAACGGGCAAGGAGCTCGTCGCTCGCGCGCTGCATAGCCAGTCGTCACGCGCCGATCAGCCGTTCGTCGAGGTGAACTGCGCGGCGATTCCGAGTGAGCTCATCGAGAGCGAGTTGTTCGGTCATATGAAGGGCTCGTTCACGGGCGCGGTCGCCGACCGGGCGGGGAAGTTCGAGCAGGCAAATGGCGGCACGCTGTTCCTCGATGAAGTTGGCGACATGAGCCTCGCGGCGCAGGCGAAGGTGCTCCGCGTTTTGCAGGACGGCGTCGTGACGCGCATCGGTGGCTCGAAGCCGGTCGAGGTCGACGTTCGCGTGCTTGCGGCGACGAACAAGAACCTCGAGGCGGAGATCGCTGAGGCACGCTTTCGCGAAGATCTGTTCTACCGGTTGAACGTCGTTCCAATTCATGTTCCGCCGTTGCGCGAGCGCCGGGAGGACATTCCCTTGCTCGTCGCGCACTTTGTGAACGTGCTCACGCGACGAGAAGGCGTCGCGCCGCGCTCGTTCGCGCCGGAGGCCGTCGAGCGACTGACGCATCTCGACTGGCCGGGGAACGTGCGGGAGCTGCGTAACACGATTGAGCGTTTGCTCATTCTTGCACCGGGACCCCGGATCACCGGCGAAGACGTCGCGCGTCTCGTCGGGAAGCGCGATCCCGAGCAGGCCGGACTCGGCTCGTTGCTCGAGTGCAAGACGTTCGAAGAGTTCAAGCACGCGGCGGAGCGCGCGTTCTTGCTCGCGAAGCTGCGTGAGCTCGACTGGAATGTGTCGGAAACGGCACGAGCGCTCGACATGCCGCGTTCCAATCTCTATAAGAAGATCGAGCGGTATGGATTGAGCCGGGAGTCGGTGAGCTGATGGCGGATCGAAATTGGGATAAGGAGCTCGCGAAGGTCGATAAGCAGCTCGCATCGCTTTCGGACGAGCAGTTGTTGGGTCCATCGCCGGCGGCGCCGGTCGCGCTTCCTAAGGATGCCGGACGAAAGGCGGCGAAGAGTCAGGCTTCAGCCCCCTCGACCTCGGCTCCGACGAAAGAGACCTCGGCGATTGGCGTCTACGGCCGGCTCCTGCTGGCCATGCTCGTCGGCGCGGCGATGTACATCTGGCCGTACCCGGCGCAATGCGGGTTTGGACTCGCGGGTTACCTTGCAGCGGTAGGCGTGCTGATTGCGGGAGGACTGTGGGCTTCGGTCTGGACCTGGCGACATCGCGCCAGCCGAGCCCACACATTGTCGCTGCTAGTCGTGCTCTGGGGCCTCGTGCTGGCCTCGATGCAAGTCCTTCCTCGAATCGGATATGCGAAGCCGGACGCGAACCATCCGGCGGCGTGGTTGTGTCAATGACAGAGTGCGGAGGCCGCGCCGCGATTTGTGGCGCGGTCGCACGACACTGCAAACTTTTTTTACGCCAGCAGAGCGCTTCTTAAGTAATGAAAACCTTCAAGAACTTCATCGGCGGCGAGTGGGTCGCTCCGATTGATGGTGAATATTTCGAGAACAGAAATCCGGCGGACATTACCGATTCGATCGGCAAATTCCCGCTGTCGGGCGCGGCCGACGTCGAGAAGGCCGTAGAGTCGGCTCGGCGTGGATTTGAGATCTGGCGGTCGACGCCGGCTCCGGCGCGGGGTGATGTCCTCCGTCGTGTTGGGGACATTTTGACCAAGCGGAAGGAAGAGATCGCCGATCTCATGACGCGCGAGATGGGCAAGCCGCTCGCTGAGACTCGAGGCGACGTCCAAGAAGGCATCGACACGGCGTACTACGCTGCATCGGAAGGCCGCCGACTCTTTGGCCACACAGTGCCGAGTGAGCTGCGGAACAAGTGGGCAATGAGCTTCCGTCGTCCGATTGGCATCGCCGGGATCGTAACGCCGTTCAACTTCCCGCTCGCGATTCCGACGTGGAAGATGTTCCCGGCATTGCTCTGCGGTAATCCGTGCATCTTCAAGCCCGCCGAAGACGTGCCGCACACCGGACACGTGTTCGTCGAGACGCTTCTCGAGGCCGGCCTTCCACCGGAAGTCATTCAGCTCGTGCACGGCCAGGGAGAATCGGCTGGCGCGGCGATCGTGAATCATCCGCTCATCCCGCTGATCTCGTTCACCGGCTCAACCGAGACCGGACGCATCGTCGGCGAGACGTGCGGCCGCATGCATAAGCGCCTCTCACTCGAGATGGGCGGCAAGAACGCGATGCTCGTGTTCAACGATGCGGACCTCGATCTGGCGCTCGAGGGAGTCTTGTGGGGCGCGTTCGGCACGACCGGTCAACGCTGTACCGCGACGAGCCGTCTCTTGATCCAAGACGGTGTACACGACCAACTCCTCGGACGTCTCGTCGATCGCGCGCGCGAGCTCAAGCTCGGCGACGGTCGGCGGGGTGGAACGGATGTTGGACCGCTCATCAACCAGAATTCCGTTGATAAGGTCGAGCGTTACATCGACATCGGACAGGAAGAGGGCGCGGACTTGATCTGCGGCGGAAATCGCCCGACAGGCAAAGGACTGGACAATGGCTACTTTTTTGAGCCAACGATTTTTGCTCGCGTCCGCGCGGGAATGCGTCTCGAGCAGGAAGAGATCTTCGGTCCAGTGCTCTCGGTGGTTCGGTTCCGCACAGCGGACGAAGCGTTCACGATCAACAATGACGTGAAGTACGGTCTATCGTCTTCCGTCTACACGCGCGATGTGAACATTGCGATGCGCGCGATGAACGAGCTCGACAACGGCATCACGTATATCAACGCGCCGACCATCGGCGCGGAGGCACATCTCCCATTCGGCGGCGTAAAACAGACCGGCAATGGTCATCGCGAGGGCGGTTGGGAGGTCTATGAGTTCTACTCGGAGACGAAGGTTGGATACTTGGATTTCTCCGGCGCCTTGCAGCGAGCCCAGATCGACAACTATCTCGGAACGCCAGACTGATACTTGAATTCGGAATTCCGACCAACGGTGCGAAGCGCCGCAGGGAGAAGCGATCAATGGCCAAAGGATGGACCTGACGAACCCGAACGAGCCGACCGCGACGTCAGCGGCGGGGGAATCCGCCACGGAGGCGACCGGAGGAGCGGCGCGTCAGATCACTCCGTCGCAGCGCATGGAAGCGCTGCGCGAGTTGAATCGCGGACGCTCCGGGCTCGGGTTCCTCTGGGAGTGGACCAAGATCTTCCAGGTCTCCGTTCTTCTGTTTTTGCTCATAAGAACATTCCTCGTCGAAGCATTCAAAATCCCCAGCGGCAGCATGGAAAACACGCTGCAGGTTGGGGATTTTCTTCTGGTCAACAAGCTCGTGTACGGCGCGGAAGTCCCATTCACGCACAAGCGCCTTCCTCGGCTCCGCAGCCCGCAGCACGAAGACGTGATCGTCTTCGAGTTTCCTGAAGACATCTCGAAGAATTTCGTGAAGCGTCTCGTCGGCCTGCCCGGCGACACGTTGCAGATGATAGACGGGAAGCTGTACCGAAACGGCATTCAGCTAAAAGAGCGCTACGTCGAGCATACCGAGCCCGACATGGATCCCGCGTTCCACGATTTCGACTGGCAGCGCGACTATCTCATCGCCGGACCGATGTCGACGGCGCAGTATCTTCCGTCGCGTAACAACTGGGGCCCATTGCTCGTCCCAGAAGGGAAGTACTTTGTTCTAGGCGACAATCGAGACAATTCCCTCGACAGTCGTTATTGGGGTTTCGTGGCGGACTCTCTGGTCAAGGGTCGTCCGTTCGTTGTCTATTACAGCTACTCGCCGGATTCGGTAGACACCTTCGCGTGGCTCACCCACATTCGCTGGACGCGATTGGGCGAGCGCATTCACTGATTGTTCCTCCCTGCGGCGCTTCGCACCTTCGGTCGGAATTCCGCATTCAACGATTGATCGACTCGCACGGAATCGCTCGAAGGTCTCCCGCTCGAACGTTCACCCACCCTGAAGTCTCCCCGTGCATGTCGTCGCATGCACTCGGGGTCCGTCGCACAAGGAGCCGCTGTACGAATGGCAGCCACTGGACACAAGAAGTCGTCGTACGAAGAAGGCTCGCTTGATCAATACCTTCGCGACATCAGCGTATATCCGCTGATCTCGCGCGACGAGGAGGTCCGTCTCGCCCAGAATATTCGGAAAGGCGAGCAGGAAGCGCTCGACAAGCTCGTTCGCTCCAATCTCCGTTTCGTCGTTTCCGTCGCGAAGAAGTATCAGAATCAGGGCGTGTCGCTGTCCGACCTGATCAACGAGGGCAACCTCGGTCTGATTCGCGCCGCGCACAAATTCGACGAGACGAAGGGCATCAAATTCATCTCGTACGCCGTGTGGTGGATTCGCCAGGCGATCCTTCAGGCGCTCGCGGAGCAGTCGCGTATCGTCCGCGTTCCGCTCAACCGCGCGGGAACGTTGCACCGCATCGGCAAGCGCGCGAACGCGCTGCTCCAAGAGCTCGGACGTGACGCCACGCACGCCGAGATCGCGCACGGGATGGACATCACGGAGGAAGAGGTCGCGAAGACCATGGCGATCTCGCAGACGCATCTCTCGCTCGATGCGCCTCTGACGCCGGGTGAAGACAACAAGCTTCTCGATTACCTCCCGGACACGCTCAATCCCACGCCGGACGAACAGACGTTCGAGAAGGCGCTGACGGAGTCGATCGAGGAAGCGCTGTCGCACCTCAAAGAGCGCGAGTCGAAGATCCTGCGCCTCTATTTTGGTCTCGACGGAAGCGAACCGATGACGCTCGAGGAGATCGGCGCGCTGCTCGGGATCACGCGCGAGCGTGTCCGGCAGATCAAAGAGAAAGCGCTATCACGCTTGCGCCACGTCAGCCGTGCGCGCGCCCTCGAGTCTTATCTGGGTTGAACCGGTAAAAATTGTGGTATCGCTCTTCGGTCACGAGCCGAAGCTGCGTTTCTTGTTCGATCAGCTCTCCGTAAAACGGCGCGGCGTAGATCAGCAGCACGTCGCGCGGCCGCTCTTCGACGGATGCACGAAGATTGCGCAACACGGGGGCGAGAACGGCCGGACGAAACGGATTGAACATGAAGATCACCGTCGGGACGGCCTCGAACCGATATTGGATCGCGTCTCCGTGAACGAGCGAAATGTTCGTGCATCGCTGTGCGTGGCTCGAGTACTGCTGAACATTGCGCGACGCGATATCGTGGAGGGGACGCGAGAACTCGACCCCAATGATCTTCCGAAAAGGGAAATCCGATGCAACGAGCAGCACGCGTCCCTTTCCGGACCCGAGATCGATGAAGTTGTACCGCGGATACTCGACGTCGAGTCGACCAATCAGGTCGAGCAGAAATCTCGGGTGGGACGGCGCATAGGGCGCCGCGTGGTCGGAATTGCTACCGACGTCTCCCAAGTTCGCGACGGAAACGTCACCGCAGGTGCTGACATTGTGTCTCCAGTCATACAGCCGGCAGCGCGCCTCGCCGACAACAGTCTTCAACCGATGAATCACGCCGGGGTTGTTCATTCGCTCGACTGTGCCTGATGCTTCGCTGAAGTCAGTTCGCTACCCTCGCTAAGAATATTCGCCTGTGACGCAGAACGCTTCCCTCGATTCCGCGCCGGTACAAAGCCGGATCGTGCATTCGTTTCCCGACGACGCGGAGCTCGAGCGACAGTGGCGGACGTTTCTATTGGGGGCCGACTATCCGACGCACTACGTCGCGCCCGAGTTCTTTCTCGAGCCGTTCGTCAAACAGAAGAAGCCGTTCGCCATCGTCGTTAGCCGCGGGTCCGCGGTGGTCGCCGTGCTCACCGGCGTTCACGAAGGGAATCAAGTCGTGTGCGGGGTCGCCGGCCGGCCACAGATCGCATTCGTTCGGCCGTTCGGCGCCGACGTCCAATCATCGATGCTCGAGGCGCTCCGCCGGGAAGCTGGGAAATCCGAGCTAATCACAATCACGACGTGGTCCCCGGTCCCAGGCTTCAAGACGAGCGGCTTCGATGAGCGCGCCATCGATGCGATCATGACGCTCGACTTGACCCGCGGCCCCGACGTGCTCCGCAAAGAATTCAACAAAGGGCGAAAGTCGGACATCACCTTCGCACAGAAGGCCGGCGTCGTCGTTCGCGAGTGGGAATCATCCGAGGAAGAATTCCGCGAGTACTACGCGATATACGCCGACTGGTGCAAGCGGAAAGAGATTGACGTCACACCGTACGACGTCATGCGAGCCGCATTCGGTCTGCGCGACAGCCGCCGTCTTTTCCTCGCGTTTCACGACGGCAAAGTGATCGCCGGAAGTGTCGTTCGATTTACGCCATCAGGTGTCGCCGAGTATTCGGCGAACAACTCGAGGCCAAGCGCGCTGAATCTCCGCCCGAACTCGCTTCTGAACTGGGTCGCGATTCAATGGTCCCACGCACAAGGACTGCGAGTCTACAGCATGGGTGGAGCGCACCCATTCCTTCGGCACTTCGGCGGTTCTGAGATCCCGATTTACCGATATCGGAAGGATCTCACGCTCTTCCGTAGGCATGACCGCGCCGAGTGGGCGCGCGCCAAGGTGGGCGGCGTCGTCCGAGCCGTGAGGAAGCGCCTCAAAGAGCGGCGCGAGGCGAATCAGAGCCAGGCCGAGCCCACGAAGAGCGGGCCGGCGAAGTCCTAGGAAGGCATCCTACCTCGCGTGTTGATCGGGGCGTAACTTGGAGGCGGTCGTGCGATTGTCCCCCCGCACCACGAGCCGCCAACATGCTACGCTCTTCACTCTTCCGGTTGACGCCAGTCGCTGGACTCCTCGCGTCCTCGCTTGTCGCTGCGCAAGCGCCTGTACCGCAATCACAGCCGGCACGCGCGCCAAGCGCAGGCTTCACCGCCGATGATGCGCTCGAGATCAACACGACGAGCATCGCCGACATGAGCGACGACGGCAAATGGCTCGCGCTCACAACGTCACTGCGGCGTGACTCCTACGGGACTGACTTTCGGCACGACGGCGATCCGACGTACGTACATCCCGTTCCGCTGCGCGTTTGGTCCGTCGACGCAAAGAGCGGGCAGCGCACGCCGATCTTCGCGGACAAAAAAGCCGTTCGCTCGATGCGGTGGTCGCCCGACGGCAGCCAACTCGCGATGCTCGTCTGGAATGGCGACAGCTACGAGCCGGCGATCTGGGCTCGCACGACAGGCAAGCTTTCGTCGCTGAAGATGCCGGCGGGCAGGTATGTCGCGGAGACGAGCGACATTCGCTGGAATGGCGCCGGGACGCAGGTCGTCGTCGCTGTGCACACCACCGCGTGGCGCCAAAAAGCCAAAGACACGTTCACGAACATGACCGCAGGGCCTGTGTTCGTGCAGAACAGCAAGGATCCCTTCCTCGCGTGGGACGACCTCCGACGAATGGGCAATCGTCGCAGCGTCGGCGAGCTCGATGCGAAAACCGGGGCGTACAAAGAGCTTGTCCCGGAGGCGATGATTTCGTCATACACAGTTGCTGATGATGGAAGTGTCATCGCCTACACCGAGGATCAAACCAAGAAGACCGACTACGATGGAAATGGCGGCGACGGACGCCTCTTTGCCCGCTCGCTCGCGACCGGAACGAATCGAACGATCCTGCCGTCGACAAATCGCACGCAGGTGATCTGGTCGGAGGACGGAAAGCGGTTCGCCTATTCGAAGGACGGACGTGTCCACCTCGGCTCCGTCGGCGATTCGACGACAAAACTCATCGCTGGTCCACCCGAAGTCGCGCGTGGAACGGCGGCGCCGCCCGCGGACACAACGGCCGCCGGCCGAGCAAAGGCTCGCGCCGAGCGGTTCACTGCGAGCCGGTTCAGTCCTCGTGGAGACGCCCTGCTCATGTCGAACGGTGAAGGGCAGTGGGTCGTCGACCTCGGCACGAACGCGAAGGACATGGTCATCGCGGCGAACGACTCGAATCCGACGATGCCGCGTGTAACCTTCGCCGCGTGGAGCGATGATGGCTCGAAGCTCTATTTCACGACGGCCTCTCGTATGAAGTGGGAGCGCGGCGTCGTGCGCTATGATCGCTCGACAAAGAAGACCGATCAGCTCGTGAAGGACGGCCGGTCGTATAGCAACCTCCGTCTATCAAAGGATGGCAATACCGCTTTTCTAACGGTGACCGAAGGCAATCGTCCCGGCGACATTTTCACGGCCGACGGCAGCCTCGCGAACATGAAGCGGTTCACCGAGTCGAACCCGCAGCTGTCGGCCAAGAAGTTTGGCCCGACTGAGCTGATTCCATATCTCGACGCCGATGGGCATCAGAAGAACGCCGTTGTCTACTATCCTGCCGACTACGTGAAGGGCAAAGCGTATCCGACGGTGTTCGAGGTGTACGAGGATTTCTTCGACGATAACTTCGACGTGCGAGCAAACGTGCTCACAGGTCACGGATACGTCGTCGTGCATCCAGCGGTCGACTTCGAGATCGGCTATCCGGGGGAGGCGTGGCTCAAGGGCGTGACGGCTGCGGCGAACAAGCTGGTCGAGATGGGCATCGCCGACTCGGCAAAGCTCGGTCTCCAGGGGCAAAGCTACGGCGGCTACGCGGTGAACCTGCTGATCACGCAGACGAATCGGTTCAAGGCCGTGATCAACATCTCGGGCAAGGTCGACCTCATCAGCTTCTACACCGACAGCCCGCGGCTCGGCGTTCGAAACATCACGGCGGCCGAGCGCTCGCAGGATCGTATCGGGGCGACGCTCTGGCAGCAGCCGCAGAAGTACATCGCGCACTCGGCGATCATGAACGTGGATCGAATCACGACTCCGCTGATGTTGATCACCGGGCAGCAGGACTCGAACGTGCCGTCGGACAACACGCGCGAGATGTACTACGCGATGAGGCGCCTCGGGAAGGAATGTCTGTGGGTGGACTACATGAACGGCGGTCACGGCGGCGGCACCGCGTCAGCGGAGGATTTCCTCGACATGCAGCGCCGGATGCTCGAGTTCTACGACGCGAAGTTGAGAAAGACGGCGCCGGGGAAAACAGCGACGAACGATCGGCACTAACCGTCATCCCGAGCGCAGCGAGGGATCGCTTTCACTACGGCGTTCAACCGCCTCGCCTGGAGAGCGATCCCTCGTCGCTTCGCTCCTCGGGATGACCATCGGAGCTACATGCCACAACAATCGTCCTTTGATGTGACTACCGGCGTTGATCTGCAGGAAGTGGACAACGCCGTCAATCAAGCACAGAAGGAAATCGCCCAGCGTTACGACTTCAAAGGCTCGAAATCGGAGATCGAGTTCAAGCGCGCAGAGGAGCTCATCAATCTCGCGGCCGACAACGATTTTCAGATGCGCGCGTTGTTCGACGTCGTGCAAGCGAAGCTCATCAAGCGAGGCGTTTCGGTAAAAAACCTCGACATCGGCGAGATCAAACAGGCAGGCGGCGACATGGTTCGCCGCGAAGTAAAGCTCAAGACGTCGCTCGATTCAGAGACGGCGAAGAAGGTCGCGGCCGCGATCAAAGACGCGAAGCTGAAGAAAGTCCAAGCGTCGATTCAAGGGGATCAGGTGCGCGTTACCTCACCGTCGAGAGACGATCTACAAGAGGCAATCGCCCTGCTGCGGAAGGGCGATTTCGGCGTCGAGCTCAAGTTCGGGAACTATCGATAGCTAGTGCTCGGGCCGGATCGGTGCGCAGCCCTCGTTTGCGAATCGCTCGAGATCTCCGCGACGCATCGCGATCGCAAGGAACGCCGCATCGTCATCGTGATTCCAGTAACGCCAGCCACCCGTGCTCTTCATTCGACGGTACGCCGGCAGCTTCTGGTCCCAGCGATTGAGCAGCACGCGAGCCGCAAGACAACGCTGAGCCGCCGGTGAATTTGGCGTCGTCGCGACTGAGCTCCCGACAGCCGCGCGAAGGACGGCGTCCGCGGCGATCTCAGTTCCCGCGCCGCGCAGCGACGCGAGATGCACGAGGTCCAGCGACTGGTCGGCAGTCGCGCCGACTCGCTCCGCGCGGGCGACGTTCGTCCGGGCGACGATCGCGTCGGGATCGGCGATGTTCAGCCCGACAAGGAA
>Ga0070683_100005509_pt1 | contig 10574 bp, 11 predicted proteins | sample KBSC713LmetaG_FD_64662 | JGI IMG/M metagenome (GOLD analysis project Ga0070683, IMG submission 64662) | Corn rhizosphere microbial communities from Kellogg Biological Station, Michigan, USA - KBS C7.1-3L metaG | ecosystem: Host-associated > Plants > Roots > Rhizosphere ...
AAGTCCTCTGATGTGAAGCCGACCGAGACCGCGAGCGCACCCGCCGAGCCGCGCCGCCATACCTTCCTGCCCGCGCCGCGCGAAAAGACGGTGGCCAGGACCGCCGCCCCTGCGCCGGCCGCGTCTCCCGCAGCCTCGGCTGAGACCGCCGCCGCACCTGCCGAAGACCGCCGCGACGCCAACGATCTGGCGCGGGCGGCGATCGAGCGCCTGCGCGACAGTCAGCCCAAGAATCAGGACAAGAACCAGGAAAAGAATCAGGACAACAAGACGCAGGAAGCCTCCCGCACGGCGGAGACACCGCGCCTGCAGGAAGTGTCGCGGGCCCTCTCTCCGGCGCAGACCGCCTCCGTTCGTCCGCTGCCGCCGCCGATCACGGTTACCGCACCGCCGGCCGACGCGCCGGCCAACACGGCCTCGATCCGCAACGACGACCCGAACCGGCCAACGCCCCCGGCCGAGATTCCGCCGCCACCGCCGATCGACCTGCAGGCAGACGCAAGCAAGCTGGCGACGCGCACGAACAACATGGCCCAGGACGTGCTCCATGCGGCCAAGTCGATGTTCCATGCGGTGCTGCCGAACTCGGACAGGCAGCAGCAGAGCAGCAGCAACGCCAGCCAGTTCACCGACTGAAGCGTAGTGCTGGCCGGTTCCTGCCGCCAACGCGGGCGGTTTCGTCCTTCGGGCGCAGATTGAGGGTGCGGGCATAGGAGCCGGCGGCCTTGTTCGTAAGCCAGCCCTCGCGTCAGCCAGGCCTGTGCGTTTTGCGCATCGTCCTGCACGGCCCCGTCGGGGAAATACAGCCCTTACAAAAACAACAACGCGGGCCAAAGGGCCCGCGTTCTGCAACATGCAATTCGTTGAATGTGCTCAGCGCATGCCGCCGCGCGGGCCGCCGCCAGGGCCGCCACGGCCGCCGCCTGCGCCACCACGCTCGCCGCCAGGGCCAGCGCCGAACACCGGCTTCGGCTTCATCGGCAGCAGGCCTTCGCGCTGCAGTTTCTTGCGCGCCAGCTTGCGTGCGCGGCGCACGGCTTCGGCCTTTTCGCGGGCCTTCTTCTCGGAGGGCTTTTCGTAGTGGCCGCGGAGCTTCATCTCGCGGAAAATACCCTCGCGCTGCATCTTCTTCTTCAGCGCCTTGAGGGCTTGATCGACATTGTTATCGCGAACGAGAACCTGCACGCGGCATCCTCTTTTCAGGTGGTCGGATTTGAATCGGATTAAGACCAAGGGCCGACAAAAAGGCCACGCCCTGGGTCCAGAGCGCGCGGATGTATCAGACAAAAGGCGAAATGTCTACCTTTGGAGCTCGATTTCGGTCCGATAGGGCCGCGGAAAACCGGTAAATTTCCGCGACGGGCAGGCCTCCATTTTGAGGTTTGGCTGCTTTTTGGGCTTACTTTCAACCAAAGGTAGGGGAGCGATGGCGAGTCGGTGGAGGCGCTCCATGGAACCGAGAAAATATGCTGCCGAACTAATCGGAACGTTTTGGCTCACATTTGCGGGGTGCGGCAGCGCGGTGATCGCCGCCGGCTTTCCGCAGGTCGGTATCGGCCTGCTCGGCGTTGCTCTGACATTCGGACTGAGCGTCGTCACCATGGCCTATGCGATCGGACATGTGTCGGGCTGCCACCTCAATCCAGCCGTCACCGTAGGTCTCGCCGCTGGCGGGCGTTTCCCTGCCGGCCACATCCTGCCCTATGTGATCGCGCAGGTCGCCGGCGCGGTGATTGCTGCGGCACTGCTCTATGTGATCGCGAGCGGCGCTCCGGGATTTGACGTCGGCAAGGGCTTTGCGTCCAACGGCTATGATGCGCATTCGCCAGGCCAGTACAGCCTGGTCGTCTGCTTCATCACCGAGGTGGTCATGACGGCGATGTTCCTCTTCGTCATCATGGGCGCCACCCACGGCAAGGCGCCTGCGGGCTTCGCGCCATTGGCGATCGGTCTCGCGCTGGTGATGATTCACCTCGTCAGCATTCCCGTCACCAATACTTCCGTGAACCCGGCGCGCAGCACCGGCCCTGCATTGTTCGTCGGCGGATGGGCACTGGCGCAACTCTGGCTGTTCTGGATAGCGCCGCTGATCGGCGGGATGCTGGGAGGCGTTCTCTATCGCTGGCTGAGCGCGGAGCCGACCGGCGTCGTGGAGGGCACCAGGCCGGCGTAACGGCGGCAGGAGTGCGGGTACGTGATCGCTGTGCCCTTAAATCTGGCGGGCTATTTTTTGCCCGCTGGAGCGACTTCCGTCACGTGCCCCATCTTTCGTCCCGGCCGTGGCGCGCCCTTCCCGTAGAGGTGAACACTGGCGCCCGGGACGGTCAGCCACTGCTCGTAGTCGTTGACCTCATCCCCGATCAGATTGGTCATGGTGACCGGGCCATGGCGGACCGGCTTGCCGAGCGGCCAGCCGGCGATGGCACGGATGTGCTGCTCGAACTGCGAGATCGAGGCGCCGTCGAGCGTCCAGTGTCCGGAATTATGGACCCGCGGCGCGATCTCGTTGACCAGCACCTTCGGCCCCGACACGCCGCTCGCCAGCACGAACATTTCGACTGCGAGCACGCCGACATAGTCGAGCGCGGTCGCGATCTTGCCCGCGATCGCGCGCGCTTCCGCCGCCAGCGCGTCGGGGATCGCGGCCGGCGCCCGCGAGATTTTCAGAATGTGGTCGCGATGCTCGTTTTCGGTGACGTCGAAGCACTCGACCTCGCCGTCGGCCGAGCGCGCCGCGATCACCGAAATTTCGCGCTCGAAGGGAATGAAGGCTTCGAGGATGGCGGATTTGGTGCCGAGTTCGTTCCAGGCGCGCGTGGGATCGTCGCCGTCGCGGAGGAGCGCCTGTCCCTTGCCGTCATAGCCGAAGCGGCGGGTCTTGATCACGGCGGGCAGCCCGATCCGCGCGATCGCCTCGCGCAGACCGGCAGCCGTCGAGACGTCGGCGTAGCCGGCGGTGCCGATGCCGAGCCGCGTGACGAAATCCTTTTCCGCAAGGCGGTCCTGCGTGGTCTCGAGGATTTTCCGGTTCGGCAGCACGGGACGTCGCGCCGACAGCACCAGCGCCGCGGAGGCCGGCACGTTCTCGAACTCATAGGTGATGACGTCGACGTCGTTGGCGAAGACTTCCAGCGCCTCGACATCGGCATATTCGGCGCAAGTCGCATTCAGCACGACGTCGAAGGCGGGCGAGTCCGGATCCGGCGAGAATATCTGGCAACGCAGGCCCAGCCGCGCGGCCGCCATCGCCAGCATACGGCCCAACTGTCCGCCGCCCAGGATTCCGATGGTGTCGCCGGGCTTCAGCTTCACCCGATTGGACCCGCTCACGCCGATCCCTCCGGACGCTCGGCGACGGCGTCCGTATGTTTCTTGCGCCAGGCGGCGAGCCGTGCAGCGAGTGCCGGGTCGCCAAGCGCCAGCACGCTGGCGGCGAGCAGCGCCGCGTTGACGGCCCCGGCGCGGCCGATCGCCAGCGTGCCGACGGGAACGCCGGCCGGCATCTGGACGATGGAATAGAGCGAATCGACCCCCGACAGCGTCTTGGACTCGACGGGGACGCCGAACACCGGCAGTTCCGTGAGCGAAGCCGCCATGCCCGGCAGATGCGCAGCTCCGCCGGCGCCGGCAATGATGACCCTGAAGCCGGCCGCCTTGGCGCCCCTGGCGAAGGCATACAGGCGATCGGGGGTGCGATGGGCGGAGACGATGCGGGCGTCGCAATCGACGCCCAGCTCTTTCAATGTCTCGGCCGCATGCCGCATGGTTTCCCAGTCGGACTGGCTTCCCATGATGATGGCAACCGTAGCGGGCATAATTCTTCTCAGGAATCCAGAAACATGGGCCGGATTATAGGTTCAGGCCGATGTCGGCAAGGCGTGGCAAGGGAGCAGGAATGCACTATCCTGTCTTGGTGAATCCCGGCAAGCCTTCATAAGCAGGCCTTAACGCTGATGCCCACCAAAAAGCGAGCCCGGCCGCCCGCAAAGGCGGCCCCAAAACGCGGTAAGCGCCGCGGGGCCGCCCGTCAGGTGGGCAGATCGGGAGCGGGTGGCACGGGAGACGGCGACAAGGCGACCATCCGCAGGCTCCGGCGTGAACTGGCGGCGGCGCTGCAGCGGATCGAGGAGCTGCAGGCCTCCGCCGATACCGACTTCCTGCTCGGCATTCCCAACCGGCGCGGATTCGAGCACGAGCTTGGCCGCGCCATCGCCTATATCCAGCGCTACCGCGCGAGCGGGGCGCTGATCGTGCTCGATGTCGACCGGCTGAAGCCGGTCAACGACGCTTTTGGCCATGCTGCCGGCGACGAGGTGCTCAAGGCGATTGTCGACGTGCTGACGCGCCAGGTGCGCGCCTCCGACGTGGTCGGGCGTCTCGGCGGCGACGAGTTCGGCCTCTTGCTGTGGAATCTCAGCGAGACCGATGCGCGGGCGAAAGCGGCCATGCTGGAAGCGGATATCGACCGGCTGAGCTTTGCCTTTGACGGGAAAAACGTGACGGCCGGCGCCTCCGCGGGCGTCGCGATCCTGGGGCCGCATTCCCATGCAGCCCGGGCGCTGGAAGAGGCCGACAGCGCCATGTATGTGCGCAAGGCCCAGCGCCGGCACGAACCGAAATCAGCGGCAGGCTAGAGGCCGCTCAGATCGTCCGGCACGTTGCCGAATTTCCTCAACAGCTTCGCATCGCTGAACTCGCCGGCCATCGGATCGCCGCTGCGGCTGAATGCCACTGCGCCGGTATTGCCGGCGACCCTCGACAGCATCTCGGCGCGCCGCAGCGCCGTGCCCGGGCTCTGGCATTCCTCCGCAGCACCAGGGACGAGCGTTCCCGTGTCGTCCTGCAGGAAGGGCAATGCGACATAGTAGGTGGTGATGTCGGCCATGATCATGCTCCGTCAGGCGGCGTTGCTTTTCGTGCATGACGACGGCAGCGGGGCGCAGCCCGAGGAGATCGCCGCCTGCAATTCCGTCAGCTCGGCTTCCAGGAACTCGTTGGCCATGATCAGCGCCTTGATCGTGCTGCGCAGATTGCCGTCGCACATCGCGATCGCCTGGTCGCAGGCCTTCTCGTAATGGCTGTTGTCGGACGCAATTAAGGATGCGGACATGGCTGACGCTCCGGGATGAGGGACGGTCAGAATGTTCCTATTTTGTTCTTATGGAGTCAAGCGGTCCTTCCCGGGCGGGGCAGGAATTTTTCACCCCGGCCCCCGGGCGCGGCCGCTCAGGCAATGATGTCGGGCGTGATCTGGTCTTCGATGAAAGCGATGCGGTCGCGCAGCTGCAGCTTGCGCTTTTTCAACCGCTGCAGCCGCAACAGGTCTGGCGCAGGCGACTGATGCAGCGCATCGATCGCAGCGTCGAGATCGCGGTGCTCTTGCTGCAGCCGGGCCAGTTCGGCATGCAGTTCGCGCTCATCTTCGTCAGTCATGATGCAACTTAGCCGAAAACCGCAATAAGATTGCGAAAGGCTGTGGAAAGCCTGTGGGAAATATCGCCCCTGCCGGTGCTGTCCGCAACTGCCAAAACAGCGTGCAAGGGCCTGTCGGGTCTGGTGAACACCGGATTCGCCGAGCGCTTAAGTTCACCGGTTCCCTGCTCACGTTTCGTTACATATGGACGTCAAAAAATGACGGCGCCGATTCGCTTAACCATCGACAGATTCGGGCGGAGGTGTACACTTCTTCATCCGGATCGAATCTGCGGTTTGAACCAACCAAGGAGGTTTCGAATGGCCCTTCAGGCACATCTCGTTGAACTGGAACGGAAACACAAGAGCCTCGAAAACGAATTGCACGAAGCCCTCATCCACCTTTCAACAGACGACCTGCAAATAGTCGAATTGAAGCGCCGGAAACTGATGGTAAAGGACCAGATCGAGCGGTTGAAGCAGTCCGCCGACACGTTGCATTAGCCAAGATCCGGCATTAGCCAAGATCTGGCACTAGCCAAAATCTCGCACTAGCCAAGATTTCAGCATCGCCGTCATCCCTGCATGGGCGCGTTCGCGCTCATCGTGGGACCGATGAAGCTCTACCTCCCCGTAGCAACGCGCGAAATGCGCCGCGATCGTCTATAGGGCGGCGATCTCGCCGACATGCTCCGCAATCGCCAGCGACGAGGTGAGACCCGGCGACTCGATCCCGAACAGATTGATCAGCCCGTCAACGCCGTGCTCGCGCGGCCCCTGGATCACGAAATCCTGCGAGGCGATGGCAGGCGGCACGATCTTGGGCCGCATCCCCGAATAGCTCGGCATCAGCGCGCCGTCCGGCAGCGTCGGCCAGTATTTGCGGATCGCCGGATAGAAGCGGTCGGCGCGCGCGGGATCCACCGCATAGTCGATGTGGTCGACCCATTCCACATCGGGCCCGAACCTCGCCTGTCCCGCCATGTCGAGGGTGAGATGCACGCCGAGCCCGCCCGGCTCGGGCACCGGATAGATGAGCCTCGAGAACGGCGCCCGCGCGCTGCAGCTGAAATAATTGCCCTTGGCAAGATAGGCCTGCGGAATCATCCCGGCCGGCATGCCTTCGACCAGGCGGGCGGTCGCCGGGGCATCGAGGCCCGCGGCATTGATCAAAAGCTCGCATTCCAGTGTCATCGGCGCCTCGCCGCCGGCGTCGAGTTCGATTTTTTCTCCCGCCGCCCTGGCGCGCACCAGCGGCGTGTGAAAGGCAAACGCAGCACCAGCCGCTTCCGCGTCGCCGCGCAGCGACAGCATGTAGGCATGGCTGTCGATGATTCCGGTAGAGGGCGAGAGCAGCGCCGCATCGCAATTGAGTGCCGGCTCCAGCGCCCGCGCGGCGTCGGCGGAAAGCAGCTGCATGTCGAGCACGCCATTGGCCTCGGCATGTGTCCGGATCGATTGCAGCTTCCCGGTTTCCGTGCGTGTCGTGGCGACGATCAGCTTGCCGCAATTTCGGTGCGGGATGCCGTGGCTCGCGCAATATTCGTAAAGGGCCCGTTTACCATTGACGCACATCCGCGCCATCAGGCTGCCGGCCTTGTAATAAATGCCGGCGTGGATCACCTCGCTGTTGCGCGAGGAAGTCACGGTGCCGATGCCTTCGGCTGCTTCCAGGACGATGACCTCCCGGCCTGCCTGGGCGAGGCGCCGCGCGATGGCCAGCCCGATCACACCCGCCCCGATAACGACGCACTCGACCTTGTCCATTGTTGTAAGTTTCAGTCCAGAAATTGGCGCGATGAAGAGGCATGCCGCGCTCTCCGATCAGCTTGTTGTTAACGAAAGCAGACAGTCAAGCCGTTGCTTTGTCTTGGGTCTTTCTCAGGCGATGCACGTTAGCGAAGCATTAATCATGTCAGGGCATTTGCCGTAATTTGAGTCACATTTTGGAGCCTTGCGGGTACGCGTTTACCCGATCCAAACCCGCCAAGCCAGACACTCCGCCGCTGAAATCCGCGTGGGTGACTGATGACTGGCAAGAATTGGCAGGCAGGCAGCAAGGATATGATCCCTGCTCGGGCCCTCCTGTGCGCGGCCGTCATCGTCGCGTCGGGTGGTCCGTGCCGGGCCATGTCCGACGACTTTGCGCCTTCCAGCTATGTCGGTTCGCTCGATCCCAATGTGCTCTGGGAAGTGCTGATCGGCGGCATCGTCCTCTGCGCCTTCCTGACGTCCGTTGCGCTCTGGATCCACACGATGTTGCGCCGGCTCAAGCGTTCGCAGGCCCGCCGCAGCGCCTATATCAGCTCGGCGCTGAACAGCCTCAGCCATGGCGTCGTCATGACCGACGGCAATAACCGGGTCGTCTATTGCAACGACCGCTATCTCCACATTTACGGGCTGCAGCGTTCAGATATTCCCCCCGGCATGACCGGCGCAGAGCTGCTCGATCTGCGCTTCCGGCGCGGCGTGCTCGATTGTACGCCTGCGGATTTTTACCGTCGCGCGAGAAGCCCCGAGGGACTTGTCACCGAGCTGCCCAACGGCCGCTCGATCATGGTCAAGCATTTCACCCTGCCCAATGGCGGTTCGATCGCCACCCATGAGGACTCCACCGATCAGCGCAAGCTGTCGCGCGAGCTTGCCTCGACCAAGCAGTTCCTGGAATCGGTGCTCGACAACGTACCGGTCTGCGTCGCCGCCAAGAACATCGAGGACGGCCGCTACATCTTCGCCAACCGCGCCTTCGAGCGTTTCTCGCGGTTTTCGCGCGATCATATCGTTGGCAAGCGCGCCGACGAGATCTTCCGCCCCGACACCGCGGCCAGCATCGAGGCGGCCGATCGCGCGGCGGTGCAATCCGAGAGCGGCCAGTATCGCAGCGAATTCGTGGTCGAGCGCGGTTCGCAGAAGCGCATGCTGTCCTCCAATCGCGTCATCGCGCGCAACGAGAAGAACGAGCCGGTATTCCTGATCGCGCTGTTCGACGACGTCACCGAGCGCCGCTCGCTGTCGCAGGAGCTGGAGAGCACCAAGAAATTCCTCGAGCTCGTGGTCGACAACATCCCCGTCTCGCTGGTTGTCGAGCGCGTCAGCGACGGTCGCTATCTGCTCGCCAACCGCAGCGCCGAGGCGATCCTCGGCCGCCGCCGCGAGGAGGTCACCGGGCTTACGGCTGCGGACATTTTCCATCCGCGCGAGGCCAAGCTGATCATCGCGCGCGACGAGGCCGCGATCAAGAAACGCGACCTGCTCACGGAAGAGCATCCGATCTCGACCAAGGACGGCCTGCGATTGTTCCTGACGCGGCGCATGACCGTGCTCGACGAGGCCGGCGATCCGAAATACCTGATCAAGACGCACGAGGACGTCACCGACCGAAGGCAGACCGAATCGCGCATGGCGCATATGGCCTATCACGACGGCCTCACCGACCTGCCGAACCGCGCGGCCTTCCTGCAGGCGCTGACGCAGATGATCGAGGCCTGCGCCGGCACCGGCGAGGAATTCGCCGTGCTGTCGGTCGATCTCGACGGCCTGAAGGAAGTCAACGACGTGTTCGGCCATGCGACCGGCGACAAGCTCCTGGTCGAGGTTGCGCGCCGGATCCAGGCTGCGGCGCGCGGCGGCGTCGTGGCACGGCTGTCCGGCGACGAGTTCGGGTTGATCATCGACGGCACACAGCCGTCCGCCGGCAAGGAGCTTGCCGAGCAGCTCGCCCAGGCGATGTCCAGCGAATTCCAGATCGACGACAAGTCGGTCCGCACCGGCATCACCACCGGTATCTCGATTTTCCCGCACAACGGCGCGGACGCGGCCTCGCTGCTGGCCAATGCCGGCGCGGCGCTGTTCCGCGCCAAGCAGAAATCGCGCGGCACGATCAGCCTCTACGAGCCGGAGATGGACCAGCAGATCCGCGATCGCCGCGTGCTGCACCAGGATCTGTCGGTGGCGATCAGGCACGGCGAGCTTTCGCTCTATTTCCAGCCGCAGGCGAAGTCGGGCAAGACCGTCGAGGAAAGCGAGTTCATCGGCTTCGAGGCGCTGGCGCGCTGGCTGCATCCGGTGCGCGGCTTCGTCCCGCCGGGCGAGTTCATTCCGCTGGCGGAAGAAAGCGGCCTGATCGTCGAGATGGGCGAATGGATCCTGCGCGAGGCCTGCCGCGAGGCCGCCTCCTGGCCGAGGCCGCTGCAGATCGCGGTCAACCTGTCGCCGGCGCAGTTCGTGCACGGCGACCTCGTCGGCCTCGTCCATTCCATCCTGCTCGAGACCGGGCTGGCGCCCGGCCGCTTGGAGCTCGAAATCACCGAAGGCGTGCTGATCGAGGATTTCGACCGCGGTCTCGCGCTGCTGCGCCGCCTGAAGGCGCTCGGTGTGCGCATCTCGATGGACGATTTCGGCTCGGGCTATTCCTCGCTGAGTTACCTGCAGGCGTTCCCGTTCGACAAGATCAAGGTCGACCGCGCTTTCGTCATCAATCTCGGCCGCAATCCGCAATCGGCGGCGATCATCTCGGCCGTTATCGACCTCGGCCACGGCATGGGCATGTCGCTGGTGGCAGAAGGCGTCGAAACGCTGGAACAGCTCACCTTCCTCGCCGACGAAGGCTGCGACGCCGTGCAGGGCTATCTGCTCGGCAAGCCGCTGCCGATCGACCAATATGCTGATGTGGTTGGCCGCAGCGGCAATGTCATGGAGCCGGCGCGCAAGACAGGCTAGGTGTTGCGAACGACGTTCGTTACACTATAGCGGCGCATGGCGGACTACGATCTGGCAATCATCGGTGGCGGAATAAACGGTGTCAGCGTGGCGCGCGACGCCGCCGGACGCGGCCTGCGCGTGATTCTGCTGGAGCAGGGCGATCTCGGCTCTGCCGCATCCTCGGCGACTTCGCGGCTGATCCATGGCGATCTCTCCATACTGGAACGACGGGCCTTTCGCAGGGTGCGGACCCAGCTCGGCGAGCGCGACATCTGGCTCGACATCGCGCCGCATGTCGTGCGTCCGATGCGGTTTGCGATCCCCGCGCATGCCGATGAACGCCCGCCCTGGCTGTTACGCTCGGCGCTGTGGTTCTACGATCGCCTGGCCTCCCGCAGCCGCCTGCCGCGCTCGGCCACGATCGACGTCACCCATCATCCGGTGGGGGACGCGCTGAAGCG
>Ga0070683_100005510_pt1 | contig 10573 bp, 8 predicted proteins | sample KBSC713LmetaG_FD_64662 | JGI IMG/M metagenome (GOLD analysis project Ga0070683, IMG submission 64662) | Corn rhizosphere microbial communities from Kellogg Biological Station, Michigan, USA - KBS C7.1-3L metaG | ecosystem: Host-associated > Plants > Roots > Rhizosphere ...
GATCGCCGCGACGTCGTTGGTGTACGTCGGATTCGCCGGCACCTCGGGCACGCACGCGAGCGTCGCTCCCGCGAGCACGAACACGAACAAGCCAGTGAGCAGCGTCTTCGACATGTTGATCACCGTGCGGGGCTGGTGGCCGACCAGCGGTTGATGACTTGCTTCTCGAAATCGCTCAGCGGATCGGCGGGCGGCGGCGGCATCCGCTCGGTGCTGTCGTTCGGCATGTTGATCATCGACGTGATCAGGCTGTCCATGTCGGCGGCCGGGCGCGTTCCGCAGAAGCCCGCGCCGTGCTTGCAGGTCACGTCGTTCGGGTCGGCGCAGTTCCCTTCGTCGTCGTACCGCTGCAGGTAGCAGATGGAAGGCGAGTTCGGGTAGCCGTTCACGTTCATGATGTTCAGCATGTCGCCCGCCCCGTGACAGCGGATGCAGTGCAAATTCAGGATCGGCGCCACGTCGGCCGTGTAAGTCGGGTTGGCGGGCACCTGCGGGGGATCGGAGCCGCACCCGAGCGCCGCGCCCGCGATCGCGAACGCCACGACGGGCACCACGCTCGACACGACGTCCCTCATAGGTAGTAGTGCAGCTGCGCCATCATCAGCGTCGCCGCCGGCTGGCCTTGGGTCCCGACCTGCATGTAGCGGCCGAACAGCACGACCTCGAAGTGCGCGTACGGGAAGATGTTGATCTCCAGGTCGTAGGCGTTGCGGCCGGTGCCGCTGACCGCCAGGTTCTCCTGGAAGCGCTCGTACGCCGGCCCGATCATCACGCCCCGGACCGGGAAATAGGTGAAGCCCAGGTACGAGACGAACTGGTTCTGCGTGTAGGAAGCGGCGCTGAAGTTCTGGATGATGTAGTCCGCCTCGCCCAGGAACAGCAGCTTGGCTTTCTCGATCCACAGCTTGCCGACCGCGCCGCCCTGATACCGGCTCTCTTCCTTGCCGATGCCGACGCGCGCCTGCGCCGCCAGCGCCGACATGCCGTTGAAGCGGTATTCGAAGTAGCCCGCGCCGCCCGATTCGCGCGCGCCCAGCGAAGACAGGGCGTCGGGAAAACTGGTCGGCGGCGGCGTGAACGCAGACAGGTGCAGCTCCCACTCGTCGGAGACGTAGCCGCCCGACGCCGTGTACGTCTCGTTGTAAAGCTCGGAGCCTGCGTAGCGCCGGATGAAGAAGATGTGCTCGACGAACCGCAGGCCGTAAGGCGCGTAGAAGCGCCCGATGCGCGCGTAGGGGCCGGTCGCGCTGGGCCGCCACATCAGGTAGTGCTCGCGCGAGATGAAGCGGTTCCCGAGGTCGCTGAAGAGGTGCCCGGTGACCGAGCCGTCGACGGGCCGCGCCTCCCCGCGCGCGCCGCCCTCGAGATAGACCGAGAACTGGTCGCCGAGCGCGAAGCGCGCGTAGAGATCGGCCTGCATCGGGAACCACGCCGACTGCGGCGACTGATCGCCGCCGTCCGCGGTGCGCGTCGCCGCGAGGCGCAGGTCGGCGCCCGCCGCGAACCACGACGGCAGCGACACCGCGCCGTGCAGGAAGGCGCCGTCGCCCGCCATGCTGATCGTATCGCCCGCCTCGCTGCGGCCCCACGACGAGATCAGCCCGCCGCCCGCGGGGGCGAAGTGGCACTGGCTGCACTTGTTCGTGCCCGAGCTGAACTGGAACTGCGGATAGGCGGCGGCGCCGCGCGCGAAGCCGAACGTGGCGACGCCGGCGACGAGCAGGCAGAAAAGAAGTCTTCGCATGATAGGCGGGTCGGTCCTCAGTCGTTGTTCGCGCCGTTGGCGATCCAGGTCCGGATCAACTGGATGTCCACCTCGGGCAGCGGCTGATCGGGCGGCATCCGGATCGATCCCTGCGCGTGCATCAGGAAGATCACCGGCGACGAATCGGGCTCGGCCGGGTTGACGAAGGCGCGCGTCTTCAGCGAGTCGTACCCGGCGTCGCGATTGTGCAGGTCGACGCCGCCCCGCTGCGCGATCGCCGAGTGGCAATTCACCGTCGCGCACGACGGCTCGGTGATCGCGGGGGAGATGAACGACCACCGGGGCGGCCGTTCGTCGGTCGTGCCGCCGCAGCCGATCGCGGCTGCCGCCACCGCGACGAGGAACAGACCTCGGCCGGAAAACATCGGCGGATTATGCATCAATGCTGTTGGCTCTCAACCTCGAATGCGGCGACCCATAGTGCCGCGACCCCCGTCGGAGGGTTCAAGATTTTCGCGTGGGCGAGAGTCGGGCTTTGCCCGACCGAGCCCGTCGCGGGAGGTTCGGAACCCTTTGAGGGTTCCGAGGTTAGTTTTCCGTCGATTCGGATTTCCAGGTGCAGCTTTCCGCCGGGGTGCGTGAGAGGCACGACGAGGGCCACAATCGAATCGGGCGCGGGCCACGACACGCGCCGCAGCTCGACGCCGCCGGCGCTGACGGCAATTTGTGCGCCGTCGTCGGCACACGTCTCGCCGCAATCGACGCGCATCGAGATCCTGTATGTGCCCGCGGGCAGCTCGATGTCCGTCGTCGCGGCAGCGGTCGTCGCAGGCGGGATCAGGCGCAGCCCGAAGCCGTCCCAAGTTCCGCGCACCGGCGAAGGCTGCCCGGGGACCAGCACCGGCCGGAACTCGCAAACATTGCGCGCGCCCGCGACGTTGCACACGGCGACCGCCCAGCGGCGCTCGTTGCGCAGGCGCGTACCGGCCGCGAGCATCTTCGGCCAGCCCACGAACAGAACGACAATCGCGATCGCCGCGATCACGCCTTCATAGAGCAGACGCGGCCGACGCTGCCGATCGATCGTGAACCGCGCGAGATCGCGCACCGCCTCGCCCAGCCAGACCAGCCCGGCGCCCGCGAACGGCATCAGCAGCAGCGCGACGGGAATGTGGTAGCGCGCCTCCGCGAAGAACAGGACGTACAGCCCGGTGAGCGCGAGCGGGATCGGCAGCAGCGACGTGGCCGGACGGTTGCGCCGCGCGAACGCCGCGATCACGCCGACCAGCGCCGCCGCGATCAGCACGTACCAGAACCAGTCGACCACCCGCTCGACGCCCGCGCGGTGCCGGGCGAACCAGTCGAGCACGCGGCTCTGCGCCGGCAGCACACTCTGACGGTAAAGCGGCCAGTACAGCAGCGGGCGCTCGTGCGACAGCAGGCGATCGGCCTTCGCCGCCAGCAGTCCCAGCGCGTACTTCGGTTCGGCCTTCGTCCAGCGCTCGGCGAGCTTGAACGCGGCCCGATCGCCCTTCAGGTGCGGCTCGGTGAACAGGCGGTAGCCGGTCCCTTCCCAGAACAGGCGGTTCAGTGACCGGCTGTACGTGCCGTCCGAGTTCGGATTGGCGCCGACCAGCGCCGTGTGGCCGCCGTGGGCGTCGGTCATGAAGAACTCGCCGTAGCGTCGCTTGTTGCGGATGCCCCACGGCAGCAGCACCAGCGTCGCGACAAGGAAGGCGGCGACCGTCCGCGTGATGACGTGTCCGATCGCGGCGCCGCGCGCGCGAAAGTGGGGCGCCGCCATCAGCGTCAGCGGCAGCGCGACCGCGCGCACGTACGCGGACAGCCCCAGCACGACCCCGTACAGCGCGGGCGCGCCCAGCGGGTGCTGACCGGCGGTGCGCACCAACATCCACACGGCGATGACGATCAGCGCGGCTGACGGCATGTCCGTGCCGGTGACGCTGGAGACCGCGATGCCGCCCGGCCACAGCGCGCACAGCAGGCCCGCCACCAGCGCGGCCGTCCCGCCGAACAGCGAGCGCCCGATCCCATAGACCGCCCCCGCCGCCAGTCCGCCCGCGACGACGCCGATCATCTTGATCGCGAGCAGACCGCCGCCCAGCGCCTGCACGACCGCGATCATCGCGGTGTACCCCGGCATGTAGATGAACTCCTGATCCAGCGCGTGGTGCTCGACCAGGTAGCGCGCCGACTCGATGTACATCGCGAAGTCGCCGACGGGCCGCGTGGGGACCAGGAACACCCAGGCGACGCGGACGCCGATGGCCAGAGCGACGATGAGGAGGCCCACGGAAGGGCCATCTTACGCTCCCCCCGCAATTTCCTTCCAGATGCGCGGACTGGAAGGATGACTGCGACGACTAGAGAATCAGGGCAGCGGGCCGCAAGGGATCGAGCCGCGGTAGATCGCGTGCCCGCCGAAGTCGGAGTCGTCGCTCCAGAAGAAGCTGCGGAAGCCCTGGGCGTTGCATTCGCTCTCGGGCGCGATCGTGATGCCTTCGTTGTTCGAATCGGCGAGCGAGGCGGGCTTGGTGTACAGGCGGCTGATGTCGAAGCGTCCGCCGGCGCCGATGCGCAGCACCGCAGCCTGGTTCGCGCACGTGTTGTCGCAGTACGCCCACAGGTTGCCTTCGTCGCGATCGAAGTCCAGCGACATGATCGAGGTGTGGCCGCTGGCGATCGTCGCGACGCGCTGGAAGGCGCCGTTGCCGCTGTGATCCAGCGTGAAGCCGTAGATCATGCCGTTGTTCTCGAGCCCGACGAAGAACACGCCGGTGCCGTGATTCGGGTAGCGGTTCGGGGCGTAAGCGGCGTTCGCGGCCTCGTCGAAGAAGCCGTTCGCGACCAGGAACGAATCGGGAACCCAGGCGATGCCCTCCAGTCCCAGGTTGGCGCCCGCGGCCGGCAGATCCTTGGTCAGGTTCCACTCGTGCGTCGCGGTCAACGTGGTGCTGGCGGTCGCGTAATCGTAGCGGAGCACGCTGAGGCGGCTGACGGCGCTGTCGCTGTTGTTGCGCTCGGTCGAGACGTAGATCGCCGTGGACGACCACTCCGCGCGCGTGAGGCCTTCGGAGTCCGGACTGCCGGTGCCGTCGGGATAGCGGAGCAGCTTGCCGTTGGTCCAGCCGTCGTCGGTCATCGCCGACCAGGTCGCGCCGCCCCACAGCAGGCAGTAGAGGACGGACGGATCGTTCTGCACGCCCCACAGGACGTCGCTCATGCCGGCGGCCGGCGGCTGATAGACGAGGTCGGACAGGTTGCTCGAAAACTGGTTCGCGCTGTCGACGGAGACGACCGCGTCGCCGCTGGGCCACGGTTGCAGCGTCGCGGGGCCGGTGCCGCCGGTTCCCCCGCCGCCGCCGATGCTGCCGCCGATGCCTCCGCCGATGCTGCCGCCTGCGCCCGTCACTCCCGCGGCGCCCGTGTCGCCCGTTCCGGCTTCACCGGAGGCGCCGCCGCCCGCGTCGCAACCGTCGCAGTCCCCGCCGGTGCCGCCCATGCCGTCGATGCCCGCCGCGCCGGGCGCGCCGTTGCCGGCCGAACCACTCTGCGCGTACGGGCCCCCGTCCGAGCAGCCGACCGCGCCTACCGCCGCCGCGAGGACGAGCGCGATCGTCACCTGTGACAGGGGGGCGATGGGTCTCCGGGTGTGCCTTAAGTACAAAATCCAGGCGCCTCGGTCGGCGCCGACAGTATCATGAGCATCGGCACCTTTGGGCGACGCTCCCGTGAATTTCTTCGAAAGAACTTCGGAGCGGCGCGCTACCTACAACACCGCACTCACCGACTGACGACGCGCCACCGGCCGAACCGCGTGCCGCCGCCGCCGTCGGTGTCGCCGGTGTCATGTTGGTCCCGCGGCCAGTCGGGCAGTCGGTGCGGCCAGCCGGTTCCGTCGGGGCGGTCGTAGCCGGCGACGAAGCGGGCTCCGGTGGCGCGCATGCTGTCGGCGACGGTCGCGCCCGGCTCGCGCGTCACGATCAGGGTCACCGCCTCGGTCCAGGGAACGCCCGCCGCGTGCGCGATGCCGATGTCCGCGAACGCGAGCGGTTCGATCATCACCGGCTCGTGGGGACGGCGGTGGGCGCGCAGCCAGCGCGCCAGCGCGCGGTCCTCGCCGTCCAGGCGCGTCACCGCGCCCATCGACTCGGCGCCCGCCCAGATCCGGTCGCGCCCGACGGTGGCGACCAGCCAGACCGCGATCGAGAACGCGACCGCCGCCGCCCCGGTGGCGACGCGAAACCGGCGCGTGAACGACGCCGGCACGGCGGTCGCGGCGAGCGGCAGCAACAGCGCGCCGGGGATCAGCGCGAAGCGCGCCAGCGGCTCGAAGCTGAGCAGCAGCAGACCGCGCGCCAGGTACAGCGCGGGCGGGCTCAGCGCGGCCACGACAACGATGCGCATCGCCGGCGAGAGGCGCGATCGATCCTGTCGCGCCCGGCGCGCGCGCGCGAGCGCCACGCCCGCGGCCAGCAGGCCAGGCAGCGTCATCGCCGCGACGAACGCCAGCGTCCAGATCCCAACCTGGCGCGCGCGCCCGAGCAGCGGGCCGAACCGCCCGACCACGTCCGCCGCCAGCCCGGCGTGGTCGCTCATGATGTAGTGCGCGAAGAACAGCGGATCGCCGCCCACCCGCGCGCCCCATGCGAGCCACGCGATCGGCAGCGAGGCGGCGCACAGCGAGAACACCACCAACCCCGGCAGCATCGCGCGCCGGTCGCGGGCGTCGAACACGAACGCCGCCACCACGACGATCGGCAGCGCCAGCCAGGCGTCGTAGCGCGTGACCGCCGCCAGCGACGCGAGCAATCCGGCCACCGCGAACGTCCGCAGCCGCCGGCAGTCCAGCGCCGTCAGCAGGCGTTCCAGCGCGCAGACCCAGAGCAGCAGGTACAGCGCCTCGCTGGCCGCGGTCGTCGACGCCTGCACGTGCAGCGGCGACACCGCCAGCATGAAGGTCGCGAGCTCGGCGCCCGCTTGCCCCACCAGCCGGCGCGCGAAGGCGAGGAACGGGAACAGGACGGCGATGCCCGCGAACAGCGACAGATAGCGCGACGATCGCGGCGCCAGCGGATCCAGCGCGATGAACGGCCGCATCAGCGTCGTGTGCAGCGGTCCGAACTGGCAGTAGGTGCGGGGGACCGCCGCGCTGGCGGGATCGAGCACCATGCGCTCGGCGACCAGCGCGCGCATCGGCGCGTCGCCGTGCTTGTTCTCCGCGAACGGGAACAGCCCGACGCGCAGGACGATCGCAAGCCCGATTGCGACGGCGGCGTTGCGCGACATCCGGTCAGCGCCGCGGCAGCGCTGCCCGCAGGCGCGGGAAGGCGGCGTCGATCTCGGCCAACGATACGGCGCCGACCGAGATCCGGAACCAGCCGCTGTCCTCGCGCAGGCCGAACGCCTGGAACGGCACGAGCGCGAACCCCGCCTTCGAAAGCAGCAGCTGCCGCGTCGCCTCGTTCGTCTGGCCCGGGATCGCCACCCGGACGGACAGGTAGATCGCCCCCTGCGGCGCGATCACTTCGACCGGGTAGCCGTCCGCGCGCATCGCCGCGAAGCCCGCCGCCAGCCGGTCGAGGCGCTGCTGGACGCGGCCGCGCATCTCGGCGAGGTACGCGCTGACAGCCGCCTCGTCATCGAGCAGCGCCGCCATGGCGACCTGCTCGGGCTTCGGCGCCCACGCGCCGACGTGGCCCAGGATGTCCGCCATCCGCTGGCGCGCCGCGGGCGGCATCACCGCCCAGCCGACGCGCAGCCCCGTGGCGGCGAAGCTCTTCGACGCCGCGTCGAGGATGATGGTGTAGGGCGCGATGTCCGGGCAGACCTCGGGCGGCGTCGCGTGCCGCACGCCGGGCGCCAGCAGCTGCCAGTAGACCTGGTCGTAGCAGAGCCAGGCGGCCTTCCCGCCCGCCCGCTCGCGGCGCCGGTTCTCCTCGACGATCATCTCGCAGATCTTCCGCAGCACGTCCGGGTCGATCACCGTCCCGGTCGGGTTCAGCGGCGAATTGATCAGCACCAGCCGCGCCACGCCGATGTGCGGGCGCAGATCGTCGGGCGTCGGGAAGAAGTTCGCGTCAGCGCGGACCGGGATCTCGATCGCGCGCCCGCCGCAGAGGTAGGCGTAGTGGTTGTTGTTCCACGACGGGACCGGGTAGACAGCGACGTCGCCCGGATCGAGGACGGTCCGGTATGACCCGTACAGCAGCGGGCGCGCGCCGCCCGTGATCAGCACCGACTCGACCGGATACGTCAGCCCCAAGTGCTTGGAATAGAAGCGCGCGACCGCCTCGCGCAGCGCGACGACGCCGTCCGACGGCGGGTAGTTCGTGTGCCCGGCGGCCAGCGCGGCGCGCATCCCATCCAGCAGCGCCGCCGGCGCCGGAAAGTGGGCCGGGTCGAAGTCGCCGACGGTCAGGTTGCAGATGTCGGCGCCCTTCGCCGGGCTCTTCGCTTTCATGGCGCGGATCTCGGCCGCGATGCGGAGGATCTCGGAACCGATCACGCCGCGCGCGAGATCGCTGAGCGACGCGTCCACGCGCGCCGGTTCGCCGAGCTTTCCGTTCAGGTCCATCGGGGAAACATCTTACAACCGGTCGCGGGCGGGCGCCGCCGGGCATGACAGGTCTGTCGCAGTTCGCGCGGCGCCATCCGCGAGAACCTGCGCAACCGCGCGACCACAGCCTTGGCCCGATTGCTGCTTGAGCCCCCCCGCGGGAGGTCATCATGGGCGGCCGTCTTCTGACTCTGATCGCGTCGTTCTTCCTGTTCTGTGCGCTGGTGGCAGCTGCGGGCTGCGCGGGCGTGGGCGACAAATCGTCGGCCGGGCCGTACGGCGGCGGCAGCTTCGTGCCGGTGCCCAGCGGCACCGCGGGCGGGATGCAGCAGCCGACCAACGCCGGCGACAAATACGCCGCCGTGGGAACGAACCCGTTCGTCACGACGTCGTACGACCCGCTGTCCACCTTCGCGGTCGACGTCGACACCGCCAGCTACGACATCTTTCGCCGCGACGTGAACCTCGGGTCGCTGCCGCAGCCCGCCAGCGTCCGCCTGGAAGAGTACGTGAACGACTTCTCCTACGACTACCCGGCCCCGACCGCGGCCGACGCGACGCCGTTCACGATCTCGCTGGGCGCGACCGCCGGCGTGTTCAACCGCAGCACCGCCCTGCTGCGCGTCGGCATCCGCGCCTTCGAGCCGCCGCCGGCCGAGAAGCGGCCCACGAACCTGGTGTTCCTGGTCGACGTCTCGGGCAGCATGCAGAGCCCCGACAAGCTGCCGCTGGTCCAGCGCATCCTGCGCGACACGCTGGAGATCCTCGCGCCGACCGACACGGTGTCGGTCGTCAGCTACGCCGGCGACACGCAGGTCCGGCTGGAACCGACGCCCGTGTCGAACAGCGCCGCCATCATCAAGGTCATCGACGGTCTGAACGCCGCGGGCAGCACCGCGGGCGCGGCCGGCCTCACCCTCGCCTACCAGCAGGCGCGCGCCGGCTACATCGAGGGTGGGATCAACCACATCCTCCTGTGCACGGACGGCGACTTCAACGTCGGTCCGGCGACCACCGAGCAGCTGCTGGCGCTGGTGAAGCAGGAGCGCGAGTCGGGCGTCACGCTGACCGCGCTGGGCTTCGGCGTGGGCAACCTGAACGACGCGATGATGGAGGCGGTCAGCGACGCGGGGAACGGCGTCTACGGGATGATCAGCAGCCAGACGCAGGCGGATGAATACGCGTCGAAACGGATGCTGTCGACGCTGGTCCACGTCGCCAACAACATGAAGGTCCAGGTCTCGTTCAACCCGGCGCGCGTCGCCGCGTACCGCTTGCTGGGCTACGAGGACCGGGCGGTCGCGGACAGCGACTTCCGCAACGACAAGGTGGACGGCGGCGAGGTCGGCGCCGGCCACCGGGTGACGGCGCTTTACGAGCTGGTGCTGGCGGGAACGGCGATTCCAGACCCCGACGGCGCGCCAGCGGTGCTGCAGGGGCCGCCCATCACCAGCACGCCGTCGGATGTCGCGGCGGACGACGTGGTCCGTGTCAGCGTGCGCTACCAGGCGATCGGCGATCCGGTCGACGCGGCGGCGCACGAGGTCGGCGTGGGGTTACCCGCGGCGGCGCTGGGCGCGAACCTGGCCGCGGCGGACGCCGACCTGCGCTGGGCGGCGGCGATGGCCGCCTTCTCCGAGATCCTGAAGCACAGCCCGTTCGCCGATCGCGCCACGCTCCCGGTCATCGAGTCGATCGCGACCGAACAGGCGGGCCGCGACGCCGATCGCGCCGAGTTCGCCCAGCTGTTCGCCAAGGCGAAGCCGCTGGTTCTCTCGACGTCGTTCTGACTCCGCCACCGTGAATTCGATCGTTTAGCGAGACGATCGTCTGGACGGCGAACTGCGATGTCCTGCAGCTGTTTGTCCTCGCCCCGCGAAGCGGGGAGAGGATAAAGGAGAGGGGCCCCCGCTGCGCCGGACCCCTCACCCGCCGGCCTTCGGCCGTCGGCCTCTCCCCGCTTCCGCGGGGCGAGGCGCAGATTTCGTCATCAGCGGCGAACAGCAAGCCGGCCGCGATCACGTCGCGCCGCACGCCACCCGCATCTACGCGCGTTCGAGGTAGGTGTAGCCGGCCAGGCCTTCCTCGTACATGCGCAGCATCGACCGCGTCTCTTCCAGGCTCATCCGGTTGGCGCGCACGGCCAGCTCCGCGAAGCGGCGCACGCGCGCGACCATGTCCTCCCGCGAGTAGCTGACGTACTTCAGCACGTCCGTGACGGTGTCGCCGGTGACGACGTGCTCGATCTGGTAGCCGCCGCCCTCGGCCAGCGACACGTGCACCGTGTT
>Ga0070683_100005512_pt1 | contig 10571 bp, 3 predicted proteins | sample KBSC713LmetaG_FD_64662 | JGI IMG/M metagenome (GOLD analysis project Ga0070683, IMG submission 64662) | Corn rhizosphere microbial communities from Kellogg Biological Station, Michigan, USA - KBS C7.1-3L metaG | ecosystem: Host-associated > Plants > Roots > Rhizosphere ...
GATGATCTCGGGCGGATTCTGCCCAACGGGGAGGTCGTGCCAGAGGTTGAGCATCAGTTCTCTCGCGCGGCGGCGCCCTGTAGCGCCGGCCGGCCGGTCGGGTTGCGCGCGGCCTGCAGGTCCAGGTTCGCTCCGCGCTCGCGCGTCATCGCGCCCTTGTAGGTCATCGGACCCTCGTCGACACCGAAGTTCGTCTCGTCCAGCTCCGTCACGCGGGCGAGCTGCGCCTCAGTGAGATCGGGTTTGTCGCTCGCCGCGGCGAACTCGGCGAGCTGCTCGTCGTCGTACACGTTCGGTAGCGTAGTGACGACGAGGGGCTCGGCCAGCAACCACTTGATCGCCGCCTGGCCGAGGGTCATCTCGCGCGCGAGGAAGTCGAGCGTCTTCACCTTCTGCACGCCGTTGAGGAGCCAGCTCCGCGGCCGATGCCGCCGATGGTCGTTCTCCGGGAACACGGTGTCGACGGTGTACTTCCCCTCGAGCATTCCGCTGGCGTGCGTGACGCGCACGTTGAAGCAGCAGTTGGGCGCATGGCGACGCGCCGCCTCGATCATCGCCGAGCCCGGGTGCTGCTCGAGCACGTTCCAGATCATCTGGATCGTGTTGATGTCCGGCTCGCGCTCCACGAGCTCCACGGCCTCGTACAGCCAGCCGATGGCAGGCCCGAACGCGGCGCCCCACGCCTTGATCTTCCCCTCGCGCTGGAGCTCGCGCAACGTCCCCCACAGCTCGGCGTCGCGCACGTGCTCCATCTTCGCGTTGTGGATCTGGAGCACGTCGATGTAGTCGGTCTCGAGCCGCTCGAGACACTTGTCGACGGCAAAGCGGATGAACGCAGGATCGGTGCGCATCGGCAACTCCTGCTGGCCGCGGCGCGAAGCAGCCGCGGCTTCATCATAGACGTCGTAGCCGACCTTCGTGCCGATCACGATCTCGCTGCGCCGCCCGCGGAACGCCTCGGCGATCTGACGCTCGGCGCGTCCGTTCCCGTACGCATCGGCGGCGTCGAAGAACGTGACGCCATGCTCGTCCAGCGCACGACGCAGCATGCCGACGGCTTCCGCGTCGGTCTTGTCTCCCCACCAGCCGGTGGAGATGGTCCACGTGCCGAAGCCGACCTCGCTGACGCGCACGTCGGTGTTCGGAAAAGTCCGGTATCTCATGGCCGAAAGTTAACGGACGGCTTCCGGATGCGGGGATCGGGGTTCCTCCCTCACGGGAAGACTTCGACCCGCGCCTCGGCTCGCTCGCCACGCGCCGACGTCGCGCGGAAGAGGTGCGTGCCCGGCTCGAGCGGCCAGCGCCCGTCGGCGTACTCCTTCCCGTCGATCGACCAGCGCACCCGCTGCGCACCCGGGCCGGCGGCACGCAGGGCGATCGATGCGTAGCGCCGCTCCACCCCCGTGGGGATGGCGTATCGGTCGCCGTCGGCGGGCGACGTGATGCGGAAGCCGGCGCGCGCCGAGTCCGACGTCGCCGCGTGCGACCCCGGCTGGAGCACGCTGGCCATGTACCCGGCCTGCTCGGCGTGCGATGCGAGGGGAACGGTGTTCGGCGCGGCGCCGGAGATCGCGGTCTGATACTGCCCGCCCTGCTGCCTCGCCCACGCGGCGTACTCCTCGGGGAGCGTGACGACGCCGTCGTGCTCCCAACTATCGGTGTCCGGTGGCACGGTGGCGGGAGCGAACCACTCGGTGAGCTGCTTGCAGGTGGCCGTCGCGCGCTGGCCCGAGAGGCGGCACACGGGTACCGCGACGGCGCCCGCCTCCGCGGGAGTGACGAGCGCGCCCGGCGGGAATCGCTTCGCCGTCTCCATCACGACGCGATGGAGCAGCGGCCCGGCGCCCGTGACGCCGGAGACGCCCTGCATCGGTCGGCCGCTGAAGTTGCCGGCCCACACTGCGACGGTGAACTGCGCCGTCGTCGCGACGGCCCAGTTGTCGGTGAAGTGGCGGCTCGTCCCCGTCTTCACGGCGACGGGGAATGGGAAGTCGAAGGGCGTCTCGAGGCCGAAGCCGGGGATGCGCGCATCCGCGTCGCTCAGCATGTCGAGCACGATCGCCGCGGACACTGGCGACACCACGCGACGCGACTCGTGCTCACCGCGCGCCGCACGCGGCGTGGCGCGCCAGCGCCAGTCGCGCCACTCGCCGCCGTTGGCCAGCGCGCGATAGCCGTTGGCGAGCTCGATGAGGGTGACGTCACCGTCGCCGAGCGCGAGCCCCAACCCGTAGTACTGCGCGTCGTGATCGAGCGAGGTGAAACCGGCCAGCAGCAGGGTGTGGAGGAGCTGGCCGGTGCCGACGCGCGACGCGATCGCGACCGCCGGCACGTTGTACGAGCTGGCGAGCGCCTCGCGCGCACGCACCGGCCCACGGAAGCGGCGGTCGTAGTTCCGCGGCGCGTATGCACCCGTGGGCGTGGCGAAGGAGGTCGGCACGTCGGGGAGCACGCTCGCCGCCGTGAAGCCGCGGTCGAGGGCGACGGCGTAGACGAACGGCTTGAGCGACGATCCCGGCTGGCGCGGCGAGACGACCATGTCGGTCTGCCCATCGTTCGCCGACCAGAAGTCCGGTGAGCCGACCCACGCGAGCACGTCGCCGGTCCGATTGTCGAGCACGACGGCGGCCGCGTGCTCGACGGCGCGATCGCGCAGCATCGCCACGGTGTGCCGCACCTCGCTCTCGACGGCGGTCTGCAGATCGGCGCTGAGCGTCGTGCGCACGACGGCCCCATTCGCCGGCGGAGCACCCTCGCTGGCGAGCCAGCCCAATACTCGCGTCGTGAAGTGCGGCGCGACCGACGGCGACTGCGTGCCCACGGCGCGGACCGGCTCCTCGCGTGCGCGCGCGACGTCCTCGCTCGTCGCGTAGCCGAGCGCGCGCATGCGGCGCAGTCCGCGCGCGCGCTGCTGGCGGGCGCGCGCCGCGGACACGTACGGGTTGTCGCGCGACGGCGCGTGGGCGATGCCGGCGAGCATCGCCGCCTGGCCGACGCTCAGCTCGGAGGCGGAGGCGTCGAAGTAGAATGCGCTCGCCGCGCCGACGCCGATCGTCCCCTGCCCCAGCTCGACGCGGTTGAGGTACTGCTCGAGGATCTGCTGCTTGGACAGATGTGCCTCGAGCCGCAGCGCCCACGCGACCTGCGTCAGCTTCCCCGTCCAGCGGCGCGGCGCATCGGAGACGAGCCGCGCGAGCTGCATCGTGATCGTGGACGAGCCGGAGACGACGCGGCCCGACAGCACGTTGTCGACCGCGGCGCGCGCGGCCGCACGCGGATCGACGCCGTGGTGCTCCCAGAACCGCCGGTCCTCCACCGCGACGAAGGCGTTGATGAGGTCCGGATCGAGCTTCGCGTACGGCACCCACTGCTCGCGCGCGCCGTTCGCGCCGCGCGTCGTGCGCAGCGGGATCCCGTCGCGGTCCACGATCGTCACGCCGGCGCCGCCCGTGCCGGCGGTGAGGCGCGCCGGCAGTGGGAGCGCGATCCACGTCGCCACGCCGATCGCCGCGGCGAGGGCGAGCGCGCCGGCGCCGATCGCGATGCGCCGGCGCAGCGTCACTTCGATCCTCCCTTCGGCGTGACGACGAACGTGCCGCCGTCGCTGCGGCCGAACACGGCGGGGTTGTACATCTCCTCGGCGTGCACGGGTGGACGCGCGAAGGTGCCCGGCGTCGTCGCGCGGGCGATGTACGTCGCGGTGTAGGTGCCGGCCCAGAGCTGGTTGGCCGAGTAGACGACGCGATCGTCGCGCAGCTCGCGGTGGTCGAAGGGCGACCACCAGCCCGAGTCCCAGCTCCCGAACCAGTGCACGCGCCCTTCCTCGTGCTCGCTCTCCTCGTCGCTCTTCGTCACGCCGGGACCCGGCATCGACGCGGCGGTGCGGAGGCTGAGATCCACCGCCTCGAGGCCGGCGGGAAGTGCATCGTCGACGACGACGAAGTAGCGCGTCGACGGCACGGTGATCTTCAGCCGCACGCGCACCAGCTCTCCCTCGGCGACACTCGTCACCGGCGCGCCGCCGGCGAGGCGCTCGTACCAGCGCTCGACGCGGATGCCGCCGTCGCGCGGTGTCACCGGCGGCGCGGCGGGCACTTCGTTGACGGAGAGATAGAAGAAGACCGGCGCCGCGGCGTTCGCGCCGGCGCTGGCGTCGAGCGAGAGGCGGAGCGTCTGCGCACCGGACGCCGACGGCAGCATGCCGGCGAGTGCGATGCTCGAGTCGCGGAGCGCGCGCTGGGCCGCGGCGCCCCCTTCCAGCACGACGCGCTTCCCCGCCCGCACGCGCACGACGCGATCCTCCGCCGCGCGCTGCAGTCGCTCCGCGGCGGCGAGGGCCGACACGGCGGCAGCGTAGTCCTGCGTGTTCCAGATCCACGAGCCGCGGTTCGCGCGGCCGACCTGCGACAGCGACTCGAGGAGCGGGCCGACGAGGGCATGGTTGGGATCGACGGCGAGCGTGGCGCGCAACACGCGCGCCAGCGCACGCGTCTCCGAGCGGAAGTAGAAGTCGTCCTCGGACAGCGAATCGGGGAGCACCGCGCGGCGTCCCTCGACGCGCACGGCGGCCCACGTCGGCTCCATCAACCGCCGAGCGCTCGCCGTCTGGTTCCGGCGCATCAGCACCTCGGCCAGCCGCGCGCGGTCCTCGAAGGTGAGCTGCGCCGCGGTGCGGAGCAGCTCGTTCTCCGCCGGCACGTCGGGGGCGCCGTAGCGGCTGAGGAAGTCGACGGCGGCCACCTGCTCGCGGAGGCGCATCGGCCGGCGGCTCGTCCACTGCGCGACCGGCGAGAAGGTGCTGGCGACCTGCTTGCCGTGCAGGTCGGTGCGCAGATAGTTCGCGAGCCGCGACAGCACCGCGCTGTCGACCTTCGCCAATCCGGCGTCGCGCGCGTCGAGCAGCACGAGGCCCGCGTAGGCCGAGAGCCAGGGTGACGTCCAGTCGGTCGGCGACCAGTAGCCGATGCCGCCGTCCTCGCGCTGGCGTCCGCTGAGCATCGCCACCGCGCGGGCGACGTCGACGCGTGGCTTCCCGCTGATCGTGTCGCCGCGCTCATGCTGCGCGCGATAGAGGGCGATGATCGGCGTCGCGCTGCTGATCACCTGCTCCGAGCAGTAGTACGGGTAGACGTGCATCGTCTCGCGGATGCCGCGGATCGTCGCGAGCGGCGACGTGCCGATCTCGAGCGACAGACGCGACCGCTCGAGATCCATCCCCGCCGGGAGCGCGAGCTCGACCGAGGCGCTGTCGCGCACCAGACCGGCGAGCGTGTGCACGACGGGATGGTAGTCCGGCCGCACGGGCACGGTGACGCGCACCGCGTCGGCGTTGCGGTCGTCGCGCACGTCGAAGCGGAACGAGGCGCTGTCGGTGCGCGACGCGACGAAGGGGAAGCGCACCTCCGCCCCGCGCTGCGCGGCGAGCGTCACACTCTGCTCGGCCGGTCCACGCAGCGTCGCGCCCGTGGAGGCGGCGCGGACGTTGACCGATACCGCTGCGCCATCGCGCCGATTGATCACCGCGCCGGCGGTGAACGCGTCGCCGGGCCGCACGAATCGCGGCAGCGCCTGCCGCGCGAGCAGGGGGCGCGTCACGAGCATCGGCGACTCGCCCTTGCCGAAGCGGTCGCCCGCCGTGACGGCGACGGCCATCACGCGGAAGGTCGTGATGTTGTCGGGGAGCTTCGCCGTCGCGACGCCGATGCCCTGCGCGTCGGTCACCACCGAGCCGAGGAAGAACGCCGTCGTGACGAACCGCGAGCGCAGGACGTCGGCGCCCGCGGCGCCACCACCGCCACCGGCGGCGCGCCAGCCCTTCTCTCCCTCCGGCACCTGCGGCGCCACCGCCGCCATGTTGCTCGCGAGGCGCAGGCCGAGCCCACGCTCCTGGTAGAGGAGGTCGAGCGGATCGGGCGTCTTGTAGCCGGTGAGGGAGAGCACCCCTTCGTCCACCGCCCACAGCGTGACCTCGCTGCGCGCACCGCGGCCCTGCGCGTCGCGCACGCGCAGCCGCACGCGTGCGCTATCGCCGGGGCGGTACTCGCTGCGCTCCGGCGTGACCTCCACGGCGAGCCGCTTGACCTCGGGCGTCACGCGCAGCTCGGCGTAGCCGACGCGCATCGTCGGACGGCCGAGATCGTCGAAGTAGCCGGGCTTCGCGCTGCGCCCGCGCGCGACGACGATCCCGACGTACACGTTCGGCGCGTACGCCTCGGTGATCGGGAACTTGAGCGTCGTCGAGCCGGAGGTGACGCGCATGCGGCGCTGCTCGAGCAGGCCCTCACGCTCGACCGTGATCCACGCTTCGGCGTCGGTGAAGGGCGAGGCGAACATGATCGTCGCCGTGTCGCCGATGCTGTACCGCTTCCGGTCGGCGATGACGCTCATCTTGAACTGCGTCTCGTCGTTCCACGGCACCCATCCTTCCCCGGTGCTCCAGCGCGAGAAGCTCGTCCGCGCGACGCGCCCCTGTGGATCAGTGGCCGTCAGCCGCACGGTGTACTCCCCGCCTTCGCGTGGCGTGAAGCCGCAGGTCACCGGCGCCGTCTGGGTCACGACGGTGCAGCGCCCGACCGTGTCGGCGACCCATTCGCCGACCAGCTCCGACACGCCCTCGCGCTGGCGCCGGACGCGATGCCACTCGCGGCGCACGATCGTGCCCTGCACGCGCACCCCCGTCACGTGCTGGCCATCGGGACGCACCGTCGTGACGAGCACCGTCTGCGGCGTCCCCGCCTTCCAGAACCAGGCCGTCCCCGCCGTCTTCGCGGCGACGTAGAACGCTGCCGGATGCACCATCGCCGACGCGGTCGCGCCGACGACCTGCCGGTTCACGTCGGTCACGTTCGCTTCGATCGTGACGCGCGAGGCGCGCCCCTTCGACGGCTCGGGAAGCGTGACCGTGAGTGAGCGCGCGCCCTGTGCATCGAGGGTGTCGATGCGGCTCGATACGACCTCCATGCGCGCGTGGTCTTCCTGCCACCACGCGTCGAGGTCGCCCATGTACCAGTCCTCGCTCCCGTCGATCGGCACCGACCACCAGTCCTCCGGCGACTGCCGCACCGACCACTCCACCGCGGCGCGCCCCATCGGCGCGCCGAACAGATAGCGCGCCGAGAGCGAGGCGGTGAGCGACTCGCCCGGCACGTGCGACCCGGCGGGCACGGTGAGGTCGACGAGGAACTCCGGCGGCCGATACTCGGCGACGCGATAGTTCGTGTACGCGATGTCGCGCCACTTTCCCTGTCGGCGCACGCCGATGCTGAGCGCGTACTCGCCCACCGCCGCGCCGGCCGGCAGCTCGATCGACTGATCGGCGGTGCCGAACGTCGAGAGCGTCGACGTGGACACGCGCAGCGGCGCGTCCTCGCGGTCCTTGAAGGTGAAGCGCACCGAATCGCCCGTGGCTGGTGCGCGCAACGCGCCGAGTGGGCCGTCGCGCACGATCGCCTTGGCGTACACGCGCTCGCCGGGCCGGTAGATGCCGCGCTCCACGAACACCGCGGCGGCGACGGGCAACCGATCGTCGCCCCAGGCGCTCGACACCCCGAAGTTGTACGGCGCGAGATCGGCGTCCCACGACGTGATCGCCGTGATGGCGCGATCCGCGCCGAGCGTCGCGCTCACGTAGCCCTCGAGGGAGGTGCCGTAGCTCTCCTCGCCCTCGTCGTCGTTCTCCCCACTCCGCACGGGCGTGTAGGCGAGCGAGGCGAAGCGGGCGATCCCCTGCGCGTCGGTCCGCGCCGTCCCGATCGCGCGGCCCTTCGCGTCGTGCACGACGACCTCCGCGTTTGCTCGCGGCAGCCCGTCGCTGATCCCCGTGACCCACACGATGCCGTCGTGCAGACCGATCTTCGCGTGCACGCCGAGGTCGGTCACCTGCAGCAGCGCGACGTTGCCGCGCACCGAGTCGCGACCGGCCGCGCGCGCCATCACGCGCACGGCGAACAGCGTCGGCGTGCCGGCCCGCGCGGCATTCTGCGCCGGCAGCCGCACCCCGGTGATCATGGGCCGGTCCGTCACGTTGCGCACCGCGATCCGCTGCACCGTGCCCGTGCGCATCAGCGTGTTCCACAGCGAGTCGGTGTTCCGCGACACGAAGCCCAGCGCGTTGGGCTCCTTCTCGATCGGCACCGGCGCGATCGTCGTGACGAGCGTGTCGACGTTCACGTGCTGGACGGCGAGCGTGCGGAAGCCGACGCGCTCCACCGTCTGTCGGCCGTAGGCGTAGATGACCGCCGGCTGATAGCCCGACGTGGTGATCCCGGTCGCCGGATTGCCGCGCAGCGGCTGACCGAACGCGTCGCGCATCGCCGTGTCGGCGACGACGGCGTACGTCGTGCGCAGCTTGAGCGTACCCTCGAGCGTCCACGTCGTCTCTTCGGCGAGCGTGTCGCGCACGACGAACTTCACCGCGGGATAGAGCGTCAACCGGCGCTGCACCTCCGCCCCGCGCACCGGCGTGGTGAACGTCACGCGCACCGGGCCGGTGGGGCAGTACGTCTGGCCGTCGGCGCAGGTCGCACTGGCGATGCGGAAGTCGCCGTACGTCTCGAACGGGAGGCGGATCGGCTCGGCGTCGGGTCGCGTGCTCACCTCCGACGGCACGACGAGCTCTCCCGAACAGGCACGCGGCAATCGCGTGCGCGGCACGAGCTCGACGACGCGGCGCAGCGAGTCCTGCGACTCGTCGCGGTCCCAGCCGCCCGCCGCGCGGAGGCGCTCGCCGTCGTCCTTGGTGATCCGGCGCTGCGACAGGGCGGTGAGCCGCACGATCGACTCGCCGCCGCAGCTCCGATTCATCTCGATGAACGCGCTCGCCGACACGGCGTCGAGATCGACCGCGGTGCTGTACGCGAGCCGGAAGTGCTGCTCGGGCGTGAGCTGCCGCACGACCGACGGCGGGGACGCGTTGCGTCCGGGATTCGGCCCGACCGGCGCGCCGCCGATCAGCGTCGACCCGCGCACGCGGAAGGTGAAGCTGTGCGGCGCGGCGAGCGCGCTGCCGTCCATCGCGCGGAATCCGGTGGCGACGGTGACCGTGTAGCTCCGCCCGGACGGAAGCGGGGCGGCGGGAGTGAGGCGGATCGTCACCGGGTCGCGCCACTCGATCCGTCCGGCGATCGCCGGCGCGACGCTCAGGATCTTCGACGCATCCACGCTCTGGTCGAGCGAGCCGGCGACGGGGCGGTCGAAGGTGACGGTGATCTGGTCGGTGGGCGCCGCGGTGCGCTCGGGGCTCGAGCGGATGACGCGCAGCGGCGCGGGGCTCTGCGCTTCCGCGGAGGTGCGGAGCGCGGCGCACGCGAGGACGGCGAGGACGATTGTCGTGTGGCGCGACATGGGGGGGAGCTCCCGACGGTCGAACTTCCCGTCCCCTGAGGCGGGGACGGCGGCCCCAATATTAGCGCGCCGTCAGTTTCCGCGCCGCCTGTGCCGCGAAGTAGGTGATGATGACGTCGGCGCCGGCGCGGCGGATGCCGATCAGGCTCTCCATCATCGCCCGCTCCCCGTCGATCCACCCTCGCTCGGCCGCCGCCTGGATCATGGCGTACTCCCCGCTGACCTGATAGGCAGCCAGGGGGTAGCCCGTCTCGTCCTTCACGCGGGCGATCACGTCGAGGAACGGACCCGCCGGCTTCACCATCACCATGTCGGCGCCCTCGTCGATGTCCTGCCAGGTCTCGCGCAGCGCCTCGTCGACGTTGGCGGCGTCCATCTGGTAGCCCCGCCGGTCGCCGGACTGCGGCGTACTCTCCGCCGCCTCGCGGAAGGGCCCGTAGTACGTCGACGCGAACTTCGCGGCGTAGCTCAGGATCGAGGTCTGCGCATGCCCCGCGTCGTCGAGCGCCGACCGGATGGCCCCGACGCGGCCGTCCATCATGTCGCTCGGCGCCACGATGTCCGCCCCCGCCTGCGCGTGCGACAGCGCCTCGCGCGCGAGGAGGTCGAGAGTGCGGTCGTTGTCGACCTCGCCGTCCACGAGGACACCACAGTGTCCGTGAGACGTATATTCGCACATGCAGACGTCGGTGATGACGACGAGCTGCGGCAGCTCGCGCTTGAGCGCGCGCACCCCCTGCTGGACCGGCCCCTGCTCATCCCACGCGCTCGACCCTTCCTCGTCTTTGTGGTCGGGGATGCCGAACAGCAGCACCCCCCCGACCCCCGCCTCGGCCGCCGCGGTCGCGTCGCGCACGAGCTCGTCGACCGAAGTCTGCGCCACGCCGGTCATCGACGACACGGGCACGCGCACGCCCTTCCCCGGCCGCACGAACAGCGGCAGCACGAGCTGCGAGGGCACCAACACCGTCTCGCGAACCAACGACCGAAGCGCTTCGGTTCGGCGCAGACGGCGCGGCCGATAGGAGGGAAATGATGGCATGAGAGGAAATCTAGTGATGCCCCCTTTGGGGTCAGACACCACGGGGTCTGCCCCCGGGGAAATTGGGGTCAGAGTACACGGGGTCAGAGTACACGGGAAATTGGGGTCAGAGTACACGGGGTCAGAGTACACGGGGTCAGAGTACACGGGGTCAGAGTACACGGGGTCAGAGGGCACGGGGTCAGAG
>Ga0070683_100005513_pt1 | contig 10570 bp, 10 predicted proteins | sample KBSC713LmetaG_FD_64662 | JGI IMG/M metagenome (GOLD analysis project Ga0070683, IMG submission 64662) | Corn rhizosphere microbial communities from Kellogg Biological Station, Michigan, USA - KBS C7.1-3L metaG | ecosystem: Host-associated > Plants > Roots > Rhizosphere ...
TATAGAGGCGACGATTCGAATTATCCAAAGGCTGAAATGCGCACGGAGCTCGGAAAACCGCTCGACTGTGCTTAGCGCTTGCTCGATCCATCTCGTGGCAACTTCGGAGTTTCCCACCTCGAAGTTCAGATCAGAGAGCGCCGCGGCGATCGTGATCGCGAGTCCGTAACTCCCGCTTGTTTGTGCGTCAGTGTGTGCAGACTCCGCGGCGGCGAGCGCATCGTCGGCCGCACCTGCACGCCAAAGCGCGATTGCGGCGTTTAGACGTGGCGTTGCGCGAGCGGATGGCGAATGAGTGAACGTTCCGTCGAGGATGTCGCGCGCCGCGGAGGCGGCGCGCTCCCATTCACCCGAGACGCATGCGCTGACTAGAGAGAATTCAGAGCGAAGAGCAGAAGACGCTTTGCTCGCGATCTCATCATCCACTGATTGGATCGCCAGTTGCGCCAAGTCTGAATCTCCCCGCATGTCCGCGTACTTCAGAATCCAAATGACAGCAGTCATCCGATGGTCCGGCGTGGCGTCTTTCGCCGCCGCGCATTCGAACAACCGACGTCGCTCGGCTTCGGTCCCACCGAACATCCGCGCCTCGGCTCGAATGCCGGCGAACTCCAACTCATCGTGGGCGACGGCCGCTCCGACGGCCTTCATCACTGTCATCCCCTCACGCACAAACTCGGGCTCGCCAGCCACGTCAGCCGCTCGAATCATCTCTCGCGCGACCGCGGCCCGATCGTCCGCAAACAGATCGACGGCCAACGCTTCCTTGAGAATCCTCGCTGCGTCGCGCGGACGGCCGATCCCATTCGCATATTGAACGCACGAGTTCAGCGACGCCTTTGCTCGTTCGCGGTCACGAGCCAACGTCCAATGCTCCGCGGATGCCCACAAAAGAGAAGGCGACTGCTCCGCCATCGCATCGAGTGCGCCGGCGACGCAGCGATGCGCCAACTGCGTCTGAATCGGCCCCATCTTGAACAGCGCACGCTCGGCGATCAATGCGTGCGACGGGTGAATCCACGACCCCTCGCTGCGAACCAACCCGCGGCCCTCGAGGTCCGAGATGGCTTGAAGGAGCGCAAACTGGGGAAGGCCCGTCGACTTCGCGATCGTCTCGACCGATGAATGCTTCCCGAGCAGCGCGCAAATCTGAAGCGTCGTCGTGGCATCCGGCGTCAACAGATCGATGCGGCGATCGAGCAACGCCAACAGCGTCGGTGGAACGGCGAGGCGTTCCTGCGTTCGAATGTAGTGTGTGAGTAAACTCTCGAGGAACAACGGATTACCTTGCGCCGTTTCCTCGAGCCACTGGCACAGCTCCGCGTCGAGCTTGACATCGCGGGACACCTGCACCGATTCGAGAAGTCGTGTGACGTCAATCGACGGCAGCGGCGAGATCCAGATCGACGAGGCGGGCACAGTTTCACCGTCGCGCCACGCAAGCTCACTCAGCTGGCGGCACGTCAGCACGACCAACAGCTTTCGCGCGACACCACGACGCGCGAGCGACGCCAGCGCGCGCGCGGAGCCCTCATCCATCCATTGAGCATCCTCGAACACCAGCACGAGAGCGCGATCCCTCGCGACCGCGTCGACGAGCTCGACGATCGCCGCGACGAGCATTTCAGCAACGTCGGTTTCGGCACTCTCGCCGCCGGAGTTCGCGCTTCCGCCTGCAAGTCGGCGACGCAGCAGGGACACTGACTGTTGCGGGCAACTGAGCGCACCGGGCATGCCCAAGAGGCTCGGCAACAGATCAGCGAATGCGCCGAAGGGGCGATTTTGATCGCTGGGCTGCAGCGCGACCGCGCCCGCGGGCGAACCGGCGAGGGTCGCGACGTTGCAAAACTCTCGGACGATTCTTGTCTTGCCGATGCCAGGCTCGCCATGAATGAGAATTCCTTGATATTCGCCCGCTCGTGCTGCGGTCAATGCATCGTCCAACCGAAGCATCTCGTCGGCGCGTCCAGCGAATGGGAAGGTCCAGCTCTGGCGCCGCTCCGTTCTTGCGCGCTCTCCGAACAGGTTCGAAGGATCCGCGGGAACCTGAAGCTCAGGAACAGGGACGCCGAGCTCTTTCGCGTAGCGCTCGAGAATTCTGTTTGCTTCCGAACGCGCGCCGGCGGTTGCGACCATCTGTGCAAGCGCGATCGTCGCATCCCGATTGTAGGGATCGAGGCGAAGGGCAACGCGAGCGGTCCGCTCGCATTTTGTAAAATCGCTCATGGCGCGCGCACGCTTCGCGGCTTCGGCGAAGGTCCGAGAGAACTGAAGCGTCATCTGCTCGCGAGTACTCTCGAACCACTCGGCGTACGACTCGGAGTGGGTCGGGACGTAGCCTGGAAAGATTCCTCCCTCGGCCGCGTTCAGCAGTTCGGCCGACGGATCAGGCGAGTCGCGCAACGCATCGAAGTCGAACCACACGAGCTCGGGCGGGAGGAGCAGTCCGCCCGAACCGGCGTCGATCGGCGCGCCGGACGTTCGTTGCTGATAGATGAGCTGCCGAAGGCAATGCGACGCTTGCTCCTCGTCGTAGCTCGGAAACACCATCTCGTGGAGAATCGACCGCGCAATGCGGCGTCCGCGGTGCAATGCAAGGTAGAGAAGTAGCGCGAAGCTCCTCCCTGCCGACGGGGATACTCGGGTCGAGTCAACGTCGATCGCTGACTCACCCAATGCATGAACCTTGATCATCGATTTTGGGTGGGTGGGTAGGCACGAAAGTGCCCCCCACCGTCAGGAGCGCGTCATGCCGACTCGATTTTGAATCGGCGACGCGCATTCGGCCAGCCCGCTTTGGCTCCCTCGTTTCGCGACTAAGGGCGCGACGGCACCGTCACGAGCTTCTCCGGCGACATGCCTTCGGCTTCCGCCTGGAAATTCACGACCACTCGATGGCTGAGTACCGGAACGGCCATGGCATTCACGTCCTCGAGGTCCGGAACTGCGCGGCCATCCATCGCGGCGCGTGCTTTCGCGCCTAGGATCAGATACTGCGACGCGCGCGGCCCGGCGCCCCAGCTGACGTACTTCTTCACCATCGGTGTCGACTCTTCAGCGCCCGGACGGGTCGAGCGGGCGAGCTTCACGGCGTAGCTGACGACGGATGGCGGAGCAGGGAGGCGGCGCACCAGATGCTGCAGCGCCAACAGTTGCTCGGCGTTGAGCATCGGCTTGATCTCGACCTCGAGATCGCCGGTCGTGGCGGCCACGATCTTCTCTTCTTCCTCACGCGTCGGATAGCCGACCGTGAGCTGCATCATGAACCGGTCGAGCTGCGCTTCAGGGAGCGGATACGTTCCTTCCTGCTCGATTGGGTTCTGCGTCGCGAGCACAAAGAACGGCTCCGGTAGCCGGTGCGTGTGGCCCGCTGCCGTCACGGCGTGTTCCTGCATCGCTTGAAGAAGCGCCGCCTGCGTCTTCGGTGGCGCGCGGTTGATCTCGTCGGCGAGAACGACGTTCGCGAAGATCGGACCTTTAGCAAACTTGAAAATGCGTCTGCCGGTCGTGTGATCCTCTTCGAGAAGCTCGGTGCCTGTGATGTCGCTCGGCATCAGGTCGGGCGTGAACTGCACTCGCGAAAAGCTCAGGTCGAGCGCCTGCGCCACGGTCTGCACGAGCAACGTCTTGGCGAGGCCGGGAACACCGACGAGAAGGACGTGGCCCCCGGCGAGCAGCGCCGCGACGAGGTCGTCGACGATCTTATGCTGTCCAATGATGCGCCGCCCGATCTGCTCGATCAGCGTCGCGCGCGCGCGCGCCAACTGTTCGAGAAGCTGGACGTCCCGTGAATCATCGATCGGCTGCGTACGCGTTGCCACTCGTGAAGCTCCAGGGAAGCGAGAATCTGGAGAAGCTAACGGACTGGGCGCAGTCGAGGTAAGAGCGATTGGGGTGTCGACCGGGAGAGCGATCCCTCGCTGCGCTCGGGATGACTTTCGACGCGATCCCTCGCTGCGCTCGGGATGACTTTCGATCCTCGATTCGCTCGGGGCAGCATCAGGATGGCCGGTATATGAAAAAGGCCGCTCGAGAGAGAGCGGCCCGCGAGTTCACTTCATTACAGTTTTCTTACGGAAGCACAAAGTCGGCGCGCTGTTCGGTCGGATAGTTCGAACTTCGCAGTGTTGCCACGACGGTGTATTTGCCGGGCGCGATCGCGGCTTTCTTCCACGTTTCGCTCACCCGCATGGAGTCGCCGGAGCCGAGCTGCTTGTTCTGCACGCTTTGGGTGAACATGCGACCGCTCGACCACTGCCACACGGAACGTCCAGCGGAATCGACGACGACGAAGTCGTACGTCTGACCATTTGCGAAGTCCAACTCAGCGTGCTTGTTGCCAACGTTCTTGATGGTGAGCGCGAACTCGGTGGTGCGACCGCGCGTCTGCACATCGAACTGCGTGACGAGTTTGACTTCCGGCTTTCCTTTGGAGTTGCGCGTGGTGCGCGGCGTTGTCGGGCTTGTCGGCGTCTTCACGGTTCCGGCCGAGGCGAGCGCGACCGGGGCTTCTGAACGCGAGCGCGGGCCCCCGCATGCGAATGCGACGGCTCCCGCGCACAACAACGTGATGATGATTCTGGAATTCATTTGCCGAGGAGGGCAATCCGAGGCGCAAAGTCGCGAGCACGCCGTTGCTCACAAATCGTTGCGCGTGACAACGTATCAATCGCAGGACGCATAGTCAACGTGAAGCGTAACAGCCAAAGTATCGGCAGGTCAGCGACTTAAATCACCTCGACCATGCTTCGGTGAATCTTCGGCTTCCTTGCGAAAAATTTCACAAGCTCGTAAATTTTCGCCCGCAGATGGACCGCTCTCCGCAGGATTCCGGTTCGTCCGGACAGGGCAACGGTGGGCCGCCAAAACGGGGCTCGGACGATCCGGGGCTGGATACTTCGAGCCTCGCCGGAATGGGCGTTCAGTTCGTCGTCGCGATTCTCCTCTTCCTCTTTATCGGCAAGTGGTTGGATTCTCGGCTCGGAACGTCGCCCTGGCTTTTGATTCTCGGCGTTTTCAGCGGAGCGACGGCATCAACAGTAGCGATGTACCGTCGGGTGTTCCCGCCGGACAAGTCCAAGCAAGCGGATTCGAAAAAACAGCCGTGATGAAAGCGACGGTGTTGTTCTGTGCGGCTGTGGTGGTGATCGTTCTTGTCGTTGGCGGGCTGATGGCAATTCCTTTTGCGACTCCCGCAGACCACAAAGCGATCGAAGCGAGTGCGATCGTCGCGGTTGTCGTTCAAGTGTTCGGTTTCGCGATCGTCCGTGCGGTCTCGAATCAGAACTTCATGACCGGTTGGGTTATCGGCATAGCGCTCCGATTCGTGACGCTCATTGCCTTTGCGTTTGTCGCGGTAAAAATGCTTGGGCTACCAGCGCCGCCCGCGCTGTTAAGTCTGGTGACGTTCTTCTTCATCTCCACGCTCGTCGAACCGAAGTTGCTGACGATATGAACTTGCTCCGGAAAGCTCTCCTTCTCGTTGCTCCGGCCGTGCTCGCGTTGACGCCGATCGCCTCGGCGCCCCTCCAGGCGCAGGGCCTCGATCATCCGGCCGGCCAGGAAGCCAAGAAAGTCGACATCATCCTCCCGCACATCAGCGACTCGGACGAGCTCGACGTTCCGTGGCCGACGAAGGGATGGTTCAAGGTCGTTCACCTGCCGCACTGGGAGCCGATCCACATCGGCGGACTCAAGATCGACATCTCGCCGACGAAGCACGTCGTGATGATGCTGATCGCGGCGCTCCTATGCATTGTCCTGTTGATTCCCGCAGCGGGCGCGCACGCGCGAAATACGCGGGAAGGAAGAGCGCCGAAAGGCGTCGCGGGATTTGTCGAAATGCTCGTGCTCTGGGTTCGGAATGAAGTCATCATCCCGAACGTCGGGCCGCACGGAGAAGGGTTCGTCCCGTATCTCCTCAGCGTCTTCTTCTTCATTCTCTTCGCGAACCTGCTCGGCCTGATCCCGTACGGTTCGACAGCGACCGGCAACGTGTCAGTCACCGCGACGCTCGCGGTGATCGCGTTCTTCGTCATCGAGGTCGCCGGCATGCGCGCCCTCGGCAAAGACTACATCAGCACGATCTTCTACTGGCCGCATGACATGCCGATCTGGGGCCGCATCCCCATGTCGTTGATCATGACGCCGGTCGAAATCCTCGGAAAGTTCACGAAGCCGTTCGCGCTCGCGATCCGTCTCTTCGCGAACATGACGGCGGGCCACGTCATGGTGCTCGCGCTGATCTCGATCGTGTTCATGTTTGGCTCGTGGGCGATCGGCGTTCTGCCGATCGTCGCAGCAGTCGGCATCATGTGCCTCGAGCTGTTCGTCGCGGCGCTTCAGGCGTACGTCTTCACGCTACTCGTCTCGTCGTTCATCGGGCAGATTCGGACGGCCGAACACCACTAGATCACGACCGAGAGAGCGATCCCTCGCTCTCGCTCGATGACAAGAGATAAGAAGTACGCGGAGAGGGTAGCTCAACCTCCTCGCGATGTACTCGGTCGAGTGACTGAGGAAGCTCGTTGAGACCCGGGTCTCGCTGACGAGCAGCGCCCTAGCAGGACAGTTGGTTCGGCGCGGAGCAATCGAAGTTCACGTTTACGTTCGGAGCTCGACAATGTTCAATACCGTTCTCCCGATGTTGCAGGCTGCGGCCGGCTACACGAAGGAATACCAGGGCGCGTGGGCGCTCATGGGCGCCGCGATTGGCGCTGGTCTCGCTGCGATTGGTGCCGGTATCGGCATCGGCCGTATCGGTGGTCAGGCGTCGGAAGCGATTGCTCGTCAGCCGGAAGCCGGCGCACAGATCCGTGGTAACGCGATTCTGTTGGCCGCGCTCATCGAAGGCGTCGCGCTGTTCGGCGCCGTCATCGCGATCCTCATCGTGTTCAAGTTCTAATCGTGCTCGGCGGTGGCCCCGGGGTCACCGCCGGCATGTCCTCATTATTTCAGAGATACCCATGCGCTCCTCGCTGATTCGTTCGCTCGCGCTTCTCTCGCTCGCTCCGGCATCCCTGCTCGCGCAGGAAGCGGAAGGTGGCACGCGCGTCTTCATGCAGCCCGACACGGGCCTCATGTTCTGGACGCTGATCATCTTCGTCGTCCTCATGTTCATCCTGTCGAAGTTCGCATTCGGGCCGCTGACCAAAGCTGTCGCGGATCGCGAGCGCTCGCTCCAGGAAGCAATCGACAAGGCGAACGCGGATCGCGAGGCCGCGGCGAAGCTCCTTCAGGAGCACCAGGCGAAGATCGAAGCCGCGCGCGACGAGGCTCAGAAGTTCATCTCGGAAGGCCGTGCGGTCGCCGAGAAGATGCGCTCGGACATGATCGATCAGACGCGAAAGGAGCAGCAGGACATTCTCGAGCGCGCGCGTCGCGACATCGAGAGTGAGAAGGAGAAGGCGATCGCACAACTTCGCCGTGAAGCCGTCGATCTCGCTCTCGCCGGTGCGAGCAAGGTTGTCGAGCAGAATCTCGAGTCCGCGAAGAATCGCCAGATCGTCGAGAGTTACCTGAGCTCGATCGGAACGCTCAAGGTCGGCCAGTAATGCGCGAACCGACGATCGCAAAGAACTACGCCGAGACGCTGCTCGAGCTCGCGCAGCGGTCGGGCGACCTCGGTGCGTGGGGCGACATGCTCGACTCCATCGCCGAGGCCATGGAATCAGACAGGCGGTTGCGTCAGTTTCTCGAGTCGCCGCGCGTCAGCGCGCAAAAGAAGAACGAAGTGATGCAGAAGGCCTACGGCGCGCAGTTGCCGCGCAACTTCCTTCGCTTCCTCCAGGCGCTCGTCAACAATCGCCGACAGATGCTGATCCCGGAGATCGCGCGCGCGTATCACGATCTCGTCGATCAGGTCGAAGGCCGAGTACATGCCTCCGTCACGGTGGCGCGCGAGGCGGACGACGCCGATCGCGATCTCGTCGTGAAGCAGCTCTCTCGCGTGCTCGGCAAAGAGGTTGTGCCGCACTTCAACGTGAATCCGTCGATTCTCGGTGGCGTCATCGTGCGAGTGGGCGACACGGTGCTCGATGGCTCGGTGCGCCGTCGGCTTGCGACGCTTCGCTCGAGGATGCTCGGAGTCCGCTAAGGCGGGGCGCCCCATTCAGAGAATTCTCAAGAACGCCGCACTTCCCGCACTTGCGATCGCGGGCAGTGCGGCGTTCGCACATGCGGCCCCGTGCAGCTCGTTGCGCGAGCTTCGGCTACCACACACCACGGTGTTGTCGGCGGCGCGACTCGATTCCGGGACGTTTCGGAAGCTGCCCGCGCTTTGTCGCGTGCGTCTCGTCAGTAAACCAACGCCTGACTCGAGGATCGGAATCGAAGTTTGGATGCCGGCGTCGCGCTGGAATGGACGATACGTCGGCGTCGGGAATGGAAGCTGGGGCGGCTCCTTCAACTACCAACGGCTCGATGAGGCGCTGATCGCGGGATACGCGACGTCGTCGACCGATACGGGCCATCGCGGTGCGCCGCGCGACAAATCGTGGGCGGAAGGGCATCCCGAGAAGCAGATCGATTTCGACTATCGAGCGACGCATGAGACCGCACTGACTGCGAAGGCGGTCATCAGGCGGTTCTACGGACAAGACGCGTCGCACTCGTACTTCAACAGTTGCTCGAATGGCGGACGTCAGGGGTTGATGGAAGCTGAGCGATATCCGGCGGACTACGAAGGCATCTTATCCGGAGCGCCGGCGCTGGTCTGGGGCTTCGACACGTTCGTCCGTGGTGACCTGCAGGCGTTCGAGCAGCGCGGTGGTAAACTCGTGATCTATCACGGCGGCTTGGACAAGCCCGAGACAAGCACACGCTTCTACACCGACGTCAGGACAACGATGGGAGATTCCACGGTTCGTGGATTTTTTCAGCTGTATGTGATTCCTGGGATGCGCCACTGCGGGGGAGGCGGAACCCCGAGCGACGTCGGGCAGACGATCCGGGCGAGCGATGATGCCGATCACAGTTTGTTCAAGGCACTCGAGCGGTGGGTCGAGCAGGGGATTCGACCGGAGGGAGTGACGGCGTCGAGATTCCGTGTGGAAGACGAGCCGTCGAGCGGCGTCACGAAGACACGACGACTGCGACCATATTCCGCGGTGCCGAGCAAGCGCTGAGAATGCCGCGGGAGCGAGCTGGCTCCCGCGGCGACGGCGCGCCGAGTCACTCGGATGCACGCCGTTTTTGTCCGGTTCACTTGCTGCGCAGCGTGGTCTTGTCGATCGCAAAGCTCACAGCGGGAAATCGTCCGACGCCAGGAATGTCCCTGAGCGGGGCTGCTGAGAGTTTTGTAATAAGTGCGGTGACCCACGGGGCGTCCTCGTCGGGGACTGCTTCGAAGTTGGCGTCCGACGAGAGCACCATCGTCGCCCGCTTTTGCGGTGGACCGTTGTGTTTCGTTCGGTTCTCCGAGATGGACGTGAGGGCTCGATAGACGAGCTCCGGGGTTATCGCGCTTCGCTTGAGAGCGACGAGCGGAGTGCTTGCTGTCCCCGGTTCATCGCGAATGACGGCCGCCAGGTTCGACTGGGCGAAGGTCTCGCGCACCATGATGATGGCGCTGATGCCTTGGGTTCGGCCGAATGGCGTCGGGCGATCTTGCGCCGCGAGACCGCCGGCGGAGAATGTGAGAACGGTTGCCGCCACAACCGCCTGGATTTTGATGGACATTGTACGAATCCTTGGCTGAGAGTTGGTGGCTGTTCAGTTCTGTGTGCCGTTGTACGGCTCTGCCCAGCAGTAGTTGACGACGGTTCCGAGGTAGGTCCGGATGGTATAGTCAGTGTTCCACTGGAACCAATCGGTGACGTCGCAATAGATCTTGAAAAATTGTGGCGCGTATTGGACCTTCGCGTACGTCAGGGGATCGAGGTCTGACAGCGAGCCCGTGCGCGTATAGGTCGTGGCGTATGGCGGGTAATTCTCAGTCGCTGGGTCGTCGCAGTCTTCGACCAACGGCGTCATCGGATCGTCGCAGGCGTTGGGCGGAGGCGGCGACGGTGCTTGCTCCTCGGCCATGTTTACCTTGATCGTCGCCGATCCGCGGTTGGCGCCGCACGTCGCAGAAATATCTGCGGAGCCCGATGCCCGTCCGGTTACGACGCCGTAGTCGGACACGGTCGCAACGGCCGGTGCGCTGCTCGACCACTGGACGTAGGTGACGCACGTGGACGTTGCTTGTGTGCTCGCGCCTACAGAGATCTCTGATGACGAGAGAGCGACGTTTATTGGTGGCACGGGGAGACATTCGTCGTCGTCCCAGGTATTTGTCCCCCAGCCCTGCGCTGTGAGTATTTTCGTTTTCCACATGTAACTGCCAGTCCCCGACGCCGTTCCAGAAGCGGGTTTGACTCGGCAGTCGACGATGCCGCTCAAATCGATCGTCGACGAGCAGAAGAATCCAACACACATCATCGTTCCCGATGATGGGGTGTACACCAGCCCACTCACACTGATGTAGCCGTCGGTCAGTGACGTCAGGATTCCTGGAGCCTTTGTCTCGACGAAGCTCGTCGCGTTCTTGCATGCCAGACAAAGATCCGTGAAGGTTCCGGCCGCAACG
>Ga0070683_100005516_pt1 | contig 10569 bp, 13 predicted proteins | sample KBSC713LmetaG_FD_64662 | JGI IMG/M metagenome (GOLD analysis project Ga0070683, IMG submission 64662) | Corn rhizosphere microbial communities from Kellogg Biological Station, Michigan, USA - KBS C7.1-3L metaG | ecosystem: Host-associated > Plants > Roots > Rhizosphere ...
GAAGGTACAGTTAGTGATTCTAACAATTATGCTTCTACTGATCTTGCTATAGGCGCAAATGCAAATGGCACATTCTGCCTCACTGGTTGGATGGATGAAGTCCGTGTCATTAAAGGGCGCGCGGCATGGACGGCAGCCTTCACGCCTCCGGGGCAACCATATGCTGATGGTTTTGCCGTCGGCAGAGGTAAAGCGATTACAAATGGTGTCGGCGCTGCTTCTGGGTCCGGTGCAGGTGCAGCAACAGGCAAATCAATCTTCAATGGTGTTGGTTCTGCCACTGGCTCTGGTGCTGGCGCAGGCGTTGGTGATTTTGTTTCTGGCGGCGCTGCAATTCGTGCTGTCGTTTCTTGGTGGCAAATTGAATTTCAAGAAGCAGAGTCTCCAACGACAGACGCTGCAGGTGCCACCGCAGGTAATGGCGCTGCAGCGGCGGTCGGCAAGTCAATTGTCAATGCGGTAGGCACTGCGTCTGGCAGCGGCGCGGCTACCGCTGCGGGTGTCGGCGGGTCAATTGCCAGCGCAGTAGGTACAGCGGATGCCGCCGACATTGTGCCCAACATACTTTTACTCCTAAGAGCGGACGCAACAGACGAGTCAACGACATTTACCGACCTGATAGGATTACACACCTTTACTCCTCACGGTCAGGTTAAAATTGATACGGAGCAATCAAAGTTTGGTGGCTCGTCCATAAAGTTTGACGGTACAACAGATTGGATTTCTACAACTGACACAACGGATATAACATTAGGTACGTCCGATTTCACAATTGATTTTTGGTTCTATAATACAGCGGCTAGCGCGTTTGCAAATTTCTTCACTTATCAAAGTGGAGATATAATCCCGCGACTTGCGGGCGGTGATGTGAACGTATTTGCTGTTCCGGCCGGTGGCGATATGTTTTCAGGCACGGCCACTCCGTCGCTTAATGCTTGGCATCATTTTGCACTTACTAGAAGCGGTAACGACCACAGATTATTCCTCGATGGAACGCAGACGGGTTCGACATATACGGCTGCAAATAATTACAACGGATCATCTTCCGTAGTTGCAATAGGTGCCAACACTGATGGCACCAACAGTCTTAATGGCTGGATGGATGAAATTCGTCTTGTAAAAGGCACTGCACTCTGGACTTCAAATTTCACTCCGCCTAGTGCACCTTATCCGTTTGGTGGCGCAACAGGTGTTGGCGCTTCAACTGTTGCTGCAGTAGGCAGCGCATCCGGCAGTGGTGCTGCTTCCGGAGTTGGTGCTTCTCTTTTCAATGGCGTCGGCAGTGCGACGGGTTCCGGTGTTGCCTCAGGATTGGCGGACTCAGGGTCTGCAGTAGGTGCAGCCACAGGAACTGGAACGGCATCTGGTGTCGGCGCTTCTATATTTAAGGCGGTAGGCTCTGCTTCTGGTTCTGGTGCGGCAGCAGGTATTGGTCAATCAACAGCGGCTTCAGCAGGCGCCGCAGCAGGTACAGGCAATGCAGCAGCAACAGGCAATGCAAATTTCCAAGGCGTCGGAAGCGCCTCGGGCACAGGAACTGCAAATGGCGCTGGCAAGAGTAATGCGGCGGCTGCTGGATCAGCATCCGGAACTGGCGCGGCATCCGGAATCGGAGCTTCTACAGCTGCTTCAGCTGCAAGCGCAGCAGGTACCGGAACTGGCGCGGCTGTCGGGGCACCAACGGTTGCTGCGACAGGCAGTGCGACAGGTACTGGCAACGCATCGGGTGTTGGCCGATCAACCGCAAACTCAGTAGGCAATGCTGCCGGAACAGGCGCTGCCAGCGGTGTCAGCGATAGTGGAACTTCAAATGGTTCGGCGACTGGCACTGGCACAGCGACTGGTGTTGGTCAATCGACGGCGGCTTCGGCGGGGTCGGCTTCCGGCAATGGCGCAGCGGCTGCGGTCGGCGCCTCGATAGCTTCAGCTGTTGGTTCGGCTTCAGGGTCGGGTGCAGCTTCAGCCAGCGGTGTTGCGGCTTTCCGAGGTGTAGGCAGTGCTTCAGGAACAAGTACAGCTGCAGCAGTTGGGCAATCAATTTTCAATGGTGTCGGCAGTGCGGCTGGAAATGGCGCAGCAGCTGGCATTGGTCAAGCGACGACCAATAGTGTCGGCAATGCTACCGGCGCAGGCGCTGCCAATGGGTTTACTGGACAAGCTAATACTGCCAATGCAACGGGGACAGGAACAGCGACTGGCGTTGGTCGTTCGACGGCAGCCTCAGTCGGCAGTGCAAGCGGCAGTGGTGTTGCGACTGGGGTTGGTCAGGCTAATACGCGAGCGGCTGGGGCCGCGGCCGGAAATGGCACAGCATCTGGCACCGGCATTGGGGCTGGCATCGGTACGGGGTCAGCCTCAGGTACAAGTACAGCTACATCTACTGGTCGGTCAACAGCCGCTGGCGTCGGCGATGCTTCCGGGGTTGGTGTTGGAATTGGAATTGGCAATCAAATTGGAACTTCAACTCGGCGCAGGGTGACCCCCGGCGTTGGCCGAGCTGGTGGCGCTCCGCAAAGGTCTGCAGAAGAGTTTGAAAAGAGGCCAAGTCAGGTATCAGCTAAAAGGAGGATTAGTTGATCGACCTCTACGATAAAGGGGTCGCCAAGTATCCATGGTGGCCTGACTGGCGAGGCGAATGTGTGGCGATCGTAGCTTGCGGTCCGTCTGCCGATAAAGTCGGCGTTGAAAAATTAAAAGACCGGATGCATGTGGTGGTCATTAATGAAAGTTACCGGCTCTGTCCTTGGGCGGAGATGCTTTATACTTGCGACGATACTTGGTACCATGTGAACCGTGATAAGCTGAATAAATTTAATGGGATTAAGATTTCATATTTGACAAAAGAAAAAGGCGTAGAGAACATTACTATCGTCAAGGAGAAAGATCCAAAGACGGTATCTTTTAAACATCATATGCTTTTTGAAGAGCCGGGGTTTGTCGGCTCTGGCGGCAATTCAGGTTACCAAGCTATCAATCTAGTCGCCCAGTTCGGGGCGACTGGCATTGCCTTGGTCGGTTATGATTTTAATCAAGCCGGCGGAATACATTGGCATGGCGATCATAAAATGCCTTTAAAGAATCCAGACAACGTTCGTTTTATTGAATGGAAACGACTGCTCGGATTTGCGGCACCGGTTCTTAAAGCCAAGGGCATCGATGTTGTAAACTGTTCTATGAACAGTAGCATCGATAGCTTTCCGAAAATGACAATCAATCAAACTCTAGAAAGGTGGAGCCTATGACTATCCGGATCTTTGTTGGGTGCAGCGCCAATGGCGAAGACGCAGAAGCGCAGGGCATGTTGGAATATACCTTGAAGCGGTATGCGACCCAGCCGCTCAACATCACATGGATGAAGCTGTCTAAAGATCCGGCTTCGCCTTGGTACAGCAATCCAAAAAAGAACGAAGGCTGGAATACAGTCGGCTGGGCTACGCCGTTCTCGGCTTTCCGTTGGGCCATCCCACATGTCTGTAATTTCGTAGGCAAGGCAATTTACATGGATGTCGATATGGTCGTTCGAGATGATATTAATAACTTGTGGATACAGGAGCATCCTGAGGGCAAGTCTATTTTGGCAAAGGACGAAAAGCATACTTGTGTGATGCTATTCGATAATGAAAAAATCAAACCGGTGTTGCCTCCGTTTGACCAGCTACGGCGACAGGAAGGGCTCTATCGCAAAGTCCGGCATAACGTTGGCTCGGTTACGTCAAAGTTTGCTAACAACTGGAATTGTCTTGATGGAGAAAATTACAAGACTCTGATGGATCGCGACATTAAGGTAATTCATTTTACCAAGGTGGAGACCCAGCCTCATCTCAAATGGGCATTGCCCCGCTTGAAGGCGCAAGGGCTACAACATTGGAATGCCGCAACCTTGCGACAGACCACAGCCCTTCCCCATGCCCGCCCTGACGTGCAGCCGTTTGTAGACAATCTGTGGAAGGAAGCCCAAGAAGCCGGTTATACTGTTGACCGGTACGCCGTTCCGGTTGAGGAAAGGTTTGGGCAATACCACGCCGTGCGCGGTGGACAAAGGGCTGCATGATGGACCTATTACGCTGGATAGATTCGTGGAAGTTTGAAATCAAATTCGATGGGTACTATATCGAATTGACTAGCACGCTGAAGGAATACCTTGGCGAAGAAGGCGCCAAGTTTCCAATCATTATGTGGCCGACTTCATTTCGTGTCTTCCGCGAATGGCCAAAGTGGTGAATCATGCCCCCAACATATACCGATAAAGGTATTCAACGCCGTGTTATTAATTTTAGCGGGTTTCGTCTTGACGGCCTCGCTGATATTCTTCCTCGCGCGCGCGGCGCGAGTGTCTTTGACGTTGGTTGCAATCGCGGTGCTGTGTGCCATGATCTTGTTCTTGCTGGTGCTAGTGTCGTTCATGGATGTGACAACTATGTGAAAGGAATGGAAGTCGCAAATGAATGGTTTGCCGACATCCGTAGCGTCAACGCTAGGTTTGAAGTAGTAGATTTGACCGGGGGCGGCTTTGCTATTGAAAAAGCTTTCGGTAAAAACCTGCTAGAGAAATATGATATAGTTCTCATGCTTGCAGTCTATCATAAGTTATTCAGGGTTATGGAGCGCAGAGACCTTGATAATTTGGTCAAGTGGCTGGCAGAAAGATGCGGCAAGTACTTTGTCTGGCGCGGTTCGCTTGAAGAGCGTAATGAGGTGGATGGGCTGATAAAGGAAATGGGTTTTCGACGCATCCACTATTCTGAAATATGCGAAATAGAACTGGAAGAGTTTCAGCAACCTGTCCCTCAGCCGGCCGCAATATGGGCGCGAGGTATTAGGTTTGATTATGAAGCTGCAAGGAGCCATCGTTAATGGGTTTCGGTGACGAAATTATAGGTTCGGGGCTGGCGCGTGGCGCTGCCGAGAAAGGCAAGCGCGTTGCCTTTGGCGATGGGCAAAAGATCCATTGGTCTAGTTGGTGCCCTGAAATCTATTATAACAATCCCAACGTTGCCCCTCCCGGCAGCGAAAGGGATTTGAATTTAATCTGGGTCGACCATTACAAAGGTCGGCGCAAATACAATAAGCTGGTAGATGGCAAGTGGGTTTGGAACTACGACTTCAAACCAGTGCCCGGGCAATTCTTTTTTGATCAGCAGGAAATCAATCTGGCCAGCGCCTACAAGCCGGGCTTTGTAGTCATTGAACCTAATGTGCCTTGGCAAAAGGAAGTCGCCCCGAACAAGGACTGGGGCGAGGAAAAATATCAAGAGGTCGCCCGCCGACTTATTGCCGAAGGCGTTAAGGTGGTTCAATTCAAACATAAAAATTCCCGTCGCATAATTCGCGGCGCCCAAGTCTACGAGATACCAAAGTTCAGATATGTCATCTCTGTCTTGTCCCGGGCTGCTTTATACATCGGTCCTGAAGGCGGAATGCATCATGCGGCGGCAGCAGTTGGCATCCCGGCAGTAGTATTATTCGGCGGCTTTATTCCTCCAGCTGTGACCGGCTACGATGCCCATATCAATTTGACCGGCGAGGAAGATGCCTGCGGCAATATCAAACCATGCGCTCATTGCAAGCGAGCAATGGATAGCATTCCAACTGAATTAGTTTTCAAAGCAGCCACGGGGTTCTTATGAAGTGTGAAACATACATGCTACAAAATAAAGATGAGGTCGATAAGATGGCCCGCATCTTTATTGAGAATGGTGTCAAGTCTTATCTTGAGGTAGGATCAAAATTCGGCGGGTCGCTTTGGCGAGTGGCCAATGCCTTGCCGGTCGGCTCGAAAGTAGTTTCGGTGGACCTGCCGCAAGGAGACACCTCTTTTAAAGACACCAAGCCGCATCTCGAGGAATGTGTTCGCACATTAAAGAAGCGCGGATATGATGCGCAAGTAATTTTTGGCGACAGCACCAACCCGGGTATTGTTGAAGCGGCTACCAAAGAGGGACCATTTGATGCGGTCTTCCTCGACGGTAACCATACCCTGCCTTACATAAAAAAGGACTGGGAGAACTATAGCAAGATAACAAAAATTCTAGCCTTCCATGACATTGGCTTTTTCAGAGAAGGCGGAATGGCGCCGGGGAAGAAGCCGATCGAGGTTCCGGTATTTTGGAACCGGATAAAAGAAAACTACAAGCATGTCGAAATCAAATACGACAAACAAGACAATGGAATTGGTATCCTGTGGCTATAACTTTTGTTTCATGGCTGTGGGGTGACAAGTACCCGCTCGAGACCGTTGAGAAACTGGTCTCGGGTTTACGTCGCAACATGCGACAGAAATTTCGTTTCCTGCTGGTCACCGATCAGGATGTCAAGGCGACCGAAAGGTATGATGTCGCGGCGATAGAAGATTCGGGGTTAATTGGAAAGGGGTGTTTTTGTCGGCTCAGAATGTTTGACCCTGATTGGCAATTAAAAAATAAAATTGATGATCGCATGGTCGGAATAGATTTGGATATGGTCATCACAAATACTTGTGATAGTATTTTTGATCGGACCGAATCGTTTGTAATTTTACGCGGGGTCAATGCGGTCAATCCCAATCCATTTAACTGCAGCATATTTATGTTAAGGCAAGGTAGCCATCCCGAGGTGTGGTCTGAATTTTCTTTAGACAAGGCTGACAAAATTACTTACCATGAATTTCCAGACGACCAAGGTTGGGTCTGGCACATGATGCCGGAGGCGGCGACTTGGCAGGGTGGAAGTAAAAGCGGTATCTATGCTTTTCAAAAACCCGGCTGGCCTTATCACCTCTACCATAGTCTGCCAATTAATTGTCGCATGGTTGCTTTTGTCGGTGCTCGCAAGCCGGATAAGTATGCCGACGTTGCTTGGATGAAACAGCACTGGAAAATATAATGGTCGATCCCAAAAAAGTAGCGCTGTTCATTCCCCCCGGCCTGAGGAAAGTAAAGCTGGCGTTGTTCGAGCGTATAGGTCAGAAAATTGGAAAGGTAGTTCGCCATGACCCAAAGGGGCTCGATGAATTGCCCAGTGATGTTTACCCGATTGTCGGGTGCACTCCATTTTTACGTTCCCGAATCGAGGAATGGCAGCGCACAGGACGAAAGTGGATCTATTGGGACCGGGGGTATCTTCGTAGAGTGTACGCGACATGGCTGCCTGACGGACGCTCTCTGGGCATACCGGGAGGATATTATCGGTGGCACATTGGTATGTCTCAGATGCAGTCGATTGATAAAGTACCAACCGACCGGTGGGATTTCTTGCGCCTCAGCGAATATGTCAAGCCGTGGAATAAAAATGGCCGGCACATAGTTGTGGCTGATACCTTGCCTGATTATTGGAATTTGTTTTCCGACCCTGATTGGACCAAGCGGACGGTGGCGCTTTTGAAGCAGCATACCGACCGGCCAATCATTGTCAGGGATAAGGAAAGCAAGGTACCGCTCTATGACGAGCTGCGAGACGCCCATGCGCTCGTCGCACATGGGAGTATTGCTGCGGTAGAGGCGGTCGTCATGGGGTGCCCAGTTTTCGTAGCCCCGACATGTGCTGCGGCGCTGGTTGGGCAGACTGATTTTACAAAGATTGAAGAACCAATATTCCCCGAGAGGATGCCTTGGATATATAGTCTATCGTATTGTCAGTTTAATGAAGGGGAACTGGTCGACGGGACTTTATGGAGGCTGATACACTGATGCCATGGATCAGGGTAACAAAGCAGTTTGATTATTGGCCGACTTCAAGGTCGGTCATGAATTACAAACCGGGAACCTATCTGGTCAAACAGGCATGTGCTGATAAAGGGATCAAAGAGGGCTGCGCGAGAATAATCAAAAGACCGATGGACAGGGTCAGGAAAGATGACAGCAGGCGAGCTGAGATATAAAGTGGGATTTTATTCTCGGCAGGCTCCGGGCGCGTCGTCTCCGCCTGCGCCGGACTATGGCGATACCGAAGGGTCATTTTCCGGTACCCCGAACTTCACAGCCTTTGCCAACATAGCGCCAAAGCTCGGCGGGGAACAAATTCAAGCTAGCCGGTTGACCGGAATTAATTATGTTAACATTACAGTCCGGCAATCTACCAACACCAGATTGGTTACCACCGACTGGCAAGCAAAGGATGAAAACTCAGGAGAAATTTATAACATTAAATCCATCATCGACCCTGACGGCGGCAGAGTTAAGCACGGCATGTATTTTGAAATGCTTTGCGAGAAAGGGGTAGCCGTCTAATGCCGGTAAATACATCAGTCGAAAGATTCAAGAAGCTGACTGCTGAGTTGCAGAATGAAGTGCATGCCGCGGCCGTGCAAGAATTAAATACTCAGGCAAACAAGTTGAAGGATCTTATTGCTTCAGTGGCGCCGGTCTATAAAGGACCATCAGGTGGCAGCTTGAGGCATTCGGTTCGGGTCATTCCCGGCAAGAAGGATACCGTTGTCAGAGTTGTGGCTGGTGGCGAATTGACAACCCGAAATGAAGTTTCTTCTACCCCTTATGACTACGCAAGAGCCGACGAGTTCGGTACTGTCAATATGCAGCCACAACCATTTTTCTTTCCGACCTATCGACTGGCTAGAAAGAGAATGATATCGACTATGAAGCGAAGGATAGCGGCGTCTATTAAAAAGAGGTCGGCTGAATGAGTGACCCGTCGCTTGAGCTTCAGGCAGGCATCGTCGCCAAGTTAAAGGCGGACGCTGGCGTGCAGGCTATTGTCGGCACTAGGGTCTATGACCATGTGCCTCCCGGGCCGACCTTCCCCTACATCTCTTATGGGGATTCCCAAGTTCTGCCGGACAAGGCTGATTGCATTGACGGCGTTGAAGTCTTTGTTCAGCTGGATGGTTGGTCTCGGAATGGAACTTATCCAGAGGTCAAGCAAGTGAGCAAAGCGATCGTTGCCGCTTTAGACGATCAGGCAATAACTGTGAGCGGATACTCAGTAATAGTATTCGAACTTAATGACACCAACTACCTGCGTGACCCTGACGGAATCACCCGCCATGTGTCGCTCAGTTTTCGTGCGTTAATACAAGCAGCCTAAACAAGGAGTATTGAAATGGCTCAACCAACTGTTATCCCCGGTACCAAGTTGCTTATCTTGGTGGGTTCCGGTGGCGATAGCCCGGGCAGCCCCGACGTGTTTTCGGAGCCGTGCGGACTGACTTCTAAAAATTTCAATCTGTCGGCATCGACTAATACAACGTTGATCCCAGATTGTACCGACCCGTCTTTGCCGGCATGGGAAGCAAAGGACGTGAACGCACTGTCGGCAGAAGTGTCCGGCTCCGGCGTCATGGCCGTTGAATCTTTCCATACTTGGATGGATTGGTTCATGGGCGCAACAGATCGCAGCTGCCGAATACAGCTGGTGTCACCGACCTCGTCTCCGCTTGGCCTCGGCTATTGGCTTGGTAGCTTCTTGCTGACCGATCTTAAGTATGGCGGTCAGCGCGGTCAGAAGGTCACGCTTGATCTAACGCTGGTCAACAACGGCGCCCTCTCATTCGTTGCTGCCTAAGCCTAAGAAGGAGCCACAGGCTATGGCTGTTAATGGTGAGATTGAATTGGCTTGGGCTGACGGTCAGCACAAGTTCAATATAGCTAGAGTTGGTCAGATACTCGAGCTTGAAGAAAAATGTGGAAGCGGCTTATCTGAAGTATTTAGCCGCCTCCGCGAAGGCAAATGGAAGCTAAATGATATTCGTGAAACCATTCGCCTCGGATTGATTGGCGCGGGAGAAGACCCATTAAAGGCCCTCGCTCTAATCACACGATATGTTGACCAGCGACCGTTAGTTGAAAGCGTTCAAGTTGCCATCGTCATTGTCATGGCTGCACTAGTCGGTGTGCCGGGGGATGAAGTTGGAAAAAAAGAGAAAGCGGAGAGGGCCGCGGAAGCTCAATCGTCGGAGACGACGGGAAGCTCGTCCGCTCCGCAGTCTACGGTCTCGGAGCAGCCCTTGGATGGACACCAAGACAGGTCGATGAATTGACGTTGTGGGAATTGTCTGCCTGCGTCGATGGGTTTAACAAATCCCAAGGTGCAGAAACTATCGAGCCGCCTTCCAATGAGGAATTTGATACCATGCTACTAAACTATCATTCAATGACGATGCAGTAGATGGCAAACGAAACCGCAGCATTGGTTGTGGCGCTTTCCGCCCAAGTGTCCAAGTTTGAAAAGGACATGAAGGACGCTACCAAGATTGCCGACACCCAGACAAAGGCGATCGAATCCCGCTTTGCTAAAATGAACGATACTATTAGCGGTCAATTCGGCAAATTGTCTGACATTGGTAGCAGCAGGCTTGGTCCTCTTAGTGGTGTTCTCGGAAGCATAGGCCCTCTCGGTCTTGCTATCGGTGCCGGCATTGGTGTGGCGGCTTTGGCATTTGACCATCTTTATCAATCGACAAAAGCTTACATTGACCAAGCCGGCAAATTAAGAGACACAGCTGATACTACCGGCTTAACGATAACCCAGCTTGATGAGCTGAATAAGGTTGGCTTGACGGTCGGTGTCAGCGCAGAGGAAACTACAAACTCAATTAATAAAATGACTGTTGCTTTCGACCAGCTCAGGGAAGCCAAT
>Ga0070683_100005519_pt1 | contig 10568 bp, 7 predicted proteins | sample KBSC713LmetaG_FD_64662 | JGI IMG/M metagenome (GOLD analysis project Ga0070683, IMG submission 64662) | Corn rhizosphere microbial communities from Kellogg Biological Station, Michigan, USA - KBS C7.1-3L metaG | ecosystem: Host-associated > Plants > Roots > Rhizosphere ...
CGCCGGACGACCTTTCGTGTTCCCTTTCACCTGCGCAGGCCGATTCGGAACGAACACGGCGCTGTGCGTGCCGGTGGGCGTGGCGTTCACGGGCGGATAGACGTCGAACCGCGAGCGCGTCAGCAGTACCAGATAACGTTCCGCTTTCGCCTGCGCGGGGGCGCCGGACGCGAGGTATGCCTTAAGTCCCGGATCGTTGTTCACCACCATATGAATGCAGTCGTTGGCCAGTGCCGGCAGCTTCGCAGCGTCTATCGGTCCGCCGTCGGTTACGATGCTCGACCGCTGGTTGCAACCAGCCGTACCGGCGGCAAGTTCCGCATTGCGATGATGCGCCACGGCATCCGAATCGAGCACGTAAAATCCAGCCGTGGTGCCGGCGACGTAAACCCGCTCGCCGTCATCGGTGACTGAAGAGGAATGAAAACGATTCTGTTCGTTGTTCTGGAAGTTCCCGGCGCGACCCAGGAGATTCTTAGAACCGCTGAAATCCAGAAAGCGTCCGTCCGAGAACAATCCCGTGGCGTCGGGTTTCTCATTCACGGGCGGTCCGCCCACTTCCTGTAAGGTGAAACTCGCCAGCACTTTGGCTTTCGGCAGCATCTCGCCGGTGTCTTCATCCGTCACCGCCAGTGCCGTAAAATCGGGAGTCTTTAAGCCCGGATGATCGGGGTCAGGCAATCCCGACGTCCAGTTGGTCATGTAGACCAAAACTCGATTCGCATTGGCCGGGTCGTGCCACAGGAAGAATTCGTGCGACTGGCCGCCGAAGTCCGTGATCTCGCTCTTGGCGGTCGGCAGGCACGTGTTCATGTCGATGCGATACGTCTCCATGCGGCCGATCGTGTTGGTCCCGGCGTTGCGAACCATGATGTAGCGGTCCTCGCCGCGCGACGTTTTGTAAACCAGCGAACGAAGCTCGCGATCGTCGAATCCCTGGTTGCCTTCGAACATGGCGGGGATCTCACCCACCTGCACCGGAGGCTGCTTCACGGGATCGGGCTGAATCTTGAATATGTTGATGGCGTGCTTCTTCCCCGCACCATTTTGATGGCCGGTGAAGATGCAATTGCCCGCGATCCCGAGCCCTCGCCCGTCTCCCGCGGCATCCAGATCTCCCCCTTTCCAAGCGCCTGTGGCCGAATCCTTGACCGAGGGCACCGTGATCACCCAATGCAGGGGCTCGACATTCCTGAACAAGTGCAGCTCTTTTTCGAGCTTGGCGACGCCCGCCCGCGCGTCCTCCTCGGACGAAGTGGGATCCAGTTTGCCGTCTCGATTGACTCGTACCGAGGGCATCTGACCAATGGGAGTATCGAAGGTCGAGGGCTGGCAACCCGCGGGATCTTTCGAATAGTCGACGCATTGCGCAGCCGCTGTGCCACAAAGCAATAAAGCCCAGCAAAAGTATTTTGCCATTGCACGATTTTACTCTTATCCGAACCGCAGTATGATTGATCGCATGACGTCCAGCGATGTCTCGCGTCGGCAGCTTATTCAAAGCGCCGCATTCGTTCCCCTGGCTGCGCTTGTATCTTCTGCCCAAACTCCGCAGGCCGCGCTGACACCCGCGCAAATGAAGACGCTGGTCGCCTTTATCGACCGCTTGATCCCGTCCGACGAACTGGGACCGGGCGCCGTTGCATCGGGCGCGCAAATCTACATCGACCGTGTCCTGGCCGGGCCGAACGCGGGTGAGAAAGCCAGCTTCGTCCAAGGACTCGAATCAGTCGACGCTTACGCCAAGAGAGTTCACGGCGCGCCGCTCGCGGAGTTATCGGCGGAAAAGCGCGATCACGTGCTCAACGAAATGGTCGACAGCCCTTTTTTCAATCGCGCCCGACGCCTGACACTCGAAGGCATGTTCAGCGATCCCTATTACGGCGGCAACAAGAATTTCGCGGGATGGGATTTGATTCGCTATCCCGGTCCGCGTCCTGCGGTGGCCGCCGGAGACCAGGCCCTGAACGTCGAGGTCAAACCGTATCGCGTGTCCGCCTACGGCACCAACTATGGCCACTAGTCTCAAGCCCGTCGACGTTGTCGTCATCGGTTTGGGCGCTGCCGGCGGCGTTGCGGTGCTCCCGCTCGCTCGCGCAGGCTTGAGAGTCGCCGGGATCGAAGCGGGCACGTGGATGGATCCGCATCACGATTTCCATGCAGACGAGGTTTACAACAACGTGCGCCGCTTGGTGAGCAGCTCGCCCAAAGCCCAGCGCGAATGCCCCACCGTGCGCGCAACTCCTTCGCAGCAGGCTCGATCCGCGGGAGTTCATCCGATGATGAACGCGATCGGCGGCACGTCGATCCACTACTGGGCGCAGAGCTGGCGCCTGAAGCCCTGGGATTTCCGGACCCGCTCGGAGTCCATCCGCCGCTACGGTCCCAATTCGATTCCCGCCGGATCGACGCTCGAAGACTGGCCGCTGACTTACGATGATTTAGAGCCGTACTACGACATCATCGAGCAGGAAGTCGGTGTCAGCGGAAAGGCTGGCAACATTCAGGGCCGCATCGATCCCGCCGGGAATGTCTTCGAAGGTCCCCGGCAGCGCGAATATCCGATGCCTCCCCTGCGCGGCGCGGGATTTACCGATCACATGATGGACGCGGCCCGGCAGCTGGGATGGAAGCCCTTCCGCCCGCCGGCCGCCATCAATTCACAACCGTATCGAGGCCGAAACCCGTGCGTGTTTCACGGCTATTGCAGCGCCGGGGGATGTCACGTGGGCGCGAAGAATTCGACCGCCACCACCACCATTCCGGACGCTATACGCACCAAGAATCTGACTATCTTCGATAAAGCACAGGTCACTCGCATCATCACCGATGCAAACGGCCGCACCACCGGCGTCAACTACATTCGCGATCGCAAAGAATATTTTCAGCCCGCCAAGATCGTGCTGCTGGCGGGCTATACCTACGAAAACTCGCGCCTGCTGCTGCTTTCAAAATCGAAAGCGTATCCCAACGGGCTTTCCAACAATCACGGCCAGGTGGGTCGTCATTATTTTGGGCATTGGGTCAGTAACGTCAGCGCGCTGTTTCCCTACGACATCAACGTCTGGTACGGACTGCCCGCTCAGGGCGTGACCGTTGACGAGTGGGCCGACGATTCCTTTGACCACGCGGGGCTCGGCTTCATCGGCGGCGCAAGCCTGCACGCATACACCGAGCGGCATCCCATTGATGCTGCCGCCATGAACACGTACGGACGCGCACCCCTGTTCGGGTCGGCCTGGAAGAAATTCGTGCACGAAAACGCCGGGCGCGTCGCGTCGACCTACCTGCAAACCAACACTTTCCCGTACGAAACAACCTTCCTCGATCTCGATCCGGAAGTCCGCGATCCGCTAGGCGATCCGGTATGCCGCATCACCGCCGGGGGCGTCCGGGAGAACGAACAGCGCGCGCTCCAGCACGCCCAGAACAAGATGGAGCAGTGGTTCCGCGCGGCAGGCGCGATCGAGGTCACCAAGCCTCCCAACAACGGACCCGGCATCAGCACACATGCCTACGGGGGCACCCGAATGGGCGATAATCCCGAGACTAACGTCGTCGATCACTGGGGATTTTCGCATGAGTCGCCCAACCTGGGCATCCTGGGAGCGTCGGTAATGGGCTCGAGTGGCGCCCGCAATCCGACCTTGACGCTCCAGGCTTTGGCATGGCGGACAGCCGACCATCTAGTGAAAAATTGGAAATCGCTCGCGGGTTGAGACACCAAGCCGGGTCCATGCGCTAAAATTGGTCCACGTGGCGGGCTGGCGGAACTGGCAGACGCAGACGGCTCAAAATCGTCCGACCGCAAGGTCATGGGGGTTCAAGTCCCTCGCCCGCTACCACTTCTCAGAAGGAAGTTCCTAAATAGAAACCCAGTGGAATCGTCACGCCAGGATTCTGTGGGAACAGATTGCCGTTAGAGTAATGTGCGATCCGGACTTCAGCAGTAACCCTGCGTTTCCTTCCCAGCAAGATGCCGCCGCTCATGAAATCCTGAAACGTGAACCGCTTGCCAGTGTCCTCGCCGTCGATCGCCGTCCTGGTGATCAGCGCCGGCCCGGCGAGGGAATAGCTTAAATAAAACTCCATCGGATTCGTCCGAACCGCGATGAACCGAGCCCCCGGATACACGGCAGCGGTATAGAATCTTTCGCCAGTCTTCCTGCTGGTCCATGAGGCGATGCTCGCTCCCCAATCGAGCGCGAAGAACCGCCGTGTATGCAGCAGATTGCGACGGTAATCGAGGGACCAGCCGTGCGCCACCTGAACCGAGCCAGTCCAGAAAACCGGGACTGCTCCAGTCGAAACGAAATCGTTCGCGCCATAACCCAGCGCGTCAGTCACATATCCCACCTGGATGATATTCCTGGTCCAGATCGGACTGTCGCCGGAAACCGTATCCGCCTTCTGAGCCGGTAGATGCCGCACCGTGTAATCGAACCCACCGGAAAAGAAGACTGTGCGGGGCTGCCGGTCGGCCGATCGCCCCAGCGCGGCAGTGACTCCCGCGAGAAGCGTCCAGTTGGGATTGACCTGATATTCGAGTCCTCCTCCAAACAGAGGCGTCGCGTAACTGGCGTCCTTCACCACCGGCGCCTGGTTGATCGCGAATCCCTTTCGCGTGACCAGGCCGAGACCGCCTTCTCCATATACCGACACCCTTTTCGTGAGCGGAAGGCGCGCTTTCGCCGTCAAGCCCGCGACGTTCATCCACACGGAATGGCGGCCCTGGTCTCCATTTACGTTTCGATATTCCACCCACTCCACCGGACGCATGTCGCTAATCTGCGCGGAAAAGTATTTATTGAACTCGTGCCCGATCAGAAAGACTCGTGCGGCGAGATGCGGCACGTGAATGGATTGCGCCTGGAATCCCGGCTGTACCTGCGCGCCGGAAAACGCATAGTCGATGTAGCCGAGTTGAACGCCGACAAAGAAATTCGACAGGAATTGCGACGTCGCGGGCGGATCCTGCCCCGCCAGCAATCCCGCCGACAACACGCAGGCCGCAAATTGCAGACCGAAGCGCCTAGCGGCGTGGACCAAGCACTGTCCTACTTCTTCTTGCCTGCCGCCGGAGCTTTCTGCGGGGACGTCGCCGGTTGCTCCTTGAGCTGATCATCGGGGATGGGCTCAATGTCCCCAAAGGTGATGCTGGCCTCGGCTCCGAACTTCTGGTACAGCCTGTAGTCGGCCCGGTTCGTGGTTTCCGCCTTGACTTCCTTGGACGTCAGCTCGAAGCGGTAGGGCAAAACGTATTCCTGACCAGAGATCGTGGTGGGGGCGTAATCCAGTTTGATCTTAACTTCATGGATCGGAAAGTCGGCCGGAATGCCCACCGTTTCCATCTGGATCTGCGTGATGATCTTGGTCTGAACGTCGGCGTACACCAAGCCTTTGTAGGCTGACGTATACTCGCGTTTGGATTCGCCGTGATACATGCTATAGCCGTTCGATTTCGGCACCGAATATGCAAACACGTACGCGAGTTGTCCACGTAACGTGGCCCAATGGTCCCAGTGGAACTCAGTACCGGACTCCGGATCGAAAATACTGGACATCAACCTGCCGAACTCACCCGAGGTGACCACGCCGCCGAGTTGCTCATGCTTCAAATTGGGCTCCGACTTGCCATTAACCATCTCGACCTTATAACTTTCCTTGCCGTCGACAAAACTCAGCAGCTCCTGAACTTCGTCTCCTTGGGGAAGATAGCCACGGACGGTGGGTTCGATGCGCCGACGTGTGATCTGCACGCACACATAGTTCGGAAGGTTCTTGGTGTAGTTGAGAGCGTAATCTTTCATGGCCGCCAAAATGGCGTTCAACTCTGCGGGACTGGGTGGCGGCGTAGGCGGCGGAGGCTCTGGCGGCGGTGGAGCGGCGGCCAGAGTCGCAGAATCTTCACTCAACTTGCGCAGCGCTTGCAGCGTCCGGACACCGGCGCCCCGGGCCTGAAGATTTTCGACGTCGCGAGGTTCCAGCTTTTGGGTAAGCTTAACACCGCGGAGATAGTCCGCGGTGGCACGATCGTCACCCTTCAGCTTGATTTGAGAATCCACAAAGTCGATGACCTGCGCGGCGGTCCAGGCCTTTTGCGCGAACGCCATCGCTGCGATGAAGAAGAGAGCGCACAGGAACCGGGGCTTTGCCTTCATGAACACGTCCTCGCCTCTTTTTCCATTATCCTACGCGCGAGCGATATGCTTAAATGCAGTGCACTTTCTTCTCTTCTATGACGTTGTGGACGATTACGTCGATCGTCGCGGCCCCTTCCGCGCCGGGCATCTCTCGCTCATCCAGCAAGCCCATGATCGCGGTGAGCTGGTCATCGCCGGTGCACTCGCGGAGCCTGCAGACGGCGCCGTGCTGGTGTTTCGCGGCCCGTCCCCGCAACCCGCCGAGTCGTTTGCCCACGCCGATCCATACGTTCGAAATGGCCTGGTCAAAGCCTGGCGCATCCGCAAGTGGAACACCGTAATCGGCGACGGCGCTAGCTTCCCTGTATGACCCGCTCCCCACAAGCTCTTTTCACACCTTTCTCTTTTAAAGGGCTCACGCTCCCCAACCGCATCGTCATGGCCCCCATGACGCGATCCTTCTCGCCCGGCGGTGTGCCCAGCGAAGACGTTGCCGCGTATTACCGGCGTCGCGCCGAGGGAGGCGTGGGGCTGATTATCACCGAGGGAACTTATCCGCCCCACCCCTCCGCGGGGTTCGATCCCAAAGTGCCCCACCTCTACGGCGATGCCGCACTGGACGGATGGCGTCGCGTCGTCGATCAGGTTCACGCAGCCGGCGGACGCATCTTCTCGCAGATCTGGCACCTCGGCCTACAAGCTTCAAGTGGACCGCCGCCGCACGATGGCCAGCATCCCGTGGGCCCGTCGGGCGAGTTCGCTATGACGCAAACCGAAATCGATGGGGCTGTTCGCGCTTACGGACAAGCGGCTCGCTCGGCGCAGGAAGCGGGCTTCGATGGCGTCGAATTGCACGGAGCGCATGGATACCTGATCGACCAGTTCTTCTGGGAGAAAACCAACCAGCGCGCCGACGCTTATGGCGGGAGCCTGGTCGCACGCACGCGCTTCGCCGCCGAGGCCATCCGCGAAGTCCGCCGCTGCGTCGGCCCCGAGTATCCGGTCGCCATACGAATCTCGCAGTGGAAGATCAGCGACTTTGATGCGAAGCTTGCGAAAACCCCGGCCGAGTTGGAGCAATTCTTGCGGCCCCTGGTCGACGCCGGCGTGGATCTGCTCCATTGCTCCCAGCGCCGCTTCTGGGACGCGGAGTTCGCGGGCAGCGATCTTAACCTGGCGGGATGGACCAAGAAATTGACCGGCAAGCCGACCATTACGGTCGGCTCCGTGACTCTCGGCACGGACTTTACGAAGTCATTCGGATCTCCGGAAAGCACCGCCGTTACTGGCATCGATGATCTGATCGACCGGCTGGAGCGCGGCGAGTTCGATCTGGTCGCCGTGGGCCGCGCTCTGATCGCGAATCCCGACTGGCCGATGAAGGCGAAGGCGGACGCGCTCAAAGATCTCCGCCCCTTCGACCGTGGTCTGCTCGGCTCCCTGCGCTAGTCTTCTCGCAAGACTGTCATCGGCTCGACCAGTGCCGCTCGGATCGCCGGGATCAAGGAGGCCACCCCGGCTACCGTCAGCGTCAGAAGCATCACCGCAGTCAGCGTGAACGGATCCGTCGGAGATACGCCGTAGAGCATCCCCGCCAGCAATTGAGTGAAGCCTAACGAGAGCCCCAGGCCCGCCAGCGCGGCGAGCATCGCAACAGCCAGTCCCTGACCCAGGAACCGCTTCACGATCTGCCCGCGCAATGCTCCCAAAGCCAGGCGCAGCCCGACCTCGCGACGTCGTGTACTCACCAGATAGCTAAGCGTGCCGTATAAGCCGACACACGCCAGCGATATGGCCGTGATCGCGAAGAAAGAGAGCAGCACCGTCCGCAAACGATTCTCGGCGAACGCGTCGCTCAGGTGCTCCTCCAGCGGCGTGACGTCGAATACCGCACGGTTGGGTTCGATTTCGTGAATCTTTCGCCGGATCGTCTCGGCCATAGCCCCGGGATCGCCGTGGGTGCGCAGCAGAAAGAAGGTGCCCGGTTGAGAAGATGAGCCGCACGAATAGACCGCTGGAGCGGGCGCCTTGCTTAGACCCTGCTCGCGTGCATCGCCGACAATTCCACGAATCTCCACCGGCTGAGCCGCGGGACCCGGGGGAACCAGATGCCGTCCGATCGCTTCCGATCCGCCGAAATACGTATTCGCGAAACTACGGTTCACTAACATCTGGCGTGGGCCCGCATCGCGACACAGTTCCCCGTTAAGCAACGGAATCTGCATCGTTGCGAAGTAGCCGTTCGAGACAAAACGGACGTCGGACAGAATCTTGGGATCCGTTTCGGCCCTGCCTTCCGCCACTTGGAGCTCCGCCTGGAATCCCAAGGGGATCCCCGGCAGACCCTCCGACGTCGAAGCCGATTCCACGCCCGGTACAGCGCTCAGGAACTCCAGAATCCGATCGGTCCAGGCTTTCGATGCCGGTCCGGTTTCTGCCCAGGTCGTGCTGATATGGAGCGTCAACACGTGGCTTGGTTCGAATCCCGGCGAAACTCGGCCCAATTCCCTAAAGCTGCGCAGCAGCAATCCGGCGCCGCTCAGCAGCGTCACCGCGAGCGCCACCTGCGCCCCCACCAGCACCCATTGCACGGGATTCCGCGACGACACCAGCGCCCGTCCACTGTGAGCCAGCGAGCTGGTCAGACTCCGCCGCGTCGCTTGAATCGCGGGAATCAATCCGCACAGCAGCGTCACTACGATGGCAGAAACCAGCGTGTACAGGACAATTCTCCAGTCGATTCCGATTTCTTCCAGGCGCGGCAGGCTCTTGGCCAGAGCGCGAAACGCCCCTGATGCTCCCGCCGCGACGAATAATCCCAGTAGCGCGCCGCCCAGTGCCAGAGCGAATGTCTCCACGAGCAGTTGCACTATCACCGACGCCCTCGATGCTCCCAACGAATAGCGAATCGAGATCTCCTGCTGCCGTTGCGTTGCGCGTGCCACTAGCAGCGCGGCGATATTTGTGCAGGCGATCAGGAGAAGCAGGGATACCGATCCGAACACAACCCATAGAGACGCGCGAACGCCGCCCACCGTAACCTCCTTCAGCGGCTGGATGTCGACGCTCAATTGGGAATCCGTTTTGGGAAATTGCCGTCCCAGATCCGCCTGCACCGCCGACATGTTCTCCCGAGCCTGGGCGATCGTCACGCCCGGCTTCAGACGCCCGATCACAGTGAACCATGTTAATTGCCTGCCCTGCGCGAACGGGGCATCCATGGCGCTTGAAAACCACAGATCGACGTCCCGGTCGGGAAACCGGAACGATGCCGGCATCACGCCTATGATCGCGTACGAAGACTGCCCGAACCGTAAAATCTTGTCGAGCACGCCGGGATCGGCATTGAACCGTTTCCGCCAGAACCGGTCACTAATGAGAATGGCGTTTCTTCCGCCAAAATGTTCCTCATCTGGCCGGAAACTGCGGCCCAGCATGGGCGCACTACCCAGAACCTCGAAGAATCGGGGCGCTACCCAAGCACGCTTTGCCTTCTCCGGCAGCTCGCCTGAAGTCTCCGACGCGTCGTCAGTGAAATAGCCACTGATCCCCTGGAAAGTCGAATTCAGCCGGCCCCAGTCCGTCAGCCGGACCGGTGCTACAAACGTCTGCGACGTCTGGGGACGCTTTTGCCCCAGGATCATCAGCCGGTCAGCGTCCGGAAACGGCAGCGGGCGTAGCAGCACCGCGTCGATCGCCGAGAAAACCGCGCTATTCGCGCCGATGCCAAGCGCCAGCGTCAGCACCACCGTCGCGGTGAATCCTGGAGCCTTTGCCAGTGACCGCAGTGCGAGGCGCATCTTCATACGCTAATACTGCTCGGTGCGCTCTTGGTTACAAGGTCTTGATTGAGTGGTGGAGCAGGCTTCAACCTGCGACAGGGGCTTCGGCCGCTGCCGTGGTTCGAGCTCCCACTACAAACTTCCACGCTACCATCGCCGCCGCCGCGATCAGCGGAGGCACCGCCGCCGCTAAAAATAAATCGCGCGCCGACCATCCGTGCCCCAGCAGCATGCTGGCCAGCGTCGGCCCGATGATCGCGCCCATGCGGCCCACGCCCAGGCCCGCGCCGATACCGGTAGATCGCAATTCCGTGGGATAGTACGTCGCTGCCAGAGCATTGATTGCGGCTTGCCCACCCGTCACGCATACGCCCGCGATGAAGACTACCGTCGTTAGCACCGCCAGCGGAATCCAGGATTGTCCGATCATTGCGATGTTGATGCTCGCCAGTACGCCACAGGTAGCCAGCACCGGCACGAATCCCCATTTGTGGACAAACCAGCCCAGCGTGAATGCCCCGACGGTTCCGCCCACTTGCACCATGGAGGCGACTATCGCTGCCGTAGTTTGCGGATATCCCGCGTCGGTGACCACCGTGGTCAGCCAGCCTTGCAGGAAATACAGGTTCAGCAGGTTCATGAA
>Ga0070683_100005523_pt1 | contig 10563 bp, 11 predicted proteins | sample KBSC713LmetaG_FD_64662 | JGI IMG/M metagenome (GOLD analysis project Ga0070683, IMG submission 64662) | Corn rhizosphere microbial communities from Kellogg Biological Station, Michigan, USA - KBS C7.1-3L metaG | ecosystem: Host-associated > Plants > Roots > Rhizosphere ...
GCGCCGTGCTGGCCTTCGATGAGCATCCGGAGCAGTGGGAGCGACTGCGCGCCGAGCCAGCGCTGATCCCGACGGCGGTCGAAGAAGTCCTGCGCTACTATTCGCCGGTGCAATCCATGTTCCGCACCGCGCTCCCTGGCGCGCATTTGGGTGAGGTCGTGGCGAGCGAGCGGCAGCCGGTGGTAGCGTGGATCGGCTCCGCTAATCGCGACGAGGCGCAGTTCGAGCATCCAGAGCGCTTCGACATCACCCGCACGCCCAACCGCCATCTGGCCTTCGGACATGGCGTCCACTTCTGCCTGGGCGCGCCGCTGGCCCGCCTGGAGGCGCGTCTGGCGCTGGAGGCGCTAGCCCAGCGCGCGCGACGTCTCCGGGTGGCGCCAGATGTGCAGCTAGACTGGCTGGAGAGCGCTATCGTTTACGGCGTGAAGCAGTTGCCCGTGGCGCTCATTCTCGCCTGACCTGCGCCTGACCTCGCTCACCCGGTCGCCGTGCGACATTTCTCACAGAACCAACCCGTGCTACAGGGTACAGTGAGAGATGAAAGGAGTGCGGCGATGAGCGATCAGATCAAACTTGGAATCAATGTTGGCGCTCGGCGCGTAGCCGTCAAGGGACGACCCGTCACCGATGAGTTCGAGTTCGCCAGCGCGCTGTACACGTTGCTTCAGGAGGCCAGTAAGAACGGTGAGCTTGCCGAGGGCGGTCTCAAAGACGCCGTGGTCGGTGAGCCGAGGCTGACGCAGGGCATGAATTACCAGAGCGAGAGTCTGCCGGTGCTGATTGGTGGGCGGCGCTTCCGGGTGACGATCAAAACCGAGCGCGGCTAGACGTAGCGCCGCCTGGCAGGCATGTGACGGCAGCGCGTCGGATGCTCGCTGCCAATTGTGGCGTTAGTTGCGTAGAATGAAGCGCATGGGATCGGCTGGGATCACGAGAGGTCGAGTGTGAGAGGCGCGACGGCTTGACTGCGCGCCGCGACAGGCAACGGGGTACCGTTTCAGGAGATTATCGCCATGCCATCCAAATCGAAGGCCGCGGCGCATCCGCATGTCGCTCCAGTGAAGATCTACTGCACGCCGCTGCGTATCATGGCCGCCGTGCCGATGCCGGGCCTTGAGCCAGAGGATATCGTCGTCGAGGTGGCCGCTGCCGGGCAGTTGATCGTTCAAGGGCAGCGACGCGGCGAACTCAAGGGCATCAAGGACGAGCTGCTGAATGAGTGGGGTGTCGGCGACTACTACCGCAAGGTCGCCTTGCCCGCGCCTGTTGATGGGTCGCTCGCCAACGTCACCTATGGTAATGGTGTCCTCGTGGTGGCGCTGCCGATTGCGCCACGCACGAAGACCGCCCGCATCACACTCGCCGCTGAGACGCCGACCCATGGCCTGCGCGCAGGTCACATGGGGAAGCCGATCCGACCCTATGCGCGTGCGCTCGCGCGCTAACGCAGTCCGGCTAACGGCGCGCGACCTTTTCCGTCAGGTAGAGCGCCAGCAGAATGAGAGCGGTCAGGATGATCGCCAGGCCCACGCGGCTCGTGGAGGTGGCCAGATAGACCAGCGCCAGCACCAGGCCGATGCCCAGCGTCACCATCAGCATGCGCCCCACCAGCGTGGCGATGTACGCGCGCAGCGTCAGGCGCGGCGCCCGCATGCCGCTCGTCGCCGCCTGCCCACGCGGGGCCGCCTCGGATGTGGAGGTCGGCCCCTCGGCGGCGCGCTGATCCTCGGCGCGCAACGCACGCGCCTCCATGGCCGCGATCACCGCTCCGGCGACCGTCACGGTAGCGGTCAGCACGGGCAACACGGAGCTGGCGGTGCGGTGGGTCTGGCGCAAGGTCGAGATGTGCTGCGTTGGGTTCATGGGGGTGTCCTCCTGCAACATGGTTCCCTTCCGGGAGTCCCTTCCAGCGGGCGACGGATTCAGGCCCACAGCCCGTTCGCGTCGCTCTCTCTGTCCCTCACCTATTCCCCCACAGACCCGACAGAGCGGTAATTTTCTCCCCACCTCCGACGTCCTATCTCTGGCGGGCGCGATACCCTTTGCCAGCTTGTCGCCAGCTTGTCGTTGAGCCGACCGAGCAACGCGCAGACTGGCCCGTAAGTCGCTACGGCGAGAGGATATGGACGACCCGACGACGTATACAAGCTTTGCCTCGCAGAGCGTTTGAAGCGCGTACAAAGGCTATGCGCTCGCTGGCTGTTCCATGCACCCAAACCGTAACAACGAGCGTATACATGGGTGAGGGGTTGCGCATCCTGACTTTCTGTTGGAAAGTATTGGAAGAGGGGCGAATTGAAGGCGCCTGAGGCGATTGCGGTCGCGCCGATGCTTTCCAGAACGAAGAATATTGCTTTCAAAACGGAAGTAAGGCGTTTGGCGGCAAAAAAGTCAGGTGTTTACCCGATGTCTCGGTTGTTTCCCGGCGGATACACTGGGGCCGACGCTGAACAAATGATATGCAACGGCACGTCCCATACAGAGCGGCGCTGTGCTACGCATCGTAACCAACGCCAGACTGGGTCCACGGTGAGACCCAATGGAGAGGATGACGAGCTATGGCTGCCACACGACCATTGATTGAGGAGACCTCCGGGCAGATTCCGGATCACGGGGAACTCAATACTCGTTTGACAGACACCTCCGATGCGCGGGACGATGACATCACCATAGATCAGGCCGACGCCGTGGATGTCGCCGTGGGTGACGCTGGCGACGACCGGGAGCCAACCGAGGCCGAGCTGGAGGCGCTCTCGGCGGAGGAAGAGGACGCGCTCTTTGGCAAGGGCGCGGGCTTCTATGGCGGGGCCGATGGCAGCGAAGACGCCTTCCAGAGCTATCTGCACGACATTCGCGGGCTCTCGCTACTCTCGCACGATGAGGAAGTCATCCTGGCGAAGCGCGCCCAGAGCGGCGATATGCGCGCCCGCCGCCGCCTGATCGAGGCGAACCTGCGGCTGGTGATTTCCATCGCGCGGCGCTACACCAACTCAGGTGTGCCGCTGATCGACCTGATTCAGGAAGGCAACCTCGGCCTGATGCGCGCCGCCGAGAAGTTTGATTGGCGGCGCGGCACCCACTTCGGCACCTACGCCACCTGGTGGATTCGCCAGGCCATCAGCCGGGCCGCTGGCGAGCAGTCGCGGCTGATCCACCTGCCAGAGCATGTCTCGACCCGCCTGCGCAAGGTGCGCCGTGTGGCCTCGCAGCTCTCGCAGGAGAACGGCGGCGACCCGCTGCCCGAGCAGATCGCCGAAGCCTCCGGCCTGGCCATCGCCGAGGTAGATGATCTGCTGCATATCACCGAGCAGCCCGTCTCGCTCGACACCCCCGCCGACACCGACAACCGCCTGGCGCTCTCCGATACGCTCGAAGACCCCGGCGTACAGGCGCCCGCCGACATCGCCTCGCAGCATCTGCTGGGCGAGGAGCTGCATCGCGCGCTGGCCCAGCTCACCTCGCGTGAGCGCTCGGTGGTGATCCTGCGCTATGGCATTGGTGACGGGCGCAGCCGCACCCTGCTGGAGGTCGGCAAGGAGCTAGGCATCTCGCGCGAGCGCGTGCGCCAGCTCGAGATGGTCGCGCTGGCGAAACTGCGCGGCGCAGCGGTAACGCAGGGGCTGGGCGACCTGCGCTAGCAGGCGCAACACCCGGTCGGCTGGCGGTTGAAACCGCCCAACGATGGACGCCACCTCTCACACGGGAGGGCTGGGCGTCCATCTCGCTGTTAGCTGTTGGCTGGCCCATCCTGAGAGGGGGTGAGCGAGCGCACGGCTGCGGCGGCGTATACTGATGAATCCACGAGCCGCGCTGGGGCGCCAGCGCGCTATACCTAAGAGCAGTATCCTGAGGAGTGACGAGTGACGGCAGACGCGCAGACCGATGCGGCTCCGCAATCCGAGCGCGCCGATGGGCGCGCCGCAGCGCAGGGGCACGGCGAGCGGGCGCGGCTGACCATCGCCTTCGCCGCCTTCATCCTGATCGGCCTGAACGATGGCGTGATCGGCGTGCTGCTGCCCAGCATCATCGCGCACTACCAGATCTCCACCGCGACCGTCGGCTTGCTCTTCCCCGCCAGCTCGCTTGGCTACCTCGCGGCGGCCTTCAATAGCGGCTTCCTGCTGGAGCGCCTGGGCCGTCGCTTCTTCCTCGCCACTGGCGCGCTGGCGTGGATCGCCGGGATGCTGCTCTTCGCATCGCTTCCGCCCTTCTACGCGCTGCTGCCCGCGCTCTTCGCCATCGGCTTCGGCGTCGGCATCCTCGACGCCGGGCTGAACGCCTACATCGCCGCTCTGCCGCGCGGAGTCAGCCTGCTCAACTATCTGCACGCCTTCTATGGCGTGGGCGCGTTGCTGGGGCCGTTGCTGGCCACGGCGATGCTGGGTAGCGTCTTTGGCTGGAATGCGACCTACTACGCGCTGGCGCTGGGCGTGGCCGCCGCACTGGTGGGCATTGCGCTGCGCTTCGAGCGACGACGCGCCGTGGCGCAACACCCCGCCGCCTCTGGCGTCTCGCCATCGGGGCGCGGGCTGCTGCGTACGACGTTGCGCTCGCCGCTGGTCTGGCTCTGCGCCCTCTTCCTGCTGATCTACGTCGGCGTGGAGGTCAGCCTGGGCGCGTGGAGCTTTTCGCTGCTGACGGGTGGACGCGGCATCGCCACGCTGCAAGCCGGCTGGATGGTCAGCGGCTACTGGTTCGGCCTGACGCTGGGGCGCTTCATTCTGGCGCGCTTGGTCGAGCGCATCGGCCCGCAGCGGGCCATCCAGTGGTTGACGGTCGGCGTGGTGGCGGGCATCGCGCTGGTGTGGGCGCCTGTGGGCGCCGGGGCGGGCGCGGCGCTGGCGGCGGGGGGATTGTGGCTGGTCGGCTTCAGCCTCGGCCCGATCTTCCCCAGCGTGATCGCCGTCATCAGCGCGCAGACACGCCCGCGCCTGCGCCAGAGCGCCATTGGCTTCGCGGCCAGCCTGGGCAGCGTGGGCGGCGCCTTCTTCCCCTGGGTGGCGGCCAACCTGGCGCAACACCTGGGCCTCTGGTCGCTGCTGCCCTACACCGCCGCGCTGACCGTCGTGATGCTGGCGCTCTGGCTCTGGCTACGACGGAGCCTGGCGCCCCAGCCCGCGCTTCCATAGCGCAACAGGCGCGACCTCACCCCCCAGCCCCCTCTCCCACAGGAGAGGGGGAGTTGGGTTGCTGCGCACACAACGTATTGAGGCGCGCCAAGGTCTCATCCATGCGCGTCACGACATCGTCATTTGTGAAGCGCACCGTCTGCAAGCCAAGAGCGGCAAGCGCAGTGTCACGCTCGGCGTCATATTCTGCGCTATCGGAGTGTGCGCCTCCGTCAACCTCGATAATGAGCCGCGCCGCGTGGCAATAGAAATCAACGATGAAGCCCTGGATGACTTGCTGGCGACGAAACCGCAGGCCCAATAGCTGTCCACCGCGCAGACGCTCCCAGAGCACGCGTTCGGCGTCGGTCATGGCGCGGCGCAGCTCTCGTGATCGCTCCTTTTTTATCTTCGCGACACGCTGGCCCCGCATAGGATGATAGTCATCCATGTCGCTACGCCTCCCCAAGGGCTACTGCGCAAACGGTAGCATCCCATCACCTGAAAAGCAATCTGGCTCCCCCTCTCCCCGTGGGAGAGGGGGCTGGGGGGTGAGGTCACGGCTTGAGATACTCCAGCGTGGCACGGGCCAGCGTCTCCAGGCCAATCGCGAGCGCCTCCTCGGCGATGTCGAAGCGCGCGCTGTGGTGGGGCGCGTCGATGTCGCGCTTGGGGTCGCTGGCGCCGATGAAGAAATAGCAGCCCGGCGCCGCCTCCAGGAAGTAGGCCATGTCATCGCTGGCGGCCTGGCGCTGGTCGCCGTCGGGGACATTGTCCGCGCCGACCGTGGCAATGGCTGCGCGCCGCACGATCTCCGCCATAGCGGGATCATTGACGCATGCCGGGCAGCCACCGCGCACTTCGTATTCCACCTCGGCGCGCATGCCCTGCGCCACCCCGTGCGCGACCTCGCCGATGCGCGCTCGCAGCAGCTCGCGATCATCCGGATCATAGGCGCGCAGTGTGCCGCGTAGCTCGACACTGTCGGCGATCACATTGAACGCATTGCCACCGTGGATCGAGCCGAACGTGACCACCGCCGGATGGAACGGCGACACCTCGCGCGCTACCAGCGTTTGCAGCGCCGTGATGATCTCTGCGGCGACGACGACCGGATCAACCCCCAGGTGCGGCATCGCGCCGTGGCTCCCACGCCCGCGCACCCGCAGCCACACCTCATCGGCGCTGGAGAAGACTGCCCCCGGCGCGACCGATACCTGGCCCACCGGCACAGGCGTCCACAGGTGCAGTCCCAGACTCGCATCGACCTTGGGGTGCGCGGTCACGCCGTCGGTCAGCATCGCCAGCGCCCCGCCGATGCGCTCCTCCGCTGGCTGAAAGACGAATTGCACTGCGCCATGCAGGTACTCGCGGCGCGCCATCAGCAGCTCAGCCAGCGTCAGCGCGATGGCGATGTGGCCATCGTGGCCGCAGGCGTGCATCACCCCCGGATTCTGCGAGCGCCACGGGCGGACGAGCGCGTCCGCTTCTTCCTCCACCGGCAGCGCATCGATGTCGGCGCGCACCAGCAGCGTGCGCGCGGGCTGACGGCCCTCCGCCTTGCCGCGCAGCATCGCCGTCACGCCCGTACCACCTACACCTTCGAGTGGATCCAGCCCCAGCGCACGCAGCCGCCGCGCGATCTCCGCCGCCGTCTCGTGCTCGGCGAACGACAGCTCCGGGCGCTGGTGAAAGTAGCGCCGCGTCTCGATCAACTGCTGCTGACGCTGCGCCACCTCAGCGGCGAGCGCGTCACTCGCTCCTGGCATGCGGATGACCTCCTTCGGCTGGATGTTGACTGCCCGACGCCGCCAGCATGGCGCGCGTCCTCTGGCCCCGTCTGCGCATTGTACAATCTGCCAGAGCGCACCGCCGCACGCCCGCGAACGCGCGCGGCTTGTAAAAGGCGCCACAATTGCTGCGTCTGTGCCTGTAACAGGCGCCAGGGTGGGAGGACATCGTGAGCGAACCAACGAACGAGGAACTGGTAGCGCAGTTGGCCAGCGCGCCCGATCTGCTGGACGCCGCGCTGGCGGCTCTCGGCGCCACGCCGGAGCCAGCCGCGGCCAGCGGCGCGACCGGCGGCGCGACCGGCGAGGCCGGCTGGACGACCAGCGAGATCATCGGCCATCTCTGCGATGCGGCGCGCTACTGGGGCGCGCGCATGCGGCTGGCGGCGCACGAAGACCGCCCAGCCTTGCAGCTCTTCGATCAGGATAGCTTCGTGGCGCTGGCGGCGTATCGCTATGTGCCAGCCGACATGCTCGCGCAGGAGTTTCGCCTGGTCAATGCGTCCAATGTGGCGCTGCTGCGTGGCCTGAGCGCCCCGGACTGGGAGCGGGTGGGCATTCACAGCGAGCGTGGGCCACTCACCATTCGCCAGATGGTCGAGATCGAAGCGGGTCATGAGCTGGAGCATGCGCGCTCGCTCGCAGGCGCTCGCTGAGCAGGGCGCCATTCGCCTGAATGATTGTCACACAGGAGTGGATAGCGTATACTCGGCGGGATGAGACTCGCACGCGCGAGCGCCCTTTGCGCTGGGCGCTCAGCGCGCCGAACACATCGGCAGCGTATCTGAGCCGGTCAGACCCGGATTGTAGACGAGAACAGCCCCGGCGACACGCTGAGGAAGCGGATGAAGTATGTCCGTCTCTCCCAGCCTCGCGAGTGGCTGTTCACAGGGAGCAGGAGCTTTTCACCAGCTTATGGATAGCTCAACAAACAAGGCATACAGGCGCCAGGTAAGCCTCATCGCGGGTCTGGCGGTCGTGCTGATTCTCGTCTTCGGACTCTTACAGGGATCGATTCCCTTCATTGTGTCGCTGGTCGGCGGAGCGCTCGCCATCATCGCCTGGCTCTACGGCGCGTTCCTTGCGCTGCGCGCCAAGCAGATGGACTGGCTCATTCTGCTGGGCCTCGGCCTGCTGGTTTCGCTGGGGCTCGCGGTCGCCGCCATCACCAGCCCCGGCGCCTCGGGCGAGCCAAATGCCGTTCCGCTGACGATCGTGGAGCTTGCGCTGCTGCCGCTGGCCATCATCACGATGAGCTATGCCTCATTGAGTGTTGAGCCGCTGCTGTCGCGCGGCGTGCCTGCTTACCTGGGCGGGTGGGGCCTGCTCTCGCTCATCATCGGTGGCACGCTCGTCGGCGGCGCCATCGGCACAAACATCGGCGCGGGCGCTGCGTACATCACGGCGTTGGGCTTCCGGTTGTATGTCGTCGCCGGGATGTTGGCCGCCTTCACGTGGATCATCGGGGTGATCGTGGCCTCTCACACGAAGGCCTGGGGCTGGTTCACGCTCGTGCTGCTGCTGCCCGCGATGGGCGCGTTCATGTTCGGCCTCTTCGGGCCGACCCGCCAGGATGTCATCATGGCGGAAGACAATGCGCGCGCCCGCAGGGCGGCTGGCCTCGTCTAGACATCTGGGCTGTGCTGAGCCTCAGCCTTGCGCTGTGGCGTCAGATACGTACAATTGATCATTGCGACTGGATGTGGGTCCGCGTACAGGCTGGCGACTGGCCAACCTGGCGCGGACCTTGCGCACTGTTGGCCGCTCCCTCCTGCACGCTCGGCGGCCGCTCATCGGCCATATTGCGGGCCGTCCAGATGGCGCGTCCGCGTGACCCGCAGGCGTATAATGAGGTGTAGAGTTTCGTGAGAGGCGCAATAGCTCCCAGGGACGGGCGGGCTGTGAGCGAGAGTGACGCCTTCCTGGCATGCGACGCCCATTCACCTCGGAAACGGAGTGGTTACCGTGGGACTACATTGGTATGACCTGGTTGGTCTGGTCTTGATTGGGCTAGTCATCTTTGGGCCGAAGCGCCTGCCAGAGATGGGCTCCTCGCTGGGCAAAACCATCCGGGAGTTCCAGAAGTCAATGCGCGAGGTGACGAATCCGGAGCCTCCGTCGTCCGTACCACCAAGCGCTCCCCAGCCGTCGCAGATCACTGCCGACGCCACGCCAACCGTCGCGCCAGCCGCATCTGTGGTGGAGTCGCCGACCGCGACGTCCGCAGACGCCAGTGAGGAGCGCGCTGACCAGGGCGCGGAGATTCGCGTAGAGACGGGTGCGGAGACAGGTGCGGAGACAGGCGCGGAGCCGAGCGCGGCCACACTGGTCGGAGAAGACTCCGTCCGGTAGCCTGAGAATAACAATAGGCGAGCACATAATCCGTCCGCAGGCGTCATGGTGGGCGCAGGGTGACGCGATGGCAGGAGCGACTCATGGCAGCGACAGACGCGCGTAAGGTCGAGCCGACCGAGGCTCCGACGCTGGGCGGGCCAGAGGATGAAGAAGAGCTTGGCGGCGTCATGACGCTGGTCGAGCACCTCGAAGAGTTACGCAAACGGCTGCTGGTCGCGGTCATCGCCATCGCCGTGTGCAGTGTGGTCACATACATCTTCTGGGATCCCATCTTCGGGTTCCTGCTCTCGCCGCTGCCCGATATCTCTGCTGGCGCGGGCATCATGCAGCACGGCAAGCTGGTTATCTCTGATCCAGTGGGCGGCTTCATGATCGCGCTGAAGGTGTCGATCGCCGTGGGCATCGCCCTCGCCACGCCGGTCGTGCTGTATCAGATCTGGGGGTTCCTCGCGCCCGCCATGACCCGCCGCGAGCGCAAATATGCGGCGCCGTTCACCTTGCTGGGGCTGGGTCTCTTCGTCATCGGGCTGGTGGTCGGCTTTCTCGTGCTGCGCTACCCCATCGACTGGCTGGTGACATTTGGCAAGGATCGCTTCATCCCGTTGATCACTGCCGACGCCTACTTCACCTTCGTCACCTACTTCCTGCTGGCGTTTGGCGCGGTCTTCGAGTTGCCGCTGGTGCTGACCTTCCTCGGCGTCGTCGGGGTCATCAACAGCCGCATGCTGCGCGAGAAGCGCATGTACATCCTCTTCGCGCTGTGGGTGCTGTCGTGCTTCATCACACCGGGCGCTGATCCCATCAGCCCCATCATCATCGGCGTCGCGCTCACCGGGCTGTTCGAGCTGAGCATCATCCTGTTGCGCGTCATCAAGAAATAGCGCGCATGAGTCAGGCAGATCTCCGCCAGCCAGCGTCTCTCAGCGACTCGCCACACGGGCCAGTGGCGCTGATCGCTAGCCCGCACGCAGGCTCGGCTCATGGCGAGCATCCGCAGGCGCTGCTGGAGCGCGCGGGCGTTCCGGTCGCGCTCAGCCTGCCAGTGGATGCACTCGACATCCGCGAGCCGCAGGGCCAGCGCTGGCGCGATGCGGGCTGCGTGGCGGCAGTAGCGGCGGGCGGCGATGGCACGGTGGGCGCGGTGGCCACCCACGCCGTCGCGGCGGATCTGCCGCTGGGCATCCTGCCGCTGGGCACCGCTAACGACGTCGCCCGCGCGCTCGGCATTCCCCTGGCGCCTGCCGCCGCCGCTGCGGTCATCGCGCAGGGCGAGCCGCGCGCTATCGACGCCGGGCAGGCCATCCCCG
>Ga0070683_100005527_pt1 | contig 10562 bp, 9 predicted proteins | sample KBSC713LmetaG_FD_64662 | JGI IMG/M metagenome (GOLD analysis project Ga0070683, IMG submission 64662) | Corn rhizosphere microbial communities from Kellogg Biological Station, Michigan, USA - KBS C7.1-3L metaG | ecosystem: Host-associated > Plants > Roots > Rhizosphere ...
ACGCTCCACGGCCTGGTTGGTCAGGGTCACCGCCGCTTCCACGGTCTTGTCCGCCACTTCCGCGCGGTCCTTCGTCGAGTCGATCCAGGCATGGCTCTGTTCCACGGCCAGGTCGATCGCGTTCTTCTGTGCATCTGCGTAACGCTCGAAGATGGTGCCTGCCACTTCAAAAAGCGGTACTCGCGGCGTTGCCGGCATCTTCTGAGCGAACTTCTTGTAGACGTCGATCAATTCCGCATTCTGCTCCACTGCGATATCGATGGAGCGCTTCTGCATGTCTGCCAGCCGGTTGATGCCGCGGGCGAACAGCGTGACAAATGTGTTTTTGACTTCAGCAGCCTCATGCAGCTGTTCGGAAACCGCCTCCATCACTGGGGGCTTGGGCATGGCTTCAGCAGGCTCGGGCGGCTGTACGGGAACGGCACCCCTCACTGGGGGCTTGGGCATCGGGCTCATTTCTGACCCTCCTTCACGATTGCGGTATGCTGCAGAACTATGCTGCACTGCAGCATGAAGAAATCCTACTACCATTTCGGGGGCTGTCAAGAGATAAAATAAGGAAACTTCCTATGGCAAATCAGCGCGTTCTCATCAAAAAATACGAAAACCGCCGGCTCTACGACGCCACCAACAGCCGCTACATCAATCTCGAAGAGGTGGCGCAACTGGTGCAGCAGGGGTTCGATGTGCAGGTGGTGGACGCCGCGTCGGGCGAGGATATCACGCGCGTGATCCTGACGCAGATCATCGCCGAGGGAGCCAAAACGCCGGATTCGAACTTCCCGCTCGACGTCCTGCGGCAGATGGTGATTGCATCGGGACGCGCCAGCCAGGAGAGCGCGATCCGCTACACCAAGGCCATGCTTGACCTGTACCAGAGCACCTATCGCGCCATGGTGCCGGCCCTGAATCCATTCGAGTTTCTACAAAATGCCGCGACTCCTGCCGCATCGCAGCAAAGTCCCGCTGGCGGCGTCAGCCCCGCCGGCGCAGGCGCTCCGGCCGCATCGGTCAAGGCCGCCGCAGCCAGTAGCGGCGGGGATGCGCAGCCTTCTTCCGACGAGCTCAGCCACTTGAAGCAGCGTATTGCGGAATTGGAACGCGCAGTCACCTCGATAGCCCCGGGCAAAGCCGCCGCACCCAGGCCCGCTAAGCCCAGCGCCGCCAAGCCCAGCGCCGCCAAAGCTCGCAAGCAACCGGCCCGCAAAGCGCCGGCGCGAAAGAAATAGATGCTTCCGTCTCGGTCAGTGCGTCTGGGCAGACGCTGACCACACGGGATCGCTGACCCCGCGCAGCGTAACGCCATGCAGATCCGTGTAGTCGAACACCACCACTTCATTGCGCCCTGTCTGCAGCCAGGCAGCAGGCACGTAGAGCGACTTCTGCGGGCCGATATTCCATGTGCGCCCCAGATTGTGCCCGTTTACCCAGACGAATCCCTTGCCCAGCGCGCTGGTATCCAGGAACGAATCGGCCGGCCGGTCCAGCGTGAACGAGCCCCGATGAAATGCCGGCCCCGGTGTCGGGCGGACGCTTTCATCCTTCTTCCAGTCATGAATGAACTCCGGTGAGGTCATTGGCAGGGAATACATCTTCCACCCGGAAAGCGTCTGCCCCGCCAGAGACACCGCATTCACGATACCTGCGCGCCCATCGGGAAGATGCGTCCCGAAGTTGATGCGGCCCGTGTTTTCGACCAGCACATCGAGCATGAATTTACCTTCGCCAAGGTCCAGCGAAAGCGAAGTCTGCCCCAGGCGGCGGTCGATGGTCCCCGCGAGTTTCCGGTCTACATACACTGCGGCGTAATCGCGCACATCGCCCAGATCGAGTGGCCCGCGCACCGGCCCCGTGATTTGCGTGCGATAGAGAACGTATCCGTACGCCTGTCCGAGGCCTTCCATGGATTTCGGCGCATCGCCTTCCACGGGAGCCGGCAAGTTGTCCCATAGCGATGCCGATTCGTCCAGCGTAAACGCTGGGATCGGCGCGATGGGCAGTGGCGCCGGAACCGGCGGGGGAGTGACGCCGGTGTTCTTGGTAATCACATTGCGCAGCAGGAAGAACTTCTTTGTCGGTCTGCCGGCCTCATCAAGGGCCGCATCGTAGTCGTAGCTTGTCGTCTGCGGAGAATAATGGTTTCCGGATCCTTCGTTGAAATTGGCGCCATTCATGAATCCGAATGTGGTGCCGCCCTCGAACATGTAGAGGTTGATCGAGTCACCCTGGCTCAGGATCCAGTCAATCTCCTTCGCCTGCGCCTCCGCATCGGTGTGCACATGCTGCTTGTTACCCCAACTGTCGAACCACCCGTCCCAGTATTCGCCGGTCATGCGCGGCTCACCGGGCCGCAGCGTGGCCAGCTTTTGAAAATCGCGCCGGGCATCGCCGGGGCCGAAGTTGATCACCGCCGTCACGCCGGGCAGCGCGTCGTTGGGCAACTCGTCCACTCCATCGGATGTGAAGAGCAGCGAATCGCCGAATCCTGCACGTACGAGCGCCTGCCGGATGTCCCCCATGTACTCCTTGTCATGTCCGTAAGAGCCATACTCGTTTTCGATCTGCACCGCGATGATAGGGCCGCCGCGCGAGGCCTGCAGGGGCGCCAGTTCCTGGCCGACGCGCGCCAGGTATTCGTCAGCAGCCTTCAGGAATTTCGGGTCGCGCGTCCTCACGCGCATTTCCGCATCCGCGAACAGCCAGGCCGGCAGCCCGCCGGCCTCCCATTCCGCGCACACATACGGACCCGGCCGCAGGATCACATTCAATCCTTCTTCCTGCGCCATGCGGACGAACGCCGCCACGTCGAGCTGGCCGCTGAAGTCGAACTGGTGTGGCTTGGGCTCGTGCAGGTTCCAGAACACGTACGTTTCCACCGTGTTCAGGCCCATGGCGCGCGCCTTTTGCAGCCGGTCGCGCCAGTAGGCCCGCGGAACGCGCGGGTAATGAATTGTCCCGGAGATGATCTGGAATGGCTTGCCGTTTTGTTGGAAGTGGTCTCCCGCGACGGTCACCGGAGCGGTCGGCATCGTCTGGCCGTTCGCGGCATGCTGCATCGTCATGACCGTGGCCACACAAGCCAACGCCGCTTGACGCGCCATTTTTCGCTTGCGCATGCTCACCATTAGAACACCCGGTATGCCACGCCCACGCTTACCCCGTACGGCTGCAGCGACTGGTGAGGCAGCCACACCGGCCAGTCCTGATATTCGAAGTCGATCGCCCGTATCGTGATCTTTCGCGATGCGCGAAAATCCAGGCTTCCTCCGAATGCGAGGTCGGTAAACGTCCCATACCCGCCGAAGGGAAACGTCATCTTGCCTATTCCGATCAGGGCCTTTCCGTAGACCTCGCCGCGTTTGCCCACGCGCCACACAGGCACTCGCGGGCCGATCAGATAATTGTCCTGGGTCTCGCCGAAAAACTGGTTAAAGCGCAACCAGCGCCCTTCCGCCTCCAACTGAACCCAATGTGAAAAGTGGACATCGACATAGGTACCGCCGCCGAGCAGGTAATTGTTCCCGTCATCGGGCTGGAACCCCGATACCATGCCGCCGGCGTCGATGTGAAAGGATCGGGCGTCCGCCGATTCCACGGACTGTGCCCTCGCGATGTAGCCCCGAGCGGCCACCATCAGAAATAGAATCAGTGCAACAAAAGCAGATCGTCTCATGGGAAGGCCTTTTGCAAATGGAGCAAACTGCGCAAAGCTAAGAAGATCGAATCTCTAAAAGAAGATGGCCGGGAACTGCTCCCCGGCCACTCCGGCGCACCGAAGCGCAAGACTCATGTCATGGTTGAGGTTGGGGCTGCGAAGCCGGCTGTTGCTGCGCTCCGGCATCATTCGCCGGCTGGGCCGCGGAGGGCGGTGGCTGCTGCCCCTGCGGAGGCGTTTGATTTTGCGGCACCGCGTTAGGATTCTGCCCCGCATCGCCTGCCGGCTGAGCCTGCTGGCCCGCTGGATTCGCCGAGTTCACCGGCTGCGTATTCGCCGCGTTGTAGCGTGCCAGCTTGAAGTACACCGGCGTCACTTCCAGCGGCATCTTGTCGCGTGGGTTCATGGGCGGATAGCGCTTCGCATTCAGCATGTGCACCCGGTCGTCCCATGGATCTACCTTCAGCCAGCTGCCAAGCGGCAGAGCGGGAACCTGTGCCAGGTCGTCCCAGTTGATCTTGGGAGCCTGGTGCGCCAGCGTGAGCATCCAGGGTGTTCCGTCCGCGCGCAGCAGGCTGTCGCCCAGCTTCGGCGTGTTCAGATTGTGCAGCACCTTGCCGCGATCCGCGAGCTGTTCCCAGAACAACCCTGCCTTGGGAAGCTGGTCCTTATACATCGAGGCCTGCAGATACTCCATGGCGCGCTTCTGTGCATCCTCGTTGTCGTGGTCGGTGTGGTACATGTCGATGCGCTGGAACGTCGCCTCATCAGGGAAGAGCAGCCGGTCGTTGAACGCGTACCGGGTGTCGATGTGGTGGCCCATCACGATGTGCGCCAGCTCCATCGCAAGCACTGAAGCAATCGTCGGCTCGTCTGGCATGGCATCCAGCAAGCCCTTGCTCAGGATGATCGTGTTGCCCACCGTCGTAGTTTCAATCGTGTCGGTGAGCATGACCCGGCACCGCACCGGCGTGGTGAATGCCAGGTTATTCGGTACCGCGAGATTGGTGACAATCTGCTCCAGAATCGTCTGCTCATATCCGCCTTGCGTCGGCGGAGCGAGCAGGCCTGCCTCGGTCAACCGGTCGAGCACATTGTTCTCGGCCTGCAGAACCCATTCGCGCTGCGCCTGCAGCGGGCTCACGTCCTGCGAGTCGTCGCTCTTGTCCTCGGCGTCCTCCACCTTCACGCTTACATTTTCGCTGTCGCGCGTGGGCAGCTTCAGGCTGTATCCCCAGAAGTGTGTCTGCGCCTTCAGCCCAACGCTCTTGTTGCCCTCGGTGCGCTGCGACTCCTCAACGTAGACCGCCACCGGCAGCCACACGTCCGGCTGCACATTCATGCGCCAGCTATCGAAGTGGAAGAAATACTTCGACGAATCCTCATTCGTCGGCGGCGTGAAAGTCCCGTTGAAGCGGACGATATTGCCGCCCTCATCCTCGATCCAGATGCGTCCGTAGAAACGGCCCTGCCCAGACACCTTCGGATGCACGTCAAACACCCAGGTCCGCACCGAACCCAGGAACTCGCGCCGCACATAATTGAACTGGTAGTGCTGCTGGTCGAACCCACCGGCGGCGTCCAGAAACATCATTTCCGTAAAGCCCAACGGGTTGTAGGTGAACTTGGTGTCGAGCCCGAGCGCCTTTGACAGCCCCATGATCGACCCCAGTGAATTCTTGAAAAATCCCTTCTTCGACTTGTCCCGCGGCTCGTAGGAGCGATCGAAAAATCCCTTGCTGAAATCGACGCGGCTCAGCATGTAGGTATCGTTCACGGGCACTTCGTACAGCTTCAGATCGGGCTTCGTGTCCTGGATGTAGGTCTCAACCAGGGGCGTGTGCTCCTGGATGCTCTTCATGATGACCTTCTCCCGGCCGATGGCGCGCTGCACCAGGGCTGCCTGGTCCGCCGTGAGCTGGTGTGCCGGCTCATACTTCGGATGCTTGCGCGCGTAGCCCACAGTGGCGCAGAGCAAAAGAACCAGACCGGTCAAGGGGATCTTTCGAAACGTCATTTCATGCTCCTGCGGGAGACGGCGCCGTTTCTTCGCTGCACGGTCGCTGCAAGCCCGCGTAGTTTGTTTATCAAACTGATTTTATGCCAGTTGGAACGTGATGGTGATGTTGGTGGTCAGATCGACTGCGCGTCCGTCCCGCGTTGCCGGGCGAAAACGAATCTGCTGCGCCACGCGGCGAGCCTCTTCATCCAGCCCATGGCCCAGCCCGTGCACCACGCCCTGCACAATCACCTGCCCATTGGCGGTGAACGTAACCCGAAGCACCACGTCGCCCTGCACCCTGAGTTGCCGAGCCTCTGAAGTGTACTGAACCGGCGGCTTCGACAAGACCTCGAGATTGGTCGAACGCGGAACGGCGTTGGCTGCCGGAGTTGCCACTTCTGCCTTCTGCATCGCGGGGATTCCCGCTGCCGCCACCTTCCCGCCGCTGTATACGTTGGCGGTTCCCGTGCCTCCAGGAATGCCGGCGGAAGCTACCTTTCCAACCGTGCCCGCGTTCGAGCCCGCTTTGGTCCCGTTTCCGATTCCGGTGGATCCAACCACACCCCGCGGAGCCACCGCCGGGCCGTTCATGCCGCCGTAGGGATTCCCGATTGCCGCTACCGTCGCCGGCCGGCTCGCGTTCGGGTTCGGCGTGACTCCGAAGGTCTCACCCAGATGAACGGGCGCGGTCGAGGCATGCACCTGGGGCACCTGGGCCGGCGCGGCTGCCGTCAACGCGGCCTTCGGCTGCGGAGCAAGAATGATCGACGGCCGAGCTTGCTTGATGACCGGAAGGTTGACTTTCGCGACCATCTGCATGGGCGTGGGCTTCGGTTCCGGCTTCGGCAAATTGATCTTCGGAGCGTCCAGTTTCACTTCCGGCAGCTTCGGCTGCTCGATCTTCGGCGGCGGCGGAATCTTCACCTTCACCTGCGGTGGCGGTGTCGTCGGGAAAATCAGTTCCGTTTGTTCGAAGGAGTGTTTTTCGACCACCCGTTTTGCCGTCATGCCAACGTAGAGCAATAGCGCCAGGATAGAAAGATTGATCGCGGCGCTGGTGACAAATGACGCCGGACTCCTTTGCGGCTCAGGCAGAAGACCAAACGTGGAACGAATCGGGTAGCCGTTTCTAGACATGGTTGAATTCCTCATGGAAGATCACAGCGCATATCTCACTCCGCGCCGCTGGAAAACCGGGCCGCACGCACATCCATCGCAGGCCGTGATACCCCCGCCTCGCGGGTCAGATCGGGTGAAATGAGCAACCTACCGGAGAATTGAGCTTTGCCGTCCACACATGCAACTTGAAGGGCGCTCACGTTTGCGCACCTGCACGTTGCCGGGTGGTAATGCTGCTGCCAGTTCAGACAAATCCTGCCCCCAATTCAATCCGATGGGGAAATCGGGGAATCTGTTGCCACTATTGTAGTGGAGGCAACAGTTCCAAGAAGTCACCATATAGTTGTAATTTTGTCTCGAGTGGTCACTGCTCTCCGGCTTCTGGCTGCCAAAGCATAGAAACATCAGGTGCTCCAAACTTGTGTTTCCAAGGCTTCTGAAGCAGGAATTGCAGCCAAAACGCTAAACAGTGCCACCGTCGCTCGCCATCCCAGGTGATGGTCTTTACGTGGAACAGCATCTAAACTGTCCCGCGCGGCTTGTTTGTTTTAATAGACACAGCCTAAATCAATTCGACACAGTACGGGGAAGGTAATTTTTGTGAAGGTCCTGGTTACCGGCGGTGCAGGGTACATTGGAGGAACGGTTGCGGCTCTGCTGGCCGACCGTGGGCATAAACCCATCGTTTTCGACAACCTGGGTCACGGGCGGCGCGATCTGCTACCCCGCGGTGTCGATCTGGTCGTCGGCAACCTGGCCGACCGGCCCCTCCTCGACAGCCTTTTTCTCCGTGCCAGGGCCGAGGGCACGCCCTTTGACGCCGTCATGCACTTCGCGGCGCTCATTGAGGCGGGCGAATCGATGGTTAAGCCGGAGATCTACTTCCGCAACAACACCGCCTCGACCCTGACCCTGCTGGAATCGGTGCTGGCGCATGGTCCGAAAAAGATCGTCTTCTCGTCCACCGCCGCCGTCTACGGTGAGCCCGACACCGTGCCCATCCCGGAAGATGCCCGCCTGCAGCCAACCAATGCGTACGGTGAGTCCAAGTTGCTGGTGGAGCACATGTTGGGCTGGTTTCATCGCATCCATGGACTGCGTAGTGCCTCGCTGCGCTACTTCAATGTTGCCGGCGCTCCGGAAGGCCCGCAGGGAGTGACGCGCGGCGAGGCTCACGAACCGGAGTCGCACCTGATCCCGCTCATTCTGGATGTGGCGCTGGGCCGCCGCCAGTCCATCCGCATCTACGGCGACGACTATCCCACGCCGGACGGCACCTGCATCCGCGACTATATCCATGTTTCCGACCTGGCAGACGCCCACCTGCTGGCGCTTGACGCGCTCGACCGCCAGCCGCAACGGGCCCAACAGGATCAGAGCCCGCGCCTCGTCTACAACCTGGGCAACGGCCAGGGCTTCAGCGTGAAAGAGGTGATCGAGTCCGCTCGCCGCGTCACCGGCCACGCGATTCCGGCTGAACTGCACCCCCGCCGCCCCGGTGACCCCGCGGTGCTCGTGGCCGGAAGCGAAAAGGCCATCCGCGAGCTGGGATGGAAGCCGCGCTACACCGAGTTAGACGACATCCTGCGCACCGCCTGGGCCTGGCACCAGCAGCGATACACGCGGCCGGCGTAGGCGCCATACCGAGTTCGGCCGCGCCGGCGGGTTCCGCTGTGATGTGTGAGTGGGAACAGACGAGGCTTTCGCGCGATCGTGGCTAAGGCCAGTTCGGCGGCGATCTCCATTTTCTTGTCGAAGCACCGTTGGCTTCGATTTGCTCTAAGCTGCTGGTACGATTACTAGTTACGCCAATAGAGCGAAAAAAGCGAAAAGCGAAAGAAAAGAGAACAACAAAAAAATTTTTCAGTTCGTTTTCGCCGGCCCGTGTGACGTAAGCTTCCGGAATTCTCCAGGAGCATGGGAACAGTAGCAGGGCTGCGGAACGGCGTATGTGATGGTGGATACAGGTGTGCTGAAGGCAGGGAACAGAGAACAGAGAACAGGGAACAGAGAACAGAGAACAGGGAAGAAACGGCGATCTCATTGGACTTCGACCGATATGCTCGCGCCGGCCCTGCGGGACGGCGGAACGAGGGGCGGGATGATACCCAGGGTTTCACCCTGGGCTATTCTCGACGGCTCCCTCCGGGGGCCCCGGGGGCGGCTCCGGTTCGGATCGGATCAGCTCCCCCAGCCGATCCATTCGCCGCTCCCACGTCGTGCGGTGCGCGCGAATCCATCCCTCGAGCGCATTCAGGCCTTCTGAAGCGATCTGACAGGTGCGGACTCGCCCTACCTTTTCGGTGCGGGCCAGTCCGCATTCCTCCAGAATCTGCAGATGCTGCGCGACTGCCGTGAGCGTGATGCCGAGCGGCTCCGCAAGCTGCGAAACCGAATGCGGACGCTCACTCAGGCGGTCAAGGATCGCCCGCCGCGTGGGATCTCCCAGCGCGTGAAACAGGCGGGCGATCTCGATAGTGCGCGTTTCTGCCAAGCATCCTCCGCGAAGAATTGAGGCTAATGCCCAATTCCTAATCCTGCTGCCTAGCGCCCCTCCACCACCCGCACCAGGCGGTCCAACAGGGCGTTCCAGCCCGCTTCGCGCATCTTCGCGGGTTCCGGCCCGGCGCCTTCAAAGAACGCACCCTGGTGCGTGCACACCAGGTCGGTGCCGCTCTCCGTGGGCAGCAGCTCAAACGTCACCAATGAGGCCGAAATACGCTTGTCGTCGATGGTCATGGTCGAGGCCGAGACGATGCGCTTGTTGGGAATGATGTCCTGGAAGATACCATCGTTTACCAGCACCTTGCCGGCGATGGGGTGGCCGGGCCGGAACCGGTAGCTGAGACGCTGGGTGCCGCCGATGGCGAAGCGGAGAGCGAATTCCACCAGGTCGTGATGCTCTCCCCTGCCGTACCATTCGCGCACCATATCCGGCTCGGAGAGGGCGGCGAACACCGCAGCCGGCGGTTTGGGGAAGCTGCGCTCGACTACGCAGGTGGCATGAATGACCTTGGGTTCGATTTTCTCTGCGATCATGATGTCCCTCCTGGGATTGCTTTCACCTGAAAAGTGAAGCGACAGCTTCACTATTCCACCGGCGGTTTGGATTGTCAAGTGGATACTTCAGTATTTTTTTTGCGCGATGGATGTCGCATTTCCGAACGTGCCCGAACCTGCAGCGCAAAGCCCTGGATGGGGCTCGCCCGCAAGGCCAAAGGGAATTGTTGGCGACAACCGGCTCAGAACCTCAAGAAAAGACGTCAGCCGGCAAGGCAAACCGCGTCATAGGTGAGTTGGGCTGTTGGCGTCCAACTGACAAAGTGGCACTTGTCAGACATGGCCGTTTCTCGTCAACTTGGTCTGTTCAAATTAGAACCCGGCCCCCTGGTCCCGAACCAGGTGCCAGCGATTATTGAAATCTCCTGAAATCAGTAGATCGCAACTGCTTTGTTTTCAACGGGGTGCACCCGCTCCTTTGGGACCCATTGACCTTCGTGGCTTCTGGGGGATTTGGCAGTTACAAATTTGACTACAGCCATTTGGGGTGAACCCCTTCGCTGGCACAGTCTTCAATTGCTTCGTTCGCAGCGTTTCTCAATTCTGAAACCTTGGTGGAAACAGATTCGGGCTCATACAGGTTGATATAAGGATTCCTTTTGCAAGTCATCTCATTGATTCTCCAGGCAGGGCAGCGGTGTAGGAAGGGGCTGCGTTTGGTCGGGGATTTGGATTCTGCTGATCGGGCGTCTGACCGAGTAAAACGTCAGAGAAGGTGGGCGGCTT
>Ga0070683_100005529_pt1 | contig 10561 bp, 8 predicted proteins | sample KBSC713LmetaG_FD_64662 | JGI IMG/M metagenome (GOLD analysis project Ga0070683, IMG submission 64662) | Corn rhizosphere microbial communities from Kellogg Biological Station, Michigan, USA - KBS C7.1-3L metaG | ecosystem: Host-associated > Plants > Roots > Rhizosphere ...
CGACGCGCCCATCGCCCTGACGATTCGGTTCAGACGCTGGCGGGCGGAGATGTCTTCGGTGCGAGGCGGTAGACCGCCGCGCCGGGCGGGACCGTGGGCGCGTCGGCGAACGTCGCCGACCGCGTGACGGGAACGAAATCTGCGAGCGCGAGCGGCGCCGTGAGCGCCACGTCGCGCCATCGCAGAAGAGCCGCGTTGGCGCAGTGATCGTGGCCGCCGGCGGTCGCGAGATCGGCGCGCAGCCCGCTCGTGTCGGCCGCGCGCGTCGCCTGGATCTCCTCGGCGGGGAGGGCGCGCCCGTGGACCGCCTCGCCGTGCTCCAGACAGGCGACGTGCGTGATAGCGACGGCGTGGAACCAGGCGCTCGCCTGCGACGCGACCAGCAGGGCCGCCAGCAGCAGGCCGCTCGCGCGACGTGCTCCGGCGTTCCGGCGCGAGCTCATGCCCGAAGTCGTACGCCGCGCGCCGGGCCCAGTCAAGGCAACCACACGCTATAGTTCGCCGCACCCAGGTCAGGCCGTGGCGAAACCGAACCCGACAGAAGAGGTGAAATATCTCGCGCGCAACAAGCGCGCGCGCCACGAGTACCACGTCGACGAGACGCTGGAAGCCGGCCTGGTGCTGGCGGGGTCCGAGGTGAAGTCGATCCGCGCGGGCAAGGTCACGCTGGTCGACGCCTTCGCCGAGATCGACAAAGGCGAGGCGTGGCTGCACCAGATGGAGATCGGCGTCTACACGTTCTCGCACGGCCGCAACCACGAGCCGCGCCGCAAGCGCAAGCTGCTGCTGCACCGGCGCGAGATCGACCGGCTGGTCGGCAAGATCCGCGAGAAGAGCTACACGCTGGTGCCGCTTTCGCTGTATGAGAAGAAGGGACGGGTCAAGGCGGAGCTGGCGCTCGTCCACGGCAAACAGTCATGGGACAAACGTGAAGACTCCAAGAAACGGGAGAGCCAGCGTGAAATCGATCGCGCGATGGCGAGCCGCCGCCGTTAGCCGCTCCCGCGCGAAGCGCGGGTGTGCGGCTACCATCTTGATGTCCAGCCTCGTGCTGGCCGCCGGCTGTGTCGACGGGCTGCCGGCGCGGGACGCGTCGAACTACGAGCCGGCGCCGCAGGAAGCGGGACCGGTCGACGCCGGCACCGACGGCAGCGACGCCATGTCCGTCGACGGCGCGCAGTGCACGGTCCTGATCGAGCAGCACCCCGACGAGGGCGCGTACCACGTCGCGTGCACGTCCGGGCCGACGTACGGGACAGTCCCGCCGTCGTCGGGAAACCACTTCGGTTGCTGGCCCGAGTACCGGACCTTCGACGTGCCCGTGCCGTGGGGAAACCTGGTGCACGCGATGGAGCACGGCGCGGTCGTCATCGTCTACAACTGCGGCAGCGCCGGCTGCCCGGACGAGGTCGCGCGCGCGCAGGCGTTCATCGACGGGCTGCCGCCCGACACCGATTGCGGCAGTGGTCACCGCGTAATCCTCGCGCCCGATCCGACGTTGCCGGTGCGGTGGGCGGCGGCGGCCTGGACCTGGACGCTGCAAGCCGACTGCTTCGACGAGACCGGCTTCACGCAGTTCTACGCGGACCACTACGGCCACGGTCGCGAGATCGTCTGCAGCGGCGGCGCGCCCTACGCCAACCTCTGCGACGGCATGGTCTGCCAGTAGAAGACGAGCACCAACCCTCGCTCCACTGACGGCCGACGATCCGCCGGGCGATCAGCCGCCGAAGAGGCGTTCGATGAAGGCGTGCATGTCGGCGGGGGGGGCGTCGATGAAGCTTTTGCCGATGCGGGCGGCGAGGCGGGCCAGCGCGGGGCCGGACTCGGCGATGTGATCCAGCTCGGCGCGCGCGGCGACGCGGTCGGCGGGTGGCGTGCCCTGGCGCTGCGCGCGGTCGACCAGCGCCTCGAGCGCGACGAAGCGGCGCACGCTGTCGGTGTCCGACCCGACCAGCACGCGGCCCAGCTCGCGCGCATCCTTCTGTTGCGACCAGGCGAGCGCCAGGCCGGGCAGCGCGGCGCTGCGCACGTCGTACGAGACGTCGCGCACCGCGCGCTCCAGGTAAGGCGCGACCTTCGCCGGCTCCCGTTCGGCGAGCCGGCCGAGGGCGCGGGCAGCCGCCGCACGCAACGCCTCGCTGCGCTGGGTGAGCGCCTCGCCCAGCAAGCGAATGCCCGCGTCGCCCGCGTCGGGCAGCTCGCCGATGCCGGCGACCGCCGCCGCCCGCGCCGACGCGTCGGGACCGTGAAGCATCGCCTCGAACGTCGGCATCAGGTCGCGCGCGCCGCCGCCCGCGCCGCCGGCGAGCAAGCGCATCGCCTCCGAACGCACGGCCTGCGCGCGATCATCGACCGCGCCGCGCACGATCTCCAGCCCGATACCCTTGGCGGCGCCGGCGGCGCGCACCGCCTCCAGCCGCACGCCCTCGTCGCCGTCGCGGGCCGCCTGTCGCAGCAGGCCCCACAGGCCCGCCTTCGCGGCGGCCGACACGATCAGCTTGCGCTCGGTCGCGTCGCCCTGGACCAGCGCCGCCTCCAGCGCGCGCTCGGCGTCGGCGTAGCGCTTGCCCTCCAGTTTGCCGACACCTTTCGCGAACGCCCGCTCCGCGCTGGAACGCACCTGCGGATCGCTGTCCGCGATCAGCTTCAGCAGCGTCGGCGAGGACAGCGCGGCGGCCTCCGGCCCCAGGGTGGCGAGCGCGTCGGCGGTCGCGACGCGCACCGCGGGCGTCGGCGATTCGGCCAGCTCGGCGGCGATGCGCGCCGCGCCTTTCGGATCGGCGGCGGCGACGTCGGCCAGGCACGCGGCGGCGGCCGTACGCACGTCGTCGCGCTCGTCCCGCGCGGCGATGCGCAGGTAGGGCGCGGACGCCGCGCCGTTCTTCTTGGCGAGCGCGCAGAACCCGTTCGCGGCGGCGACGCGCGTCGCGGCGTCGCTGTCCTTCACGGCGCGCGCGAGCGGCGGCACCGCGACCGCGGGCCGCCCTTCACCCAGCTTGGCGAGCGCCTCGACCAGGTTGCGCCGCACGCCCGGCCGCACCGTCTTCAGCGATCCACCGAGGATGTCCGCGACCTGGAACGGATACGCCCCCGCCAGCGCGATCGCCGACTCCAGCGCCGCGCGCTCGACCTCCGGGCTGGGATCCTTCAACGCCTTGTCGACCAGCTCGAGACCGTCGCGCTTGAGGAAGCCATACGCACGCGCCGCCTCGGTGCGGGTCTCGACCGACGGATCGTAGAGCATCGCCTTGAGCGGCTTCGACGCCTCGTCCGGCCGCGTGGTCGCGACGGCACCCCACACGGCGGCGGCCGAGGCGCGCGCGGCGGGCGCGCCCTTCATCTCGTTGCGCGCGATCTCCTCGGCCTCGGCGGGCGACACCAGGCGCGCGTACAGCGGCAGGGCCGCCGCGCGCAACCGTGGCGACGACTCGGGACGAATCGCCTTCTCCAGCGCCGGGCGCAGCGTCGGCGAGGGCGGGCCGGTCCGGCGCAGGATCAGCAGCGCGGCCACGCGCGCGTCGTCAGGCGTCCGCTCGTTCAGCACGACGCGGGCGAGCACGGGCGCCGAGGCGGCCGGGGCGCGCGCCGCGATCGATTCGAACAGTACCAGCGCCGCGCGCCGCGCGCCCGCGTCACCGCCCTGAAGCAGGTCGGCCAGCGCGGCGATCACCGCGGCCGGCTCGCGCACCGCGAGCGCCTCGCTCGCCTCCTCGGCGCGCCGGCGCAGCGCCGGATCCGGATCGCGCAGCGCCAGCGTGACGATCCCGGCGGCGTCGCGGGGCGGCAGGGTCGCCGCCTCCTGAAGCACGGCCGCGCGGACGTCGGCCGAGCGATCGCTCAGCGCCGCCCGCAGCGTCGCCGCGTGCGTGGATCCGTCGCGGCCGCCCGCGTTCTTCGCGTCTGTCGCGTCCTTCGCTTCGCGGGCCTGACGGCGCGCGATGGCGGCCGCGACCGCGACGCCGCGGCGCCGCACCTCGGGCGCCACGTCCGCGAGCGCGCCCGCCAGGATCTCGTCCTCGCCGGCACCGCCCCGGCCGATCACGGCGAGCGCCGACAGGATCTCGCCGCGCGCCGCCGGATCGCTGAACGCGAGCTTCAGCGCCGCGACGCCGTCCGGATCGCCGAGCAGCGCCTTCGCGATCCCGCGCGGAACGGGACGGAGGCCGTTCAGCACCTCGCGCAGCCAGCCGGGTACGCGCCCGGGCGGCGTGGCGTCCAGCGTCCCCGAGACGCGCCCGGTCCCGATGCGCGCGACCGTCTCGGGGCTGAGCCCGCCGGCCGCGTACCCCGTGTCGGCGATGACCGAGCCGAGCGGCGGGTGGTTGGGCAGGAAGTTGAGGAACGCGGTCCGCGGACGTCCCAGGCGCACGACCACACGCGCGGCCGGTCCGGCGTCGAGGGGATCGAACGCCAGCGAGTAGGCGCGCCGCGAATCGGCGTACAGGCCCGCGACGATCAGCATCGCGATCGCGACGCCCAGACTGATCCGCATGGCGGCGCCGCCCATGCCGCGGCGGACGGCGGCCCGCTCACCCGGCGTCAGCGTCCCGCGCAGATGGCGGTGCACAGCGACCAGCTCCGGAACGCGCAAGCGCTCGCCGGTCGCGATCCGGCGGGTCAGGGCGCGGCGTGCGAGTCGCGCGCGTGCGTGCTCGGCGATCGCGAAGTCCTGGATGGTCGCGCGCAGCGCCGGGTGCGCGAGACGGAACACCTCGGTGCGCCCGCGCGGGTGCGCGACAAGCAGCCCCCGCGTCTGCAGCGCCGCCAGCGTCTCGGCCCCGCGGTTGCGCCCGCGCCGGGTCGGCACGCCCAGATCGGCTTCCGTGACGCCGTCCGGTTCGCCCGCGGCGAGCAGCGCGCGCCGCGCGAGCCTGCCGCCGCCCGTGCCGCAGACGTCGGTGAGCCATAGCGCCGGCAAGACGGCCGGACCGCCGCTGCGGCGGTAACGGCGCAGCGACGCGATCCGCAGGTCGACGATGGCGCGGATGATCATCTGCAGGTCGAACGGCCGGCACGGACCGCCTTTGACGAGATCGGCAGCCACGGCGACGGCCAGGCCGCTCTCGAACGGCGTCCCCGACTGCACGGCGCTGCGCTCGATGATGTCGGCGACCGTCGCCTCGCCGAGCGGCGCCAGCGTCATCGCCGCCGGCGTCCCGAGCTTTCCCGACGGCCCGCCCAGCGCGCTGGTGATCGCGTCGAGGCGCGCGAACGCCGTGTCGTCGATCGAGAGCACGATGCGCGTGCGCGGCGCCTCCTCGACGACCCGCAGGGCCAGCTCGACGATCGCCGCGGCGTCCGGCCCCGCGGGCTGCCCACGTGCCGGCGCGGGCGCGAACACCTCCTCGAGGTTGTCGAGGATCAGCACGAGCCCGCCCTTCGAGTTGCGCGCGACGCCGCCCAGATAGTCGGCGACGTCCTGACCGGGGACGGGCGGCGGAAGATCGACGACGCTGGTCGCGCGCACCAGCTCGCGCTCGAGATCGCGGTAGCTGGCCAGCGTCACGACGGTCAGATCGCGGCGCGCGAGCACGGGGGTGAGCCCTGCGCGCAGCAGTGACGTCTTGCCGACGCCCGCCGGTCCGGACAGGACCACCAGGTGGCCGGCGCCCGACAGCAGCGCGTCGAGGCGCGCGACGTCGTCGGCGCGGCCGAAGAACGCGTCCGCGTTTCGTTCCTGATACGACAGGAACGTTCCGAACAGACTACCCGGCGCTTTCGCCGTCATCCGCCGGCTGCCCCTCCTGCGCGTCCGCGCACCGGCGCCGGATCAGGCTTGCCGGATGTCGGACTCGAGCATCTCGGGCTCTTCGTCATAGTCCGAGATGATGATCTCGCGATTGTGAGCGTCCGTCGAGGATGGCGTGAAAAACCCTTCGATGAGATCGGCAACCTCTTCGTGCGAGGTGCCGCGCTTGACCGTCGCCAGCGCGTACACGACATGGCCGTCGTCGACGACCGAAAGGAAACCGACGCGCCGGCCGTCCTCGACCGACCACAGGTCCCAGGCCTCGCCGGCCTGGGTGCGCGTCATGCGGGTCGCGTAGAACGTCCGCGGCTCGTGCCGGGTGATCGGCGTGATTTTCGGATCGCGCGCCACTTTTTCGTTTCTCCGAGAAAAATCGAGAATATCGCGATCAGCGAGGGAGATCTATCCAGAATGCCGCGCCGTCACCGACGGTGCTGTCGACGCCGATGGCGCCGCCGTGGCGTTGCATGATCGTCCGGCAGAGGTAGAGGCCGATGCCCAGACCGCCCTTTCCTTCCGAGGCGGCGCCGCGCATGAAGCGATCGAAGATGCGCGGCTGCTCGGCGGCGGCGATGCCGGGGCCGCGATCGCGCACGGTCACGCGAACCACGGCCGCGGCGGGCGCGGACACCGCGACCGCGATCGGCGCGCCTTCGGGCGAGTAGCGCGCGGCGTTCTCCAGAAGGTTGAGCAGCACCTGATGGATGCGCGTCTCATCGATCGACACGGGCAGCGCGCCCGCGGGCAGCGCGACCGAAACCGGCGCGCTGTGCCCGCGCCGGAACGTGTCCACGGTGTCGTTCACGACGGCGGCGAGGTCGACCGCCCGTGGTTGAACGGCGAGCAGGTTGAGATCGGCGCGCGTGAGATCCATCAAATCCTCGACGAGGCGGGACAGGCGGCGCACCTGCGCGCGGGCGAACGCGACGTCGGCGGGCGGGATCGGCTGGCCCGCGAGCAGCTGGCGCTCGGCGAGCTGCAACGTCATCGCGAGCGGACCGAGCGCGTTCTTGATCTCGTGCGCGGCGGCGCCGAACACGGCGGACGGATCGTCTTCCGTGGGACCCTGAGAGGGTCCCACCCCCCCGGCGACGGGTTCGCCCACGCGATCGTCTTGCTCGGGCGGCGATTGGCTCATGGGCGTTCGAAGATGGCGGAGATGCCCTGGCCGACGCCGATGCACATGCTGGCGAGTCCGTAGCGGACGCCGCGGCGGGAGAGCTCGTGCACCAGCGTGGTGACGAGGCGCGCGCCCGACGCGCCGAGCGGATGGCCGATCGCGATGGCGCCGCCGTTGACGTTGACGCGATCGGGATCGAGGTCCAGCTCGCGCACGCACGGGATCGCCTGGGCGGCGAATGCTTCGTTGAGCTCGATCAGATCGAGATCGGCGGTGGTGATGCCGGCGCGTGCGATGGCCTGCTTCGTGGCCGGGATCGGCCCGAGGCCCATCAGCTTCGGCTCGACGCCAGCGACGCCTGACGACACGTACCGCGCGAGCGGCCGGCGGCCACCGAGGCGCGCCAGCCCCGCAGGCGACGCGAGCAGCACCGCGGCGGCGCCGTCGTTGATCCCCGAGGAGTTGCCGGCGGTGACCGTGCCGTTCTGCTTCCGGAATACGGGCGGCAGCGCGGCGAGATCCGCGGCGGTCGTCTCCGGACGCGGGTGCTCGTCGGTGTCGAAGAGCTTCGGCGCTCCCTTCTTCTGGGGAATCGGCACCGGAACGATCTCGTCGGCGAACCGCTTCGCCGCGTGCGCCGCCGCCCAGCGGCGCTGACTGGTGAGTGCGAACGCGTCCTGATCTTCCCGCGTGACGCCGTGCTTTTCGGCGACGAGCTCGGCGGTCTCGCCCAGCGCGTGCGTGCCGTGCATCGCCTCCATGCGCGGGTTAATGAACCGCCAGCCGAGCGTGCTGTCGTGGACGGTGACGTCGCCGCGCGAAAACGCCTCCCGCGCCTTGGGCATCACCAGCGGCGCACGCGTCATCGACTCGACGCCGCCCGCGATCACCAGATCCGCGTCGCCGACCGCGATCGCGCGCGCGCCGTCGATCACCGCCTGCAGGCCCGAGCCGCACAGCCGATTCACGGTCGCGCCCGGCACGGTGACCGGCAGGCCCGCGAGGAGCAGGCTCATGCGCGCGACGTTGCGGTTGTCCTCGCCCGCCTGGTTCGCGCAGCCGAAATAGACGTCGTCGAGCCCGGCCGGATCGACGCCGGCCCGCTTCACGAGGCCGGCGATAGCGACGGCCCCCAGGTCATCCGGGCGCACCTCGGCCAGCGCGCCGCGGAACCGCCCGATCGGCGTCCGGACCGCGTCGACGACCAGCACGTCACGCAACGTTGGCGCCATTGGGCGAACTCTAACCCTAAAAGAATCCCATCGCCGCGACGCCCGGCGCGGTGCCGCCGGTGCTGTCGCGCATCGGCGCGTAGGTGACGACGGGGGGCGGCGACGACGACGGCGGGCCCGGGTCCTCGTCCATGTCGCGCGTCAACAAGATGGCGGAGATCGCACCGATGCCGCCGCCCGCGATCGCGATCCACGCCGAGATCGCGCGCGCGTCGGCGTGCGGCGTCGGAGCCTTCAGGCAGTCGGTGACGAGCGCGACACAGCTCCCAACCCCGCCCGCGAGCGCGCCGGCACCGGCGCCGAGATCGACCAGCAGCACGCGCCTCCAGCTCGGGCCGTAACGTGATTGATCGGGCAAATAGGCGCCCAGCAACCCGGCCGCGAGACCGACGTTCAGGCCGATCAGCGCACCGGGAGCTTGATCGAAGACACTGTTGTCCTGCACGGCACAGCTGAAGTTTCCGTCGGGGTTCGGCGTGCAGTGGTCGGATGGCGCGATCGGGTTGCCGTTCGAGTCCTTCGCCGGCGCCAGCTCGTGGACCGTGTATTCCCAGCTTGTGCCGTACGGCTTCCACTTGACGGCGAGCTGCGCGACTCCGCCCAGCAACGCCCCACCCAGCGCCGCGCTCTGGATGAGCGCCACGCGGCCATAGGTCGGCGCGCGGTGCGCCGTCAGCGCGCCCGCCGTCAGCCCCAGCGTCAATCCGGGCAGCGTCCCGACGAAACCAGCGCGCAGCTGGTCGGCGACCGAACCGCGACAGGGATCCGGCCCCGGGCACGGCAGAATGACATCGCCACGCGCCGTCATCACCTGCCGGACGACGACGCCGCCCATCAGCCCTTCGGCGGTCCCGATCCACATCCCGCCCAGGATGTAGAGGGCCTGGTTGTCGGGGATGTAGCGCGGCGCCAGCGCCGAGCCGACCAGCGCGCCGGCGACGACGCCCGAGAACGCGCCGCCGCCCACGAGCAACACCGACGCGACATTCGGGCTCTCCAGCGCGTCGCCGATGCCGGCCACGACGGCGCCGGCGCCGACCAGACCGCCGAGCAGCGACGACGCCACGACCAGCTCGGGCCGCCCCGACCGCTGCACGTAGTTCAGGCGAAGCCGCTGGTTGCCCGTCAGCAGCATGTGCTCGCCGGGCGCCAGGGTCAGATCGACCGTCCGATCCTGGTAGTCGGTCGCCTCCGCGAAGATCTCGATGTGCCCCGGCGAGATGTCCTGCCGGTACGGGTTCCGCGCGCGGTTGCCGTTCACGTACAGCGTCGCGCCCGGCGGCTGCGTCTCGATCTCGAGGCGCGCCGGGATCGGGTCCAGCTTGAAGAACAGCGGCTTGGTCTCGCCCACGTCGATGTCGACCATGCGCGTCTGGCCCTGATAGTTCGGCTTGGTGACGTCGACGCGGTAGTGGCCGCGCGGGATCGGGAAGTTGTTGGGTGCCTGACCGCTGGCGACGATGTTGCCGGGCTCGCCCTCGCGCGAGATCCGAACCGTGACGTCCTCGGGCACGGTGTTCACGACGAACGTGCTCAGGCGCTTCGCGATGCTCTCGACGCGGTCGCGCGCCAGCTCCGCGAACTCACCGTCGGGATTCTCGGCCGCGTAGCGCTGGTAGTGAATGCTCGCTGCCTTGAGGTTGCCCATCAGGTACTCGCACTGGGCCATCATGAACAGCGCCGCGGGCCGCGGTTTGATCTCGTTCGCCTTCGAGAACTCGATCAGCGCCTGCTCGTGCTCGCGCGCGTCGAACAGCTTCAGGCCCATCTCGTAGTGCGATCGCGCCTGCGCCGTCGCGTCGTCGGCGGCGCGCGCGGGCGTGGGCATCGCCAAAACGATGACGGCGAGAAGACCCGCGAGGACCATCGCCGAGACGCGCGCCGCTCTCACTTGTCCGGGTACGCCTCTTTGGAACCCGACGGCAACCGAACCTCACGCGACTTTCCCACCGGCTCGGCGGGCGTCGCCGGCTTCGCGACCTTCGCCTCCCCGCGCACGCGAACTTTCTTGTGCGCGGGCCCCGCGGGCGGCGGCGCCGGCGGCGCAACGACCGCCGCGGGCGGCGGTGCGACAGGCGCGGGCGTCGGCGGCGCAACGGCGGGCGGCGCGGCCGCGGGCTGCGGTGCCGTCGCCGGCTTCGACGGCCACGACAGATCGATCGCGATCGCCGCTACCAGCACCGCGCCACCGGCCGCCAGCAGGGGCCAGCGCTTCGGCGGCGCCGGCGCCTTCGCGCCCGCACCCGCGGCGCTGGGAATCACGCCGACGTTCTGGTCGCCGGCCAGCAGCCGTTCCAGATCGCGCTCCAGCTCGGCCATCGTCGCGTACCGGCGCGTGCGATCCTTCGCCATCGCGCGCATGACGACCGCCTCGACCGCCCCCGAGATCCCCAACTCGGGCCGCAGCTTCGACGGTGGCGTCGGTTCGTGCGTCAGCACCTGCGAGATGATGCCCAG
>Ga0070683_100005531_pt1 | contig 10559 bp, 5 predicted proteins | sample KBSC713LmetaG_FD_64662 | JGI IMG/M metagenome (GOLD analysis project Ga0070683, IMG submission 64662) | Corn rhizosphere microbial communities from Kellogg Biological Station, Michigan, USA - KBS C7.1-3L metaG | ecosystem: Host-associated > Plants > Roots > Rhizosphere ...
GGCGCGGATGGGGCTGATGGAAGGGGACTACCCGACGCCCGAGACGCGCCGCGTCTTCTACGAGCGGCTGCTGCGGCAGTTCGACGGCGACGCACAGTTCGAAGCGGTGGGCCTGACCAACCGCATGCGGATGGCGTTCTCCGGCAGCGGCCCGATCGAAATCGAGGGCCACACCTACCGCGACAACCGCGATCGGCCCAACGCCAATTTCGAGCAGGTCAGCCGCGGCTATTTCGGCGTCACCGGCCAGAAGCTGCTCGACGGCCGGGCCTTCACGCCCGAGGACATGGATGCGCGCCAGCCGGTCGCGATCGTCAACGCCGCGTTCGCGCAGAAACACTTCGGCCACGACAGCCCCCTCGGCCGGCGCTTCCGAACCGTGGCCGGCAACGGCCGGCAGTTCGGGCCGTGGCGCACCGTCGTCGGCATGGTCACGACGATCCGCATGGTCGGGCCGTTCAACGCCCCGAACGTCGACGACAGCGGTTTCTACGTGCCGTTCTTCGCCAACCCGTTCGGGCCGGTCCAGCCGGGACCGTTCGTCAACCAGTTCAGCACCATCATCGCCAAGCCGCGCGCGGGGCTGCGCGCCGACGCGATGGCGACGTATCTGCGCCGGCAGGTCGCCGCCGTGGACGCCAACCTGCCGCTCTATTTCGTCGGCACGCCCAAATCGCAGCTCGACGGCTTCATCGGGCAGAACCGGATCATCGCGACGATGTTCACCATCTTCGGGGCCGTGGCGATGCTGCTGGCGTCGGTGGGGATGTACGGCGTGATGTCGTTCTCGGTCAACCAGCGGCGGCAGGAGTTCGGCGTGCGCATGGCGCTCGGCGCGCACTACACGCGCATCCTGCGCATGGTGCTGCGGCAGGGGGCGTGGCAGGTCACCCTGGGGCTGGCGCTTGGACTGGGAGCGGCGCTGGCGCTGGCCCGGCTGATGGGCTCGGCGGTGCAGAACATCCTCTTCGGCGTGAGCGCCAGCGATCCGCTGGTCTACGGCTCGGTGACGGCGCTGATCGCGCTCGTGTCGCTCGTCGCCACGCTCGTGCCCGCGCGCCGCGCGACGCGCGTCGACCCGATGATCGCGCTTCGCGCGGAGTGATGACGGCGGGCCTGAAGAGGCCCGCCCTACAGAAGGTCGCCGGGCGCGCAAGTCCGGCGGCAACGGCGTAGGCCGGACCTCTGAGGTCCGGCGGTACCTCACGCCGCGCGCGAGAGCGCCCGGTAGGCGAGCGGCACCAGATACAGCGTGACGAACGTCGACAAGGTCAATCCGCCGATCACCGCGACGGCGAGCGGCCGCTGCAGCTCCGCGCCGGCGCCGAGGCCGAGCGCCAGCGGCAGCAGGCCGAACAGCGTACACAGCGTGGTCATCAGGATGGGCCGCAGGCGCACGCGCCCGGCGATCTCGAGCGCCTCGGTGAAGGGGTGCCCGTCGTCGCGCAAGCGGTGCGCGTAGTCGATGAGCACGATCCCGTTCTTCACCACCAGGCCCACCAGCAGGATCAGTCCCATCGCCGACGAGACGTTGAGCACGATCCCGGTCAGCAGCAGCAGCGCGAAGGCACCCGCGAGCGACAGCGGCGCCGCCAGCAGGATCAGCACCGCGGGCACGAGGCGCCGGAACTGCACGACGAGAATGATGAACACGAGCGAGGCGGCGATGGCGAAGACGGTCAGCAGCTCGTGGAACGACTGGCGCTGCGCTTCGTACTGGCCGCCGACCTCGGTCGTGTAGCCGACCGGCAGCTTCAACGCGGCGAGCTTCTTCTGGATGTCCGCGACGGCGCTGCCGAGGTCGCGATTTTCCAGCCGGCCGGTGACCAGCGCCATCTGCCGCAGGTTCTCGCGCTCGAGGATGATCTCGCCTTCCGTCGTCGTCTGCTGCGCCAGCGCGCTCAGCGGCGCCGATCGCCCGTCGTCGGCGCGGAGGGGGGTCGCCGCCATGCGCGCCGGATCCATCCGATAGGCGTCGGGGTAGCGGACGCGGACGGGAATCGTCCGATCGGGGAGCCGCAGCTCCGTCTTGACGTCGCCGAGCCATGCGTCCGAGAGCTGTTCCGAGGCCTGCGTGATGGTCAGGCCAAGCCGCCCGAGCGCGCCGCGGTCGAAGTCCCAGGTCGTCTCCGGGTTGCCGCGGCGAACGCCGGCGACGTCGACGACGCCGGTGGTGCTGTCGAGCATCTTCTCGACCTGTTCCGAGATTCCGGCCAGCGTGTCCGGATCGTCGCCGAACACCTTGACCTCGATCGGTTCGGCGGCCCCCTCGAGATCGCCGAGCATGTCCTGCAACAGCTGCACGAACTCGATGTCGTAGGCGGGGACGGTCTCGCTCAGCTTGCCGCGCAGGTCCTCGATGACGTCGTCGGCGCGCCGGCGCGTCTTCGGCGGCTTCAACCGGACGAGGATGTCGCCCTTGGTCTGCTGTGTCGCGAACAGGCCGAGCTCGGTGCCGGTGCGGCGCGTGAACGCGGCGATGTCCGGCGTGTTGCGCAGGACGGCTTCGACCTTCTTGACGTCCTTGTCGATCTCGGCGAGGGCGGTGCCGGCGGGTGCGTTGTAGTCGATGACGAAGCCCCCTTCGTCGGCCTCCGGCAGGAACCCCGTGCCGAGGCGCATGAAGAGCAGGCCGCCGCCGACGGCGAGCAGCAGTGCGACGACGAGTCCAAGCGCGGGGCGGCGCATCGTCGAATCGAGCGTGCGCGAGTAGGCGCGCTCGAGCGCCCCCGCCTGGTGCTCGGCAACCGCGCCGCCGGCACGCTCGCGCCGGCGCGCCGCGAACCGGGCGAGCAGCGGGATCAGCGTCAGGGCCTGCACCAGCGAGATGAGGACCGCCGCCGCGAGCGTAATCGACAGCGCCTTGAAGAACTGGCCGACGACGCCCGAGAGCATGCCGAGGGGCACGAATACGACGACGGTCGTCAACGTCGAGCCGACGACCGGCGCCATGATCTCCGTCATGGCCAGCGACACCGACGCCGACGCCTCCTCGCCGCGGTCGAGGTGACGGTAGATGTTCTCGACGACGACGACGGCGTCGTCGATGACCAGGCCGATCGCCACCGCGAGGCCGCCCATGGACATGACGTTGATCGTCTGGCCGAGCCAGCGCATGACGAGAAAGGTCGTCATGATCGTCAGCGGCAGCGTCACCGAGGCGACGAGCGTGAGGCGCCAGTCGCGCAGGAAGACGAGCAGGACGATCACCGCGAGCACCGCGCCGATGAGGATGGCGTCGCGGACGTTGACGATCGCCTCGGTGACGAACTGCGCCAGATCGTAGGTCTTCGACAGCGTCAGCCCGCTCGGCAGGGTACGGGCGAGATCGTTGAGCACGGTTTCGACGCCGCTGCGCACGGCGAGGATGTTGGCGCCGATCTGCTGCGAGACGCTGATGTTGGCGGCCACCTGGCCGCCGCCGCTGATGAGCGACGTGCGATCGGGCGCGCCGCGCTCGACGCTCGCGACGTCGGCGACGCGGATGGTGGTTCCCCCCTTGACGACCAGCGGCGTGGGCGGGATGTCCTCGATGCCCTTCCACACGCCGGAGGCGAGGACCAGGTGCAGCAGGCCGCCCTGGCTGTAGCGGCCCACGGGATTCAGCGTATTGGCGGCTGCCAGCGCGTCGGCGACGTTGCCGATCGTCAGCCCCGCCGCGTTGAGACGGGCCGGATCGGCGACGACCTCGATCTCGGGCTGATCGCTCGACAGCACTTCGACGTTGCCCACCCCCGGCACGCGGGAGAGCGCCGGGCGCATGACGTAGTAGGCGTAGTCGTAGAGGTCAGCCGACGGCAGCCCGCCGGAGAGATTGACGCTGATGAAGGGAAACGCCGACGGCGTCAGGCGGTCGACGGTCAACTCGAGATCGGCAGGGAGCGAGGATCGGATCTCGGCGACGCGGCCCTGCGACTGCTGCAGCGCGACGATCATGTCGGTCGACGGATCGAACTGCGCCGAGATCTCGGTCGAGCCGCGGAAGGTGGTCGAGCGGACGCGGCGGATGCCGGGCACCTCGAGGAGCGCCTGCTCGAGCGGCCGCGTGACGGTGAGCATCATCGACCGGGCCGGCAGCGTGCCGGAGTGGCCGATGACCACGACGCGCGGAAACACCAGTGGCGGATAGATGTCGCTCGGCAGCTCGGTCGCCGAGTAGAGGCCGGCCGCCGCCAGCAGCAGCGTGACGAGGACGATCGCGCGCCCGTAGCGCTCGACGAACGACGCGAGGTTCATTTCGCCTTGTCGTCCTTGTCGTCTTTCTTCCCGCTGTCCGTCTTCCCGTCGTCGGCGGTGCCGATGGTGATGTCCGCACCGTCCGGCAGTTCCTGCTGTCCCTTGACGATGACCGCTTCGCCGGCCTTGACGCCGCCAGTCAGCTCGGCTTCCTTCGCCGTCGTCATGCCGACGGTCACCTGCCGCTTGTGCGCCTTCTTGTCGGCGCCCGCGATCATCACGAATGCCTGCTCGTCCTCGCGCTGAATGGCTTCGACCGGCACGACGAGGGCGTTGGGATGCTGCTCGGCGACGATCTCCACGCGCACGGGAGTCCCGGCGGCCAGCCGCGTCGCCTCGTCGAACGAGACGCGCACGTCGGCGGCGACGCCGGAGGGGTCCACCGCGGCCGGGCGGCTGAGCACCTTGCCGCTCTCCGGTTCGTCCGCGCCCGGCACCGCGATCCGCGCCGGATGGCCGATCTGCACTCTCGCCAGATCGGCGATGGCCACCGAGGCGAGCACCTGGAGCTTGGCGGGATCGATCACGCGCAGGATGACGTCGCTGGCGCTGGCTTCCACCATGTCACCCGGGTTGTGCAGGCGTTTGGCGATCACGCCCGGGAACCTGGCGCGCACGATTTCGCGGGCCTCGATCGACGACGCGTTCTGCAGCGCCGCCTGCGCCTGCGCGAGCCCCGCTTTCGCTTCCGCGAGATCGCGTTGAGCGTCCTCGAGCTCCTTCTGGGCGGCGACACCGTGCTGGACCAGCGTGGTCAACCGGGTGGCCGACGCCTGCGCGTTCTGGACGTGCGCCTCGGCGGTCGCCACCTCGGCACGGCGCGTCGCGACGTCGGTCTGGAACGACGGGATGTCGAAGCGCACGAGCAGATCGCCCGTTCTGACGCGGTCTCCCTCCGCCTTCGGCAGCTCGACGATGCGCGCGTGCTCGGGGGCTGTGATCGTCCAGTCGGCGCCAGGCGCGGCGGTGACGGTGCCGGTCGCGGCGACGACGCCTTCGAGCGTGCGCGGCTGCAGCGTGACCGCCGTCACCGGCGCCGCCGCTTTCGTCTCGACTTCCTCGACGGCCGGTTTCGAGCATCCCCATGCCAGCAGCACGGGCAGGACGAGTGCGATCCGTTTCATCTGAGCGGCGTCCCCATCGCCCGTTCGAGATCGGCGAGCGCGAGTTGATAGTCGAGGCCGGCCTGCAGCGCGCGCTGGCGCACGTCGCGGGCCGCCTGCACCGTCTGCAGGTAGGCGGGCAGCCCTGTCTGGCCGGCGCGGTAGGACTCGTCGGCCATCTGCTCGACCTGCTGCGAGGCCGGCAGCAGCTCGTTCTGGTAGCGGTCGAGCGCCTGGCGCGCGGCGGTGGCGCGCGCCAGTGCGGCGGCGACGGCGCCGGTGATTTGCGCCGCGCGTGCGTCGTGGTCGGCCTGCGCCCGCGCGACGGTGGCGTCGGCGACGGCCACGTCGGCGCGCCCGGTCGTGAAGATCGGCAGGGCGACGGTCGCACCGACGCGCCACCCGGTCGTGAATTCGCCGGGCGCGTCGTAGGTCAGCGCGCCCATCACCGCCGGATCCGGCCGGCGCATGGCGCGGGAGAGGGTCGCTTTGGCCCGCGCTTCCTCGATCTGTTTCCGCAGGACGTTCAGCTCGGCGTTGCCGCCGAGCGCCTGGGCGGTGACGGCCGCGAGGGTCGGCAGCGGGCCCGCCTCGAGCGGGTCGGCGAGGGCGGGGGCGGCGTCGGCGGGATAGGCGAGCAGCGCGTTGAGCTCGGCGCGCACCGCGATGACCTCGCCCTGGGCCGAGGTGACGTCGTTCTGGGCCTGCGACAGCGCCAGGCTGGCCTGGAGCGCCTCGAGCCGCGGTGCGGCGCCCGTCTGGAACCGCTCCTGCGCGGCATCGCGCGCGCGCGTGGCCAACGCCTGCAGCTCCTCGGCGATGGTGACCCGGCGGCTCGCGGCGACGGCCGCGTAGTAGGCGCGGCGGACGTCCGCGCGCAGGTCGGCGCCGACCCGCGCCGTCTCGGCGTCGGTGACCGCCAGCGTCGCGTTGGCCACGTCGATGCGGCGCTGCCGTTTGCCCGAGACCTCGACCGGCAGCGTGCCGGTAAAGGCCCAGTGCGGGGTCTCCTTGTCGTACTCGAAGCCGAATTCCGGATTGGGGCGCTGGCCCGCCGCGGTGACGCCGGCCACGTCGATCGGCCGCGCCAGCCGCGCCGCCACTGCCGCCGGCGCCGCCTCAGCCGCACGGGCCATCGCGTCGCTCAGCGACAGCGTCCCCGGTGCCTGCCCCGAGGCGCGACCTGCCGCCGCCACTACGCACGCCACGCCGATGAGAACGGTCCGCGTCACGCGGCCGAATGTTACTACGCTCAGGCCGGCGCTCCCCGGCTACTTCTCCGGGTGCAGGTTGTCGCGGAAGAACTGGTCTACCCGCTGCCACGCGTCGCGTACGACGAAGCTGCGATCGAAGTAGTGGAACTCGCCCGGATAGACCATGAACTGCACCAGATTGCCCTTGCCCGCCTTGAGCAGGTGATCGATGAGCAGCACCGAATGCAGGAACGGCACGTTCACGTCGGCCGTGCCGTGCAGGACGAGCAGCGGATGCTGGATTTGATCGACGTGCGACATCGGCGCTGCCTGGGCGTAGACCTCGGGATGCTCCTCCGGCGTGCCGATGCGGCTCGTCGTCCAGCCGCCGTGGTACGGATCCTCGTAGTAGAGCGCGTAATCGGCGACGCCCGCCACGTCGACGGCGGCGCGGAACCACGTGGGCTCCTGGGTGATCGCCAGCAGCGTGAAGAAGCCGCCGTAGCTGAGGCCCCACACGCCGATGCGATCGGCGTCGACGTAGCCGAGCGTTTTCAGATACGTCGCGGCCAGGCGGGCGTCTTTCGCGTCCTTGCCGCCGACGTCCATGTAGACGTCGTTGCGCCAGTCGCGGCCGTAGCCGATGCTGCCGCGATAATCCGGCGCGATGACGACGTAGCCCTGCTGCAGCAGGTACTGATGGAACTCGTAATAGACCGCTTCGTTGCGGTCGGTGTGCCAGCCGTCGTAGTTCTGGTTCACGCCGTCGGGATGGATCCACACGATCGCCGCATGCTTCTTCGCGCGATCGAGGTTCTTCGGCACGAAGAGCCACGCCGGCACCGGCTTGCCGTCCGGCCCGGGATAGTGGACGAACTGGGGCGCCACGAGCGTCGACGTGTCGATCGCCCGCGGCAATGACGACGAGACGCGGGTGACCTTCGCGCCGGCCGCCGCGTCGGCGACGTAGAGATCGGCGGAGTTCTGCGCGTCGGTGTGCTGGAACAGCAGCCGCCTGTCGTCGGGCGACCATTGCGGCGAGGTATTCGTGCCGCTGCCCGAGGTGACGACAGTGATCATCGACTTGGCGGGATCGTCGCCGATCGTCGCGAGCTCGATCTGGCGCGTGCCAGGCCTGTCGGCCGTGTTCGTGTCCCACGCGATGTGACGGCTGTCGTGCGACCACACCGCGCGCCAGTGCTCGCCCGGGGTCTTCGTCAGCTGCACCGGGGCGCCGCCGGCCGTCGGGACGACATAGATCTGATCCCATCCGGTGGCGTCGGCGGTGTAGAGCACCCACTTGCGGTCCGGCGAGATCGACGACGGCGTCGTGTTCACGGAGCTGAAGAACTTGTCCTCGGTTTCCTCGTGCAGGACCCGGCTGTCGCCGCTGCTGATGTCGACCGACGCTGACGTCCGCGTCTTGCCGTTGTTCGAGGTCGAGACGCTCAGCTGATGCGTCGGGTCCAGCCAGCTGCCTCCGCCGCCGCGCCCGCCGAAGCCCCCACCGCCGCGGACGTTGATGGTCTTCGGCGCGCCGCCGGCGGCGGGCACAAGGTAGCTCGTGCCGGGATTGCCGCGGCCGTTCTCGGTGGCAACGAAGATCAGCTTCGATCCGATCTCCGGCGGCGAGACCTGATGCTGAATCGGGCCGCCGCCACCGCCACCGACGGAGTAGATCACATTGGCGCCGTCGGGCGTCCAGGACGGCGCGCCGATCGGGTCGGCGGACTTGAGGATCGATGCCGAGCTGCCGCCGGCGAGGTTGGCGACGAGCAATTCGGTCTGGCCGCCAGCCGACGTCGTGTAGGCGATCCGTGTGCTGTCGGGCGACCATGAGACGCCGCCGATGCGGGCATCGACGTGCGCGATGCGCTGGTCCTTGTCTGCGGCGATGGCGTGCGCGATGAGCTCGACGCCCGACCCGGACGCTGGCGGCGCCGGCTGCGGATTCGGAGTCGCTGCTCTGGCACCGCGGCCACCGCGACCGCCCCCGCCGCCGCGCCCGGAGCCGCCTTGCACGCCGCTTTGTCCGACGATGAAGGCGACCGTCGATCCGTCGGGCGACAACACGAACCCGCCTCCCAGTGCCGCCGATGGCCAGGCGAGGTGTGGCTCGCCGCCTTTCACCGACACCGCCTGCAGCGCGCCGCCATGCTGGAAGAAGAACGTCTGCCCGTCCGGGCTCCAGAACCCGCCCGCGCCGGTCTGCCCGTCGGGATATTTCGTCAATTGAACGGGCTGGCCGCTGCCGTCGGCCGCAGCCGCCCACACGTTGTTGACGCCGCCATCGTCGTAGGTCCACCAGACGTGCGTGCCGTCGGGCGTCCACTGATGGCCGCTTGGGTGTTTGATGGCGACGAGGTCGTCGATGGTGAATCCCGCCGCCGGCCTGGTCTGGGCGTGCGGCAGCGCCGCGCCGATCGCGACGGTTGTTGCGGAAGCGATCAGCCAGCGTGAGAGGTGCATGGCGCCACGCTAATCCAGCCGGCGCCACATTTCAACGCTCAGCGGCGAAGGGCCTTGCGGATGTCCTCGATCATGATCTGCGGCGCGTCGTTCTCGGGCGTCAGGGTCACGATCGGGATGTCCCCGAGCTCGGGGTTGCCGGCCATCTGTTTGCGGAGGGCGACCTCGTCCTTGAGCCGCGCGACGATCAGCGTCGGGTGCAGGGACGACATGATCTTGATGGCCTCGTCGACCGAGTGCGCCGGGGCGACGGCAAAGCGCAGGCGGGCCAGGATGGCGACGCAGCGCGCCCCGCTGTTGGCGTCGTCGTCGGCGACGAGAATCAGCGGTGAATAGCCCTGCGGGTCGCCGGGCCGGCGGCCGCCGCGCGGAGTGGTCCGGCGGTCGGAGAGGCGGCGGCGATCGCGCTCGGCCTGGTCGAGGCGCGCCTGCTCTTCATCTGAGGTCATAGCGCGGGATGTTACTACGGGCGAGGCGCGAGGCGCGAGACGCGGACCCTCACTCCGTCCGCAGCGCAAGAATGGGGTCGATCCGGCTGGCCCGCGTGGCGGGTATGAAGCCGGCGGCGGCCGACACGACCGTGAGCAGGACGACCGTCCAGCCCGCGATCATCGGATCGTGGGGCTGGATGCCGTAGAGCTGCGAGCCGACGTAGCCGCCGAGCGCCATTGCCGAGGGGATCCCGACCGCGAGGCCGATGGCGAGGAGCAGGAGCACCTCGCGCATCACCATCCAGACGACGTAGCCGGGCTGTGCGCCGAGCGCCAGGCGAATGCCGAGCTCCTTCTTGCGCCGTGCCACGACGAACGCCATCACGCCGTAGAGCCCGATCGACGCGAGCAGCGTCGCGAGCAGGCCGAAGGCGGCCGAGAGCATGGCGATGAGCCGGTCGGTCAGCAGCGTTTCGTCGAGCTGCGCTTCGACGGTCTTCATCGCGTACACGGGCAGATTGGGGTCGAGCTGCCGGACCTCGTTTCGGATCTGCCCGTAGGTGGCGGCCGACCCGGTCAGCGTGCGCAGGTAGAACACCGCGCTGTTCTTGCCGTAGAAGGGGACGAAGACCTGACGGTGCACGCCTTCGCGCGGCCCCTCGTAGAGCGAATCGGCGACCACGCCGATGATCTCGATGTTGAGCTTCGAGCGCGGCCCACCGCCGAATCCGATGTGCCGCCCGACGGCGTTCTGCCCGGGGAAGAAATGGTCGGCGAAATGCTTGTTCACGATGGCGACGCCATGGAACGGCGCGTCCGGGCTGTTGGGCATCGGTCCCGCATCGCTGTCCTTGAAATCGCGTCCCGCGATCACCGGGATGTGCATCGTCTGAAAGTAGCCGGGCGAGAGCGCGTTCATGAACGCCTGCATGTCCTCGCCGTCCTTGGCGGTGTGCCCCTCGACGGCCATCGAGCTGTCCCACTCGTCGCCGGCAAGGATCGGCACGGTCGCCTGGCCGACGGACTTGATGCCGGGCATCGCACGGAGGCGATCGAGCAGGCTGCGATAGAAGACCTGTCCGCGCGCGTCGTCGTAGCCGCTCAGCGCCGGCGAGACCTGGAATGAA
>Ga0070683_100005532_pt1 | contig 10558 bp, 8 predicted proteins | sample KBSC713LmetaG_FD_64662 | JGI IMG/M metagenome (GOLD analysis project Ga0070683, IMG submission 64662) | Corn rhizosphere microbial communities from Kellogg Biological Station, Michigan, USA - KBS C7.1-3L metaG | ecosystem: Host-associated > Plants > Roots > Rhizosphere ...
CGCTGCACCGGCCAGGCGCCGGTGTCATGGGTGATCGCCCGACGCTCCAGGATCGCGCGGTGCAACCGCGGCGGAGCGACGAGCCAGCCCAGGCGCATGCTCGGGGCTACGGTCTTGCTGGTGGTGCCGAGATAGGCCACGACGTCGCGGTCGAGGGCGGCGAGCGCGGGCACCGGCGCCACGTCGTAGCGGAACTCCGAGTCGTAGTCGTCCTCGATCACCACCGCCCCGGCGTCGCGGGCGGCGGCGAGGAGGGACAGCCGGTCCGCGCCGGGCATCACCGGTCCGAGCGGGTGCTGGTGCGCGGGAGTGACGTACGCCGCGGCGCAGCCGGTCAGGTCGGTGACGGTCTCGGTGGCGGGCAGATCGCGCACCTCCCGCCCGCTGGCCCGGATCGCCTCGGCGGCCGCCCGGTAGCCAGGGTCCTCGTGCGCGACGGCGCCGCGCGGAAGCGTGCCCAGGACCTCGGTCAGCCCGCCGATCGTCCCGGTCGTGAGCAGGATCTCGTCGGGGTCGCAGGCGAGGCCACGAGTGCGGGCGAGGTGGCCGGCCAGCTCCGCCCGGAGCTCGGGGAGGCCGGCCGGATCGTCGTACGCCGGGGGAGGGGACGCGACGGAGACATCACGCCAGGCGCGGCGCCAGGCCGCTCGATGGCGCGGGTCGATCCACGGGGTGCCGGTGTCGAGGCGGAGCAGCCCGGACTCCGGGGGTCGGGACGCGGCCGGCCGGTGGCGCCGGCGCGGTGCGGCACCGGCCGCGACGTAGGTCCCCGAGCCCCGCCGGCTCTCGAGCCAGCCCTCGGCTGCCAGCTGGTCGTAGGCCTGCTCGGTGACGCTGCGGGAGACCTGGAGTCCCGCGGCAAGGGCGCGCGTGCTCGGCAGCCGGCCGCCGACCGGTAGCGTGCCGGCCACGACCAGGTCTCGCACCCCCGCGGCGAGCTGGCGGGTCAGGGGCACGCCGGAGGCCCGGTCGAGGATGACCGACACCGGGGAGTTCCGGGTCACGAGTGTCCTGTTCGAATGCGCGGTGATTGGCCCGTGCGAACGGGCCACTTGTCGACCAGGATTGAACCATGACCCACACCCTGTCGTCGACGGACCGCACCCGGCTCACCCGTCATCGCGAGCGGGGCAGCGACGACCGGGCGGAGCTGTTCGCGATCATCGGCGAGGCGCTGGTCTGCCACGTGGGCGTCGTGCGTGACGGGTTCCCCGTGGTGCTGCCCTCGATCCACGCCGTCGACCCCGACGGGCCCGACGAGGGCGGCACGCTCTACCTCCACGGGTCGGTCGCCGCGCCGTGGCTCCTGGAGGCGCCCGGGCACACCGTCTGCGTGACCTTCACGCTCCTCGACGGACTCGTCCTGGCCCGGGTGGCGTTCAGCCACTCGATGAACTACCGGTCCGCGGTCGTCTACGGCACGGCCCGCCGCGTCGACGACCCCGCGGAGCGCGACCACGCGCTCCGGCTGATGGTCGACCACGTCGTGCCCGGCCGGTCGGCCACCCTGCGCGCGAGCAACCGCAAGGAGCTGGCCGCCACCGCGGTGGTCGCCGTCCCTCTGGCCGAGGCGTCGGTCAAGGTGCGTGCCGCAGGGCCCGGCGACGAGCCGGAGGACATCGCCCGTGGCACCTGGGCCGGGGTCGTCCCGCTGTCCTTGGTCGCCGGCCCCGTCGAGCCGGACCAGGACGGCGAGGTCCCCGAGGACGTGCTGCGCCGGTTGGCCGACTGGGGCGCGGGCGCGCCGTCGCGATGAGCCCTGGATAGGGTGCGGCCATGGAGCGCACCCTGGTCCTGGTCAAGCCCGACGGCGTCCGCCGTGGTCTCATCGGCGAGGTGATCCGGCGGGTCGAGGCCAAGGGCTACACCCTGGTCCGCCTCGAGCTGCGCACCGCGACGCGCGAGCTGCTCGCCGACCACTACGCCGAGCACGAGGGGAAGCCGTTCTACGAGCCGCTGGTCGAGTTCATGCTGTCGGGCCCGGTCGCCGCGATGGTCGTCGAGGGCGCGCGCGTCATCGAGGGCTTCCGCTCCCTGGCCGGCGCCACCGACCCCACCGTCTCCGCGCCGGGCACCATCCGTGGCGACCTCGGTCGCGACTGGGGCCTGGCGGTCCAGCAGAACATCGTGCACGGCTCCGACTCGCCGGAGGCGGCCGAGCGCGAGATCACGATCTGGTTCGCCTGATCGGCGTGGCAGCCCGGATCCCGGGCGGTCCGCTCCTAGCCTGCTGACGGGTCGTCGTGTCGCGCTGGATCGGCAGGCCGGTCCACGGGGGTACAGGCGTGCGCCCCCTTCCTTCCCCGGAACGACGCGAACCTGCGAGGCATCCGCATGGCGAACAGCATCATCGGCCGCGACATGGCGGTCGACCTCGGGACCGCCAACACACTGGTCTACGTGCGCGGACGCGGGATCCTGCTCGACGAGCCGAGCGTCGTGGCCCTCAACGACACCACCGGTGAGATCCTGGCGGTGGGCCACGAGGCGAAGCGGATGATCGGGCGCACGCCCGACAACATCACCGCGCTGCGACCGATGAAGGACGGTGTGATCGCCGACTTCGAGGCGACCGAGCAGATGCTCCGCTTCTTCATCCAGCAGGTGCACCGCCGGCGCTACCTCGCCAAGCCGCGGATGGTGATCTGCGTGCCGAGCGGCGTGACGGCCGTCGAGCAGCGGGCGGTCAAGGAGGCGGGCTACCAGGCCGGGGCGCGCAAGGTCTACATCATCGAGGAGCCGATGGCCGCCGCCATCGGCGCCGGGCTGCCGGTCCACCAGGCCGCCGGCAACATGGTCGTCGACGTCGGCGGTGGCACGACGGAGGTCGCGGTCATCTCGCTCGGCGGGGTGGTCACCAGTCTGTCCATCCGCACCGCCGGTGACGACCTCGACGCCGCGATCGTCGCCTGGATGAAGAAGGAGCACAGCCTCATGCTCGGCGAGCGCACCGCCGAGGAGGTCAAGATGACCCTCGGCTCGGCGTTCCCGACCCACGACGAGCCCGAGGCCGAGATCCGCGGCCGCGACATGATCAGCGGCCTGCCCCGCTCGGTGCTGGTCTCCAGCGCGGAGGTCCGCAAGGCGCTCGAGGAGCCCCTGCACGCGATCCTCGACGCCGTCCGGACCACGCTCGACCAGACCCCGCCCGAGCTGGCCGGCGACATCATGGACCGGGGCATCGTGCTGACCGGGGGCGGTGCCCTGCTGCGCGGCCTCGACGAACGGCTGCGACACGAGACCGGGATGCCGGTCCACGTCGCCGAGGACCCGCTGTCGAGCGTGGCGAGGGGTGCCGGGAAGTGCGTGGAGGAGTTCGAGGGCCTCCAGCAGGTCCTGGTCTCGGAGCGCCGGCGATACTGATGCGGCTCCCACGACCGTCCCGCCGCCCCGTCCCCCGCCTGCTGCGCGGATATCGTCCCCTGCGCCCGGGGCCCGACTCGTCCGACCAGCGGGCCGACCGCTCCCGCCTGCGTTCACGGATGTTCGCGCTGGTCCTGGCCTGCCTGACCCTGATGACACTGGACCATCACCCCGGGGCGGGGTCGCCACTCGAGCCCGCGCGCGAGGCGATGGGGTCGGTGTTCGGCCCGGTGGAGGCCGGTACGTCGTCGGTCGTGCGGCCGGTCACCGCCCTCGGCGCCTGGTTCACCTCCACGCGTGACCTGCACCGCGACGTCGCCGCCCTCCGGTCGGAGAACTCCCGGCTGAGGGCGCAGCAGGCGGTCTCGCAGTACCAGCGCAACCAGCTCGCGGAGTTCCAGGGCCTCACCTCCGCCGCCGACACCCTCGGCCGGGCGCTGGTGCCGGCCCGCGTGGTGGCCTACGGCCCGGCGCAGTCGTTCTCCCGGACCGTCACCATCGACGCCGGGTCCCGTGCCGGGGTCCAGCCCGACCAGACCGTCCTCGACGACGACGGCCTCGTCGGCCGGGTGCTGCGGGTGACGCCGACCACCGCCACCGTCCTGCTCATCGTCGACACCGAGTCGGTCGTCGGCGGCCGCGTCGGCGCCTCCATGAAGGTCGGCTTCCTCGAGGGCCGCGGCGGCCTCGGCGACCACGGCACCCTCGACCTCCAGCTGGTCGACCAGTCCGAGGCTCCCGCCAAGGGCGACACGATCGTGACCTGGGGCAGCCAGGGCGGCGCGCCGTACGTCTCCGGTGTGCCGATCGGCCGGGTCACCGCCGTCTACGCCAGCCTGCGCGAGTCGTCCCAGCGTGCGGTCATCTCGCCGTTCGTCGACTTCGCCGCCCTCGACCTGGTCGGCGTCGTCGTGCCGTCGGGGACGCACAGCGACCGCGGCGTGATCGAGGCCGACGGGAGGCTGCAGTGAGCGAAGCGAGAGCGCGCGTCGGTCTGACCGTCCGCGGTCGCCGTGAGGCTGCGGGCGAACTGCGAGCTCACCGGAGGGCACAGTGAGGTCGGTCCGGGTCGCCGTCGCCGCCGCGCTGGTCGTGGTGGCGCTCGTGCTGCAGGTCGCGGTGTTCCCGCACGTGGCGTGGGAGGGGATCGTCCCGGACTTCTGCCTGCTCGTGGTCGTCGCCGCGGCCCTGGTCCGCGGCCCGGCGTTCGCAGCCACCCTGGGGTTCGGTGCGGGGCTGCTGCTGGACCTCGCACCGCCGGCCGACCACGTGGTCGGCCGCTGGGCGCTCGCCCTGGTCGTGGTCGGGTACGTCGCCGGGCTGATGCGCCAGGACACCCGTACCCCGGTGACCACCGTGATCGCGACCGTCGCGGCCTCCTCCTTCGTCGGGACGTCGGTCTACGCCCTGACGGGGCTGGTGCTCGGTGACGCTGTGGCCGGCTCGGGCGACCTCGTGCGCGTGCTCCTGGTGTCGCTGCTGTGGAACGTGCTGCTGACGCCGCTGGTGCTGCCGGGCGTGATGCGCCTGCTCACGCGGCTGGAGCCCGCGGGCGCGCGATGAGGCAGACCACCGATCGCTCCCGGCTGCGCCTGATCGTCGTCCGGGTCCTGGTCTTCTCGCTGTTCGCGACGCTGTTCGCGCGGCTGTACTACCTCCAGGTCGTCTCCGGCGACTCCTACCGCCAGGCCGCGGCCTCCCAGTCGCTCCGCGAGGTCGTGGTCCAGCCGCAGCGCGGGCTGATCGTCGACGACCAGGGCCGACCGCTGGTCGCCAACCGCACCGCGTGGGTGGTCTCGGTCGACCGCACCGTGCTCGGCAAGCTCACCCCCCATGCCCGCCACGTCGCACTGCGCCGGCTCTCCGACGCGGTCTCCACGTCGCCCAGGCGCATCGAGCAGGCACTGGTGACCTGCGGCGACCCCGGCAGCGTGCGCGGTCGCTGCTGGAACGGCTCGCCCTACCAGCCCGTCCCGATCGCGACCGACGTCCGCCAGTCCGTCGCGCTGCGGATCCTCGAGCAGCAGGAGGACTACCCCGCCGTGCTGGCCCGGCAGCAGAGCGTGCGGTCCTACCCGAGCCCGTACGGCGTGAACCTCGCCGACATCGTCGGCTACCTCAGCCCGATCACTGCCGGTGAGCTGAAGCAGGCCACCCAGGACCACGACACGTCGGTCAACGGCGCCAGCACCGTCGGCCGGGCCGGGATCGAGCAGGAGTACGACCGCTACCTGCGCGGCCGCCCCGGCTACCAGAAGGTCGCCGTCGACTCGATGGGCCGCGTGCTCGGCGACGAGGGCGAGGTGCAGGGACACCCGGGCGACACGCTCGTGACCTCGATCGACGCGCGCGTGCAGAGCGCGACCGAGCGCGCGCTGCACGACGCCATCACGACCGCGCGAGGGACGTACGACCCGGTGACGCACCGCAACTACCGCGCCGACTCCGGGGCCGCCATCGTGCTGCAGGCCAAGACCGGACGCGTCGTCGCGATGGCCAGCCAGCCGACGTACGACCCGAGCCAGTGGGTGGGCGGGATCAGCCCCACGCAGCTGGCCCGGCTGTACTCGCCGAAGGCCGGCGACCCTCTGCTGGCGCGCGCCTACCAGGGACAGTTCGCGCCGGGCTCGACGTGGAAGCCGATCATGACCGTCGGCGCGCTCAACAACGGCCTCGGACCGAACACCCGGCTCGACTGCTCGTCGGGCTTCCAGGTCGGCAACCGGCTCTTTCACAACTACGAGTCGGCCTCCTACGGGATGATCGACTTCGCCAAGGCGCTGCAGATCTCGTGCGACACCTTCTTCTACCGCGTCGGCTACCACTTCTGGCAGAAGTACGGCAGCGACCCGACCGATGTGCACGCCCGCGACCCGCTGGTCGGCGAGGCCGAGGCCTTCGGCTTCGGCCGGCCGACCGGGATCGACGTGCCCGGCGAGGCCCCCGGCCGGATCGCCGACCGGAAGTGGAAGCTCGCGTACTGGAAGTCCATGAAGAGCTACTACTGCGGCATCGACAAGAAGCCGCCGGCCGGCACGAGCGGCTTCCTGAAGCTGTTCGCTCACGAGTTCTGCCTCGAGGGCAACTACTACCGCGCCGGCGACGCGGTGAACTTCGCGATCGGCCAGGGCGACACCCTGGTCACCCCCCTCCAGCTCGCGCGCGCGTACGCCGCGCTCGCCAACGGCGGCACCCTCTACGAGCCCCGGATCGCCAAGGCGATCGTGAGCCCGAGCGGCCAGGTCGTGAGGCGGATCAAGCCTGCGGTGCAGGGTCACGTGAAGGACCCCGCGCACGCGATCCCGTACGTCACCAACGCGCTGCTGGGCACGGCCAAGACCGGCACGATGGCCTGGAAGATGACCGGCTTCCCGCTCGACCGGATCCACATCCGCTCCAAGACCGGGTCCGCGGAGGTCTACGGCAAGCAGTCGACCTCGTGGGTGGCCTCCTACGACGACGACTACGTCGTGCTGATGATGGTGACCCAGGCCGGCACCGGGTCGGGCACGTCCGGTCCCTGGGTCCGCAAGATCTGGGAGTCGCTGTACGGCGTGCACGGCTCGGCGGTGGACACCCGGGACGCGCTGATCCCGGGGGTCGTCGCCCCCGATGCGCTGCCCTCGTTCCAGCCGGACGGCTCGATCCTGCCGCCGAAGCCACGGGCGACAGGCCCCCGATCGACAGGGAGCACCCCGTGAACGGACGCCTGCGCCACCCCGGCATCGACCGGATCCTGATGCTGGCCGTGCTCGGCCTGCTCGTCCTCGGCACCCTGCTGGTCTGGTCGGCCACGTCGCACCGCGACGACCTCACCGGCGGCGACCCCACGGCGTACCTCCGCAAGCAGCTGGTCAACGTCTGCATCGGGCTGGTGCTGATGGTGGTGGTGATGGCCACCGACCACCGGTGGGTGCGGATCGTCGCGCCGCTGGTGTACGTCGCCGCCCTCGGCGGGCTGGTGCTCGTGCTGACGATGGGGACGACGGTCAACGGCTCGCGGTCGTGGATCGACCTGGCCGGGATGTCGATCCAGCCGTCGGAGCTGGCCAAGCTCGCCGTGGTGATCGGGATGGCGCTGCTCGTCGCCGAGCGCAACGAGGGCCGGCGTACGCGCGTCGGCGCCGTGGAGGTGGTCGGGATGCTGCTGGTCGCCGGGGTGCCGGCGTCGCTGATCATGCTGCAGCCTGACCTGGGCACCTTGCTGGTGCTGTCGGCCACGGTCTTCGGGGTGCTGGCCGTCGCGGGGGCGCCGCGACGGTGGCTGGCCCTCCTCGCCCTGGGTGGCGGCGCGGCCGCCGTGACGGCGTTCGCCGGACACCTGCTCAAGCCCTACCAGGTCGACCGCTTCCTGGCGTTCACCAACCCCGACCTCGATCCGCGGGGTGCCGGCTACAACACCGAGCAGGCGCGGATCGCCGTCGGCAACGGCGGGTGGTTCGGGCAGGGGCTCTTCCACGGCTCCCAGACCCGCTCCGGGTTCGTCCCCGAGCAGCACACCGACTTCATCTTCACCGTCGCCGGCGAGGAGCTCGGCCTGGTGGGCGCCGGAATCCTGATCGCGCTGCTCGGCGTCGTCATCTGGCGGGCGCTGGCCATCTCGGCGATGTCGACCGATCTCTTCGGCCGCGTCGCGGCGGCCGGCATCGCCTGCTGGCTGGGCTTCCAGGCGTTCCAGAACATAGGGATGTGCCTGGGGATCATGCCGGTCACCGGTGTCCCCCTGCCCTTCGTCTCGTACGGCGGTTCCTCGATGTTCGCGGGGATGCTCGCCGTCGGGCTCCTGCAGAACCTCCACCTCCGCGCGACGGCCTCCCTGCCGACCCGCTACGCACGGCCGGTCCGCGAGACCCATCTCATCCCGCGCTGACCGCCATCAATCCGCTATCGGTTGCTCCAGGCAACCGATAGGATCGATCCCGATGTCGACCCCAGCCGAGCCCCCTTCCCCGGGCGCGTCGTTCGCGCCGTCCGAGACCGGGGAGTACACCCACCGCCAGATCCTGACCATCATCACCGGGCTGATGATGGGCATGTTCCTCGGCGCCCTCGACCAGACCATCGTCTCGACCGCGATCCGCACCATCTCCGACGACCTGCACGGGCTCTCGATCCAGGCGTGGGTGACCACGGCGTACCTGATCACCTCGACGATCGCGACGCCCATCTACGGCAAGCTCGGCGACCTCTACGGTCGCAAGAAGCTGTTCATGTTCGCGATCTCGCTGTTCATCGCCGGCTCGGCGCTGTGCTCCTTCGCGACGTCGATGTACATGCTCGCGGCGTTCCGGGCTGTCCAGGGCATCGGGGCAGGCGGCCTGTTCACGCTGGTGCTCGCCATCATCGGCGACATCGTCTCCCCGCGTGAGCGGGCCCGCTACACCGGCTACTTCATGGCGACCTTCGGCACCTCGAGCGTCCTCGGCCCGGTGATCGGCGGCTTCTTCGCCTCCCACGCGGTGATCCTCGGCCTGACCGGCTGGCGTTGGGTCTTCCTGGTCAACGTGCCGATCGGCATCGCCGCGCTGTACGTCGTCTACCGCACCCTCCACGTCCGGCACGAGCGCCGCGACACGCGCATCGACTGGTGGGGGGCGGCGTCGCTGATCGTCACCCTGGTGCCCCTGCTCACCGTGCTCGAGCAGGGCCGGGTCTGGGGCTGGACGTCGGGCCGGTCGCTGGCCTGCTTCGTCGTCGCGGTCGCCGGGCTGGCGGCGTTCGTGGCGGTCGAGCTCCGGATGCACGACGCGGCGCTGCTCCCGCTCCGGATGTTCCGGGTCCGCTCGATCTCGGTGGGCATCGGTGCCAGCCTGGTCGTCGGCATCGCGATGTTCGGCGGCATCATGATCCTGCCCCTGTACATGCAGATCGTCCACGGCGCCTCGCCCATGGAGTCCGGCTTCCTGATGCTGCCGATGGTGGTCGGGATGATGAGCGCGTCCATCATCAGCGGCCAGGTGATCTCACGCACGGGCCACATCCGCGGCTTCCCGATCTTCGGCTCCGGACTGGCGGCTGCGGCTCTGCTGCTCCTCAGCCGGATCACCGCCGACACCGATCTGGTCCTGGTGATGGCCGTGATGCTGCTCCTGGGCTACGGGCTCGGCAACTGCATGCAGCCGCTGCTGCTGATCCTCCAGTCGGCCGTGCCGCCCCGTGACATCGGCGTCGCCACCGCGTCGGCCACGTTCTTCCGGCAGATCGGCGGCACCATCGGCGTGGCGGTCTTCATCACGCTCCTGTTCGCCACGGTGGGCGACCACATCCACCAGGCCATCGGGAACGAGTCGCACGACCCGGTGTTCCGCTCCGCCGTCGCCCAGGCCTCGACCGGCCACGACCCGGTCGCGCGGGGCGTCGCGGAGTCGATCCTCCATCCCGGACACCACGGAGCCGTGGCCCAGGTGCAGGACGACTCCTCGTTCATCCAGAAGCTCCCCGACGCCCTGGCCCATCCGTTCAAGGCGGGGTTCGCCGACTCGATGGACGGGGTGTTCCTGCTGGCCGGGCTGCTGATGGCCCTCGGCTTCCTGGTGCTCTGGCTGATGCCGCACGTCGAGCTGCGCGCGACCTCGGCGGCCGCCGCCGTACGCTCCGAGGCCGCTCCGACGGCGCCGGTCACCGAGCAGCTGTAGCACGGGCGCCGTCACACATCCGTCATCCGTGGTCGTTCCCACCCGGGCCCGCGAGTGCCAGCATGGTCGTGGCCCCGATCGAGCGTCTCGGGCCGGGGGCTGCCGACAGGGCGGGAGACGCTGATGGACCTCAACACCCTCTACCACCGGACCGTCGAGACCTGGGCCGACCGCGTGAACGCCGTCGCGCCCGACCAGTGGGAGGCGCCGACGCCCTGTCGGGGGTGGGCCGTGCGTGACCTGGTCAACCACGTCGTCGGGGAGGACCTCTGGACCGTGCGGCTCGTGGGCGGCGCCACCCTCGCCGAGGTCGGCGACGGACTGGACGGCGACCTTCTCGGCGACGACCCGGTCGGGTCGGCTCTCGCAGCGGCCCGGGAGGCGAGCACCCGGGTCGCGGAGAGACTGCCGGAGGCCGGCGTCGTCCACGTGTCGTACGGCGACATCCCGGTCGCCGACTACGTCCACGAGCTCGCGGCCGACCATCTGGTGCACAGCTGGGACCTCGCCGCCGCCTGCGGCGGGGACACCCGGCTCGACCCGCACCTGGTCACCGAGCT
>Ga0070683_100005535_pt1 | contig 10553 bp, 8 predicted proteins | sample KBSC713LmetaG_FD_64662 | JGI IMG/M metagenome (GOLD analysis project Ga0070683, IMG submission 64662) | Corn rhizosphere microbial communities from Kellogg Biological Station, Michigan, USA - KBS C7.1-3L metaG | ecosystem: Host-associated > Plants > Roots > Rhizosphere ...
AATGAGGGAGAGATTCAAGGCAAGTCCGGTATCCATGCGAACCATGCCCAACATGCGCCCGGCCTCATCTTTTTCGGCGCGCAGCTTCTTCTGCTGTTCTGCCAGATACCCTAGTAGCACCCCGATCACGACCAGGTACACCGATCTCATAAAGAGCCGCTTGGGGTTAAATGCGCCAACATCTTCCAGGAAAACTGGCAGGTCATGAGCACTGAGCCAGCGGTCCACCGAGGCCACTGCGCCTAAGCGAAGCACGAGGCTCTGCAGCCATAACATCGAAGCCGAGGCCACCGAGGTGAGGACCGTCTCCCAAACACCCCACCGATAAGCTGCCGCCACAATCACGAAGAAGAAGAACAAGAAGAAGGAGTAGCTCTGGCTGGATGTCGTCAGAGAAATCAGAGCCGGCCAGAACACATCCGCCGCGTGCACGACAACGCGGAAGGTAAGGCTGGATTCAGTCCAGCTGCGCAGCAGGAAGATAATGGCGGCGCCGTGGGTGATGTAAAACGTCAGCAGAGCATAAGCCCATGCTGATCGAACTTCCATTGGGTTGATCCAAACTGCGACCAGGGCAGACATGGCCAGGAAAACCCGCGCCGTGGCCAGCCAGCGCTCAATCCGGTGCACCTCTTCCGGGGCAATCCCTCGCGCATTCCTCCAAAAGGACCGCGGACGCAGCCTGGCAAGCGGGATTTGAGCCACAAAACCCATGAAAACAGAATGATAGAGAGTACGGGGACACTCAGCAAGCTCCCCTGCACCCAAGCATGGGGGTCGGGCACGGCGTCTCCTGCGATTACTGAAGTAACCCTTGCCTTAGATGTTTGTCAATCTAGAATGATGAAGCTATGTCCAGGCGGGCCCAATATTGGGGTTATTGCCTTGCGGGATTGGTCTTCGCGCAGATGGCGGCCTCCTTCCTTCTCGCCGAAAGGGGGCGGGCGCTAACCGCTACCAGTGACGTGATCCAGTGCGCACTTCTTTTGTGCGCAACGTTATCCTGCGTCCCAGGATTGCTTAGAGGGGTGGGTCGCGTCCGGCTGTTTTGGGCATTGATGGGCTTCGGGCTGAGCAACTGGCTGGTCTACCAAATTCTCTGGACCTACATCGAGGTTGTCCAAAGGCGTGATGTGCCCAGCCTGTTCGCCGGGGACGCGATCGTTTTTCTTCACTTCGTGCCCATGATCGCCGCTTTGGCGCTGCAGCCAAATATTCAGCAAGACGAGCGGGAGTTGCGACTCGGCTCTCTCGATTTTGCTCTGCTGCTTTTTTGGTGGGTCTACCTGTATGTGTACACGGTGATGCCTTGGCAGTACGTGCAACCGAATGAAGTCGCATACTCCCATAACCTCAATTCGTCGTACTTGCTGGAAAAGATCGCTTTTCTGGTGGGACTGGCGGTTGTCTGGTATCGGAGTTCGGGTCTTTGGCGAAGCATCTACGCACATTGGTTTGGAGCCAGCCTTCTGTATTCGAGCAGTTCCTACGTCGCAAACTGGGCGCTAAACGGCAACTGGTATTACTCCGGTAGCTTTTACGATCTGCCGATGGTGGTCTCGATGGCATGGATGGCAGTGCCTGGATTGCTGGCTTTGCAATCCTCTCCTCAGCAGCCGGTTTCTGAAAAATCTCTACCCCGTGGAGTGTGGGCGGCGAGACTCGGTATGTTGGCGGTTTTCTCGCTGCCGATTTTCGCCTGGCTCGCGTTCTTCAACCATCAGCTTCCCGGACCGGTGAGAAACTTCCGCGTTGCCCTGACGCTAGGCGCCATCATTCTGATGGGAGCCTTGGTCTTCGTCAAACAACATTTCCTGGATGTGGAACTGATCCAGCTGCTTCGTTCGTCGCGCCAGTCGTTGCAGGACCTACAATTGCTGCAGGCGCAATTAGTCCAGTCAGAAAAGCTAGCCTCTCTCGGGCACTTGGTGGGTGGAGCGGCGCATGAGCTCAACAATCCGCTCACCGCAATGCTCGGATATTCGGAGCTTCTCTCCGCAACGGAAATGTCCGACGAACAGCGCTCGCTTTCCGACAAGATCTCGCAGCAAGCGAAGCGAATTCGCGCCTTGGTGGCCAGCCTACTCAGCTTCGCGAAGCAGGTGCCAGCCAGCAAATCAGCAGTGGACGTTAACCTTGTGATTCAAACCGCCCTCAAGCTCTGCCGCACGCAATTGCAGTCAGCCAACGCTCAATACACCGCCGATCTGGAGGAGTCGCTGCCCAACGTTCGCGGCGACGCAAACCAGTTGCTGAAGGTATTCATCCAGGTCATCAGCAATGCCGCGCACGCAGTGGCCGAAAATCGCGGCGGAACCATTCAGGTTTCCAGCCGGGCCCTGGATGGACACGTGCGGATCGAGTTTGTCGACAACGGTCCCGGAATCAGCGAGCCTGACCGCGTGTTTGATCCCTTTTATACGACGCGGCCGGTTGGTCAAGGGGCAGGACTTGGCCTGAGCATGTGCTACGGAATCCTGCAAGAGCACGGTGGCAAGATCACCTGTCACAACCGCAAAGAAGGTGGGGCTTGCTTCGTGATTGAGATGGCAGCCTTGCAGTCGGTAGAAGAAGCCAAGGTTCAGGCCCACGCCGTCAAGCTCTGAGCTCGACGGTTCTTTTCAACTGGCCGCAAGCGGCGTAGATGTCCCGTCCACGAGGCTTTCGCAAAAAAGCAGGGATGCCAGCCGCAATCAAGACCTTTTGAAATTCCTCCACGCTTGCATCCTCGGGAGTTTCAAATTCCAGCCCCGGCCCTGAATTCCAGGCGATGAGGTTTACCTTTGCGCGCAACCCGCGCAGAAGTTCCACCAGTTCCCTTGCCTCTTGTGGAGAATCGTTCACCCGGTGGAGTAGAACGTACTCGAAAGTAAGCTTTTCCCGCGGTCGCAAAGGAAATTCGCGGGCAGCCCCCAACAGCTTTTCAAGATTCCATTTTTTGTTGATCGGCATTAAGCGAGTACGTAGCTCATCGTTCGGAGCAGTCAATGAAATCGCAAGCTTCGGGCGAATTGTCTCCTGGCCAAGATCATGGATTCGCGGCACAATGCCAGCGGTTGAAACCGTCATTCGTGATTCGGGAATGCCAACTCCTTCCGCCAGCAAACGAACCGCCTTTGTGAAGTTGTCATAGTTGAGCAGCGGTTCGCCCATTCCCATAAAAACCAGATTCACGCGTTCAAGCGGTGGCGAGACGCCACGTTCGCGTAAAACCACGACAACTTGGCCGGCGATCTCTCCCGCAGTGAGGTTACGCTTCACTCCGAGCAGCGCGGTCAAGCAAAACTGGCAATTCACCGCACAACCGACCTGGCTCGATACGCAGATCGTCGCCCGGCGCCAGGAACCCGATCGCGATTCGGAGTCGCTGCCGTCCCCTTCTTCGCCATCGTCTCCTTCTGGCATCCAGACGGTTTCGATGGTTTCCCCATCCTGCAGTTCCATCAGATAGCGGATGGTTCCATCGCTTGAAAGGAACTGCGTCTTGATGGCGGGAACACCCAGCGTGAAGCCCTCAGTCGAGAGCCAGGCACGGAAGTCCCTCGGCAGCGTAGTGATCTCGTCAGCCGAGGCGATCCGCTCCCGATAGAGCGCCTGAAAGAGCTGGCGTCCCCGATAGGCGGGCTGGGCGAAGCCTTCGGCGAGCTCTGTAAGCTCTTGAAGATCGAGACCGAAAAGAATCTTTTGAGGCTGTAAATTCATGCATCTAATCGGTTCGAGAGTCAATGCCGGGAATCGTCTTTCCATTCTAGAGGAAACTGGAATGTTGAAAACAGTCCCGCCGTTGGGGATAAGCTACTTTATTTCAGCGATTTAGCCGCATCCCCCTGACACCGAGGGGAGTATGTGAGAATAAGAGAATGGATGAAGGTCGAAACATCCGCCGTGAGGTGCTCCCGAACGGGCTCTCCGTGATTACGGAGGAGATGGAGCACATCCGTTCGGTTTCGATCGGAATCTGGGTAAAGACCGGATCGCGGGACGAAGACAAGCAGTGGAATGGCATCTCCCATTTCGTCGAGCATATGGTCTTCAAAGGAACGCAGAACCGCTCGGCGGAAGACATCGCCCGACAAGTCGATTCGATCGGCGGCAACATCGACGCTTTTACAGCGAAAGAATGCATCAGCTTCAGTATCAAGATGCTCGACGAGCACCTTCCCATTGCGCTCGATGTGCTCAGCGACCTGGTGCTCAATCCAATTTTCGATGAACAGGATATTTCGCGCGAGCGAGGGGTCATTCTCGAAGAGATCAAAATGGACGAGGATAATCCCGACTACCTGGTTCACGAAATCTTCACCCAAAACTTTTGGAAAGACCACCCCTTGGGACGTCCCATTCTCGGAACTCGTGACACGGTGCGGCGTTTCGAGCGGCCGCCGGTTCTGGATTTCTACAGTCAGCGGTTCTCGCCTGGCAACGTCATCATTACCGCAGCCGGGCACCTGAATCACGATCGCTTTGTCGAGCTGGTAACCAAGTATTTCCAGACCATGAAGCCGGTGAGCAATGGATTCCACAGCGCGCCCCCGACAATCGTGCCGCGCATTGTTTTGCGCAACAAGAAATCGCTCGAGCAGGTTCAGATCTGCGTGGGGGTGCCCTCATATCCGATTACCCATGAGAAGCGGCATTCTTCCTACATTCTGAACACGCTACTGGGCGGTGGGATGAGCTCGCGGTTGTTTCAGAACATTCGCGAGCGGCAAGGCCTGGCTTACGCTATCTATAGCGACCTGAACCCCTACCGTGATACCGGCTGCCTGTCTGTATATGCCGGGACCTCCCGCGTCTCTGCAAGCAAAGTGGTTGAGTCCATCGTTTCGGAGTTTCGCAAACTGAAGGCAGAGACGGTATCAGCGGAAGAGCTGCGCCGCGCCAAGGACCAACTTAAGGGCAGCCTAATGCTGTCGCTTGAATCCTCCGGGGCGCGGATGTCAAACCTAGCGCGGCAAGAGATGTACTTTGATCGCTTCTATGGGCTCGACGAGTTGATTCAGAAGATTGAGGCCGTCACCGCAGAGGAGCTTCAAACCCTGGCCAACTCCTTCTTCCAGACCGATAATATTGCCGTCACGATCCTCGGAAATCTGAACGCCCTGCGGCTCACGCGAGAACAGCTGGCCTGCTGAACAATCCCCCACGCCACCCGCCAACCTCGAACACTCGACTTCGCCCGTGTGGCGTTCGAACCTAAGCGATACATCCCCGACTGTTCCCGGACATCCTGTAGGGCTTCTAAGCGCTTCATGGCGCTTGACTTCTTTGCCCTAATGAGTCTTAAACACGACGCAACGTCATTTCGCGCAATGGTATCCAATTCCATGCGCAAACCTCGTCGTCGCTCTCAGAGAGGCAGGTGCTCCATGGCGAAAGTCTTAATCGTTGATGACAATCCGTTCTTTCGCGAGCTGCTCTGCAACGTGTTCAATCGCGAACCGGATTTCGAGGTTTGCGGGCAAGCAGAGAACGGCAAAGAGGCTGTCGAGAAGGCCTTGAGATTAGACCCGGATCTTGTCATTCTCGACCTGGTCATGCCGGTGATGAACGGGATCGATGCGGCTCGGGTGCTCAGATTGGTCATGCCGAGGCTACCCTTGATTATGAGCAGCGCCTTGGAAGATCAGCTGGTCGAAAAAGAAGCTCGTCTGATTGGGGTTACTGAAGTGGTGCCAAAATCCGCGCAACTGCTGAAGCAAACCGCACGCCGAGTTCTCTGTTGTTCAGAACAGTCGGCTGCGGCCTGACTCCAATCCCTCGCGCCCGCAAAGGAGCGCACTCGTGGGCTTTGCCCGAAAAATAAAGCAGGCGTCTCGACTCTGATTGAGTCACGAGACGCCTGGGCAGCCCTCCCCCAAGAACTGCTCAACTAGAAGGTACTGGGATCGCTTCCGGTTGGGAATGGCACGAACGTGCTAGGGGATCCCCCGATTTCCTCAACCGGCGCGGGTTTTGGCGGAATCGCACTGCCTGAAGTTCACCGGAAATTTATGAGTCCGGTGATCGATAGCGGCTTCTTCAGAAACCTGCAACTGAAGTTGTAGACGGCGCTTCGGGCATCTCTCCGCTCGTCTGTCCGACTCGCTTGGTGATCCCTAAGCTAGGGTGCCATTGTCTGCTAGGTTACCGTTTGCGAACCGACGAAAGGGAACCGGGGGTGCCCCTAACCCCTAAGGCTGGGATTCATGATGGGACGGTTCAGTGGAAGATTGAGCCAAAAAACCCTTTGACCTTACCGAAGAATCCTTTGCGCTTTGGCTCAGCCGGAGGAAGTACGACGACAGCCGGGAGCGGATCTTGTCCGCGGGTACTCAAAGGCAACTTAGCTGCTTCCGCGGTTGGGGCGGCAGGAATCGCCGCACTCCGCTGTCGGGCCCTGGCGACGTCCTCGCCGCTGAACACCAGTGCGGCCTGGGTGACTGGCTTCTCACCCGCTTTGCCTGGATCGTTCCCCGAAGGGCTGGGCGATGTGGAATCGCCTGCATGTGGGGCCTCGTTTGAGGCTGCGGAATTCTGCAATTGCAGCTTTTGCAAGGCTTCCTCTTCAGAAATCACCTTGGCATTATCTGCCGCTGCCCGCATTACGGGAATCGGCGCCGTGGGACATCCGCACGCAACCAGAGGGGCCTCGGCGGAATCGAGCCGCCCCTGCCGGAACATTACTTGCTGCTCCGGCTTGATTTCGTACGTGCCGCTTCCGAGCAATTCGGCCACGACCGCCGACGATGTGCTGCCGGCAAGCGACCCCACGCAGGTGTTCCCTTTGGCATCGGTGCTAATGGCGAGGTTGAACTCGCCGGGTCCGGGCATCACGATGCGGAAGTCCGGCGTCAGAACGGAATCGACCGATTCCGCGACCCCATAGTGGGTTTCCATCGCGCCCCTGCTCATCCCCAGCATCAACTCCTGCCCGGTGGAGGAGGTTGCCACCGAGACGGTTGTGCCCGGACACACGCGCACCTCTCCTCCGCGCCGCAAATGCAATACCGCAATCTCATCCCCGGCGGTGATTGAGGATCCCGAAGCAACACGGCTGCCAGTTTCAACCAGGGTTCCGGAGGTCCCGATCGCAACCGGCACCGCCACGGGCTCGGGTCCAGAAGAAAGCCCCGCCACCGATGGCGGCTTGGCTCGTGCAGCATCATCGATGCGAACGCGGATGTTAAGGCGATTCCCGTTGGCATCCCAGGTGTATTGAACGGGTGCAGCCAGATCGAGCACGATGCGAGTAACCGGAGGTGTGGTCTGAAACTGGTTCAGGCGGACACTCTTGATCTGCTCATTGCGGAATGGAATTCGCGTGCGTGCGCTTCCGATCGTGGAACCTGGCAAATCGATCACCAGCCGCAGCGGGTTCTCCACTACCTGAATCTTCGGTGTCAACGGGCGTGAGGCGAGGACCTCGATAACCGGGCCAAATTCGCCCGCCGTCACGCGCCAGGAACGCAATTCAGCGGTGCGGGGGTCCCGGTTCTGCGCAGACGCAGCAAGTCCTCCTAATGCCAGAAACGCAATCCGGAGAGCGCGAGCGGGAAACAAGGCAATTCCTGAGTTTTGGTGGATGTCTACGTCGAGAGTAGCACCAGTTGTCCTCGTCATAAAGGGCCCTGACATTGCCGGAGCAAATCGTTCCACAGCCACTCAAGCGGGGTGCGATCATTGCATTTCGCGGGATGAGAGCGAAGCACGCAGGGGCACGCAGACCTCCGTCGGGTTCCCTATCTTGACGAAGCTGGCGGCGGACGAGGTCTAGGCTTCTGCCAGGAACTCGTATTCGTCAATCACAGCAGCAACAGGAACCTTGGCGTCGGCAAGAGTGTTGTCCACACGAACGACCTTACCCTTGCAGCGAACCCGAATGCTTTCAGTCAGGGTAATTTCGGGGGGGAGGGTCAGAGTGAAGTCGATTTCGGACCCAACGGCCAGGGGTGCCTCCAGATAAAAGCAGATACCGCGGGCACTCACGTCGCGAGTTTGGGCGGCCAGCGGTGCCCCAGTATTTGTGACGAAGTTCACCGAGACCGGTAGGCGCAAGGCGAACCGGCGAGTTGCGCGTTTCTCTGCCTGCTGGACTTCGACCACCATGGGGGAGACTCCTATGTACCTTAGAAGGATAACCGCCCTATTTGCCCTGTCAAGCTGAACCTACGGCCAGGGGAGGAGGATTGGCCGGTTTCGTGTTGCCCGTGCTAGGCCCCGATTCCCGGTTTCACCGCTCGGCCTCCGGCAGCCAGTTTTCTCAACTGAGGACTAAGATCGGGCTTGGCAAGGCACTAAGAGCTGCGAACCGTCGGATCGGATGCTTTGGTGTACCCTGAACACAGCCATTCATGGTCTTCGTCCTCGACAATTACGACTCGTTTACCTACAACCTCGTCCAATACTTGGGGGAGCTTGGCACCGATGTCGTCGTCCGCCGCAACGACCAGATCACGGTCGGCGAGGTCGAAACCCTTCATCCTGAACGAATTGTCATCTCGCCGGGTCCGTGCACCCCACAAGAGGCCGGCATTAGCATGGACCTGTTCCGCCACTTCACGGACAAACTGCCCATTTTGGGGGTATGTCTGGGGCATCAATCGCTGGGGGCAGCGTTCGGTGGAAGCATCATACGCGCCCCCCACCTTATGCACGGAAAGACCAGCCAGGTTACTCACGACGGAAAGACGGTCTTCAAAGACCTGAAATCGCCGTTTACGGCGACCCGGTATCACTCCTTGATTGTCGAAGTGGAAAGCCTGCCCGCAGACCTCGAGGTGAGCGCTTGGACCACCGAGTCCGACGGTACAAGAACTATCATGGGGTTGCGCCACAAGAAATACCCCCTCGAAGGTGTGCAGTTTCATCCTGAAAGCGTGCTGACCGGCGAAGGGAAAAAGTTGGTGGCAAACTTTCTGATCATTTAGAGCGAGCGGGTGGCAACGGCCGGTTTCTGAGTTAGCTTCGATTACCAGTTAGCAACAGGCGGCCGAGAACTGGAAGCTGGGAACCGATCATGCTCCGCGTGCCGCTTCCACGGCTCGAATCACCGCTCGTGCCTTATTCATGCTTTCCTGATATTCGGCAGCGGGGTCCGAATCCGCAACGATTCCCGCTCCTGCCTGTAAGTAAGCCTTTTTGCCTTTCATCAGCATGGTCCGGATCGCGATGCAGGAGTCGAGGTTTCCGGCGAAGTCCGCGTACAGAACGGAACCGCCATAGATCGCGCGTCGGGTTGGCTCGAGCTCTTCGATGATCTGCATGGCACGTACTTTGGGCGCTCCGCTCAGGGTCCCTGCCGGGAAGCATGCGGCGAACGCGTCAAGGGCATGAAGCTCGGGCCGCAACGTTCCTTCCAGAGCGGAAACAATGTGCATCACGTGCGAGTAACGCTCGACATACATCAGGTCTTTTACCTTCACGGAACCATACTCGCTGACACGGCCGAGATCATTACGCCCGAGGTCAACCAACATCACGTGCTCGGCGCGTTCCTTTTCGTCGTGGAGCATCTTCTCTTCGAGTTGCCGGTCTTCGGCTTCGTCCTTGCCGCGCGGATGGGTCCCCGCAATGGGCCGGTATTCGAGTTTGCGGCCGGTCACCCGCACCAGCATCTCCGGTGACGAGCCGAGAATGTGGGTGTTGCCCATCTTGAAGAAATACATGTAGGGGGAGGGATTCACGGCGCGCAGCGAGCGGTAGATGTCGAAAGGCGGCACCTCGGGCGTGAAACTCAGCCGTTGAGAAAGAACGACCTGGAAGATGTCGCCCGCGGCGATGTATTCCTTCCCCACGCGGACGGAATTTTCATAGTCCTTCTGCCGCATGTTCGCGCCGATCTTGAGCTTGCCTTTTGTCCGACCGTTCGATCGCTGCCATTGTCCGGGGCGGATGGATGCCAGCTTCTTCTCAATCGCCGAAATATCGGCAATCGCGCGGTCGTAGGCCTTTTGCGGACTTTCGTCGCGGACATCGGCTGCCGCGATGATGTGAATCTGATGCCGCAGGTGATCGAACGCCAACAGACGGTTGAAGAACATCAAGGCACAATCGGGAAGATCGAGGTCATTCCTGGTCCCTTCGCCGATGTTTTCCAATTGGCGGACGATGTCGTACGAGCAGAAGCCTACCGCTCCCGAGAGGAAAGGCGGTAAGCCCGAAATGTGGGCTAGCCGGTGCTCCTGCAGTAGTTCCTTGGCCGCTTGAAAGATGCTGCCGCGGCGCACTTCACGTTTCCGTCCGCGAGCGACGACGGTCTTTCCGCCGGAGGACTGCAGCTGCATGTAGGGCCGCGCACCAAGAAATGTGTAGCGCCCGATCTGCTCTCCACGCTCGACAGATTCGAGCAAGAAAGCATCCTGCTCCCCGCGTGAGATCGCCAAGAATGCGGACACAGGCGTAAGCAGGTCCGCCATGACGGACTTCACCACCGGAACCAGGGTCGATTCCTTTGCCAGAGCTGAAAACTGCTTGTAATCAGGGCGGAGCATGCATTTAGGACGAGAGTAGTAATTATAGGGGATTCTGGGAGAGGACTCTTTAGAGGATCTTCTTTCCGAAGGCCGACAGCG
>Ga0070683_100005537_pt1 | contig 10551 bp, 8 predicted proteins | sample KBSC713LmetaG_FD_64662 | JGI IMG/M metagenome (GOLD analysis project Ga0070683, IMG submission 64662) | Corn rhizosphere microbial communities from Kellogg Biological Station, Michigan, USA - KBS C7.1-3L metaG | ecosystem: Host-associated > Plants > Roots > Rhizosphere ...
GTGTGCTCGGACAGGATCTCCATGACTCGCCCGTGCGGTCCGAGGTGCTCGTCGACCGGGTCGATCGTTGCCTGCCACGCCTTGTCCGTGGCGTCGAGGACCGCGCCGAGCCGGTTCGACTCGGTCTCGTCGGGTCCGACGATGCGGAAGTTGCGGTGCACCGCGTTGGCCGTCATGACGTCGCGGAGCCAGCCGCCGAGCACCCGGGTCGCCTCTGCTTGCTCGCCGGCCTTGACTGCGTAGGTGCGGAAGTCCGGCAGTTCCAGTTGGTGCGGGGACCGGCCGCCGTTGGTGTGCGGGTTGGCCGACATCCGCATGTCGCCCTCGGGCAGCCAGTCCACAACGGACGCGACCGGCGCGCCGTGCTCGTCGAAGAGCTCCTGCGGCCGGTACGAGCGCATCCACCGTTCGAGGAGGGCGAGGTGACCGGCGTCGTCCCGGGCGGCGGACAGCGGTACCTGGTGGGCCCGCCAGGTACCCTCGACCGGCAGCCCATCGACCTGTTTCGGTCCGGTCCAGCCCTTCGGGGTGCGCAGCACGATCATCGGCCAATGTGGACGGTCCGGGTTGCCGTCGAGCCGGGCGGCGCGCTGGATCGCGGCGATCTCGTCGAAGACGTCGTCCAAGGTCGCGGCCAGCCGCTGGTGCACCGCCGCCGGGTCGTCGCCGTCGACGAGGTAGGGCTTGTACCCGTAGCCGGTCAGGAGGGCGGTGAGTTCGGCGTCGCCGATCCGGGCCAGTACCGTCGGATTGGCGATCTTGTATCCGTTGAGGTGCAGGATCGGCAGGACCGCGCCGTCGCCGACCGGGTCGAGGAACTTGTTCGAATGCCAGGAGGCCGCCAGGGGACCGGTCTCGGCCTCACCGTCGCCGACCACGCAGGCGACGATCAGGTCCGGGTTGTCCAGCGCGGCGCCGTAGGCGTGCGACAGCGAGTAGCCCAGTTCGCCGCCTTCGTGGATCGAGCCTGGCGTTTCCGGGGCGACGTGGCTGGGGATGCCGCCGGGGAAGGAGAATTGCGTGAACAGCCGGCCCATGCCGACCTCGTCGGCGGAGATCCACGGATAGGTCTCGGAGTAGGTGCCCTCCAGCCACGCGTTCGCGACCAGGCCGGGTCCGCCGTGACCCGGTCCGGTGACATAGATCAGGTCCTGGCTACGGTTGGCGATGATCCGCGAGAGATGCGCGTAGAGCAGGTTCAGGCCCGGGGTGGTGCCCCAGTGACCGAGCAGCCGGGGCTTGACCTGTTCCGGCGCGAGCGGCTCGCGCAGCAGCGGGTTGCCCATCAGGTAGATCTGCCCGACGGACAGATAGTTGGCGGCCCGCCAGTAGGCGTCGATTCGGGTCGCTTCGTCGCTACCCAATGGTTGTCTGTCAACGACGTGCATGGGTGAGTCCTTCCTCGGATGGAGCGTCGACCGAGGCGAAGAAGCCGACCCGGAGCCAGACGTGGGATGATCACCGCGGGGACCGGGCGGAAGAAGAGGGTCAGCGTTCACGCTGACTGGCGCGCAGGCATGCAGGCGCCGATGCTGTACTCGACTCTACGCTGATCCGCTGCGTGCGGCGGGCCAGTGCATGCCATCGCCCGGTGCGCTGAAGCGGCGACCTTCGCACAGCGCATCTTTCTCCGATTGCGCGTAGAGTGAGGATGTCGCTCGAGACCCCGGTGGCCGTCACCTCCGCCCCCAACCTGGTGGGTTCTCGGGCCGGGGTCATTCTGAGCCGACATCGACCTTCTCCGAACGCCGTCTGACCGGCCCGCGCATCATCGACGCGAGTGCGGCCGTGCGATCGGCATTGCTGCCCACGGATCCGCGCAGTCCGACGCAGCCCAGGGCGGCCCCACATACTCCGCGGGCATCTGCACCGCGGGAACCTGCTCAATGAGCAAATCGAAGGAATGTGAGTGCGATGGTCGACATCGCCAAGAACCACAACCGTACCGCCGGGTCCACGACCGGCCCCCTCCTGGATGCGCCGCCCACGCCACGGCCCACGCCACGGCCTACGCCTCGCCTCAACGATGGGCAACACGACCGCGGCGGTCCGGTCGTGACCTCCGCAACCACGTCGGACTCGCGGTCGGGAACGGCTGTGCGGTATCTGCTGGCCGGGATCCGGCTTGCCCTGGGCTGGATCTTCCTGTGGGCGTTCCTGGACAAGATGTTCGGCCTTGGCCACGAAACGGTGGCGGCGAAGTCGTGGCTCAACGGCGGCAGCCCCACCAAGGGGTTCCTCGGCTCGGCGGCAAAGGGCCCGTTCGCCGGGTTCTACCACTCGATCGCCGGCGCCCCCATCACTAACGTGCTGTTCATGGCCGCCCTGCTGGGTGTCGGCGTCGCGTTGATCCTCGGCATCGGCATGCGCCTGGCCGCCGCCGCCGGTGCGCTGCTCACCATCATGATGTGGACCGCGGTGCTGCCTCCGGCCAGCAACCCGTTCATGGACGACCACCTCATCTACGCCGCCGTCCTGATCGTCCTCGCGTTGCTGGGCGCCGGCAACACGCTCGGTCTCGGCCGAATGTGGGCATCCCTGCCGCTGGTACGCCGCGCCACCTGGTTGAAGTAGACACAAGTGCTCCGGCCCGGACCCGTCAGACCCTCCCCTTCGGTGCGGGACCTAACGGGTCCGGGCACCAACGTGAGAAGGTCGTCATGAACGACCAGCCCGAAGCGCCCGGCCGGCGCATCGTCGTCGGTGTGGACGGCTCGCCACAGTCCAAGGCGGCGCTGCGCTGGGCGATGACCCAAGCACCGCTGATCGGCGCGACAGTCGAAGCCACCATCGCCTGGCAGAACCCATCGATGGACGAGTACTGCTACGGCTCGTCAACCGTCATCGACGGCGACCAGAACCTCGCCGCGATCGCCGAGAAAGTCCTCGCCGAGACCATCGCCGAGGTCGCCGGCGAGCAGAGCGTGCACGTCGAAACCCAGACCCACATCATCCAGGGGCATCCGGCCGAGGCGCTGGTCGACGCGGCAACCGGCGCGCAACTGCTGGTGCTCGGCCGCGGATACGGCACGTTCGCCGGGATCCTGCTCGGCTCGGTCAGTCACCACAGTGTGCAGCACGCACCATGCCCCGTCGTCATCGTGCCGCAGCGCCCCACACCGTCCCAATAGTGTCGCAGCCGGATCGATCCGCTCAGCCGCCGCGGGTCTGATCGCGGTGGGCTGATCGAGGCCGGCGAGGCTACCGATGGACACGTCTGGCGAGTATCCTGCGGGCAGTTACCGCACCGATGTGCGCACCTTGTCGAGCCCGCGACGCCCTGCGACGTTCGGGTTGTTGCTCCCCGGCCCGGGTCCACACCCTGCCCGCCCATCACGCATTGCCTGCAAGCCGGTGGGCTGGAGGAACCATGACACCCGGCGGACGCTGCCGACAAACGCACGCGCTGCTGACTTGCCGGCAATCCACGTCAGGTTGCGAGTGAGGCCCCGGCCCGCCAACCGAGCTGTTCATACCGTCTAGCGCGCCGCCCGCCATTCGCGCCTGACGTGCGTGGAGGAGTACGGTTGCCGTGTTGCTCAGGTCCCCGGCGGCACGCAGTGCATCGGCGTTACGGATCCCCGGGCGGAGCGACCGACATGGCAAAACGCAGCCACCGTGAGCGGGTCAGACGATGACCGCGAAGCTGGCCGCCCCGGGGATGACCGGTCGACCGCGGTGGAGTTCCGGCGGGATTCCCGTCGCGGTGGCCGGCGGCCTGAGGGTCGACGAGGTTCTGCGTTTGCTTGGCAGTGCTGTGGGCGGCCTGTCGCGGGCCGAGGCCGCGCACCGTTTGACGGTCGTCGGGCCCAATGCCGTTCGCAGTCATCAGGTTCACGCCTGGTCGGTGCTCGGCCGTCAGCTGCGCAGCGCCCTGCTGGTGCTGCTGGTCGTGACGGCGACGATCTCGTTCTTTCTCGGCGACCGGACCGATGCTGTGATCATCGGGTTGATCCTGGCGGCGAGTGTCGGGCTCGGGTTCGTCAACGAGTACCGGGCCGAACGTGCCGCGCTGGCGTTGCACTCCGAGATCCGGCACACGGTGACCGTGATCCGTGACAGCGAACCCACCGAGGTCGACGTGTTCGACCTGGTGCCCGGCGACGTTGTACGGCTCCGGCTCGGTGAGGTGGTGCCGGCCGACGTGCGGCTGGTCGATGCGAACGGGCTGGCATGCGACGAGGCCGTGCTGACCGGAGAGTCCTTGCCGGTCGACAAGCACACCGACCCGGTCACGACCGGCTCGGTCCTGGCGGAACTCGGCTCGTGCGCGTTGATGGGCACAGTTGTGCACGGCGGCGCCGGGGTTGGCGTGGTGGTGAGCACGGCGGGACGTACGGAGTTCGGGCGGATCACCCTCGGCCTGGGCGAACGCCCTCCCGAGACGGCGTTTCAGGTGGGCCTGCGCCGCTTCTCCGTGCTGCTGCTGCAGGTCGCGCTGGTACTGACCACCGCGATCTTCGCCGTCAACCTGCTGCTGCACCGGCCGCTACTGGACGCCGCCCTGTTCTCCCTCGCCATCGCCGTCGGGATCACCCCGCAACTGCTTCCGGCGGTGGTCAGCACGAGCCTGGCCACCGGTTCCCGGCAACTCGCCCGGCGCAAGGTCCTCGTCAAACGCCTGGTCTGCATCGAAGACCTCGGCGACATGGACGTGCTGATCACCGACAAGACCGGCACCCTGACCGACGGCCGGATCAGCTACCAGGCAGCGGTGGACCCGGCCGGCAACGATTCCGACACCGTGCTTCTGCACGGCCTGCTCGCCACCGAGGAGGCCCTGACCAGCGCGGCGCAGGTGGGCGGCAATCCCCTGGACATGGCGTTGTGGCAGGCAGCCCAGGTCCCGCCGGCCCTGCTCGACGGCCACCAGCGGATCGCGATCGTGCCGTTCGACCACGAACGGCGGATGACCTCCGCCCTCGTCCGCGCACCCGACGGCTGCGCACGCATCGTCGTCAAAGGCGCACCCGAATCGGTCCTGGCCCGCTGTGTGGATGTGCCACCGGCCGCGCAGCGCACGCTGCAGGCCCAGTTCGCCGCCGGCAGCCGGGTCGTCGCCGTCGCCAGCCGCCCGGCCGCACGGGCCACAACGCTGAGCGCCGCGGACGAACGCGATCTCAGCCTCGACGGGTTCCTGATCTTCCTCGACCCGCCGAAGCTCGGTGCCGCTGACTCGCTGCGCCGCCTGGCCGCGCTCGGCATCACCGTGAAGATCGCCACCGGCGACAACGCGCTCGTCGCCGAGAAGGTCAGCGCCGACCTGCACCTGACCTCCGGCGGCACGTTGACCGGTGCCGACCTCGACGCGCTCGACGACGTCCAGCTCACCACCGCCGCCACCGCCGCCACGATCTTCGCCCGCGTGTCACCCGAGCAGAAGGCCCGGTTGGTACGGCTGCTGCGGCCCGGCCACGACGTCGGGTTCCTCGGTGACGGTGTCAACGACGCGCTCGCGCTGCACGCCGCTGACGTCGGCCTATCCGTCGACACCGCCGCCGACGTCGCCAAGGACGCGGCCGACGTGGTGCTGCTGGAGAAGGACCTCGGTGTGCTCGCCGACGGGGTCGCCGAAGGCCGCCGGATCTTCGCCAACACGATCAAATACGTGCTGATGGGTACGTCCAGCAACTTCGGCAACATGTTCAGCGCCGCCGCCGCGTCACTGGTGCTCAAATTCCTGCCGATGCTGCCCGGGCAGATCCTGCTCAACAACCTGCTCTACGACTCCAGCCAACTCGCCATCCCCACCGACCACGTCGACGCCGAGCAACTGGCCGCACCGGCGCACTGGGACATCGCGTTCATCCGCCGCTTCATGCTGTTCTTCGGCCCGGTCAGCTCGCTGTTCGACTTCCTCACCTTCTGGGTCATGCTGCACCTCTTCCACGCCGGTCCGGCGCTGTTCCGCACCGGCTGGTTCGTCGAGTCCCTCGCCACCCAAACGCTGGTGATCTTCGCCATCCGCACCCGCCGGGTCCCGTTCCTGCGCAGCCGCCCCAGCCTGCCCCTGGTGCTGGCCGCATCCGGCGCCGTGCTCGTCGGCGTCGTCTTGCCGCTGTCGCCGCTGGCCCACCTGCTGGGCTTCCAGCCGCTGCCGATCGGGTTCTTCGCCGCCCTGGCCGGCATGGTCATCGCCTACCTCGGCCTCATCGAAATCGCCAAGCAGATCTTCTTCGCCAACCCCGCCGGCCGCCTCCCCACACTGCGACACCGCAGCCACACCCACCACCTGCAGCGCCGGGCGAGCCGATTCAGCTATCCCGGACCCCGCCCGCCGTCATCCTCGAACCCGCTGTAGACGTCCGCCAGAACTCGACACGTCCACCGGGCCAGGAGGCCGCCCATGACCACGTCCACCCTCACCGGCCGAACCGACAACCCGATGACGGCCTTGCGTTTCCTGCTGGCCGCCTTTCGTGCTGCACGGTCGCATGCCCGAGGATGACGTCCGGGACCGCGCCGGATCGGTGTCGGCGAACCTGAGCGGCGACGTTGGAGATCCGGCCCAAATACCGGTGTGGTCCGCCCCTGCCGCGGCCCCACGCTCAGCGGTGTTGCGGTGGCTGCGCCGCGGTACCAGCGCGCTGCTCTTCCTCGCGGTGGTGGACTACTTCGTCCTTCCCCAGGTCGCCGGGGAACGCGGTGCGGTGCGGCGGCTGGGCACGGTCCGCCCGTGGTGGGCAGTCGCCGCCGTCGCCCTGGAGGCGGGCAGTCTGCTCAGCTACTCGCTGCTGACCCGCAGCATGCTGCCCGGACGGCGGTCAAGTTTCTCCTGGGTGCTGCGCGGCGACGTCGCCGCGCTCGGCCTCAGCCACGTGCTGCCTGGCGGCACGGCCACCTCCAGCGCCCTGCGGTACCGGCTGCTGCATCTGGGTGGCACCCGGGCGGAGGACGCCGCGGTCGGTATCGCGGTGCAGGGGGTCGGGTCGACGCTGACCCTCGCCGTGCTGCTGTGGCTCGCCCTGATCGTGTCCATCCCGGTGCTGGGCCTGCACCGGGCGTACGTGACCGCGGCCCTCGTCGGTGCGATCCTGATCGCCGGAACGCTGTTGACCCTGCTCCTGCACTCCCGCCAACCCGCACCGACCACCGCACCGTTCGCCGCCGTCATCCGGCGGCTGCCATTGAAGATCCGCCCACGCGTCCAGCATGCGGTGACCATGGCCTCCCGCCAACTGCGCCACCTCATGGCCGATCGGCGCGCGCTCGGCGCCTCCGCCGTGTGGGCCGCCGGAAACTGGGTATTCGACGCCGCGTCGCTGTGGGTGATTCTGATCGCGTACGGCCACCAGATCAACCCGGTGACCCTGCTCGTCGCGTACGGCATCGCCAACCTGCTGGGCACCCTGCCGATCAGTCCGGGCGGCCTGGGGGTCATCGAAGGCGTCCTGATCCCGTCCCTGGTCGGCTTCGGCACGCCCCCGCCACCGCCGTGCTGGCGGTAGTCTCCTGGCGGCTGTTCGAATTCTGGGCGTCCTGCACCACCCGATGCTGCGACCGGTCGCCGTGACCTACTGGTCACGGACCATGCGCTCACCGATGGGCGAACTGTGCTTCGCAGCACATGCTCGCCACGCCCAACCCGAGATGTGGGCACTCGGCGACGACACCACCGCCCGTCTCACCCTTGTGACGCCGACTGTCCACCTGCGCCAACTACTCCAGACCCAGCGGCAACCGCGCACCGCGTGAACGGACCGGCCGGCGCAGCAGCCACCGCGGCGCGCGGACGATCTCAGCACACCCGATGACGAGCGGGGTCGAGTTGGCGCCGACCACAACGACCCAGGATGTCGAGGCGTACAGTCAACAGTGCATCGGTTCGTCAGCATCTGTTGACGGCCCGCGCCCACCGGGCGCGCTGCCCCAGATCTCGGCAGCCAGACACGTCACCGCGAAGGTTGGGGCCGAGCGACGGCCGAGGACCCCAACCGACACATCGGCGGTCGCCGCGGTGACGCCGGCGGAACCGACCCCGCGACTGCCATCGTCGACCGCACCGACCACGCCATCACACGCGCCTCCCGAGAGTGCCTGCGGGCCCGACGGGCGCTCCGTTTGCCATTGCGCCATCCGACCACCAGCGTGAGGACCTTCCATGTACATCGAAAAAGCTGAGATCATCCGGCTGCTGCGGTCCCGAGATCTGCACGACAGGGCCGTCTGGGTCGACAAGGACCTGCCCGACCTCGTCGACACGGACAAGAACAGAGCTCTACTGGAAATGCTCGGCATCGATCCGACTGCCGCTACACCCGTCGATGTCGCCTCGCGGCAAGGATGAGCGCGCGGGACCAGCGCCCGCCGTGCGCGACGACCGGGCCGGCGGCCTCCTATGCGACCGAGTGGCGGGCTACGGCCGTCGACAGGTAGCGGATTCCGATCGACCTGATGCGGCAATGTTCCCCCTGGCCCACGCCACGAGTCGACGTACCGTTCGGTGGGGCGTAGCGTCCACTTTTCCGATCAGTCCGCTCGCAGCCTCTGGTCGGTCCTGTCCGCAACCCACGAACGTCACCATCGGTTCCGTAACCGGCTAGCCGCTTGCATTGGCTTCGAACAACTGGTCCATGTGCGGCTGGGCGTCGGAGTAGCCGTCAGTGTGCACGGACATTCCTCGGCGGGCCGGTGGGGCCGACCGAGCGCTCCATGAATGTCCCGGAGGGCCCTGGCGGATGCGACTATTCGCGGCCACCGCCCCGACGACTGTCACGCCGAAGCCCGGCGGCCGGCAGAGCGAGACAAGGAGATCGCGCATGCAGATCCAGGTTCACACGGACAGGAACATTGACGTCAGCGACGGGATGATCCACCGCATCGAGGCCGAGCTCGAGTCCGCACTGTCACGTTTCCACGACCACATCACCCGCGTCGATGTACACCTTGGCGACGAGAACGCCGGGAAGACCGGCGGAACCGACAAGCGCTGCATGGTGGAAGCACGTCCCGCCGGACAGCAGTCGGTCGCCGTCACCCACCACGCGGCGTCGCTGGGCGAAGCATGCAGTGGTGCCGTGCACAAACTCGGGACCCTGCTCGAGAGCAAGTACGGACGGGCGGCCAACCGCAAGGGTGGAGAGTCCATCCGCCACCTGGAGGTACGTGAAGGGCTGAGCTGACCAGCGGATACATTGCTACCCCCACACGTTTGCCATGGCCGGGCCAGACTGCTCATCCGCGGTGGGCTGGTGCGTCTGGCCGGACCGACACGCCGACGCCGCCTGGCCGCCGTGCAGATCGATCGGTGACCCGGCAGATGAACCGGCCGGGCAGTCGGCCGCGCCGGCGAGCGCTTCGTGGCATGAGCACGCGTGGCGGCTCGCGAGGCGGACGTCCCTATCCGAGTACCTCATCGGGGTTGAATCGCATTCGGCGAATGTCCCGGAGAGGCCGAGGTCGGGTTGAACACTCCGACAGTGTGGCCGGAGAGGCCGCATCTCGGCTGAGGAGCAACCAGCACATGCCCAAATCGTGGCGGCGCGGCCGGCGACGCGCGCGTTTCTCCTGGGCAGCTGGTCCGGTTGAGGTCTCTCATGCCCGTCCCGATGGAACCCGCGCCGACGGCATTCCCGACCCGATTCGGTCGCACAACCGACCCGGATGATGCTCCACATCAGACTGTCCACTGAAGACCGCGGACATCGCGGATGTGTATCGAACAGCTCCACGGGGTACGTCAACCAGGGAATCCTCGTGGCCTGACCACGACAACCCGCAACGGAGCGGCCGTTAGATGTCCGGGCAAGGAGAGGCGAAGACTCATGGTCGAACTAAGCGTCGAAATTTTCGTGAGCTTGGACGGGTACGCATACGGAACACGATCCCCCGGCTATTTCGGCTACGATGGGCCAGACCTGCAGAAGTGGATCAACGAACGCACCGAGCATCCGCATCGCGCCCTGATGGGTCGGCGGACCTACACGACGCTCAACGAGCTTCCCGAAGAAGTTCGCGACACTAGTTGGCACCGCATGGTCAACATCCCGACGACCGTTTTCTCGCGGACGCTGTCCTCGGTGGACTGGCCCCGTGCGACGCTGTGCGTTAACGACGCTATTGACGAGGTTCAGAAACTCAAAGAATCGGGCGGAGAAGATCTGCGCACCGTCGGCAGTATGTCCCTAGCCCGACAACTCCTGAGTGCGGGTTTGGTCGACCACCTGCGACTTCTCGCCTTTCCTGTGATACTCGGCCAATCTGGGCAGCAACCGGCGCTAGCCGGCACGCCCGACCTGGCACTCGAACTCGTCGACCACTCGATCCTCGACGGCCGGATCGCTAGCTACGACTACCGACCTGCGGGCTCTCCCCCTTACGCCTCGTAGACAACCCGCCTGCCCCTCTAGACCGAGAGAGCACTCACCGAAGGATATAGCTGATCTTCCGCAATCGGATCGGCGCCGGGTCGACCTCCTTCGATGAACCGCTCGGTATTCGTTCAGAGTGGGTTCGTCGGTCAGAGCCATCCTCGGCGTTTGAAGACGTGGTACAGGCTGGCGCAGACGGCGGCCATGAGGGCGAGTGCGAAGGGGTAGCCGGCCCGCCAGT
>Ga0070683_100005541_pt1 | contig 10549 bp, 8 predicted proteins | sample KBSC713LmetaG_FD_64662 | JGI IMG/M metagenome (GOLD analysis project Ga0070683, IMG submission 64662) | Corn rhizosphere microbial communities from Kellogg Biological Station, Michigan, USA - KBS C7.1-3L metaG | ecosystem: Host-associated > Plants > Roots > Rhizosphere ...
GAAAAACCCTCGCCGCGCGGGGTCAGCGAACCGTCTTCAATATTCTCGGTCCGTTGATCAACCCGGGCCAGCCCGCGCATGTTCTCCTCGGCGTTTTTGCGCAGGCTTGGGTCCCGAAACTCGCGCTGGCGCTCGACGCGCTCGGAACCGGCGCCGGAGTTGCGGCGCACGGAATAATCGACGCGAATCGTGGTATCGACGAACTCACGACGGCGACACCCAACCGGGTGCGCGGCTTCGGCCGTCTGCGGGAGCTGAGCGCGGAATGGCAGGCGGCGGATTTTGGACTGACGGTCTCGCCGTTCGCTGATTTGCAAGGCGGCGATCTGCCGACAAATCTCGCGATTACGGAGGCGATTCTTGCGGGCCGCGGACCGGCCGGTCTGGTCGACACGATCGCGCTCAACGCCGCCGTGGCGATGTGGATTGTCGGCTCGACGCGAGACGCGCGCGAAGGGATCGAATACGCACGCGAGCTGCTGATTGGCGGAGCGGTGGCGAAGAAAATTGCGGCGACGCGGGAATTTTACGCCGCATGAGCGCGACGCGTACAGATCACCAAATGCCGGATACAATCAAATCGGAGTCCCGACTCGGTCGGGCGGCAATGGGGAATCGCGGTGGTCGCATTCAATCCGGCGCGCGCGCGATCGCGGTTTACTCGGACGCGGAGGATGTTCTCTAAATGAAACGCCAGTATTTCGGCACCGATGGCGTGCGCGGCCTTTATGGCGGGCCGGTCATCAACGAAGATTTTGCCCAGCGCCTGGGATTCGCTGCGGCACGTTGGTTGAAAGCGAAAGGGCGCGTGCTGATCGGCCGCGACACGCGCGCCTCCGGACAGTCGCTCGAACGCGCGCTGACGCGTGGTTTGCGCGCGGGCGGCGTGGAACCGGTTTCGCTCGGCGTGATTCCCACGCCCGCGATTGCTCGCGCGATTGCGAAAGAAAAAGCGGCGCTAGGCGCGGTCATCACCGCTTCCCACAATCCGGCAGCGGATAACGGAATCAAATTTTTCGGCCCCGCTGGAATGAAACTCACTGATGAGATGGAAGCCGAGATCGAGGCGGGACTGGTGGATGCGTTGGTCGATGGCCGGACGGACGAAACTCTCCGGAGCGTGAACGGCGCGGCTGGCGACTATATTGCAGCGACCACGGCGTTGTTGAAACCGAATGCGCTCGCTGGCTGGCGGGTGGTTCTCGACACCGCGAATGGCGCGACCTGCGCGACGAGTCCGGTGGTTTTTCGCGCGCTGGGTGCGGAGGTGACCGGTCTTGGCGACATGCCGGACGGGCGAAATATCAACGACGGGGTTGGCAGTGAACACCCGGAAAAACTTGCTGCGAAAGTGCGATCAGTCGGCGCGAGACTTGGCGTCGCGCACGATGGCGACGGAGATCGTTGCGTGTTGTGCGACGAACACGGAGCGATTCTCGATGGCGACGAGATTCTGACCATTCTCGCGACGCACGCGACGCAGCGCGGGAATCTCGTGAAGAACACGCTGGTCGTCACGATCCAGAGCAATCTCGGAGTTGACGCGGCGATTGCAGCGGCTGGGGCGCGCGTTTGCCGGACTGCGGTCGGTGATCGGTACGTGATCGAGCGAATGTTAGCGGAAGGTGCGCTGCTCGGTGGCGAGTCGAGCGGGCATATTATCTGCGGAGAGATTTCTCCCACGGGCGACGGCCTGGTGGCAGCGCTGAAAGTGATCGACGTGATGCTCGCGACGGGAAAACCACTTTCGGAATTGCGACGCGTACTGAAGAAATTTCCCCAACTGTCGCTTGCGCTGCGCGTGCGCGAAAAAAAACCGATCGAAACCCTGCCGGTACTCCTCGATGCAATTCGCGCGCTGGAGACTCAGCTCGGATCGCAAGGCCGGGTTCTGGTCCGTTACTCCGGCACCGAACCGAAAATCCGGCTGCTCGTGGAAGGGCCGACGGAATCGATCGTGCGCAGCGGGCTCGCGCAACTCGAGGCTGCGACGCGAGCGGCGTTGGATGTGATCTGACGCGAATGGTGACGTTCGCGATGACGTCGCGACAAGGCTCGCATTGCCGCGATCAGCACGCGGCCGCTGGTGGCGCTGAACGCATGCATTCTTGCGTTGACGCAAAATTGTGGCGGTTGATGTTCGCAGTGCGTGCCTGAAGTCTCCGTCACATTGCTCAACGCCCGGCAGCGTAAGTTGGCGAACAACGCGTGTGCCGCGCTCGAGCAGGGCAATCTCCATTACGCAGCCGAAGCGTGTGCCGAAATTTTAGTGCTGTCGCCGGGTTGCCTGCCGGTCCGGCGAATCCAGCGCGTCGCGCGATTGCGCCAGCACTCGGCGAAGAGTCATTTTATCACGGCCGCGCGCGTCCGGCTTTCCTCGATTCCGTCGCTGTTTCAGGCGCGCGGAAAAGCGCCGGCGCAACGGCTCGAGATCGCTGAAAAAATTCTCGCGGCAGATCCGTTGAGCGTGTTCGGTCTCAAAATTCTTGCGGAATCGGCGCGTGCTCTCGGATTGGCGGAGACGGCGGTGTTTGCCCTTGAGGCGGTGCGGGAAATCCGACCCGACGATTGCGCGAACCTGCTCGCGCTCGGCGACGCGTGGCTCGAATTGGGCAAGCCGGAGGAAGCGTCGCGCGTCGCCCGTCTCGCGTTGCGCGCAGCACCGGCTGATCCCGACGCTCAAGATCTCATGCGCCGGGCATCGATTGCGGAAACGATGGCGAAAGGAAATTGGGAAACGTCCGCATCGTTTCGCGACAAGCTCAAGCGTGCCGATAAAAGCGAGTCATCCGAGTGGACCGTGGCCACTCCGTCCGGTGCGGAAGAAACGCAGTGCCTGATCGACAAAACGATTTCACGCGTCGCGGAGGAACCGGCGGATTTAAATCAATATCAAATTCTGGCAGGCATTTTTCGTCGTCTCGGCCGGACGGAGAGCGCACTCGTTTGGACCCGGAAAGCGCGCCAGCTTCCGGAGGCGGCGGGAAACGCGATGCTGGAAAACCAGGAGCTGGAATTGCGCGCGTTATTGCTCGAATCCCGGATGAAACACGAGCGAGTTGCGGCGCAGATGACTTCTGAGAAACGTTGACGCGCCCGGAAAATCCACGGGCCGACTGCGAAAACGGGGCACGGCGAAATCTGGTTCGCCTCGCAATCAAGCTACTCGCGAAATTCGTCGTAGTTCCGCTTCGATGCAGTTGCGGAGGTGTTTCGACCCGCCTCCCGCTCGTGCAATTCTTCTTCGCGTTGCTCGAGTTCGGTTTCCTTTTCCTGCTGCTCCTGCACTTTCGCAAACAAGCGCGCTTCGCTCTGCTCCATAAATTGCTCGCGCTCGCGGAGCGCCTGACGCGCTTCCTTCAAGCCGGCTTCCTGGCGATCGAGCTCGGCTTTGAGCTGGCGCAGGGCCTCGGCTTCTCTCGGCGAAAGACCTTGTTTGTTTGAACGACGAAGACGGGTCGAGGCGATCAGCGCCTCACGAGCCCGCAACAACGCTTCCATTTCATCCAAGTCGCGCGTGCGTTCCGCCATGTGCGCCTCGGCTTCCGCCAGCGCTCGCTCGCGTTCGGCGAGCGCCATTTCCATCTGACGGAAGAGACGGCCGACATCGGCGCCGAGAGCTGGCGTGGGTGCGGAACTTGGCTGCGACCACTGCTGGGTCGGCTCGGCGGATCTCGGCCGGCGGGGCAGTGCGAGCGCCGGGCGAACGGGGTAGCGAGTCGGAAACGGCGGTTTGTGCGATTTGGAGGAGACGCTCATAGCGGCGAACGTTTGAGAGTTTAGAACTTGAAACTGCGGATGAACGAGGCCCACAGGCTGCGCTTCTGCACGACTGGACGAAGCCCGAGGTACGGATTAAGGAGAATCAATATTCGCTGCTCCAGCACGGAATCCTTCAAAACGGAGAGCTGGCGCGAGACGGACTTGAGATCGGTCGCCGAATCGCGTTTCCATCCGGCAAACTCGGCCTCGAACCATTTGATGGCGCGCTGCACGCGTTCGGCGGCGTTTGGACTGCGGGCCGCTTGCGCGAGAGCTTCGGCGAGGTGGAGTCCCGTTGAGCCGGGCCGGAAAGGAAGAAAACCTGCCAGGCCCTGTTCGTCGACATGCGCGAGTGCATTCAGTAACTGACGAATGTGGCCGCCGACAATCACGCCTTGAGACAACCGTTGGGCGAAAACCGCAAACTCGCCGAGCGTGGTCACTTGTTCGAGCTGGCAAAGTTCGCGGGCCGCAGCGTCCAACGTGGTGAGCTCCAGTGGAAAATTTTCCGCAATGGCGAGCCGGGCCAGTGCACGGAGGAGCGGATTGTCACGTTCGGCAGAGAGCTCCGTTTGCACCACCATTTCTTCAAACGGCTGGTCGAATGCCAGGGTCTCGCGGAGAATCTGCACGAGCAAATCGGCATCACCCGGGCGCCCGCGACTGGTGAATTCCTCGACGAGTTCCGCGTACGTGTAATCGATGAATTCTGCGGGTGTTTCGTCCCGCCCCGCCGCCGGCCAGTCGAGTCCATTCAGATTCTGCGCGAGGCTGAAAAGAGAAGTGTCCACCATGATGGACGTGGCGAATGCGATCCGTGCCTCATCCCATTCTTTTGCGATCGTGGCTGGATTGATGGCGGTGGTGGACATATGATTGAGGCGGACGTGAGGGTGGGATGAATCAGAGGGTTGAACCGTGGGCGACGAGCTCGACGGCGAGTTTTCGATAATCTCCGACGACATTGTCGCCATCGCCCGCATGCGAGTCCTGTGAAACGAGATTGACGGGCAGACCGAGCGTGACCGCGCGACGCACGATCATCGCGTCGCGAATCTGTTGATCGAAGATGCGGGCGTTCTGACCGACGCGGCGGGCGGATTTGAATTGGTTGAGTCGAAGCTGCATTCGCATTTTCGGCACTTCGATGTCGGTGCCGGTTTTGATCGCGTTCATGATGACTCCCTGGACTTGAGCCGCTGGTCCCATCGAGGCGTTTCGAAAACTAGCGGAAAGCGACTGGAACTTGTGCAGCTTTTCGATGAGCAGGGTGAAGCCGATCAGGCTCAATGCGTCCGGATTTGCCGGCACATAAATTTCGTTGGAGGAAAAAACGCCGCATTGGGACGCGCGCAGGACGTTGGGCGGGCAGTCGAAGAGGATGAAGTCGTAATCGTGTTCGATGGCGGCGAGTTGTTCCTGAAATATGAGATAGGCCGGACGTTTCGCATCGCCGCGATACTCTCCCTCGAGATCGACCAAGTTGAACGTCGTGGGTACGAGATCGAGGCCGGGCAGGAGTTTCTCGCCGTTCTTGCCCGTGACGACATCGCGGATGACGAGGTCTTTCACCTGCGCTTTTCCCGGCTCGAAGATCGAGTAAACTTCGCCGGTGCCGTCGGAGGTCAGCTGATTCCAGCGCTCGAGTCGCATGAGCCAGATGCTGGCGTTCGATTGAGTATCGAAATCGCAGAGCAGAACGCGCTTTCCCATGCGCGCGAGACATGCGGCGGTATTGACGATGAGCGACGTTTTGCCGACTCCGCCCTTGTAGTTGAGGAAACTGATCTTGCGAGGCATAGTTGGCCGTGTTCGCACGCTGGTGCGTTTAGAACATCTGCGGCTCGTAAATTCGTCTCGCGAGAGGGAAAATTGAGGCGTTCCGCATTTTACTTTTTCTTGGTAAAAAGAATGTAAGCTATCGCATATGCCATGATCGTGTCCGCGACTTGGGGAACCGACCCTGGTGGCGCCGATTTGGGTCGGCGGCCGAAAAAATAGAAAAATGCTCCGGCGGTCCTCCGGCGAATTTGGCCGGCCGCGCGAGCACTCGCGGAGGCTGCGCGCCCGCGATCGTGGGCCTTGCGGGCCGCGGCGCGAGCGTGCATTGAGAGCGAACATGACTCCCATCCACGGCACCTCGGCGCGGAGAATCTATTGGACGGCTTTCATTGGATTGTTCTTCGATTACTACGATCTCTATCTTTTCATTTACCTCGGGAAAACGCTCGCGGCCCAGTTTGCACTGGGAGAGGGAGCGAGCGATTTGCTGCAATTTACGGGCATTGCCGGAGTCGGGTTGGGTGCGTTGATTTTCGGCTACCTTGCGGATCGATTTGGGCGGGGCCGGATCATGCTCGTCGTCTTTGCGGTTTATGCGCTGGGCGTGGCGGGGCTCGGCGCCGCGTGGAGTTTCCCGACGCTGCTCGGATTTCGGCTGATCGCATCGCTCGCACTCGGTGCGGAATGGGGGATCAGCCACACGTTCATGAGCGAACATGTCGGCAGAGAACGGCGCTATCGTTTTTCGGCGCTCTTGCAGTTCGCGATTTTGGGCGGGCTGCTCGCGGCCTTGGTGACTCGCTTCGCCTTGCCCGTCGTCGGCTGGCGCTGGCTGTTTGTCGCATCCATTGTTCCCATCGCCGGGCTGAGCGCATTCCGCTGGCGGATGCTGGCCGGCGAAGATCCTATTGTAGGAGCGGGTTTACCCCGCGATTCGGCGACTCAATCGCGGCGTGAAGCCGCTCCTACAACGGACGCGATTCAGTTTTTGCGCTGTTTCGCCATTGCGACGCTCACGATCGCCAGCGGAACGGTGAACGTGTTTTTTGCCAAGGAGCTGCCGCAATCGACCGGCTACACGATTCTCTTTTGGGGAAACGTCGCGCCGGGAATGTTGCTTGGCGCGTGGATTGTGCGACGAGCGGGAGTGCGTCGCGCGTTGCTCGGTTACGCGGCCGCGCTCGTGATCCTCTCGGGTTTCGCCTGGGCGAGTTCGTGGGACGGACGAAAGCTCGCGTTCGCACTGGTGCTGCCGCTGCTCAACGGAATTCCGTTCGGGCTGATGGGCGCGTATTTCAACGAAGTTTTCGCCGGATACCGCACGATGCTGTCCGGCGCGGCGTATAATCTCGGTCGCATTCTCGCGGGCTTCGCGCCGGCGTTGATCACGGCGCTGCAATTACAACGAGGAGGAAATTATTTTCTGTTCACCGCCGCGTTGGGAGTTGGCGTCCTCGTGATCGGAATCGGCGTGGCGAAAGATTTCCGGTCGCAACTTGACGCGACCGGGCCCGCTGTGCCGGAATATTGAATACAGCCGTCGCCGGCCGGTCGAGTCCGCCGGGCCATTTGGGAACGGGCCGCAACGTCCTAAAATTGAACGGTACGAACGACGTGTCGCTTGCGCGAAACGGTTTTGCCCGTTAGTCCACGCATCATGAATCTTCGCTTACCCGGCCTTGTTCTTTCGTTTTTAATTTTCGGTCTGACCAGTTCGCTGATGGCCGGCGAAACCGCCGGACGCGAGCGGCTGCTGATGGATTTCGGGTGGAGATTTCATCTCGGCAACGAGTGGGGCATCGCGCAGAATCTCGCGAAGTCGGGCACGGGCTACGGGCCGGCCAGCGTTTCCTTCAGCGATGCCAGCTGGCGACGGATCGATCTGCCGCACGACTGGGCGATCGAGCTGCCCTTCGATCAGAAGGCTGACACCGCGCACGGTTTTCGCGCGGTCGGAGAGGGATTTCCGCAGAACAGCGTCGGCTGGTATCGGCGAACGTTCACGCTGGCGAAGACCGATGCAGGCCGGCGTTTGTGGCTGGATTTCGACGGAGTGTTTCGTGATTGCACCGTTTTCGTGAACGGTTGGTTCGTCGGGCATCACGAAGGCGGATACAACGGTTTTCGCTATGACATCACGGACGTCGCGAACTACGACGGCGCCAATGTCGTTTCCGTGCGGGTCGACGCCTCGCATTTCGAAGGCTGGTTTTATGAAGGCGCGGGAATTTACCGCCACGTCTGGCTGACCAAGACTGCGCCGGTGGCGATCGCGCCGGACGGCGTGTTCGTGGCGAGCCATTTTAAAGACAATGTGCCGGCGGGCCCGGCCGAAATTCGTCTGCAGGCCCGGCTGTTGAATGCGAGTCGCGCGACGGCATCGGCAACGGTTTCGTGGTCGATCACGGACCCCGCTGGACACGTGGTGGCGACGGCTCAGGCAACGGGTAGCGTCGGCGCGGGAGCAAAAACGGAACTGGAAGCATCGGCCAGCGTGGACGCGCCGCAACTTTGGTCGCCGGAGACGCCGCGTCTTTATAAATTGGAGACAACCGTCAGGCAGAACGGCGAGGTGCGGGATCGCGTGGAGACTGCGTTCGGCATTCGCACCGTCGGCTTCGACGCGGAAAAAGGTTTTTTGTTGAACGGCAAACCCTACGTGCTCAAGGGCACGTGCAATCACCAGGATCACGCGGGCGTGGGCGCGGCATTGCCGGATGGGCTGCAATATTTCCGCGTGGCGAAATTGAAGGAAATGGGCAGCAACGCGTATCGAACGGCGCACAATCCGCCGACGCCGGAGCTGCTGGACGCCTGCGATCGCCTCGGCATGCTGGTCATGGATGAGAGCCGGTTGCTCGGCAGCGATGTGGAGAATATGCGGAAATGGGAGGAGCAGATCCGCCGCGATCGCAATCATCCGAGCGTGGCAATCTGGTCTCTCGCCAACGAGGAATTCAGCACCCAGAGCACGCCGTCCGGCGGCCGCGTGGCGGCGACGATGCAGGCGTTCGTCAAGCGCCTCGATCCGACCGGTCCGGTGACTTACAACGCTCCGGTCGGAAATGAATTCGCCGGCATCAATGAAGTGATCGAGGTGCGCGGATGGAGCTATCACATCGGGGTCGACAACATGGATGCCTATCATGCGGCGCACCCGCAGCAACCGAACGTCGGAAGCGAGCAGGGGAGCACGGTCGGCACCCGCGGCATTTATACCAACGATCCGGTTCGTGGATACGTCACCGCCTACGACGACAACGCCCAGAGCTGGTCGAATACCGCGGAACAATGGTGGAGCTTCTTCGCATCGCGCCCCTGGCTTTCGGGCGGTTTTGTGTGGACGGGTTTCGATTATCGCGGAGAGCCGACGCCGTATGGCTGGCCATGCGTCAACTCGCATTTCGGCATCTACGACACGTGCGGTTTTCCGAAGGACAATTTTTGGTATTACAAATCCTGGTGGACGACCGAGCCGGTGCTGCACGTGCTCCCGCACTGGAACTGGGCCGGGCGCGAGGGTCAGAATATCGACGTTCGCGCGCTGAGTAATTGCGACGAGGTCGAGCTGTTTCTGAACGGGAAAAGCCTTGGACGTCAGGTGATGCCACGAAACGGCGAGCTCAAATGGAGTGTCGCCTACGCACCGGGCGTTCTGGCGGCGAAAGGTTTTCGCGGCGGGAAAGTCGTTGCCGAAGAAAAGGTGGAAACCACCGGTGCGCCGGCTGCGGTCGAGCTGGCGCCAGACCGCGCGACGATTTCCGCCGATGGGCAGGACGTCGCGGTCGTGACGGTGGCGGTGAAGGATGCCGCCGGACGCGTCGTCCCCGTGGCAGGAAACACGATTAATTTTGAACTCGCGGGCCCCGGCCGAATTCTCGGCGTGGGCAACGGTGATCCGAGTTGCCATGAACCGGACGTGTTTGTCGCGGAGCCGGTGTTGCGGACGCGTTCGTTGGACGACTGGCGTTGGAAAGAAATTCCCAACGCGTTTGGCCAGAGCGTGGCGGAGACCGCGGCGAATTTTAACGACGCGAGTTGGGCGCGGGCCGATGTGCGCGTGGAACGCGGACCGTTGGGACCGCGTGGGCGCGGGGTGTTTCGCGGAAAAGTTGTCGTGACGGCCGAGGAACTGGCGTCAGCGGGAGTGGAACTGTGGTTCGGAAAAATCGAGGGCGACGCTTCAGTTTATGTGAACGGAGAAAAAATCGGGCCCGGCAGCGACCCGCATGCGGCGACGATCCTGGACGTGAAGTCGAAACTTCATCCGGGCGAAAACAGCGTGGCGGTCGCGATCACGAATTGGGGTGATGCTGCTGGCGTGAACAACGGTGCGGCGTTGCGTTTCGTGAGCGAGCCGCCGGCGGTCGCGTGGCGTCGCAGTGTTTTCAACGGATATGCGCAAGTGATCGTGCAATCGCTCAAGCAGAGCGGTGAAATCAAATTGACGGCGAAAGCAGACGGGTTGAAGACCGGCACAATTGTGATCATGGCGAAAGCAGCAACCGCGCGCCCGGTCGTCGAGTGAGCGGTTGGGCGAATCCCGTGTAGGAGCGGGTTCATCCCGCGATTCGAGGCAAACTATCGCGGCGTAAAGCCGCTCCTACATTTGCGTTGATGAGCGGCGCAGGCGTTTTACTCCGATGGCGGAACTTTTGGAAGACTGTTTCCCATTGACCAATTAATCGCCTCCGCCTGATTGCTAGGAATCATGGTCCCGAGCGTTCTGATTGTCGACGACGAGAAGCACACGCGCGAAGGCCTTCAGCAGGCGTTGGCGGAAAACTACGATGTCTCGGTAGCGGCGAACTCCGACGAGGCTTTCAATCTGATGGACTCGCAGCCGTTCGACGTGGTTCTCACCGATCTGCGCATGCCCGGAAAGTCGGGACTCAAGGTCATCGACAAAGCCCTCGCGCTCCCGAATCGCCCGGCGGTGTTGATGATGACGGCGTACGGTAATATCGAGCCGGCCGTCGAGGCGATGAAACGCGGCGCGGTGGAT
>Ga0070683_100005543_pt1 | contig 10548 bp, 12 predicted proteins | sample KBSC713LmetaG_FD_64662 | JGI IMG/M metagenome (GOLD analysis project Ga0070683, IMG submission 64662) | Corn rhizosphere microbial communities from Kellogg Biological Station, Michigan, USA - KBS C7.1-3L metaG | ecosystem: Host-associated > Plants > Roots > Rhizosphere ...
CATTCCCTCATTTCCGCGCGTAACTCCCCAGCGCGCTCCGCTTCCCGCCTTCGCGGTGCGCGTCGTCCGACAACGCACACACACCGGTCGCGTCGATCCATCGATTGTAGAAGTTGAACAGCGCGCACACCGTGATCGCGTACCAGATCTGCTCGTCGTTCCATCCCGCCGCGTGCAGCGGCGCGATGTCGGCCGCCGTGATGTTCGGCGAGTCGTGGTTCACCTTGTCCAGGAAGTGCATCAACAATTTCTCCGCGTCGGAGAGACCGGAGCTGTCGATGTCGCGAAGAACGCCCTGCACCAGTTCCTCGCTGCCCAGCAGGACCGCCGCGACCGCGGCGTGGGACTTCACTCAGAACGGACAGTCGTTGCGGCCGCTGGTCCGCGCGGCGATGAGCTCGCGGAAGCCCGGGCTCAGCGGCGCCTCCTCACGCATGATCTCCTGGGTGAACCGCGCGAGGTGCTCCGTGACGTGCGGCTTGAACGCGAACAGATGCCAGATCTTCGGGTACTCGCGCCCCGCCGACTGTGCCGCCTCGATCAGCGGCTTGTACGGCGAATCCGGGCTCGGACTCCTCTCGACATCCGACAGGAACATCGGCTTCATGTGAATTCTCGTGCGGGTTTACGCGGCGGATCCTTGCCCACAATATTGCTCAATGGAAATCGATAATACAGTGACCGCCGCCACCCCTGCGGCGCCCGCCGAGCGCGCTCCCTACGGCACCTGCCTCCTCATCGGATTGGGAGGACTCTTCGCCGGTGTCACCGGCCCGCTGCTCAGCACCTTCATCCCGCCGATGGTGCGCGACGCGCTCGGCGAGCACCGAACCGTCATCGGGATGGTGATGGCGATCGACAACGTGTTGATGCTCCTCCTCGTGCCGTGGAGCGGCACCGCGTCCGACCGCATGAGCGCCGCGGGCCGCGGGCGTCTGCCGCTCGTCGTCGGCGGATTCCTCCTCTCCGCCCTCGGGATGGCGCTCTTCCCCTGGTCCGCGCGCTTCGGCATCGCCGGCATCATCGCCGCCATCGTTCTGCTCTACACCGGCATCAACGTCCAGCGCTCGCCCTTCCAGGCACTCGTCGCCGACGCCGTGCCGTCGCGCTTCCGCTCCCTGGCTACGGGATCGGTCACCTTCCAGATGTGCGTCGGCGCGATCGTCTTCCTCATGCTCGGCCGCGCCCTCGGCATGCACGTGGCGTTCCTCATCGCCGCGGCCACCGTGCTCGCGATCGCGGCCGGACTTCGCTTCGGCCTCACCGAGCCGCCCCTGCACGAGACGCCGGCCGTGGAGGCGACCTTCCGCTCGTTGCTGGATGCACTGAAGGAAGCGCTGAGCGGCTCCGTTCCCGGCATGCGCGCCATCTTCGTCGCGTCCCTGTTCCTGCAGCTCGTCTTCCAGACCTTCACGACCTGGTTCGCGCTGCACGGCACCGAGCGATTCGGCGTTCGCCCCGAGGACGTGACGATCGGCTTCATCGCCTGGGCGATCGGCGGTGTGATCGGCGCGCTCCCCGCGGGATGGATCGGCGTCCAGTTCGGCCGACGCAACGCGATGCTGCTCGGCTTCTTCATGATGACCGTCGCGCTGATCGCGCTCGACCATGTCACCAGCGTGACGCAGGCGGCGCCGCTCCTCGCGCTCGCGTCCGCGGCGTGGACGCTCCCGACGGTGAATGCCTATCCGATGTTCGTCGAGCCGATCCCACCCGCGCGCCGCGGCGTCCTCTCGGCGCTCTTCCTCCTCTGCATGGCCCTCGGGGGCGCCGTCGGCGACCCGATGAACGGCGCGATGTTCGACCTGTTCGGCAGCTATCGCCCGATGTTCCTCATGATGGCCGCGTACACGGCGCTGGCGTTCGTCGCCGTGCTCCGCATCCCGCGCGGCGTCGGCGAAGCAGCGGCGTGACGTGTTCCGTCTCACCCGGCCGAGCGAGCAACGGATCGCCGCGTTCCTCGCGACGCAGCGCGACCTGACTTTCTCCTACGCCGAGGTGGGGTGTACGCGCGGTGCACCGCCGCCGGGCTACGTCCTCGACCACAACCGCGCGCGGCTCGGCACCGGTGAGGACACCTTCGAGCGGGCCATCGCCGCGCTGCGCGCCTGGCGTCAATCCTCGCTCGGCTGGACGAGCGTGCACCCGCGCGGCGCGCCCACCACACCGGGCACCGACGTCGCCGTCGTCGTGCGCCACTTCGGCTTCTGGTCGCTCAATGCCTGTCGCGTCCTCTACCAGTTCGACGAGAGCGACGCCGAGCGTGGCGTGCGTCGCGCCGGATTCGCGTACGGCACGCTCCCCGACCATGGCGAGATCGGCGAGGAGCGGTTCACCGTCGAGTGGCACACGGCAGACGACAGCGTGTGGTACGACGTGTACGCGCTGTCGAAGCCCGGCCATCCGCTCGTGCGCTTCGCCTACCCACTCGCGCGCCACATGCAGCGCCGGTTCGCGCGCGACTCGAAACAGGCGATGATCGCCGCCGCGATGTAAGCGGGCGGCGAACGACTACGGCGCATGCCTTGCTGTCGCCATGGGGAGTCATGCGCACCGGACGCCGTGCGGCGCTCGTCATCGCCGTGGCGATCGCTCTCGCCGGCGGCTGCGGACGCACGCGCACCGTCTCCGGCGAGCTGCATCCGTGCGATGGTGCCAGCGGGAGCCACCTCCCCTTTCACGTGCTCGATCTCGGCATCGGGCCGAGCCCACACGCGCCCTACGTGACCGGCCCCGCCGGACGCGAGATCGTGCTCGACTCCACGCAATGGCGACGCGTATGGGGTCGGTACGCCCCGTCGCTGCCCCTGCCACCGGTCTCGTTCCGTGACACGGTCGTGCTTCTCGTCGCCACGCGCGCGTACGCGAGTGGCCCCAGAACGGTGCGCATCCTCGACGTCCAGCGCTGTCCATCGGGGATCGTCGCTGTGATCATCCAGGCCGAGCATCGCAACGCACCGAGCGACACTGGCGGGCGAACGATCGCGGCGGTCGCCCTCCGCCACTCCCTCATCGGGGCGGCGCCGGTGCAGTTCGTCGAGCTGCCCGATCACTGGACGAGATAGGGGTGAGAGTCATCCTCCCGTGAAACTCGGGCGCCACGATGCCTGCAGTGCGGAGTGCAGATCCCCCGACTCGCTCCGCTCGCTCGGGATGACGGTCAACGTCCGCCAGGCCAAGGGGTCGGACAGCTGCGGTGTCTGACCCCAGGATCTCCAGGATCTGGCCCCCTCGTTCCCTCATTCCCGCTGCCTCGATCTTGCGCGCCGACGGTCGCCGGTATTTGTATACATAATGAGCTCCCTCCGACTCGCCGACCGCGCCGACGCGCCCTACTACCTGCCGCTCGGCAACGAGATCGACCTGTTCCGCGCCTGTCACGAGCAGCGCCTGCCCGTCATGCTCAAGGGACCGACGGGGTGCGGGAAGACGCGCTTCGTCGAGCACATGGCGCACCTCCTTGGCCGACCGCTCATCACGGTTGCCTGCCACGACGACCTCTCGGCGAGTGATCTCACCGGGAGGTTTCTCATTCAGGGGAACGACACGGTCTGGGCCGACGGGCCACTCACGACGGCCGTGCGGACGGGAGCGATCTGCTACCTGGACGAGGTCGTCGAGTCGCGGCAGGACACGCTCGTCGTCATCCATCCCGTGACCGACGACCGCCGCATCCTCCCGATCGAGAAGACGGGAGAGCTCCTCACCGCCGCACCGGGGTTCCAGCTCGTCGTGTCCTATAACCCCGGCTATCAGCATGCGCTCAAGGATCTCAAGCCGAGCACACGGCAGCGCTTCGTCGCGCTGGAGTTCGAGTTCCCCGCGCCGGCGCGCGAGGCGGAGATCATCGAGCACGAGAGCGGCGTGCCGCGCGCGACGGCGCGTGCGCTCGCCGAGCTGGCGGTGCAGATCCGCCGCCTCCGCGACCAGGGGTTGGCCGAGGGGCCCGGCACGCGCCTGCTCGTCTCGGTGGGCCGCCTCATCGCACGCGGGATCCCGGCGCACGAAGCGTGTCGCACGGCGCTCGCCGCGCCGCTCACCGACGATCCCGACCTGCTCGCCGCGATCGACGATCTCGTGACGCAGACGGTCTAGCTCGCGCGTCGTGCGGCTGTCCCGCTATCTCCGCAATCGCGCCATCCGGCTGACGCGGCGTGTCGCGTCGCCGATGCATCGCTGGCGACTCGCGCACGGCCCGCGGCTGCTGACGCTCGGTCAGGTGCGCCGTCGCCTCGAGCTGCTGCTGGTGGCGATGTACGGCACTCCAATGGCCGTACGATCCGTCGTGACCTCGACGGCCGACGACATCGGACTTCCGGCGCAGCTCGACGCGAGCGCGGGACCCGAGGAGGCGGCCGCGCGCTACCGCCTGCTCGCCCTCGCGCAGGCCGCGCGACTCGCGCGGCGCGACGCGAGCACACCGCCTGACGACCTCCTCGCGCGCGACCTGCACCGACTCGCCGAGAGTGCCGCAGCGGAGCGCGAGCTGGTGGAGCGCGTCCCGTCGCTCGCGGCGCCACTCGCCGTGCTGCGCTTCAACGAGCTCGCGGGCCGCAACAAGAGGATCGGGCTCACGCGCACGGAGCGCCGCGTCGAGGCGATGCTCGCCGCGCTGCTCGCCTCGCCTCCCGATCAGCTTCCGTCGAGCATTCCCCTGTGCGGGACGCCGAGTGATTCGTGTGCGTGGGCCGAAGCGACGGCGGAGAAGATCCGCCGCGAATCGGGCGGACGCTCGCCCTATCGGCCGCGCAACCCGATGTCGTACTGGGGGCTCGCCTGGTCGCGCGTCGCCGAGCCGACGGACGAGCCGCTCGGTCCCTCCGGCGGCCGTGGCGCCGCGCCCGATCCGTCCGCGCAGTCGAGCGCGCGCGACGACGACGCAGCGCGTCAGACACGCACGGACGACGCGTCCGACGAGGCATCCCAGGACGACCCCGGCGGCGCGAGCGAGGCGAGCGACGCCGTGGACGAGCAGAGCGCGACGATCACGCGCAGCTCGTCGGCGGAGGCCAGCCCGGCGGCAGACGACGAACGCGAGCACGCGCCGAGCGCACCGGCCGATGCACCCGAAGCGCCACCGGAGCTGACGCTCGACGAACAGCGTCGAGGCGCGCAGCGTCCGCCGGCGGAGGGCATCGCGTATCCCGAGTGGGACGAGTACGGGCATCGGCTGCACGAGCACGGTGCGACGGTGACCTGCGCCATCGGCGAGGAGGGCGACGACGCATGGGCAGCGGAAGTGCTGCGCGAGCACGCGCCGCTCGTGCGGCAGGTGCGCGACCGGTTCGCGCCGCTGCGTGCGCGCCGCCTCCGGCTGCGTCGCCAACGCGTCGGCGACGAGCTCGATCTCGAGGCGTGCGTCGCCGCGCTCACCGATCGCCGCATCGGCGTGGCGCCGAGCGATCGCCTCTATCAGGTGGTGCGCTCGTCGCGGCACACGATGGCGATCCTGCTGCTCGTCGACACGAGCGGCTCGACGGCGACGAAGCTCGACGACGGCCGCACGGTGCTCGACGTGGAGCGCATGACGCTCCTCCTCGCCGGCGAAGCGCTCGCCACGCTCGGCGATCCCTATGCGATGCTCTCCTTCTCCGGCGCGGGGCGGCACGGCGTGCAGGTGTGCACGATCAAGGACTTCGCCGAGCGCGATCTCGCGAGTGCCCGCCGCCGCATCGCCGCGCTCGCGCCGCGCGACAACACCCGGCTCGGCGCCGCCGTCCGCCACGCGACCGCGATGCTCAACGCGCAGCCCGTGCAGCGACGCGTGCTGCTCGTGCTGTCCGATGGGCAACCGAACGACGTGGACTGGTACCAGGGGGCATACGCCGTCGAGGATTCGCGACGCGCGCTCCTCGATGCGCGCACCTCGGGGGTCCACACCTTCTGCCTGACGGTGGAGCAGGAAGAGATGGACTATCTCCCGCACCTGTTCGGGCCGACCGGCTACCGTGTGCTCTCGCGGCCGGAGCAGCTGCCGGCGGCGCTGCTGGGGGTGGTCGTCGGGATGATCAGAAGCTGACCGACGTCACCCAAAAAACAGAATGGGGTCAGAGTAAGTGGGGTCAGAGTCTGTACTCTGACCCCACTTACTCTGACCCCGATTAGGGTGTTCTAGCTAGACGAGAGCCGGCGTCACCGCCGCCTCGTCCTTCTCTCTGGTCCGGATCCGGTAGACCCCTTCGATCGGCACGACGAAGATCTTTCCGTCGCCGACCTCTCCGGTGCCCGCTGCGTCGAGGATCGCCTTGACCGTGACGTTGACGAAGGGCTCCGACACGCCGATCTCGAGGCGCACCTTCTCCTGCAGGCCGAGCTTCACCGTCGTGCCGCGGTAGGTCTCGACGGCGTCGGTCTCGCCGCCGTGGCCGAGGACGCGCGATACCGTGAGCCCACGAACTTCGGCGCGGTAGAGACTCTCGAGCACGTCGTTCAGCTTTTCCGGGCGGACGATCGCCACGATGAGCTTCATGCGACACCTCCCGCCGTCGCGACGGCGGCATGACGCGCGACCGGCTGCGCTTCGCTGTCGGCGAGGACGAGCACCGCGCCCTCACCGTGCGTGTACGCTTCCTCGCCGTGCTGCGTGATGTCCATGCCGAGGCCCTGCTCCTTCGCATCCGCGGTGAGCTTGCCGACGAGGGCGATCGCCTTGAGGAGCACGAAGCTCACGACCGCGCTGTACACGATCGTCGCGCCGACGCCGGTGGCCTGCAGGACGAGCTGCTTCGGGTTGCCATAGAGGAGACCGTTCGTGCCGCCCCATGCCGCTTCGGCGAAGACGCCGGTGAGGAGCGCGCCGGTCATGCCGCCCACGCCGTGGCCGGCGAGCACGTCGAGCGAGTCGTCGAGCCGCGTGCGCGAGCGCCAGAGGATGGCGTAGTAGCTGGGCAGCGCGCCGAGCGCGCCCATGATGATCGCCGACTTGGGCGAGACGAAGCCGGCCGCCGGCGTGATGACGACGAGACCGACGACGATCGCCGTCGCGGCGCCGACCGCGGTCGCCCGCTGCGTGCGCACGGCGTCGAGGGCCATCCAGACGCACAGCGTCGCCATCGGGGCGAGCATCGTCGTGGCGAAGGCGCCGGCCGCGCTGCCGTTGGCGGCGAGCGCGCTGCCCGCGTTGAAGCCGAACCAGCCGAAGTAGAGGAGCGCCGCGCCGAGCATCGCGGTCGGCACGTTGTGCGGGAGCATCGCCGTGCGGCCGAAGTCCTTCCGCTTGCCGACGACGACCGCCGCGATCACGGCCGCGACGCCGGCGTTGATGTGCACCACGGTGCCGCCGGCGAAATCGAGCACGCCGAGCTTGGAGAGCCAGCCGCCGCCCCAGACCCAGTGCGCGATCGGCGCGTAGACGAAGATCGTCCACAGCCCGATGAAGGCGAGGTAGGGGCCGAAGCGCATGCGATCGACGATCGCGCCGGCGATCAGCGTCGCCGTGACGACGGCGAACGACGCCTGATAGGCCATGAACAACGCGTGGGGGATCGTGCCCTTCGGGTCGACGCCGACGTTGTTGAGGAAGGCGAACTGGAGGTCGCCGAGGAACGCGCCGCCGGTGCCGAAGGCGAGCGAGTAGCCGATGAGCGCCCAGACGATGCCGCACACGCCGAACGCGGCCATGCACATCATCATCGTGTTGAGTGCGTTCTTCGCCCGGACCAGGCCGCCGTAGAAGAAGGCTACACCGGGCGTCATCAGCAGGACGAGCGCGGTGGAGACGAGCATCCAGGCGGTATCGGCCGGCACGAGCGCCGGGGGCGGCGCCGCCGCGGCGGCGGGCGCGGCGTCCTGGAAGACCGCAAGCAGTGCGGCGGCGGGGAGAAGCGACGAGACCACGGAAAGCTCCGGGCTGAAGTTGGGGGCGACCGTCAGAGCGGCACCTGATCGAATTCAGGCGAGCGTAGGCGAGGATATTGAACAAAATGCTCTCCGTCAAGCGCCGGTTTTGCAATTTTTTGATGCTTTAGAGAAGTTTTCGGCCTATTTTTGGTCAATTTTGCAATTGTTAGCGCACCATCGAGGATATAATTCAGTATTTACTTAATTAATATCGGCCCATATGTTGGGAGGTGCGCCCCTTCGCCGCTCTCGCCGATCCCACGCGCCGAGCCATCGTGGAGATTCTCGCGCGCGGCCCGCTCACCGCGGGGGAGATCGCGCGCCGGTTCACGGTGTCCCCGTCGGCGGTGTCACAGCACCTGAAGGTGCTCCGTGACGCGAAGCTCGCCCGCGTGCGCGCGACGGGTCAGCAGCGCATCTACGAGCTCGACGCCGACGGCCTCGCCGAGATCGAGGAATGGCTCGACGGGATCGGACCGCTGTGGCACAAGCGGCTGGAAGCGATCGAGCGGCAGCGCCGGCTCGAGGCTGCTTCACCGCCGCTGAGCCGCTGATCGGGCGAGTCGGGAGAAAGTCTCCAGGCCGGTCCGGAATGCGCCGCACCACAATGGTGAAAAGGCCCGATCGGCTCGCGTGACTGTTGCAGACAGATTGCGGGTGCTTCGAGTGTCCGCATTCCAGCGACAGGCGACCATGACCGCGACGAAGATGGCACCCAGGTTCTCCGACCTCCGCGAGGCGGACGCGCGCGCCCTGCTCGCGCGAAACCACGTCGGACGGCTGGCCTTCTCCTATCGTGACCGGGTGGACATCCAGCCGATCCACTACGTCTACGACAACGAGTGGCTGCTCGGCAGAACGGGGGTCGGCTCGAAGCTGGTGATGCTCGCGCATCACCCGTGGTGCGCGTTCGAGGTGGACGAGGTCCACGGCGCCTTCCACTGGGACAGCGTCGTCGTCCACGGCAGCTTCACGCTGCTCGATCCCAAGCTCGGCTCCAGCGACCTGTACACGCGCGCGATCGAGCGCCTGCAGCAGTTCATCCCAGGCACGTTCACGGACGATGATCCCGCGCCGGAGCGCGTGATCCCATTCGCCGTGCACATCGACGAGCTGAGCGGCCGCTCCGCGCGGCCACGCGGCGAGCCATAAGGAGGAGTGATCATGACGGCGAGCACATTCGGCGCGGCGATGTCGTCCCCCGAGACGTTTGGCGCGGGGCACGAGCCCGTGCTCGTGGCGATGAAGCCGTACGAGGGATTCGACAGTGCACTGGCCATGGCGAAGTGGATCGCCACGGGGCAGTCGCGGCCGCTGCACGCGGTGTCCGTCGTCGAGCCGCACGATACGCTCGCGATCGCCGCGGGCGTTCCCGTGGTGGCGGACTATCACGCCGAGGAGCGGTCGGCGATCGCCGACGTGCTCGAGGAGCGGCTCGGTCACGATACGGCCGGCCTCGACCTCGAGCAGCGCGTGGACGTGCTCGAAGGTCCGGCGGCGCAATCGATCGTCGATCTCGCGCACGACCGCACCGCGCACGCGATCGTCGTCGGCACCGGGCAGCACAATCCGATCGGACGATTCGTCTATGGCGAGCGCGCGGTGCAGATCAGCCGGCTCTCCGATCGGCCGGTGATCGTCGTCCCGTCCGCGGCGAAGATCGGCCCGATCCGCGAAGCGATCGTCGCCGTGGACTTCAGTCCGGCGAGTCAGCGCGCCGCACGCTTCGCGCTCGACCTCGTCGCCGACGAAGGCGTGCTGGTGCTCGTGCACGTGAAGAGCGCGGTCAACCTCACCGACGAAGGGGCCGGCTGGTGGGAGGAGGCGTACCGGAAGCGGACGACGGATCTGTTCCGCCGCTTCACCGCGCTCCTGCGCCCGGGCCGCGGCATCCGCGTCGAGACGCGACTGCTGCACGGCGACGTCGCCGACTCGATCCTCGCCTACGCGCGCCACGACGCCGGCCTGATCGCCTGCGGCGGACGCCAGCACTCGTTCATCGAGCGCATGCTGCTCGGCAGCGTGTCGACGCAGCTCATCCGGCGCGCCGAGTGTCCGGTCATGATCGTTCCCGACCGCGGTGCGGCGGAGCCGACCGGCGAGTCCGCCGCGCTCGGCGGCGTCGTCGAGAGCTGGGACGCGAACGCGTGGGCGGGCCTGATCGAGCGGTTCGGCCGCCGGAACGCGGGCCGTCCGACGCAGCTGCGCTTCAAGACGGCGAGCCCGCAAGGTGCCGGCAGCGTCGAGCAGGGATACCGGCTCGTGGATGCGACGTTCGACCGCGCCGCGGCGCGCGCGGAGATCGTGCTCACGGATCCGGACAGCTCGAACCTGCAGGTGAGCCATCGGATCTCGAACGTGCGCGCGGTGATGGTGAGCACGGACTCCTCGGGTCGCGACACATCGCTCCGCCTCGACACGGCGACAGGTCGCTGCACTATCACGCTCGGCGACTGAGCGCTGGTCGGGCTCCGTGTAGGGTCGGGCCCGGACATCCGCTTCGGCGGGGAGACCCGGCTGGCGCGGCAACTCGGGCGGGCGCGGGCACGTCTGGCTTTGGTGCGCCAGGCGGTCGCGGGCATTCCTTCCGTCGTCGCTCCGCGCTTACACGCGGCGAGCCTCGCGCAAACAGCCGCGCGAGTCTCTTGCTACGCGCGAGGCTCCTCCTCCAGGAACGCCCGCTCCCTAGGGCTCACGTCCGGTCCACGC
>Ga0070683_100005546_pt1 | contig 10542 bp, 13 predicted proteins | sample KBSC713LmetaG_FD_64662 | JGI IMG/M metagenome (GOLD analysis project Ga0070683, IMG submission 64662) | Corn rhizosphere microbial communities from Kellogg Biological Station, Michigan, USA - KBS C7.1-3L metaG | ecosystem: Host-associated > Plants > Roots > Rhizosphere ...
CCTGTGCCGACCGCAGTGCCGCCGAGCGGGATCTGGCCGACGCGCTCGAGCGTGGCCTCGATGCGGGCGCTGCCCTGGCGGACCTGGGCCGCGTAGCCGGCGAACTCCTGGCCGAGCGTGACCGGGACGGCATCCATGAGATGGGTGCGGCCTGACTTGACGACGTCGTCGAACTCGGAGGCCTTCGCCTCGAGCGACTGCGCGAGCCGGTCGAGTGCCGGAATGAGATCGTGCGTCAGCTGCTCGAGCGCTGCGAGGTGCACGGCCGAGGGGAAGACGTCGTTCGACGACTGACCCATGTTCACGTCGTCGTTCGCGTGGACGTCCTCGCCTGCGAGGCTCGCGATGACCTCGTTCGCGTTCATGTTCGAGGAGGTGCCGGAGCCGGTCTGGAAGACGTCGATCGGAAACTGGTCGTCGAGCTCACCGTTTGCGATCCGGTCACCGGCTCCGGCGATCCGCTCGGCCTTGTCGGCGTCGAGCAGGCCGAGGTCTGCGTTCGCGCGGGCCGCTGCCGCCTTGATGCGACCGAGCCAGCGCGCGACGTGCTTCGGGATCGGTTCGCCGGAAACCTGAAAGTTCTCGACCGCTTTCATCGTCTCACCGCCCCAGAGCTCGTCCACCTGCCGAGTCTATCTCCGCGCAGTTTCGCCACAGACAGGTGCACGTTTCCGCATTAGGCTCGCAGTGGGGAGGAGGCAGGGTGCGCCTTGTAAATGGAGAAGCCCGGGTGATCGCATCGAGCGCAAGGATCGTCCTCGCCGCATGTTGCGCAGTCGCGCTCGCCGGTTGCTTCTCGGACGGCGAAAGCGCCGCGCCCGGGACCAAGAGCTTCGCGAAGCGGGTCGCCGTAGAGCGGCACGTAAGCCTGTTCATCCAGTGCACCGGACCGGGCCGACGGTGCTCGCCGATAACGGTCTCGACATCCCCACGCCTGCCTGGGCCGGCGTCCGGCAGCAGGTCCGCCGCGTCCGCTTCTGCGCGTTCGACCGAGCCGGTGTCGGGCGCAGCGACGTCCGAAGCTGTCGCTGCGGAACGCTCGAGCGCAATGTCGGGGACATCCACGCCCTCATCCGCGCAGCACGGCTCCAGCGCCCTGTGATCCTCGCCGGCCACTCGACCGGCGGGCTCGACGCGCTCCTCTACGCGCGCAAGTATCCGTCCGACGTCGAGGGACTCGTGCTCGTCGACTCGCCCAGCGAACGCGCACCTCCGCCGCAGGGACCGCTCGACGACGGACAGACCCGGCTCGACTTCAGCTCCGGACTGCGGACGCTCCGGCAGTCGGGCGACCTCGGAGGCCTCCCGCTCATCATCCTGAGCCACGGCGAGCGAACGTTCTCGACCAGGGCGGCCGAGCGCAGCTGGAGTCAGATGCAGCGCCAGCTGACCCGCGACTCATCGAACGCCCTGCGAGTCATCGCACTCCACAGCACGCACCTGATCCAGGACGACCAGCCCGACCTCGTCGCCGCAGCGATCGACGAAGCGGCCACCGCTGTCACCGAGAGTAGACGCCTTCGCTGTTCGCCTGCCTTCGCGGCCCGAAACGGCCGCTGCGTCGGCTAGGGCAAGCGCTCCTGGCGGTGCCGCTCCTTGTCCTGCTCACGCCACTCCGCGTCGTAGGCCTCCGCGGCTGCGAACTCCTCCTCGGTTCGCGCTCTGGTGTCCGCGTCTTCACTCTCAAGCTGCTCTCCGGCGGCAGTTCGGCGACGTGTGACCACGAAGCCGATGACGACCAAGGGCACGATGACCACGGCGATGATGATCCACGGGAGCACGCGGGCAGCGTACCCTGGGCCGAGATGCCCCGGTTCTAGACTGTGCGCAGGCGGCGCGAGTACAGGCTGCGCAGCTCGAGCGGCCGCTCGCGGAGGGCGCGGCGGGACTGCTCGCTCAGGTCGCCCGGCTGCGCCCAGCCCACGTACCCGCAGCGCGGGCACTCACCGGTCGCCAGATGCGTGTGCGCACGCGAGTTGAGCGAGCGGCGCTCGCCACAGGCCAGACACTCGACGGAGCTCGGGGCCATCTCTTGCAGCGATCGGCACGCACTCCGGCCCGGGTGACCCTCGATCGAGGGAAGGGCTCATTCCCAGCGATCGTCGGGAATCAGACGCGGTGCTTCTCCGCACCAGAGGACGAGTGTTCGCCCGGCCAGGCCGTCGTCGCGAATGACGTCCAAGGCGGCGGCCGCGACCTCCGCCGGCTCGAGGAGTTGAGGGGGCGGCGGACGCCCGAACCCGTCCCGCGCCTCGGAGCGCTCAGCCGGGGTCATCTTGGCGAACCGCTCGCGGATGAACTCCGTGGCGGTCCAGTCCGGAGCGATGCAGTTGACCCGCACATTGCGCTCGTCGGCGAGCGGCGCGAGGCACTCGGTCAGCCGGACGACCGCGGCCTTGGCGGCGGCGTACTCGGGATACGCGTGCGGCTGGTTCCCCAGACCCGCGGTCGACGCCACGTTCAGGACCGCGCCTCCCTCGGCAGGGCTCATCGCATCGAGCCCGGCCTGGATTCCCAGCATCGTCCCGCGCAGAAGCACGTCGAGGACGTGCGACCACTGCTCGACCGGTGCATCCGGGAAGTGGACTCCACTGCCTTCGAACGCGTTGTTGACCACGATGTCGAGCCGCCCGTAGGTGGAAGCGCAGTGACCGACCGCGCGACGCACGTCCTCCTCCGACGACACGTCGGCCCTTGCGAAGACCGCATTGCCGCCGGCCGCCTCGATCTCGTCGACTGCCTGCCGGCCCCAGTCCTCGTCCACATCGGCGATCACGACGCCGGCTTCCGCCTGCGCGAGCTTCCTCGCGATCGCCCGCCCGATCCCGGCGGCCGCACCGGTTACGACCGCGGCCTTGCCCGCGATCTCCATGTCAGTCCGTGGAGTACTTCGGTTGAACCTTCTCGCCGCGGATCTGCGCGACGGCGTTGTTCGCGGCGATCGCGGCCTCGCCCATGCCGATCGTGATCAGGGTGATCTTCCCCGGGTAGCCGGCGCCGTCGCCCGCGGCGAACACGAGCGGCACGTTCGTCTCCATCGTCATCGGGTTCACCTTGAGCTGGCGCTTGCCCTCGAGCTCGATGCCCCAGTCGGCGATCGACCCGAGATGCGACACGAACCCGAGCAGGGTGATCAGCGCCTCGCAGTCGAAGCGCTCCAGCTCCCCGGTCTTCGTGTTCTCGATCGTGACCGCCTCGATGTTCCCGTCGCCGTGCACTTCCCTCACCTCGTGCGGCGTCAGGATCCGCACCGCACCCTCGTCCTCGAGCCGCCTCGCCTCGTTGACGGACGTCTCGAGCGCGCGGAACCGGTCGCGCCGGTGGACGAGCGTGATCGGCAGGTCGGCCGTGTCCTGGAGCCCGAGCGTCCAGTCGAGCGCCGAGTCGCCGCCGCCGACGATCACGCAGCGCTTCCCCGAGAACTGCGCCTTCTCCCGGACGACGTAGTGCAACCCACGCCCGAGCCAGTCGTCGATGTCCTCGACGCCGAGCTTGCGCGGCTCGAACGCTCCATGGCCGGCGGTCACGATCAGCGCGCGAGACAGATACGGCCCCCCTTTGTCGGTCGTCAGCGCGTAGATGTCCTCGCCGTTCTGGCTCAAGCGCTCGAGCGTCTTCGCCTCCTCGCCGAGAATGACTTCGGCGCCGTACTGGAGCCCCTGCTCGACGCAGAGGTCGACGAGGTTCTGCCCGAGGATCTTCGGGTGCCCGGCCACGTCGTAGACGTGCTTCTCCGGGTAGGTCGCCGCGACCTGGCCGCCGAGCTGCTCGAGGCTCTCGACGATCCGCACCGTCGCGTCGCGATGCCCGGCGTAGTAGGCCGCGGACAGCCCCACGGGCCCCGCACCGAGAATCGTGATGTCGACGACGCCGTCGCTGTCGGTCACGCTTCGGATGCTAACCGCGCTTCACAGGCATGAGGTCTGGGTAAGGCAGGACTGAATGAGCGCGGCCCAGCGCATCCTCGGGAGCTTGCGATCAGTCGATGGCAAGGGCGTCGTGCGGATGGAAGACCGCTTCGATGAGCCGATCGACGCTGTCTGGTCGGCGCTCACCGATCCTGGCCTGCTCGCCCGCTGGCTCGGCGAGTTCGAGGGCGACCTGCGTCCGGGCGGCGAGTTCCGCGCTCACTTCTTCGCCAGCGAGTGGAAAGGCACGGGCCGAGTCGATGCCTGCGAGCCTCCGCGGCGGCTGCTGCTGACGCTGCGCGACGCCGACCCTCAACCGGGCCAGCCGACCGAGGGAGTGACCGAGGTCACGTTGGAGGCCGACGGCGAACAGACGATCGTCGTCTGGGAGGAACGAGGCATGCCCGTGAACCTGCTCGCCGCGTACGGAGCCGGAGTCCAGATCCACGTCGAAGATCTCGGCGCGCACCTCGCGGGATTTGAGCGGCGCGCCAATCCGGGACGGTGGGAGGAGCTCTTCCCCGCGTATCAAGCCCTGGCGGCCGACGTCAGTTAGCCGCAGCCGGAACCGCAGGGAGGACTGCCGGCGGGCATGTCGCCCTCGGCGCCCTCCTCGACCTGGAACGAGTGGCCGCAACCGCACGCCGAGGTCACGTTCGGGTTGTTGATCGCGAACCCGCCCTGAAGGCCCTCGACGAAGTCGATCTGCGTGCCCTGCAGATACGGCGCGCTGAACGGGTCGACGACGACGGGAACTCCGAGCGCGTCGATCTCGAGGTCGCCCTGCTGGGAGCCGGTGTCGAAGCCGAGCGCATACTCGAAGCCGGAGCAGCCTCCGCCCTGAACCGCGATGCGCAGCACCTCGGCCTCGCCGGCGGGCTCCTGCGCCATCAGCTCACGGATCTTCGTCGCCGCACCTGGAGTGAGGCTGACCAGCGCTTCCTGTTCGATCGTCGCCATCGGTCTCATCGTAGCAACCTGCACAGTCGTTTCCGTCCTGCCCGTCCGGCTGACTTTGTAACACCCGATACCCCATCGTTGAGCCGAATCCCCGGCCGATCGTGCCGTGGTACGTTACGCCCGACTTGGCCCGGAACGGTCGGTGCGCAGATGCTCGATAGCTGGCTCCCGTTCCTCATGTACGGGGTGCTCGCGGTCGTGATTCCGGGGTCCATGATCCTGATGTCGTTCGTATTCGCGACGCGCCCGGCGCGGAGAACGCGCACGCGGCGGCTCCCGTTCGAGTCGGGCGTCTCCCAGGGGCCGCCCAAGTCGAACCGCTTCACGATCAGCTTCTACCTGACGGCGATGCTCTTCATCGTCTTCGACATCGAGATCGTCTACCTCTACCCGCTCGGCGTCGTGCTCAAGAAGCTCGGCTGGTTCGGGTTCGCGGAGCTCGGCTTCTTCATCGCGATCCTCGCGCTCGCATACGTCTACATCTGGCGGAAGGGAGCCCTCAAGTGGCGGTGAGGAAGAAGCAGCGGCTGGCCGACTACGGGCTCAACTCGGAGCGTCTGCTCATGCCGGGAAAGGGCCCGGGCGTGTTCGAGCAGGAGCTCGGCGAGCTCGAGGACAAGCTGATGCTGACGACCGTCGCGAAGGCCGTGAACTGGGCGCAGGGCCACTCGATCTGGCCGGACACGTTCGGCCTCGCCTGCTGCGCGATCGAGATGATGTCGATCGTCTCGTCGCGCTACGACATCGCGCGCTTCGGCGCCGAGGTCTTCCGCTCGTCGCCGCGGCAGGCCGACCTGCTGATCGTCTCCGGCCGCGTCGCGCACAAGATGGCCGCGCCGCTCCGGCAGATCTACGACCAGATGCTCGAGCCGAAGTGGGTGATCGCGATGGGCGCGTGCGCGAGCTCGGGCGGGATGTTCAACAACTACGCGATCCTCCAGGGCGTCGACAAGATCGTCGCGGTCGACATCCACGTGCCGGGCTGCCCGCCGCGGCCGGAGGCGCTCGTCGAAGGCATCGTCCGGCTCCAGGAGAAGATCAAGGCGGGCGTTCCTCCCGCGTACGAGATCCGCGGGGTCGCAAGCTGACCTTCGAGGGAGTCCCGGGACTGGTCGAGCGCAAGGAGGCGCTCGGCGAGACGACGCTCGTCGTCGATCCGGCCCGCCTCGTCGAGGCGTGCGTGCACCTGCGCGACGAGGAGGGCTTCAACTTCCTGTCCGACATCGCGGCCGTCGACTACCTCGGCTGGGGCGAGCGCCACGTGGCCGGCTACTTCGGGACCGCCGCCGGACGCGACCTCGGCTCGCAGAGCGCCCAGGGCTTCGCGCGCACGCCGCAGCCGAAGCCGGCGCGCTTCGCCGTCAACTACCAGCTGACGTCCGTTCCGGTCGGGCGAGTCGTGCGCGTGCAGGTCTGGCTCGAGGACGGTCAGAGCGTGGCGAGCGTCGTCGAGGTCTGGCCCACGGCCGACTGGCACGAGCGAGAGGCCTTCGACATGATGGGCATCGTCTTCGACGGCCATCCCAACCTCAGCCGGATCCTGATGGAGGACGACTGGGAGGGCCATCCGCTGCGGAAGGACTACCCGCTCGGCGGCGAGCCGGTGCGGTTCTCGGGAGACGAGTGATGGCGGTCACCGAGCCACGGCGGATCTACACCGGGTCACGCATCCCGGCGCCGATCCCGACGGTGCTCCAGGTCCCGTCGGACGTCACGGACCCCGAGGACATCCTCCAGGTCAACTTCGGGCCCAACCACCCGTCGACGCACGGCGTGCTGCGCCTCGTCGTCGACCTCTCGGGCGAGCGGGTCGTCGGCTTGCGCGCGGTGATCGGCTACCTGCACACCGGGTTCGAGAAGAACATGGAGCAGAAGACGTGGTGGAAGGCGATCACGTACCCCGAGCGGATCGACTACGTCTCGTTCCAGAACAACGAGCTCGTCTTCGTGCTCGCGATCGAGAAGCTGCTCGAGCTCGAGGTCCCGCCGAAGGCGACGTGGATGCGGATGCTCCTCTGCGAGCTCAACCGGATCCACTCGCACCTCGTCTTCCTCGGCACGAGCGCGCTCGAGCTGGGAGCGATCTCGATGTTCTGGTACTGCTTCCGCGAGCGCGACCTGGTGCTCGACCTGTCCGAGCTCGCGACGGGTATGCGGATGCACACGCGCTACTTCCAGGCCGGCGGGCTGGCCGAGGACGTCCCGCGCGGCTTCGAGGCCGAGTGCCGCAAGTTCGTCGAGTGGATGCCCAAGGCCCTCGACGACTACGAGGCGATTCTCTCGCGGAACGAGATCTGGCTCGAACGGACACGCGGAATCGGGCTGCTCTCGGCGGAGGACGCGATCGCGCTCGGGCAGTCGGGCCCGGTGCTGCGCGCGTCGGGCGTCGACTGGGACCTGCGCCGCGACCGGCCGTACCTCGCGTACCCCGCGCTCGACTTCAACGTCCCCGTCTACCCGAACGGCGACGTCTACGACCGCTACCTCGTGCGCATGGACGAGATGCGCGAGTCGGTGCGGATCATCGAGCAGTGCCTCGACGGGATGCCCGAGGGGCCCTGGATCGCGGACGACCGCAAGGTCGTGCTCCCGCCCCGGCACGAGCTGCACACCTCGATGGAGTCGCTGATCCACCACTTCAAGATCGTCACGGAGGGCTACCGCGTGCCCGAGGGCGAGGTGTACGTGACCGTCGAGTCGCCGCGCGGTGAGATGGGCTGCCTCGTCGTCTCGGACGGCGGGCCGAAGCCGTGGCGGGTCAAGTTCCGCGCGCCTTCCTACGTCGCGCTCGAGGCCACCGCGACCTGCATGCGCGACTCCCTCGTCGCGGACATGATCGCGATCGTGGGGTCGCTGGACAGCGTCATGGGCGAGGTCGACCGGTGAGCCAGTTGCAGGATGAGATCCGCGCGGCGGCCGAGCCGTACCCGGACAAGAAGTCGGCCGTGATGAGCGGGCTGCGGATGGCGCAGCACCAGTACGGCGGCTGGCTCCCGCCCGAGGCTCTCGTCGAAGTGGCCGAGGCGCTCGATCTGACGCCCGCACACGTCCAGTCGGTCGCGTCGTTCTACGACATGTACAACCTGGCGCCCGTCGGAGAGCACGTTGTCGAGGTCTGCACGAACATCTCGTGTGCCCTCGTCGGCGCGCAGCAGGTCGTCGACGCATTCTCGGAGGAGCTCGGGATCGAGCCCGGCGAGACGAGTGAGGACGGCAAGGTCACGTTGCGGACGATCGAGTGTGCAGGCGGGTGCGGCTACGCGCCGGTCGTCGTGCTCGACCACCGCTACCGCGAGCCGACGCGCCCCGAGGACGTGCGCGGGATCGTCGAGGAACTGCGGAATGGCTGAGCACGCGCACGCGGTCCTCGCAGGTGCCGACGAGCGCGACCTGACGAAGATCTCGGAGTACCGAGCGGTCGGCGGCTACGCAACGCTCGAGAAGGCGCGGGGCATGAGCCGCGAGGCGGTGATCGAGGAGATCTCGAACGCGTCCCTGCGCGGGCGAGGCGGCGCGGGGTTTCCGATGGGTCGCAAGCTGAGCCTCGTCCAGCCGCCCGAGGCCGCGGGCAAGCCGACGTACGTCGTCGCGAACGCGGACGAATCGGAGCCCGGCTCGTTCAAGGACCGCGAGATCATGAGCCGCGTCCCACACCGGTTCCTCGAGGGCTGCCTGATCGCGGCGCACGCGATCGGCTCGAAGCACGTGTTCGTCTACATCCGCGGCGAGTACCTGGCCGAGTTCGACGTGCTCAAGGCGGCCGCCGACGAGGCGCGCGACGCAGGCGTGCTCGGGGACGTGACGCTCGTCATCCACCGCGGCGCAGGCGCGTACATCTGTGGCGAGGAGACTGCGCTGCTGGATTCGCTCGAGGGCAAGCGCGGGCAGCCGAGGCCGCGGCCGCCGTTCCCGCCGGTCGCCGGGCTCTACGACGCGCCGACGCTGATCAACAACGTCCAGACCCTGGCGAACGTGCCACTGATCATCGACCTCGGCGCGGCGGAGTACTCGAAGATCGGGCCGGAGGCGTCGCCCGGCACGGTCGTCTACTCGCTGTCCGGGAACGTCCAGCGTCCTGGCAACTACGAGCTTCCGCTCGGGACGACGCTGCGCGAGCTGATCTACGACGTCGGCGGCGGGATCCCGAACGGCCGGCAGCTGAAGGCGATCATCCCCGGCGGCTCGTCGGTGCCGGTGTTCACGCCCGACCAGATCGACACGCCCGCCGACTTCGACTCGATCCAGAAGGCCGGCTCGTTCCTCGGCTCGGCCGCGATCATCGTCGTCGACGACCGCGCCTGCATGGTGCAGCTCGCCCTGCGCGCGGAGAAGTTCTACATGCACGAGTCGTGCGGCAAGTGCACGCCGTGTCGCGAGGGGACTCGCTGGATGGTGAACCTGCTCGAGAAGATCGAGTCGGGGGAGGCTGGGCACGCGGATCTGAACCTGCTGCGCAACGTGTGCGACCGCGTCGAGGGCCGCTCGCTGTGCGCGCTGGGGGACTTCGCGGTCTGGCCCGTGCGCAGCTACATCGACAAGTACCGCGACGAGTTCGAGGCGCACCTCGACGGCGCCGGCTGCCCGTACGGCGGCGAGTCCTCGGTCGACGGCGTCATGGCGCCGGTCGACCTGCACCGCCACCTGCCGCTCACGGAGGTCCCTGCGTGAGCGCGCCGGAAACGGTCACCGTCACCATCGACGGGCGCGAGGTGCAGGTGCCCAAGGGGACCGGGCTCGTGGAGACGGCGCTCGCGGCCGGGATCGAGATTCCCGTGTTCTGCTACGAGCCTAGGCTCGGAGCGCCCATCGGCGCGTGCCGCATGTGCCTCGTCGAGGTCGAGGGCATGCCGAAGCTGCAGGCCGGCTGCACGCTGACCGCGGCCGAGGGCATGGTCGTCAAGACCGCGCAGACGTCCAAGGTCGCCGCCGACGGGCAGAACTCGACCCTCGAGTTCATCCTCGTCAACCATCCCCTCGACTGCCCGGTCTGTGACAAGGGCGGCGAGTGCCCGCTCCAGGACCTCACGTTCCGCTGGGGCCCGCCGGTCACGCGCAACACGTTCCCGAAGCGCACCTTCGAGAAGCCGATCCCGATCTCGCCGACGATCGCCCTCGACCGTGAGCGCTGCATCCTCTGCTACCGCTGCACGCGCTTCTCGTCCGACGTCGCCGAGGACGACCAGCTCGTCGCGCGCGAGCGCGGGGCGCAGTCGATCATCGCCACGTTCGAGGACCAGCCGTACCGTGCGCCGTTCTCCGGCAACGTGATCGAGCTCTGCCCGGTCGGAGCGCTCACGTCGACGCAGTACCGCTTCGAAGCGCGCCCGTGGGAGATCCAGGACGTCCCCACCGTCTGCGGGCTCTGCCCCGTCGGCTGCAACGTCGACGCGACGACCCGCGAGGGCAAGGTCAAGCGGATCGTCTCGCGCAACCATCCGGAGATCGACGAGGGCTGGCTCTGCGACAAGGGCCGCTTCGGCTTCACGCACCTGCGCGGCGGCGACCGCGTCGTCGACCCGGTCCGCAAGGTCGGGCAGCGGCGCTACGAGACGCTCTCGTGGGACGAAGCGCTCGACGCGGCCGAAGAGATGCTGCGGGCGGCCGGGGCGAACATCGTCACGGCGCTCTCCGGCTCGGAGACCGTGGAGCAGGCCTACGCGCTCGGCAAGCTCCT
>Ga0070683_100005548_pt1 | contig 10540 bp, 10 predicted proteins | sample KBSC713LmetaG_FD_64662 | JGI IMG/M metagenome (GOLD analysis project Ga0070683, IMG submission 64662) | Corn rhizosphere microbial communities from Kellogg Biological Station, Michigan, USA - KBS C7.1-3L metaG | ecosystem: Host-associated > Plants > Roots > Rhizosphere ...
GCAGCGTCGCGCAGACCGGCGCGATCGCCGGCCGTCCGGCAGACGGTACCGCCGCATGCACGGCTACATACACCGCCCGCCCGTCGGGGGGCGCTTCGATGGTGTAGCCGCCGAGTTTGGCCATCTCGGCGGCCTACGGGCGGCTCATCCACAACGTGCTCATAGTTGCCACCGTGCGACTTTCGTCGGTGGACATCCCGCCGTGGTGCGGAACCGCTGGTGTCGCAACGTTCGGACGTGCGCGCGCCAGGCAGCTCAGTACCCGCAACTTGCTAGGCATTGTCCCGGTGACCGCCAGGCCGAGCGTGCCGGCCCCGATCAGCGCGGCGACCGCCACCGGCGCGCGGCGCCGCCAGGCCAGCGGTATCGACGCCAGCGCGGCCAGCACGAACAGCGGCCAACCGCCCTCGCGGAACACCTTCAGCGGCAACGCCACCCTGGCCAGGTAACGCAGCACCGCGATCACCGCGTCGACGGCGGCAGCGCCTCCACCCGCCGCCGCAGCATCGCCGTCCACCGGCCGATCATGAGCGGTGTTGCGCGGCCGCGATGACGCCGTAGATGGCGTCACGGACGCGGTCGGCCGCGTAGTCGGGGTCGGGCCGGCCGGCGTCGAGCCAGGCGGTGACGGCGGCGATGGCGACCGTCGGCACCAGAGCGGCGGCCCAGGCGGCCCAGGCCGGGTCGAGGATCTCGGCGACGAGGTGTTCGTGTGCCACCGCGGTCATGTCGGCGTGGAACTGGTCCATGGCCTGGCGGAACTCGGGTTCGTGGGCGGCGTGGTGGAACAGCAGCCGGAACCCGGCCGGATCCTCGGCGGCCGTCGCGAGCAGCCCGGCGATGCTGTGCTCGGTGAACTGGTCGGCGCCGGTCGCGGCGATCAGCCGCTGGCAGGCGTTGTCCAGCACCGCCTGGTACAGGTCCGTCTTCGAGTCGAAGTGCCGGTACAGAATCGCGCGGCTGATGCCCGCTTCGGCCGCGATGTCGTCGAGATTGGTCGCGGCGAACCCGTTCTTGGCGAACGCGCGGGTGGCGGCGCTCACGATCTGTTCCCGCCGCTGGCTGCGCGGCAGCCGCCGAGTCGGCATCGTGGGCACGGTAAGCAGTTTACAACCCAGAGATGTACACGCTAACGTCTACATCTCGGGCAGTTCTACAAGAGGCGGATTTCGTCCGCTATGACGCCCCACCCGGCGCAATCTCCGAGCGCGTCGCGTCGGCCCCGATACCGGCGAGGCGTTGCTTGATCTGGACGATGGTCGGGTTGGTGAGTGCGGTGCCGTTGTCGAACAGGACGGTCGGCACCACCCGGTTGCCGCCATTGACGAGCATTACATACTGCGCGCCGACGGGATCGATCTCGACGTTGACTTCCGCGTACGGAATCGCTTCCCGCGCCAGCTGCGTCTTGAGCCGGTGGCAGTGTCCACAGTCGGGGGTGGAGTAGAGCCTCAGCATGTACGGCCTCTTTCAGATGGTGGGTCGGCAGTCAGAGTGGCGGAAGCTGGTTGATGAAGGACCAAAGTGACGGTCTCGTGCCGCTGGAGGATGTCCGCCGCAACCGATCTCGAAGCGTTGCCGCCCGTACAAGCAACCATCGGACGATGCGCACGTTCTCCTCCCTACCGCAGTGACCGGCGAATGGTTGCGCTGGCGAAGTCCACCAGCAACGTGAGGACCATCAAGGTGATGAGCGTGGCCAAGGCGCCGCCGTAGTCGAACGATGCCAGCTGCTGATTGAGTAGCAGGCCGAGCCCGCCAGCGCCGACGACACCGACCACGATGGTTTCCCGGATCGTGACCTCCCATCGGTACAGGCCATAGGCAACGAACCTTGGCGCGGCAGCGGGGATGACGCCGTAACAGAACACGTGTGGTGGTGGTGCACCGTTGGCCTGCAGGGCTTGCAGCGGGCGGGCATCGAGGTTCTCGGCCGCCTCGGCCATGAGCCGGCCGAGTACCCCAACGGTGTAGACGCCCAGAGCCAGCGCGCCCGGTAGCAACCCCGGGTACAGGACAAACAGCAGCAGCAACGCCCACACCGGCGGTGGGATTGCCCGCAGCACGATCAGCAGCACCCGCGTGATCGCCACGACGATCAGCCGCAGGGCCAGCCCTAGCCGGCTGCCTTTTGTGCGCCCGACCAGCCGGGTCAGGTTGGCCGCCGGGAAGGCCAGCAGCATGCCTCCGAGGAATGCGAACACTATCGCCACGATGGACATGCCGAGCGTGACCCCGGTCAGCTTCAAAAGGCCGATCGGCCCGTCGGCGCCAAGGCGCGGCGGCCACGCGGCGCCGAACAACTGGCGGGCCAGGCTCCAGGTCCGATCGGCCCAGAGCACGGACAGATCCAATCCGATCCACCAGGCGGACAGCGGTACAAGGAGAGCGGCAACGATGAACGAGCCGACCAGGATCCGATCGCGACGCGGTCGGTTGCTGGCGCGCAGGACCCGCGGTACGGCGCGGCGCGTGCGCACCACGGAGCTCCAGAAGTCCGCGGCCGCACACAGGATCACCAGCGCGTACAGCAGCGTCCAGATTTCGTTGTACTGCAGCGCCTGGAAGCTCAGCTGGAGCTGGAAGCCGAGTCCACCGGCACCGATGAGACCGAGAATCGTGGCGCTGCGGATGGCGCACTCGAAGCGGTAGAACCCGTAGGAGAACAGCTCGGATAGCGCCGGTGGGAGCAGCCCGTATAGCACCGCCGACGGTCGGGATGCGCCGGCGGTGATCAACGCCGTGTAGGGGCGACGGGACGTCTCGTCGAGGATCTCGGAGAAGACCTTGGCGGTGACCGCGCCGAACGGGATGCCAATGGCCAGGACGGCGACGATCGGTTGAATGCCGAACAGGCTGAGCAGCAGCAAGCCCCACACCACTTCATGGATGCCGCGGGGTATCGCCAGCAGGGTTCGAGTGACTGCCCAGCCCGCGGTGGCGGAACGCCGACGGCGACCGCGAGTGCCCGACTGCCACCACGTCTCCGAGCTGAGCACGCCGCCGACGAGGCCGATGGCAAGGCTCAGCGCGGTTCCCAGCACCGCGTAGGCGAGGGTCGTAACGGTGGCGACGCCGGTGAGGGCGAGGAACGCCGCGTCCAGTCTCGGATGGACGGAAGCGCGAAAGAAGTCGACGAGCTGGCTGAACCCGGCGGCGCGGATCAATTCGGCGTGACCGACACCGGTGGCCAGCAACGCCCCAGCCGTGACGAGTAGCGCCGCGATCGCGATCGAGCGGCGGGCGAACGATCGACCAGATCGCGGTCGCACGCTGATGGCCTCCCGTAGTGCCAGCTCGGGAAGGTTGGCCCGCTCGGTGGTGCGTACCGGCGCCGCCGCCATCAGGTGCGTCCGGGTTCGAGTTCGAGTGCGTACAGTGCGGCGAGGTCCTCGCGTTTCAAGTCGGTCGGCTGCGCGTCGAACGCGATGCGGCCGCATCGCAGCCCGATCACCCGTTGGAACCGCTCCAGCGCGATGTCGACGTCGTGGAGGCTGGCCAGCAGCGTGGTTCCAGTCTCGATGCTGATGTCGTGCAGCAGGTTGATGATCTCCGCGCCGCGCGCCGGGTCGAGGCTGGCTATTGGCTCGTCGGCAAGGACCGCCACGGGTTGCTGGACGAGGACGCGGGCGATGGCGACCCGCTGCTGTTCGCCGCCGGACAGGTCGCCGGTGCGCATATGCAGCTTCTCACCGATCCCGACTCGGTCCAGTGCCTGGCAGACCTTCGGTACCTCGCGGGGCAGCAGTAGCGAGAGTACGGCCTTCCAGAACGGCCAGGCGCCGAGCCGGCCGGCGTTGACGTTGTTCACCACCCGCAGCTGCTCGACGAGATCGAACTGTTGGTGGATGGTGCCCAGCTTGCGCTGGACGTCGCGCAGTTGCCGCGCGGTGGCCGCGGCGAGGTCGCAATGCAACACCCGTACCCGGCCATCGGTGGGCATGAGCGTGCCGTTCAGCAGCCCGATGGCGCTGCTCTTGCCGGCGCCGCTCGGGCCGATAACGGCTACCCGCTCGCCCTGTTGGACGGTCAGGTTGATTCGGGAGAGGGCGTGGACGTGTCCGTAGCGGACGCTGACATCGGTCAGCTCGAAGACCGGCGGGGTGCCCATCGGTGGCACCTACTTGATCAGGCCGGCTGCGCGGCCGACAGCCTCGATCTGCTGGTAATCCTCCGGTTTCGCCGCGATGAAACGCTTGCACTGGAACAGGTCCAGGATCTTTCGTTGCTGCGCGTCGGATCCGTCGAGCGCGAGCAGCGCGTCCTTGACCTTCTCAGTGAAGCCGGTCCCGAATTTCTGATCCACGTCCGGTCGGATAAGCCAGTGATAGTCGTGGAAGGGCGGAGTGCGGAAGACCTCCCTCACCTTCGCTGTGTCGACCTTGCCACTCTTGAGGCGAGCGTCCCATACCGCTGCGTTGAGCGCTCCGGTGTCGTAGGTGCCGGCCTCAACAACCTTGATCGTGGCGTCGTGCGAACCAGAGAAGCCGGCCTGCCCTTTGAGTGCGTCGAGCTTGACGCCGGCCTCGCCGAGGAAGTACTGCGGCATCAGTCGCCCCGATGTGGAGGACTCGCTGCCGAAGGTGAAGGTGCGGCCAGCAAACGCTTTGAGGCCGGCGACGTCCTGGAACGGTTGGATTCCGCTGGCGACGCTGGCAATGAAGACGCTGCGGAATTGGGCGTCGATGTCCCTTTGTGCGATCGGCACGGCGCCGGGCACCTGAAGACGCGCCTGCACCCCGGTTAGCCCGCCGAAGAACACCAACGACAGGTCGCCACGGCGGAAGCCGGTTACCGATGCGGTGTAGTCGGTGACTGGGACGTAGCGCGCCTTGACGCCGAGCTTCGTGGTCAAGTACTGGGAGATGCCGTCAAACTCGCGCTGCAGCAGTTGCGGGTCTTGGTCGGGAATCGCGCTGATGCTCAGTGTTTGGTCTCCGGCAGCCTGCGCCCGGTTGTCGCCGGGTGAGTGGCCGCAAGCGGTCAGTGCTAATGACAGGAGCGCGGCGAATGCGGCGGTCCCCCGTGTAACGCGACGCATGTGTGCTTCCTTTCAGATCAATAGCGGTACGTGCAATTCGGCCAGCAGCGACGCCCACGCCTCCCGTTCCCGCGCCGGGTCGACCAGCGGCCGCAGCTCCGCGCAGCGCTCGCGCAGCTGGTCGTAGAAGCCGTTGTGGTTGGTTTCGGCGGCCTGCAGTTGTGCCGCCAGCTCGGCGGCATCGCCGGCGTGGAAGTAGCCGGGGTAGTCGTCCCCGAGTAGCCCGACCGAGCCGGGAATCCGAGAGGCGATGACCGGTGTTCCGGCGGCGATGGCCTCGGAAATGACGTTGGCGCCGCCCTCGTGCCAAGAGGTGAGCACGAGCAGCCGGCTGCGGGCGACCAGTTGGAGCGCGTCGGTTCGGGCTACCGGGCCGAGCCAGTCGTAGTGCGGGTTGCCGGCGGACTCGACCAGCGCCGCGGCGGCGAGGGGAGCCTCGATGGTCGAGCCGACGTGGGTGATCCGGATCCGCGAGCTGGCGGGCAGGAGTCGCGCCGCGGCTGCTGGCCGGAGCGGGTCCTTGACTTGGCGCAGGTGGGCAAGGTAGGCGACTTCGAAACAGTCGGTACGCGGTGGTTGCGGTTCGATCGCGTCGACGGACTGCACGACGATGCGGGTTCGAGGCTGCAATGACGCGTCGAGTTGCGTGACGGCATGAGGTTGGAGCACCACAAGGCGACTGGCCAGGTGGAGCATGTTGAGGTCGACACCGGCGGCGGCCAGGCTGGGATACAGGTCGGTTCCGGTCAGGGCCAGCACGATAGGTGCCTCAGGATGCTCGGCGTGGAAGGCCCGTACGGCGTCGGCGCTCTTGCGGGCGTGCAGTGCGACGAGCGCCGACGCCGGACGGTCGGGGGGTTGGTAATGCTGAGCGATGCGGGTTTGGTGGCCGAGGCTGGCGAGAATGGCCGCCCAGCGCCGAGCCGTCACGCCGTTGCCGTGGTCGCTGACCGGCTGGACCGGTGTGACAATCAGGATCACTTAGTCCACCGCGCAGGTGCGGAAGCCGGCGAGGACGTCGCGCCGTTCCTTGGTGAAGTAGTTGCGCAGCGCATTGCGCAGGTAACGGCCACGGGTCGGCCAGGCGCCTCCTCGCAGCACCTTGCGCTGGCCGAAGAACTGCTCGGAGTTCTCGAAGTAGGCATCCCGTTCGAAGTTGGGGTAGGCGACGAAGTCGCTAGCGGTCCATTCCCAGACGTTGCCGATCAGCTGCCGGCAGCCGTGCGGGCTGTCGCCGGCCGCACAGGAGGTGACCTCAACCGGTCCAGGGGAGCGCCAGTCGGTTGCGGCGCGGCTGCCGTCGGCGGGTTCGTCGCCCCATGGGTAGGCCGGTTTGGGCCAGGTGCCGGCGGTCGCGGCGAATTCCCATTCCGCTTCGGTGGGCAGCCGCCGCCCGGCCCACCGACAGAACGCATCGGCCTCCCACCAGCAGACGTGGCTGACCGGCAGATTGGGTTCGAGGTCGGCCCAGGTGTCGAAGTTGCGGCGCTGCCAGCCTCCCGCCGAAGCCGGCCGCCAGTACAGCGGATGGGCGACGCGGCTGGACGACAGCCAGGCGCCGCCGTCGGACCACAGTCGCGGGTCGCGGTAGCCGCCGGCATCGACGAATGCCGCGAATTCCGCCTGAGTGACGGCGGTGCGGGCCATGGTGAACGGCCCGACGTCGACCGGGTGGGCCCACTTTTCGTTGTCGTACACGAACGGGTCGCCGCGGAGCCCGCCGAGCAGAAACCGTCCCCCGTCGATCTTGGCGTCGCCGACGGCACCGTCGTGTGTGGCGACTGGACGGCCGGCGTCGGTCAGGCCCGGCAGGTCTGGCATCGGGAAGGCGAGCGTCTGCCGGCTGTAGGTCAGCGCTTCAGTGTGGGTGTCGTAGTGATGAACCGTGTACCGGGCGAAGTGGTGCACGACATCAGTGGCGTTGGGCTTGACGACCTCGGCCGCGACCCGGTCGGCGACGGTGCGGATGTAGTCGATGGTTTCCTGGCGGGTCGGCAGCCGCAGCCGCCAGCGGGTGTCGTGCGGGATCGCGCCGGAGTCGTACAGCGCGTCACCGAAAGAGAGGATCGGGTCCTGCTGGCATGCGTCCCGGAGGACGAACTTCTCCTGGAACCAGGCCAGATGGCCGATTTCCCACAACAGTGGGTTCACGGTCGGCAACAAGGGCCCGATCATCTGCTCGTCGGTCAGGTCCGCGACGAGCTGCAGCGTGCGCTCAGCTCCATCCAGTACCCAGTCTGCCAATTGGTCGGATCGCATGTCGTCGCCTCCAAATGACACGTTGGAATTGGCCGGTTCAACGTTGGTCAGCGTCAATACACTGAAGCCACCGGCCGAGCGCCCGGAGCGCATATGTGTGGGCGATCAGGTCGGAGCTGTAGTACATGGCGTCGTAATAGAGCCCGACGGCGCTGGGCCGCCAGGTGCCCTCCCCGGACTGGCCATTGACGAGCCAGTCCACGCCGCGCGTGACGGCTTCGCTGGCAGCGGGCTGGCCCGCACGCAGCAGCCCGTACACGGCCCAGGCAGTCTCCTCGGCGGTGCCGCCAGGTGGTGGGCCCTCCACCACGGTCGACGGCCAGGCGCCGTCGGCGCGCTGGTGGTCCAGCAGCCACCGGGCGGCCTTGGTCACAGCCGGATCGCCGCTGCGGCCGATCTCGGCGTAGGTCTCGATCAGCTTGGAGGTCCCGTGGGTGCTGTCGCGGAACCACAGCGAGGAGGCCCCGCCGTCGGGCTGCTGTTCGGCGGTCAGATACCCCAGCGCCTTCCCGATCGGTGATCGTAGGTGTTGCGGTTGGCCATAGTGGTGCAGCGCCATCACGACGTGGCCAGTCACGCCGACGCAGGGTCCGTCGTGGACCATCGACGAGTCGCGCACCCATTCCGACCAGGAGCCGTCGCGGTTCTGCCGGCGCAGGAGGAACTGCAGGCCGCGGCTCGCGGCTGGGTGGTCTTGGTCGAGGCCGAGCGTGCGCAGCGCCGACAGCGCGACCGCGGTGTCCTCCGATTCCGGCCAGCCGGACGGGTTCGCCCACGACCAGCCGCCGGGCGGCATCTGCAGCGCTGGGAAGGGTTCCGTCCACTGGGCGTCGAGCAGCCAGCGGCTGGTTTTGCGTAACCGCGGCTCGGCGGCGACATCGCAGCGTTCGGCGAGTGCGAATACGGCGTAGCTGGTGACGGCGATTTCCAGATCGCGGTCAATGGCCCACGAGCCGTCCGTGCGTTGGGTGGCGAGCAGGTAGTCGATGCATCCGGTCTGCAGGTCGAGGCCGATGTTCTCGCCCGCCGTACGCAATCCCATGTAGACGATGGCGGCCATCAGCGGGCATTCCTCGATCCCGCCGTTCGGGCCGATGACTCCGCGCAACCAGGCCAGGCCACGGGGCTCGGCCATCCGCTGCGCAGCACGGCGGAGTCGGCCGGCCGGAAGAACCCGCGACTGGCCGATGCCAAGGCCGATGACACCGGGCAAGGCGATGGACGCCCGGTTTCGCAGCCGTGGTGGAAGCAGCATGATTTCGATCGGCTGGGACGGCTGCTGGTCGATGTCCCGCAGTCCTTCTAGTGCCCACACCACAGAGACAAGCTCGCGCCATGTTCTGATGTTTGGAAAGATGACGTCCTGGCCGCCCTGGCTGGCGATGAAGTCCGTGGCCCGGTCGACGCATCGGCTTGAGCCGTCGGCGTCCAGGACACGGAATGCCGCAACCGCGAAGGCGGTGACGCTGCCGTCGCTGGGCGGATCGGCGTCGGCCAGGCTCCACCCGCCGTCGTCGCGCTGGTGTTCACGCAGCCATTGGAGGCCGGTCTCGATCTCCTTGCGGTGCGCCTCGTGGTCGTGCCGGGCGAGCGCCAGCACGGCCAGTGCAGTGGGGATGGCCGACGAGGAAAGGCGATCCGCCCAACTCCCATCGTCGCGCTGGCGACGATAGAGATAGTCCGTGGCCCGTGCGACCGCCTGCTCGACCTGCTGACGCCGCATCACGCGCCCACCCCACAAGAACTAATGATCCTGGGATCATTGGATTTCTGGAAGTCCGCTCACCCTAACGCGGTGACCCAGGCGGGTCAACCACGAATACCGGCTCGAATAGGCCGCAAAATTGCCGGAAAAACATGTGCACCGGCGGTGCACCATTCCGTTTTCCATCGAAGTAAGTAATGATCGAGTCGCATTTATGTAATTACCTACGTAAACATGTGCCGCACCGATTCGGCGACCCGGCCGGCTCCGTCCTCCATCGCGATTTGTCGGCCGAGTGTTTCGGCCGACTCACGGTGCGCTGGATCGTCCAGCGCCGCTCGGATCCCGGCGGCCAGCCGCTCGACCGACAATCGCGCGAACGGCACCGGTCTTGGCGCGACCCCGAGACGAGCAAGTCGACCGGCCCAGAAGAACTGGTCGATCATCACGGGCACTGCTACGGCGGGCTTCCCGGCCCGTATTGCGGCACCGGTGGTGCCGGCGCCACAGTGGTGCACGACGACGGACATCTTGGGAAACAGCCAGTCGTGCGGGGTATCACCGATGCTGATCACATCGTCGCCGGTGACGGCGAGGCCTGCCCAACCGGCTTGCACAACGCCGCGCACCCGCGCGGCCCGCAGCGCGCCGACGGCGAGCGCACTGAGCTGGTCCGCGTGATCCGGGGCCATGCTGCCAAACCCGACGAAGACGGGCGGCGGCCCAGCAGCGAGAAACTCGACCAGGGCGGCTGGTGGCCGCCAGTCAGGCGCCCGTTGGGACCACCAGTAGCCGACGACGTCCAAGCCGGGCCGCCAGTCGTGCGGCCTCGATACCACTGCGGGGCTGAACCCGTGGAGGATCGGCCACTGTTGCCGGTGTTGACGTCGGCGCAATTGGGCCAGGCTCACCGGCGCCAGCCCGAGGCGCTGTCGTTGCTGCTTGACCGCACCGGCGTATACCGCGTCGGTCATCCGCTGGGCGAGCGCGGCGGTCCCCCGGTTACCCCACCGTCCGAGCGACCGGTAAGCGGCCATGACCGGTGGGAACTCGCCGGTCGGATCGAGCGGTCCCCAGTACACGCCCATGCTCGGTATACGGAACTCGTCGGCCAGGTGGTAGCTCAGCGGCGCCAACGTGTTGGACAACAACAGCAGATCGGCGCCTTGCTTGACCACGTCCACGACGCCGTCGCCGATGTCCCGCATTACCTGGGCCACCTGCCGAATCACCGCGGTGATCTGGCTCCGCGAGCGTAGCTGCGCGGTCGGCGACGGGCTGACCCGCTGCCACCGTTGGAACACGACCGAGGCGAGAACGGTGTGGAGATCGCCGGGGATCGGCGCGAACCCCAGGTCGCAGGCGCGCACGAGTTCGGCGAACGGCTGATGCGTGGCGATGGTGACCTGGTGTCCGTCGTCGCGGAGGCGGACACCGATTCCGGTGTACGGGGCGACGTCGCCGCGGGTGCCGCCGGCGACGATCGTGATCTTCATGGTCGATCCGGTATTTCGACGCCCATCTCATCGGCGAGC
>Ga0070683_100005550_pt1 | contig 10535 bp, 10 predicted proteins | sample KBSC713LmetaG_FD_64662 | JGI IMG/M metagenome (GOLD analysis project Ga0070683, IMG submission 64662) | Corn rhizosphere microbial communities from Kellogg Biological Station, Michigan, USA - KBS C7.1-3L metaG | ecosystem: Host-associated > Plants > Roots > Rhizosphere ...
GCTTGAAAGTAACTGTTCCATTGTCCCTCTGCACCAATGCCCAACGCTTCAAGATACCACCTATCCTTACCATCATATTCAGTTGCAAGCGTTGCCCATAACGCCGGCGCTTGTGCGGACTTGTTGTGATGCAATGCCAACGCACATTCTCTTCTTACCTGCACATCGGGATCATTCACCAGTTGTTTTATAACATCAATCACATTTGCGTTCAACTCGCGGGCGGCTCTCAAACCTGTAATGCGCAGGTCAGCGTTATCATTTCTTATGGCTTGCTGAATGTATTGTTCCGCACGAACATTCTTCATTTTCACCAAAACCCAAAAAGCTCTTGCGCGCATGCGCGGGTCTGCATTGCCATCCGCCCACATTTTCTCCAATGCAGGCACCGCCTGTGCTCCCATTTGTTGTAATGCGGTGAAAGCATGATAACGAGCAGAAAGATTTGGATTTTGTAATGCCGTGAGCGCGCCTCCAGGCGTTGAATAATTTTCTTGTGGAATTGTATAGTTTGACTTTGGCGGTGCTACACGGTAAATCCTGCCCCGTGTTTGATCGCCGGCCTGGTGCCCGCCAACACCGGGATCATACCAGTCAGCAACAATCAACGAACCATCGGGTGCAACACAAACATCAGCAGGCCGGAACCATTTGTCTTTTTCTCCTTCGAGGATGTTGATGATCTTAGCTGAATAACCTGCACCATTTTTAGTAATAGAATAGGAGCGAACAATATTGGGACCGGCATCACAATGTATCAACTGGCCGAGAAATTCCTTTGGCAACAACGAACCCTCATAGACCACAATGCCTGTTGGTGAGCCAGCGCCTGTTTGCAAAAGATTAGGCACTACGCCGGGATCATTCAGATGCCAGTGACGAAACGGAATAGAATCTTCAATATTCGTCCGGTTGGCCTGCCAGCCTGCACCGGTCATTTCATCTGTATACCCATAGTTACCATCTTGCATCACATAGTTGATGCGCACACCGCGGTTGCCATCATCATCGTTATCACTTTGCCAGACTGTACCGTAGCTGTCAGTTGCTACCTCGTAAGGATTGCGGAAATTCTGGCCAAGACCTTCCACGTGAGAACCATCAGTGTCGCAACGAAAAACCATCCCCTGCTTGTATTTCTTCGGGCCGATCACATCACCATCCTGGTCCCGCACAGGTTTGCCGTTCTTATCCTTTAGTTGCTTCCCTTCATTGCCGAAGTTGAAATACAGTTTTCCATCGGCACCAAACGTAAATGTGTGCACGCCATGATCATGTTGCTCACCGCCAATACCTGAGAACAACACTTCTTTTCTGTCTGCTTTATCATCACCGTTATCATCATAAAAAACCCAAACATAAGGGCTTTGGGAAATAATGACTTTGTTGCCGAGAACGCAAACACCCAGCGGTGCATTTATTTCAGGACCCTGGTAAAATACTTTTGCCGTATCTGCAGTGCCATCACCATTGCTATCTTCCAGTATCATTATCCTGTCGCCTTCGGGGTTTGTTGGATTACCGTTAATAGCAGGACGATAATTATAAGCTTCCGTTACCCAAATCCGTCCGCGTTCATCCACGTCTATGTTTGTAGGATTTCTTAACATCGGCTCTGTGGCGAAGGTGTGCACCTCAAGTCCTTCAAAAACTTCCAGCCCTTTTAATGCATTTTCCGCAAGATGGCGCTGCACTTCGGTTAAGGTGTCTGACGTGCTGAGGGCGGAATTATTTTTATCAGTTTTACAAGAGCAAAAACTGGCAATCGAAAAAATAAGAACGGCAAGCAGTGATGGTTGGAAGGTCTTCATGCTGATGTTTGATTGTTCGAATGACAATTATAACGAATAACAATTTATTGCGGTCATTTTATACGGCTTTTATAAATCGGATGTTGTTTCTGCTCCGCGCCCCAAGTAACCTCGCTTATTCACCAAAAAGATTAATTGAACCACACCTGCCTGCTCCAAAGGAGTCCTGTGGACCGGCAGGCAGGGAAAAGCAGAGCCGGTTTGATTCAACACTTCCAAGAACGTCAACGCTCCCCGCAAATTACCTTCCGAGAATTCTTTCAAAACTATCAGGGTCACCCACACGGCATAGAGTATTCAACACAGTTCATCATCACCGTCTTGCAGGATGTTCAACCGAAAGTAGTCAGCCGAGTACTGGTGCTAAGCGCCGATTTTGGGAGAGGAAAAGCTCCGCCGGAAACTGTTACCGCATCAAAATCGGGTTGAACTTTTGATCCACCTTTTCTTTTAAGAGAAAAGTGACAATGCGAATTTGCCTTGAATTTTCCTAGTTACTTTCTTTGTTTCAAGAGGTAACTACATACCTGTTAGACCATGAGGGACTTAAATCGTTGGTTTAGTGTCAACAATAATTCTATTGGTCGCGTGGTTAAATGTTATCTTGAAATGACACATAAAATTACTGAATCCTAGTATAGCTGGGATATTGTCATGTTCTACACAACCCACAATCATATCCTTGCTCTTCCAAATTGTTTGTTTCCTATCTGGGCTTTGAAGCTCAATTCTAAATCCATGTTTCGATACATTAATTTTATCTTTTCCCATCCCTTGCATATCCTCCGTACCAAATTCCGGGTGCTGTAAATTATGTTTGCATTGTTCAGCCACGAAGTTTGGAAATACGCAATGATCTGCGCCAGTATCCAATAAAGCCATTGTATCCGTATAGTCACCTGTTTTGTTATTAACTATTCGTACAGGAATCCATGGACGCTTTATTTCATCGCTTACTTTGTAGAAAGGATAAATGTGAACAGGCATTAAAAAATGTAGGTATTCCCTTTTTTGGGAACAAACATAATGGTAAAGTTATCCGTAATCTTCTTCGCTGCATCAATAACTTCATTCGGATTTTGCCCTTCAGATATAATTTTATTGCTTTGGTCTATGGCGACCCATTTAGCTTCTGGATTCTTCGGAGTAATGGTAATTGTATCGTTATCTTCTAAAAACATTGGGTTGCAAAGTTAGCTAATATACTAAAAATTACAACCAAATCTATGCCTTTTAGACCTAGAAAACGGTCAATTTAAGATCAATTTTTCCTGTTTGTAGAATTTATATCAAATCTTTCACTTTTATTTGACGGTGATGTAATCTCGTAATTTCCTTGGGTGGGCATGCGGATGTTTTCTTCCTCAACGATCAAGTGGCCAATCCGTGGTGCCCGTGCCGGAATGCAACCACTATTCTCCCCATAATTGGCTGTCATCATTACCGTCTGAAGCTATATTGTTCAATTTTGCCATCGGTTATGACAATTGAATCGTTATTGTTATTTTTTAACGTTAGTTGGAAAGTGCCCGTCGCGTCACAAACGTCATAGTGTACAGTAGAACCTGTATAGGGGTCGTATTCAGAATGAGCGGTACAATTCGAGTAATCAAGGCGCACGCTTCCGGCTGAATAAATATAAACCGTCGATGAGTCGATCGGAAGCCCGCATTGGGTCAAGACGCAGTTTGCCGCCCTCTCAATAGACGAGCCTGTGGGATCCAGGTAAGCACAATTTGAATTCGGGAAAAAAACAACCCCAGGAAAAATGTCGGGGCGATTAATGAAAATACCGGCTTCAAGGATTCCCCACTCCGATATTCCCTCTTTCAAGGGCAGCTCGTAGTGGGTGCCTCTATAGGTGAAGCTGAATGTGCTATCGTCGGCGCTTTTGCCCTTTTGGTCAGCATCTTTTTTACAGCCAAAAAGAGATGATACAAGAAGACCATAACACAGTTGTAACAGCAATAAATTTTTCATGATGATTTGTTTTGTGACAAAGAATTCTCAATAAAGATGTAACCCGGGAGCCTGCCTTTGAAATTGAATTTTGCAGCAATAAATTATGTTGTTGCGTTTTTTGCAACAGATCACCCTTTGCTGCTCGTCCCCTTAACGAGAAGTTGCTGTTGGCCGCATAGTCAAGAACACTTTCGTCTTTCTTTCCTTGCCCAAACAAAGGAGCAAAAAAACACAACCGATTTTTCCATCTCCGCACGCACGTGGATTGGGAAGCCTCTTTCTGTTAAACATCGCCCGGGCCAAGCCCGATCAATTCTGCTCTTCACTTTCTTTGGTTGTGCAAAGAAACACAGCCGATTTTCGTGCCTGCCGTCAGGCAGGGATGCGGATCTTTTCCTCCCTCAACCTTCACGCGGCCAATCCCGATAACTATCGGGACGGCAGTCAGAACTGCACTTACTCGTACACTTTGGATCGAATAACAAGCCTGCCTGCCCTGCCTACCGGCAGGCAGGCGGCAGGCAGGCAAGACGGTATGAATTGTTTAGGTTGAGCACTCGATGCCCAGTGAGTGCGCAAGAGAATCACGAAGCAGGCTTGTGTGGAATATTTCCATCCATTATGCATTTGCTTAACCTCTACCTCTGAAAGTTTCTGTCAAAACTGTCAGGACCACCCAGTCGGCATAGGGTATTCGACCGAGTTCGTCATCGCCGTCTTGCAGGATGTTCAACACAAAGTGTTGAACCGGATACTGTTGCTAAGCGCCGATTTTGGGAGAGGAAAAGCTCCACAGGAAACTGTTACCGCATCAAAATCGGCTTGAACTTTTGGTCCACCTTTTCTTTCAAGAGAAAAAGTGACAATGCGAATTTGCTTTGAATTTTCTTTGTTACTTTCTTTGTTTCAAGACAAAGAAAGTAAATAGTGAGTTCAAAAATATTTGGTGGCGGTGGAGCTGCTGGATAAAAAGCACCATGGAAGGTCTAACACATAGTTGCCATCACGGCCGTATTATTGTCTTCAATGAATTTAACGCTCTCCGATATCTATCAGTCGAAAAACGGCTGACTGCAACAATGAATCTTTTTCCACCACTGCATCAACAATTGAATAATGATTTCTACCCGGTAGTTGTAAAACATCTATGCAATTGTGTGCGGTTTTCCAACTGTTGTACATCTCCATAGTTTGATTTTTAAACTCATCCGATTCATCGTTGCCCGTAGCCAGCAATAAAGGACAGGAACTTGTTGGTCTGAATAAAACCGGGCTGTTTCTTTCTGCAATGTCCCTATCCATGCGAAGCACATCATTGAGATAGGAAAGTATGATTGGTTCAAGGCGGAATAAGCCACTTAATGAAACGACCCCTTTTAAAAAGGTAAAATCGTCAGCCAACAGCATAGTAGCAAGATGACCGCCTGCACTGTGCCCCATTACATATAGTTGCGACGGATCTCCATTGAAACGTACGATATTATCGTGTATCCATCGCATGGCTTTGCTGCATGACGAAACGATCATATCGATAGAAACGGCTGGAGCGAGTGGATAATTGATGAAGACAGTAGTTACATTATTTTTTAAAAATGCCGGCGCTAGAAAATGAAATAATGATTTGTCGAGCAGGTGCCAATAGCCACCGTGAATAAAGACTATTGTTTTCGCAAGCTTTTTTTCAGCGGGAAAGATATCAACACATTCCTCAGGATGAGTTCCGAAGAAAATGTTTTTGAAAACAGTATGTTCTCTTTCTGTTTGCCTGCTTAGCCTTTCCCATCGGTCGAAATAATCAGCATAATCGGGAACTTGCAGCCGGGTGTTATATTGATCATTTAATTGCTCCTGGTCATACTGCTTATACACCGTCACGATAAAGCGATTGAAGCTTCTGTTTTTTCCGGTTTATTGTCAGCAGCCTGCAGGCAACTAAAAACGATCCTGTAAAATTCGGGATGTGATTGCCATGTTTTACCCGTAACAATTCTGCCATCTTTTATTGCTTCGTCCGGTGTAACATAGATGCCACCGCATGCTTCTACTTCAAACTTTACATGTTCATAGCAGGCGATCTTTTTTTGATTTACCAGTCCCGCTGTTACCAATATCTGCACCCCATGACAGATCGCAAAAATGTATTTATTACTTTTCGAAAACTCTTTTACTATTTTAATTACTGTTGCATCGTTCCGCAAATATTCCGGTGCTCGTCCGCCTGGTATCAGCACGGCTTCATAATCTTCGGTATTTACATCTGCAAATGATATTTCCGATTCAACAAGATATCCTTTTCGTTCAACATAGGTATCCCATCCGGGTTCAAAGTCATGAATCACGAGGTTTAATTTTCTTGCAGACGGTGCTGCTATTACAGGAGTGTATCCAGCTTCGCGCAACCGATGTGATGCGAACAGAATTTCAAAACTTTCACCGGCATCACCTGTTACGATCAATATTTTTTTGGAAGTTTTCATATGCATATCGTTTTTTGTTTTCTGAAAAGATGAATGGTAAAGATAGAAAAGGATTGGTATTTCACTGCCGGTGATTACAGCGGAGCTATATAATGGGTCGTTGCCGTCGTTGTTCCCCCCTGTTGTCGTTGGTCGCCTGAGGTGACTATTATACCTGCTAGACCAAACTAGTCAACTTGGTCGTTCTCTAGTTTGTAGTTTATTGTCTCAGATAACTTTTGTTCCAACTCTTTTACCCAGTCGCCACGCCCCTCTTCAACTATCCAATTATTTTCCAGCTTTGTCATATCGAAGTAATGATTGTGTCCATCCCTTTGAATAGAAATAAAGAATATTATTCCATGTATAGTAAATACCTTAGTAAATGTAACGGGCAAAGCCACCCCATCACAAAGGATTGTATTTGTGAATTGCATAAACTCGATTAATGGATTCAAAAAAGCGGCTACAAGCGGAGATAGCCCAATTGACTGACGTGATATTTGAAGAACCACCCGTTGCAATAGGGGGTAAATCAAATTTAGGAAATAGAAATCAGTATTGGAAATGTTTTATTAGAAGAATAGCTGATCTCGCTTTGTGCTAAATAAAATTGTTCATATCTACTTTAAGAACATCCGCAATAGTTTTCAGGGGTCACAAAAAAAATCGAATTGCCCAAACCTTTCTTTCAACTAACTGTTATGTGTTTTGTGCAGCTTCAAAAAAAATTCAATAATCATTATCATCAGATTTATGACAAACAAAAAAATCATTACTGTTTTTGGCGCTACTGGTGCGCAGGGAGGCAGCCTGGCTTATGCAATTTTAAATGACGCGAATAGTGAATTTGCTGTCCGTGCCGTAACAAGAAATGTAAGCTCTGACAAAGCAAAAGATCTCGCCCGGCTCGGAGCGGAAGTAGTCGCTGGCGATGTAGATCAGCCTGAGTCGGTACAAAAAGCTTTGGAAGGGGCTTATGGTGCATACTTTGTTACTTTCTTTTGGTCTCATTACTCTCCCGAAAAAGAAATAGAACAGGCAAAAGTTTTTGCGAATGCGGCTAAGAAAGCGGGTATCAAACATGCGATCTGGTCAACACTCGAGGATACCCGGGAATTTGTGCCGCTCCATGATAATCGCATGCCGACACTGAATGAAAAATATAAGGTGCCTCATTTTGATGGTAAGGGTGAGGCGAATAAGTTTTTTACAGAGGCAGGTGTTCCAACAACTTTTTTTTATCCTTCATTTTATTGGGACAATTTTATTTATTTCGGCGCAGGGCCAAAAAAAGGAGCTGATGGCCAATTGGTATTGACCTTACCTATCGGTGACGCAAAGATGGGGGGTATCGCTGCAGAGGATATCGGTAAATGCGCCTATGGTATTTTTAAGAAAGGACATCAGCTGGTTGGTAAGAAAGTAGGCGTTGCGGGCGAACAACTTACCGGGAAGGAAATGGCCGATGCATTAACAAAAGCGTTAGGTCAACCCGTCGCTTACAATAAAATACCCGCGTCTACTTACAGGAGCTTTGGATTTCCGGGTGCGGAGGACCTTGGGAATATGTTCCAGTTTTACGAAGAATTTGAATCACATCTTAACCTGTTGCGAGAAGTAAAGGCTTCGAAGGAATTGAATCCACAACTGCAATCATTTGCTCAGTGGCTGGAAAAAAATGCCAAATTAATACCGGTGGAGTAAAGGCTGCTGCTTTGTAAATGTATGTTTTTATGGACCAAGGCTGTTGACCAAGCACTCCGTTGTGTCCCGGGTTTGTAGAAAATAAACACCTTACATGTGATGGTTACTCTCCCGACGAGCCGGGAGTGATGACCCCAACGACGGTCACAGAATATTAACAACGGGAAAATGAAAAAGACTACATTTACTCTCCCCTCTGGAATTTCCCGATCTGGTATAAGATGAAAACTTTTCTTTTTGATCCCTTTCTTGTGTGTACTTATTTTTTAATCAAGTTCGTTCCGAATTGTTTTGGAGCGGATATAAATCTTCAATCATGTTAGTAATCGCACAACACACCAAGATCACAGATCCCGAAGCTTTCTGGGCAAAAGCACAATCGGTCATTGGAGCTACTCCTGAAGGCAGCACCGTTCTATCTGTTTTTCCATCACAAGATGGTAAAACGGGTACGTGCATTTGGGAAGCGCAGAGTGCAGATCAACTTCAAAAATTCCTTGATGTAGCGTCGGAGGGTTTGGCCACTAATTTTTGTTATGAAGTAAATGAAGCGGTTGCAATGGGTTTGCCCGAAAGAAAAAAAGAGGCAGCACTTAATTGATCTCATTTATGTTTTTCCATTTAAGAGCTGCACATGCGGCTCTTTTTTATTTTCCTTCAGCGATGAGTCTCCGGGATGTCTTTTCAAACCATTAGACTTGCGATGGGGACTCATCGCGAGACACTGCAATATTATTTTCAATCCGATGAGTCCACCACCCACGCCCAAGTTCAGTAGTGAGAGTCATCGGGAAAGTCGAATAACTAGTTTAGAATGTTATGGCTAGTCTACGACCCCTGCTCTCGAAGTGCTTGGCAAAAAAGAACATTTCGAAAAGCCGGATGGTCTACTGCTTTACAAACTGTGCCTTCTGAATAGTATTATCAGCGATCAGCAAAACACAATACATGCCACTACTCATGGCTGAAATGGTAATAAGTGCGATGTTGTTTCCAGGATTGCCGTTTACTGTATGGCTAAACATCATTTTACCCGACATGTCAATAATGCGAAGCTCTGCTTCAACTGCATTTTGCAGATTGTACGAAACAAATAACTGATCGTTTGCGGGATTGGGATACAGTTTTAATCCATTAGCATTCGAGCCGGGTGAAGTGGCTGAAAGCTCTACAGATACCAAATCAGAATAACTATATAATCCGTCCCTGGCAGTTATTTTTAACCTGTAAAAAACTTTATTCGCTGTTATATTTTCGATGTTGTCAGGATACTCATAGGAATGAACACCTGTGTCACTTAAAGCCGGGATCTCGCCAAGGTTAGTAAAGTCAGCTCCGTTATCGTTACGTTGTACCGTGAAATGTGAAATGTTTTTTTCGGCGGTAGTCTGCCAGCTTAAGTTAACTGTCTTATCATTTTTAGTTGCTGTAAACAAAAGCAGTTCCAGGGGAAACTGGCAGGATGCAGAATAAGAATAAGTTTCCCGTAAATTATTCACCCATGAATTTGCAGGTTCATACCAGGACTGGGTAAGATATTGGTATATACTCCCATCACTGTTATTTTTATAACTGGTTTGATTAAATTTTTCGAAATCAAATCCATCCCATTGTTCAACTAAAACATTCCCCAAAAAACCATATTTGTCATAATTAGGGGTATACAGCCACTGATTAACCCAATGATTTGTCTGCCAACCCCGGAGTATGTAGTAAAATAATTTCCCTGACGCAGTATACGTATATACGGTTTGCGTTTGAGGTTGCCATGAAGCTGCATTATAATTCCACAAAGCAGTGGTAGCGGTGTCAATAGATTTGTCATTTTTATAACTAAATGAGTATTTTGAATAATTATACCAGGACAAAGTATTTCTATCCCACTTTTGCTTAATGGTTTGTTCAGTAACCCCATCGCTGTTATAAATATTTATGGTAAGAGAAGAATTTTCCAACGGCCCGTTTGCATTCGAAGCCTGGAATAACACAGAATCAGCATAACCATACTTACCATATTTATTACTGGTTGACGTGTAATCACTCCAATGATCCAACGACCATGTTTGTGTAACAATTAAGAGGATCCTAAATGAACTGTCATACGTATAGGTTTGCCTGTCATTATCTGCCCATGAATTATTCACCTTAAGGCGGGTCAAAATTTGGTTTATGTAATTTCCACTTACATAACTATACATCCGGACTGAATCATCTGCCCATACACTATGTGCGGCATCCCAGTTTTGCTTTAATGCAGTTTTTAACCGGCATTCGGTATCATAGCTATTGATAGTTCTGAAATAGTTTTGCCAGGCAGTGCCGTTCCACGTTACATTTACGAGGGTATCAATTTTAGAATATTGAGCAGCTAAGTCTTGTGCGTTAATAAACAAAATAATGGCGATGACCCAATGTTTCATTAAAACGCTTTTATTAATATTCATCTGCAGTTTATGGAGAGGTTTTATAAAGTGAATGTATATAAATATTTTGTAGATATATTTTCAACTGTCGGGACTAGCGAGATGATCAGAATTAAAATCCGTTGGAGTGTTATCAATCCCCCGTTTTCGGGAGTGTTTCAACCGACAAAAAAACA
>Ga0070683_100005557_pt1 | contig 10527 bp, 7 predicted proteins | sample KBSC713LmetaG_FD_64662 | JGI IMG/M metagenome (GOLD analysis project Ga0070683, IMG submission 64662) | Corn rhizosphere microbial communities from Kellogg Biological Station, Michigan, USA - KBS C7.1-3L metaG | ecosystem: Host-associated > Plants > Roots > Rhizosphere ...
TGGGCCCGATCATCCACGCGGTCGTAGGCGATACGATTCGAGTCGTATTCCGGAACAACGGACACCAGCCGTTCAGCATACACCCGCACGGTGTCTTCTACGACAAGAGTTCCGAAGGCGCACCCTACAACGACGGGACAAGCGGGAGCGACAAGGCGGACGACGGCGTCCCGCCTGGCGGCACACACGTCTATGTGTGGACCGTACCTGCGCGCGCGGGACCGGGTCCCATGGATGGCAGCTCGGTGATGTGGATGTACCACTCGCACGTCGAAGAGGCCCGCGATATCAACTCTGGCCTGCTTGGCGTGATGATCGTGACCGCGCGCGGCATGGCGCGGCCCGACGGAACGCCAAAGGACGTGGATCGCGAGATCGTGACAGCGTTCGCACAGGTTCACGAGGACCGCAGTTGGTTGGCCGCCGAGAATCTGCCGCCGCTCGATTCGCTCGAGCGTGCGGGCCCGATCGGGAATCCGTCGGAGCTCGACAATCCCTATCCGTGGTTCGTCAAGTTCACGATCAACGGGTTTCTGCGCGGCGGCATGCCACTGTCCGCGCTCACCGTGCGTCGCGGCCAACGTGTGCGCTGGTACGTGATGGCATCGACGAATGACTTCGATGGGCATTCGCCGCACTGGCACGGGAACACGGTGCTGATCGGCGGCATGCGGACGGACGTGACCCAGGTGGCCTTCATGCAGATGGTGGTTGCGGACATGGTACCGGACAACGTGGGAACGTGGCTCTATCACTGTCACGTGTCGTTTCACAACGAGGCCGGGATGGCGGTGCGGTACCGGGTGGTGCCGTGAGGGCGCAGGTCCGTCATGCCGTGGCTCCTGCATGTGCACGGCGCGTTGATGACGAGCTGGTTCGCGTTCTTCTTCGTGCAGACAACGCTCATCTGGCACTTCATGGCTACGCCGGCCTGGACGCATTTCGCCTTGTGGATGGTGGGCGGGTCACGGGCTCCCCCATTGCCCGCCAGCGAGAGCGCGTTGGATGGTGTGAACGGTAGCGTCCCAGGTCGGAGCCAATCCGGGCAACATGGCCGTCATCGCGAGCCGCGGAGTCGCTCCGCAAGTGCCCGTCACTGCCTCAGCCGTCATTCGTCGGGGTCAGCGGACCGCCGGATGCGAACACGACTTTCTTCCACAACCCGCAGGCACCGCGCGACTGACTCCTGGCTGAAGAGCCCTACTCCTGCGCCAACTCCGCCGCGTACCCCAAGGCAGCCTGGATTGCCTCTCCGCTGAGGCCAGGGTAGCTGCGCAGCAGTTCATCCCGATTCAGCCCGTCGGCAAGATTTGCCAACACCACGGCGACGGGAATGCGGGTGCCGCGGATGCAGGCCTGGCCGTGGCACACGGCTGGATCCACAGAGATGTAGTCTTGCCAGCGCATGAGGGTGTTGGGGACGAGTTGGATGCACGATATGCAGAGGGCTAGTCGATGGCTAATCGACAGCGCCCGCTCCGGGCCGAGGAATAATCTGGCCGCGGCCATCTCACTCCATACGCAGCACCACCACCGGATCCACGAGCGACGCCGCGCGCGCGGGGAGATACGACGCCAGCAGGGCAACGACACCCAGTCCCACCGCGGCCGCGGTGAGCGCCACGGGATCGGTGGGACTCACGCCTGAGAGCAGCGACGTGAGCGCGCGCGTGGCGGCCCAGGCGCCACCCATGCCGAACGAGAGTCCGAGCAACACGAGCAGCGCGCCGCGGCCGAGCACGAGCCGCATGACCTGCGCGCCGTTGGCGCCCAGCGCCATGCGCACGGCGATCTCGCGCAGCCGCTGGCGTACGAGCATGATCATCACACCGAATAATCCGATCACGGAGAGCAGGACCGCGGTCACCGCGAACGCGCCGAGAATCATGAGAAAGAACTTCGGTCGCGCGGCCGAGCGGGCGAGCACGGTATCCAGCGGGTGCAGGTCGGTCACGGGCTGACCCGGATCGAGCGACGCGACCACCTTGCGCAGCGCGGTGGACATGACCGCGGGCGTGGCGTCCGAGCGCACGATCACCGTCATGTGCGGCACCGGCTCGTGCGCAAAGAATACGTAGAACTCGGGAATGGGTCTGGGGTCCGGACCCTGCGAGCGGATGTCCTCCACGACGCCCACGATCTGATAGGCGACCGGCGGCACCGGACCTTTCGAGTCATCGCCCGGCGCCATCAGATACTGTCCCACGGGATCACTGCGTGGAAAGAAGCGCTGCGCGAGCGAGCGGCTGATGATCAGCACCGATGGCACCTCCGGCCGGTCCAGCCTGGCGTCGAACAGCCGGCCGCGCAACAGGCGAATGCCGGCCGCGCGGAAGTAATCCGCGGTCACGACTTCGGCTTTCGCGTTGAGCGAGTCGCCTCTCGAGCCATTCGTGCCGACGCCACGGACCTGCTCTGTCGCCTGCGGATTGCCCGGAACCTCAAGCGAGATGGCTGCCGCGCGTACACCCGGCTCCGCCTCCAATCGAGCCACGAGCTGCTGGCCGAACTGGCGCATGGGTCCCCTGTCAGCAGGCCACGCGCCGAACGGGCGCATGATGCTGGCGACGAGCACGTGATCGGACTCGATGCCGCGATGGCCACCAAGCGTGAGCGCGACGCTTCTGCCCAGCACACCGGCACCGGCGAGCAGCACGAGCGCAACGGCGAGCTCGACGACGGCCAGCACTTCGCGCCAGCGCGCACTGGCGTGGTTCTCCGATACGCTCGCCGCGGCGTTCTTGAGCGCTTCCGCGGTGCCGCCGCGCGCCACGTGCAACGCCGGCGCGAGTCCGAACAGCAGCGTGGCCACCGCGACCAGCCCCAGCGCGAAGAGCACCGCACCGCCGTGCACCGATATTTCCGTGGCGCGTGGCAGTTGTCGCACGCCCTGTGTGGCAATGACGCGCGCCATGGCGAGCGCGAGCAGCGTGCCGAGCGCGCCACTCGCGGCCGCGAGCAGCGCGCTCTCAACGAGGAGTTGGCGCACGATGCTCCACTGGCTCGCGCCGAGCGCGCGCCGGATGGCGACCTCACGCCGACGGGCCACTCCACGCGCGAGCATGAGATTGGCGGCGTTCACGCACGTGATGAGCAGCACGAGCACGCTCGCGCCGAGCACGAGCAGGAGCACGGGCGCGACATTCCCCGCGGCGAACGAGCGGAGCGACACGAGGTGCGGCGCCACCTCGCGCGTGGAGTCAGCCGGTCGCTGGACGCCGGGCGGAAGCTGTCGCGCGAGCGCACGCAATTCGCTCGTCGCGGATTCCACCGTGGCGCCGGGGCGCAACCGTGCGATGGCGCCATCCACATGCATGCGGGTATCGTTGAGCAGAAAGCCGAGCGCCGGCACGATCGGCGTCCATGCGGCGACATGAATCCGCGCGACGCTGAAGTCGGGCGGCATTACGCCGACGACCGTGGCCGGCGCGCCATCCAGCATGACGGTGCGGCCGATGATGGCCGGGTCGGCGTGGAATGCACTGCGCCAGAGCGAGTCGCCGAGCACCGTGACCGGCGTCGCGCCCGGGCGATCGTCGCTCTCCACGAAGCCGCGCCCCAGGTGCGGGCGCACGCCGAGCGTGGCGAAGAACGGGGCCGACACTTCCCCGACGGCGATGCGTGTTGGCGTGTCGATGTCCGAGAGCGCGTGCGGCTGCACGTGATAGACCGCGAGACCGGAGAGCGTGTGAGCGCGTTCCCGCCATACCCGGAACACCGGCATGGACGGCCCATCCGGCTCGGCCCAGCGTGCGTCGTCCTCCCCAACCCAGAGCAACTGCTTCGCCGCCGGGAACGGAAGCTGGCGGAAGAGCACCGAGTCCATCACGCTGAATGCCGCAATGGCCGCGGCCAATCCGAGCGCGAGCGTGACGATCACCATGGCGGCAAAGCCAGGGTGGCCACGAATGCTTCTCGCTGCGTAGCGAATGTCGCGTGTTGACATCGCGGACGTCCTGTCAGGGGATCAGCGTGCCGTTCTCAGGATCAGAGTGCCGTTATGCCGACCAGTCCGGTCGAAGTGTCAGTTGCGCGCCACGAACTTCCACACACGGAACGCGGGCGGCGATGTGTCCGTGAGACCGATGAAGCTTCCACCGCGCACGCACAGTTCAGACAGTCCTTCGGGGAGACGATACGATCCCATGTAGCGCTCGTCGGTCATGCTGTAGGAATCGACGGTCTGGTTGGCGGGCGTCGCACCGGTGGAATCGTTGCCGTGAAGAATGAAGAGGCGGTTGGCATCAGCAGACGCGGCAGCGGCCACGATGCGCGACGCAGAACCCAAGTGCCATCCCTGAATTGTGCGCCCCGCCACCTGAACTGTTTGCGCCACCATCGTGGGGAAGTCGCGTGGTGCGCCAACCCCGGGCGCCGAACGAATTGTTTTCCCATGCCGATCCAGGAGCATGAGGCGATTCGCGAGCACGAACACGACGCCGAGCGTGCCATCATCATCGGACGTCAGCATCGCCATCCGCGCGCTGTTATCCAGCATCTTCGTCAGTGGCTGATGCGGCGGCTGATGCGGCGACCTGCCGCTCGAGTCATACTGAGTCGCGACGGTCTCCCGCATGTTCCACGTCCAGAACGACCCATCGCGATTCGGTCGCACATCCCACACGCCGTGCGCCACGTGATACGTCCGGAGCAGTTCGCCGCCGGAGCTGAATACGAAAACGACGCCCATGTTGGAGTGCGTCATCCACACACGCCCGTCGGGCGCCAACTGCACCCGAGTGCCGCCAGTCGAGTCCTGCGTGACCCCCGGCACGTCGGCCGTTCTCCAGAGCGGCGCTCCCGTCAGCGACAATGCCTTGAGGGAATAATCACCGAAGTCATACGTGTAGATCGCCTGATCGGCGCAGGCAAGATTGCCGGGTCTGCTGAGCAGATTGGGGTTCGCGGGCAGACTCGTGACGACAGTCCACGTACCCGCGAGCCAGGTGCGCTGTGACTGCTGCGCGGATGCGCCGCGTGTGAGGAGCACCACACATGCGAGCGCGACGAGCGCGCTCCGTGTTGCGCACTGGCGTCTCGTTTGCACTGCAACACGTGAACCGGACACCACGCCTCGCCGTCGTGACCAGCAGAACATGGGGTCAGACTCCAATTCACGAAAGAGATCCGACACCAGGGAAATAAGATAGACTCGTCTCCGGACACAGCAGCCCTGGCACCCACCGGCGACCAGCGACCAGCGACCAGCGACCAACCACCAGCTACCATTCACAATGAACCATCTCGCCTCCGAAACCTCCCCGTACCTTCGCCAGCACGCCGCCAATCCGGTGGAGTGGTATCCCTGGGGGCCGGAGGCGCTGGCGCGCGCCAGGGCCGAGGACCGGCCGATCCTGCTCAGCATCGGCTACGCCGCCTGCCACTGGTGCCACGTCATGGCGCACGAGTCGTTCGAGGACGAGGACACCGCGCGCCTCATGAACGCACTGTTCGTGAACATCAAGGTGGATCGCGAGGAGCGCCCCGATCTCGACGGGATCTACATGAGCGCGGTACAGGCCATGACGGGACACGGCGGCTGGCCCATGACGGTGTTCCTCACCCCCGAGGGCGAGCCGTTCTATGGGGGCACATACTTTCCTCCGGAGGACCGCCAGGGCATGCCGGCCTTCCGCACCGTGCTGCAGTCCGTGGCCGCGGCGTATCGCGACCGGCGCGGCGAGGTCGCGCGTGCGGCCGGGCAGATGCGCGAGCTGTACGCGCACGCGAGCGCGGCGCCGCGCGGCACCGGCACGCTCACCGCGCCGCTGCTCGATCAGGCCTTCCGCACACTGGCCCGCCGCTACGACGAGCGTCATGGCGGCTTCGGCGATGCGCCCAAGTTCCCCCAGACCATGGTGCTCGACTTTCTCCTGCGGCAATCCCGCCACGCGGACAATGCGCAGGCGCTCGCGATGGCGCGCGACTCGTTCGTGCACATGGCCCGCGGCGGGATCTACGATCAGGTGGGCGGCGGCTTTCATCGCTACGCGGTGGACGACGTCTGGCTCGTGCCCCACTTCGAGAAGATGCTCTATGACAACGCGCTCCTCGCGCGGCTCGGCGCGCACCTCTACCAGGCGACCGGGAGCGCGGAGATCGCGCGCGTCACCGCCGAGACGGTCGAGTGGGTGCAGCGCGAGATGACGTCGCCCGGTGGCGGCTTCTACGCGTCGCTCGACGCGGACAGCGAGGGCCACGAAGGGCGCTTCTACGTCTGGACCGCCGCGGAGCTGGAGCAGTTGCTGCGCCGCGACGCGCGCGTGGCCAGCGCGTACTGGGGCGTCACCGGCACGGGCAACTTCGAGGGGAAGAACATTCTCCATGTGCCCGACGAGCCCGCCGTCGTCGCCGCGCGGCTCGATGTGCCGGCGGAGCAGGTGTACGCCACGATCGAACGCGCACGCCCCGTGTTGTACGACGCGCGCGCCGCGCGTGTGTGGCCGGCGCGTGACGAGAAAATCATCGCCGCGTGGAACGGCCTCATGCTGCGCGCCGTGGCGGAGTGCGCGCGCGTATTCACGCACGACGCGTGGCGCGCGCTCGCGATCGCCAACGGCGAATTCCTCTTCCGCGAGATGGTCCGTGAGGATCGCGTGCTGCGCGTCCACACCGGCGGCGTCACGAAGCTCAATGGCTATCTCGAAGACCACGCCGCCGTTGCACTCGGCGCGCTCGCGCTCTACGAGCTCACGTTCGATCGGACCTGGCTCGATCGCGCGCGTGCACTGGGCGAATCCATGATCACCTGGTTCTGGGACGACGGCATGGGCGCGTTCCACGACACGCCGAGCGATCACGAAGCGCTCGTCATGCGCCCGCGCGAGGTGACCGACAACGCGACGCCGAGCGGCACGTCGCTCGCGGTGGAGCTGATGCAGCGCCTCGCCGTGCTGTTCGATGACGATGCCATGCGCCGCCGCGCGAACTGGGTGCTCGAGACGCTGGTGGATCCGCTCGCGCGCTACCCTGCCGCCTTCGGCCACATGCTCGGCAACGCGAGCTTCGCGATCCACGGCGCCCTCGAAGTCGCGATCAGCGGCGAACCGGCCGCCGCCGACTTCCGCGCGCTCACCACGGCGCTCGGAGCGCAGTATCTGCCCGGTCTCGTCCTCGCCGGCGGCCCTGAATCCGCGCACACCGGCGTCGCGCTGCTCGTGGACCGCCCCATGCGCGACGGCCGGGCCACAGCGTACGTGTGCCGGAACTACACGTGCAAGGAACCGGTGACGGAGGCGGGGAGGGTGGGTGGTGTGGTAGCTGGTCGCTGGTAGCTGGTCGCTGGTCGCTGGTCGCTACCAGCTACCGTTGTTAAACCAGCGACCAGCGACCAGCCACCAGCGACCACTCAGTTCACCACCACCGTCCCGTGCATGCCGGGATGGATGTGACAGTTGTAGGTGAACGTGCCCGCCGTGCTGAAGACACGGGTGATCGTGGTATTCACGTTCGTGCCGGCAATGTCCGCCGGGGCGCCGTTCACGGCATCGAAGTAGACGTTGTGTCCCAGCGAGCCGAAGGCGAAGCTCACGGTGGTGCCGGCGGCGACCGTGATGGACGGTGGTGTAAACGCCTCGGCCGGCGTGGCGTCAATGGTGTTGGCTGGCGGCGGTGGTGGCGTTGGCCCTGTGCCGTACCCGCTCCCCGATCCCCCGCAACCCATGGCAAGCGCGGCCAGCGCCACCACTCCAAGTCTGATCAACATGTCCTCCCTCTCCTCACAGTGAAATGTTCGTTGCACGATCCGGGGAGTCCCGGAGTCCATTGGGGTCTGCGGCCGTCCGACCCCGGCGACCCCGGCGACCAGGGGTCCGCCGTCGCGATCTGACCCGCTCCGGCGCCGCCCTACGGAGCTTCCGCGCTGACGTGTGGCGTCGCGCGATCGAATGCCAGCAGCACGTGCACCTGAATATCCGGATGCATTTTCAGCATGCCGAGCATTTTCGACAGGTGCTTCACCCCGTAGTCGTTCAGATTCAGCGGAAACGAGCTGGCGACGTGCACGCTGTCACCCCTGAACACGAGCGTGGCGGGAACCGCCACCTCTTTCGTCACGCCGTGAATGACCAGCGTGCCGTGCAGCGTAGCCTGCACGCTGTCGCCCTCCGCCGGCGAGACGTCGCTCACCTGTGCGAGATTGAACCGAATGACCGGATACTTGTCGGACTCCATGGAGGAGCGCATGTCCCGGTCGCGGTGATCGTTGTCCGTCCTGAGCGAGTCCACCGGCGCTTCCACCCAGCCGTGCACCGTGGTGAGCGCGCCGCCGCTGGACTTGCCGGTGACCGCCGTGGTTTTGCCCACGAAGTCGCCCACCGTGGAGTGGCCGTCAAAGCTGAGCGTCCCGCTCACCACCGACGCATCGGGCACGGTGCGCTGCGCGTGCGCCGCATGCGCCATCGCGAGGAACGCGACGCAGAAGGCTGCTCGCGAGCAGGACTGAAACATCCTGTTCGGCATTGTTCCCTGAAGCTGAGTACCGCCGGCCCGGCACGAGCCCAATGCTTGCGCCGCGGTCAGCGATGCATTCACATTGGTGAATACGGCCAGGCCGCAGAGAATTCCCGCGAGCCGCGCTGACGCAGCATATGTGGCCGGTGCCGCGTAGCATCTGGTGGTTCGTCCCGCCGCACTTCCCCTCTCTTCCTCCCCGCTCCACATCATGAAAGTTCTTGCGTCCTGCCTTGCGGCCGCCACGGTGCTCGCGGCCTGCGCGCATCAGCAGCCCGCTCCCGCACCGGCGCCCGCACCCGCGCGCAGCATGCAGCGGGCGGTCAATCCGGCGGCCGACGACAGCGGCCGGCCCGCCACGCCGCGCGCTCCGCGCCCGTACAACCGCGTGATCACCTCTCGCGCCGTCACGAAGAACGGGCTGTTCAAGACACACCAGATCGACGAGAAGCTGTATTTCGAAATTCCCGCCACGGCGCTCAACCGCGACATGCTGCTCGCGGGCCGCTTCGCGCGCTCGGCGCCCGATCCCGGCGACTTCGACGGCTACGGCGGCGACGAGTTCATCGAGCGCACGCTGCGCTGGGAACGGTCGGGGAACCGCGTGATCCTGCGGCGCACGAATTTCGACATCACGGCGGATTCGTCGCTTTCTGTATATAAATCGGTGCAGGCGTCGAACAATCCCGCGGTCGTCGCGATCTTCCCCGTGGAGGCGTATGGTCCGGACAGCGCCGCGGTGATCGACGTCACGCCGCTCTACACGACGTCGGTGCCGGAATTCCAGTCCTCGAACGGCATGATCGACCCCAAGCGTTCGTACGTGGAGCGCGTGGCGAGCTTCCCCGAGAACGTCGAGGTCGAGGCGACGCAGACGGCCACGCCACGCCCCGCACAGGGCGCCGGCGGACCCGGCGGACCCGGCGGAGGTCAGGGCCCACGCGGCCCCGTGCCCGCGGTGAGCGTGCTCGCGCACTGGAGCATGGTGCTGCTTCCCGACAAGCCGATGACGCCGCGCTACTACGACGACCGCGTCGGCTATTTCTCGACGCAGCAGATCGACTTCGGCACGACACAGCAGCGCTCCGTCGAGCGCAAGTACATCGCGCGCTACCGTCTCGAGAAGAAGGATCCCACGGCCGCGCTCTCCGAACCGGTGAAGCCCATCGTCTATTACGTGGACCCCGGCACGCCCGCGAAGTGGATTCCCTACATCAAGGCCGGCATCGAGGAGTGGAACTCCGCGTTCGAGATGGCGGGCTTCAAGAACGCGATCATCGCGAAGGACGTCCCCGCCGACAGCGCCGACTGGTCCATGGAAGACGTGCGCCACACCGTGGTGCGCTGGCTGCCGTCCACCGTGGAGAACTCGGTGGGTCCGCACATCAGCGATCCGCGCACGGGCGAGATCCTCAACGGATCGGTGCGCATGTTCCACAACATCCTGAATCTCCAGCGCGACTGGTACTTCACACAGGTCGCGCCGCTCGATCCGCGCGCCTGGAAGCTGCCGCTGCCCGATTCCGTCATGGGCCGGCTGCTGCAGTTCGTCGTCGCGCACGAAGTCGGCCACACGCTGGGCTTCCAGCACAACATGAAGGCGAGCGCCGAGTATCCGGCGGACAGCGTGCGCAGCCGCACGTGGGTGCACAGGATGGGGCACTCACCGTCCATCATGGATTACGCGCGCTTCAACTACGTGGCCCAGCCCGAGGACAGCATCGCGCTCGAGGATCTCATTCCGCGCGTGGGCCCGTACGATCGCTTCGCGACGATGTGGGGGTACACGCCGATTCCTGACGCGAAGACGCCGGAGGAGGAACTGCCCACGCTCGACACGTGGGCGCGCATGCAGGACAGCATTCCCTGGTACCGCTTCTCGACCGCGAACGACAAGGGCGCCGACCCCGGGAGCGAGACGGAAGCCGTGGGCGACGCCGACCCGGTGAAGTCCACCGAAGCGGGCCTCCGGAACATCAAGCGCATCGTGCCAATGCTGATTCCGGCGACGGTGCATCCCGGCGAGGACAACGATGATCTCGACGAGATGTATGGGAGTCTCATCAGTCAGTGGCG
>Ga0070683_100005560_pt1 | contig 10525 bp, 4 predicted proteins | sample KBSC713LmetaG_FD_64662 | JGI IMG/M metagenome (GOLD analysis project Ga0070683, IMG submission 64662) | Corn rhizosphere microbial communities from Kellogg Biological Station, Michigan, USA - KBS C7.1-3L metaG | ecosystem: Host-associated > Plants > Roots > Rhizosphere ...
GATACCCGCAGACGTACCAGAAATGAGCTGTTGGTGTCAATGAGGCTGAGGTATCGCATGCGAGTCCGAGTGGACTTGCTATCATGACAGAGTGCGGCACGCGTCGCCGATTATCAGAAAGGCGCGTTGTCGCCGTCCAACAGGTACCGGCGATTTTAAATTCTTTTCACCACGACTTGTTACCGTGATCTGTGAGGATTGATTGTTGGTGAAGCTGTTATCACCTTCTCCACTCCCGAATAATCCTTCAGGCTCCCAGTCGCGTCCCTCACGAGTACCCGATAATTGTAGCTGTTCCCCGTGACCAATCCCGTGTCGCTGTAGCTCGTTCCTGTGGTCGTCCCCACGCGCACAAACCGCGTGCTTCCGGGGTCCTGCCGCTGCACTTCATACTTTCTCACACGCATGTTGTCCGGTGCCTCCGCCCAAGTCAGCTTTACCTGGCTCACGCCTGATGAGGTCGCCACAAGATTTCCAGGCACCTTTGGCGTGTGCGGGTCTGGCATCACAGGTCCCAGAGTTCCCAGGTTCCCACCCTCCCAGTTGTCAACCGCACGATGTTCCCCAAATAGCGACCAGATCCCGATACCTGGACTGCCTCCAACCAGGTTTTCTGTCGAGTCCGTGTAGGTCAAAACCGAATTCCCGTTTCGGAGCAACCTCAGCTGAACCGGGTTCACGCCCGACGCTTCCAATCGGATAATGTCACCAGGCGCCCACGTCTCTGTGTTGCCAATGATCAGGGAATAATAAAGGCCGTCCTTTCGCAGATAGAGGCGGTAGTCGTTGGGCCCAAATACAAAGGCCATATAGAATCGGTCGACGATTGGCTGGGCCCGGGCAATTACCCCATTCCATATCCCAACATTGCTGATCCGCACCTGGGAATACTGATCTTGGCTAAACGTGTTCTGGACCCAATAGGCGTAACAGTGCGTTTGTTCGATGTCGGGGGTCACTTCGCTGTTCACAATCATCAACGTTTCTTCCGATGCCGGCACCGGCTTGGCCCAGTTCAAACCGAGTCCTCCATCGGCGCGATTGAAGTCGTCAGCCGCCGCAACACCTGACAGCGTTGTGGCGCTCGCGCCCCCCGAATAATTGCTCAGGTTCTGGGCCACATCCGTCGCGCGGACCCGATAAGTATAGGTGCTCCCAGGAGCTAAGCCCGTGTCATTGTAGATGGTATTCGTAGTAGACCCCACCTGCACAAAACCTGGGCTTCCTGGATCCTGCCTCTCGATCAGATACCCCGTCACGTTCACGTTGTCCGTTGATGCCGCCCAACTCAGGTTGACTTGGCTCACGCCTATTCCTTTCGCAACAAGGCTTCCCGGGGCACTTGGCGGTTGCGTGTCCGCCACAAGGTTCCCAGCCTGCCAGTTATCCAGCCTTAAACCCTTGTCAGTGGGGGAATAAATTCCGATGCCGGGGCTTCCCCCTGTTTTCACCTCTGCGTTCGAACTGCTTGTCCAAGCCAGGGCCGCATGCCCATTGTGGTAGAGAGTCACTGTCACGGGATTGATGCTTCCGGTCACGCCTAGCGCTAACACGTCGCCGATCGCCCACGTCTCCGCCGTTCCAGTTGCCAAAAGGTAATAACCTCCATCCCACCGACGGTAGATTCGATACTCGTTCGGCGAATCCAAAATCCCAAGGTAAAAGCGGTCCAAAATCGCATCCGCGCGCACGATTACGCCCGGCCATGCCCCAATCCTCGTGATCATAATCTGTGAGTACTGGTCGTCGGTGAAGCTGGCCGCCGACCAAAAGGAATAATTGTAGCTGTTCTCGACATCCACTCCCACCTGGTTGTTGACAATTACCAGGTTGTTTTGCGATGCCGCCGGCTTGCTCCAATTAACTCCGAGTCCGCCATCTACACGATTAAAATCGTCTGCAATGGTGAAAGGAGGTGTTGGCGTCGCAATAGGAGTTGAGGTCGGCGTTGCCGTGGCCGTGGACGATGGAGTAGGTGTGGGCGTCGCCGTTGCTGTTGCCGTGGGAGTCAGGGTCGGCGTCGCCGTGGGCTGAGGGGTTTGAGTCGGCGTGAGTGTTGCCGTTGCTGTCGGTGTTGGTGTAGGCGTCGGTAACACGCTTCCAAGCGGCGTGTTCATATCGGCTTGAATTTCCGCCTGGCTCAGCCCTCGGTTGTAGATGCGCACTTCATCAATGATCCCGTTAAAATAATGCCCGCCGATTCGTCGCCCGATGTTCACATTAACTGCAGCGTTTACCTGTTTCGTCGCAATCGTACCGGTCAACGTGCCGTCGTCCAAGACGCCGTTGACGTAGATATCCAGTGTCCGGGCGGTAGCATTGTACACTCCCGCAACATGGTACCAAACATTCAATGAGCGGGCGGTGTTGCTATTACGCTGCGCAAAAGTGTTGTTTGCTCTGCTGACCACCACGCCAAAAGTGTGTGGCCCGGTGTCAGGACTTGTCTTTAACTGCCATCCGGAGGTATCATTCGATTTGGCTACAATTTGCCCGTCGTTCGCCGGGTTGGCAGCAGCTTTGACCCAGGCACTCCAGGTCATACTCCCTGTAATATTCAGCAAAGCGGGGTTACCCAGGTCAACATAACTGCTAGAACCGTTGAAACTCAGTGCATTGCCATATCTGCCCCCAGTAGTCCAAGCCGCTCCAACGATGTTACCAGTAATGCCATGACCCGAGGTGTCAGTTACGGTCGTACCGCTGCCTTCGTTAAAATTGTAAGCTGCCACAAGACCAACAGGAGGAGTGGGAGTGGCAGTCGGTGTTGGTGTTGCGGTAGGAGTCAAAGTCGGCGTTACCACGGGCGTGGAGGATGGAGTAGGTGTGGGTGTCGCCGTTGATGTTGCCGTAGGGGTTGGTGTCGGAGTCGGAATAGGAGTGAGCGTTGGTGTCGGAGTGAAGGTTGGTGTCGGAGTTGGTGTCGGAGTGAAGGTTGGTGTCGGAGTCGGAGTAGGAGTGAAGGTTGGAGTTGGAGTTAGGGTGGGCGTTGGAGTCGCGGTAGGAGCGGGAGTGGGCGTTGTCGATAAACACGACTCGCTTCCCATTGTGATGAACGATCCAGGAGAATTTTGGTTGTTGTACTCGGCAGTGATCCAGGCGGCAGATCGGGCTGTGCTGCAAATACGCACCTCATCGACATCGCCATTAAACAGAAAGTCGCCATACCTGGATCCTATCGCAGCACTGGAGATAGAGATAGAAGAAGGGCTTGCACTGTTAGGTCCAGCTATCAGCGAACCGTTCTTGTAAAGCCTCAGATTCGCGCCATCAAAAGTCCCCACTATGTGCTGCCAAGTATTCAGGTTAACAGAACCGCCTTCAGTAGACGCACCACCCCAAAAACCAATTCGCCAAGTGTTGTTTCCCGGAAGTATTAAATGAGGGCCGTTATTTGAAGTACTGCCCCAAAAGAGACCCATGTTTGCGTCCGTTGCAGGCTTGAACCATCCCTCTGCTGTCCACGCCGTTTGCACTGGAAAATCCCCTGGATTAGCCAGCGATATATATTGGCTACTGGTTGATACAAGGTGGACCGCTCCACTGATCTTTCCGGCAATCGCCGTAGGACTGTTAATTAACGTCCCATTGTTGCCACCGGTAGAATCGGTTGCGGTTAGGATTGTCCCGTCGCCAAGATGGTAAACGGCCTTAAAATTGGAATCCCATGTGTTGAGTGGATCAGATTGATCGGTCGTAATCGATGGATCTCCGTAGAAGAGATAGAACGACGTGTCTGTCGTACTCGACAGGGTGGGAATTTTTACCCATGCGATAAGCTGTCCCGTCGACGGATTGTACGAATTTATCTCCCACTTCAATTTTGTTAAGCCAGAAGAATCCGCATAAAACCCGATGTCATACCCATTCGCATTGGCAACGTGGCCACCGTTGGCAACTGTCTTAAGTGCAGCATCAGTAACGCTCACCAGCACGGTGAAATTCGACTGCGTGCCGGGAACCTTGGTGTGATCAATTATCAGTGGCCGTTGACAACCTGTTGTCGACCCTGGAGTAGGTGTAGCCGTCGGAGTAGGCGTAAGCGTTGGTGTCGGAGTCGGTGTACCTGAACCTGGATTTACAGTGACTAAAAAGCTCGTGCTGGTGTTGTTCGGCCCATCATTCACCGTTACAGTGATTGTGGCAGTCCCCGTTTGTCCGACTGCCGGTGTTACGGTTACGGTGCGGTTAGCGCCGGACCCTCCGAACACGATATTCTGATTAGGTATTAGCACCGGATTAGATGACGCCGCGCTCAATTGCAGGTTCGCCGGCGCTACTTGTGCGTCGCCCACGGTGAACGGAACAGGGCCAGTGGAAGTGTTTTGAAAAATCGTTTGATTGGGGATGTTAGAGATCGTTGGCGGTGTGTCCGGCCCACAATCTGGATAGAGCCGCACCTCTCGCGTTGTTGCCAAGCCTTGTGGGTCTGTCACGGTGAGAATTACCCGGTAGTAGTACATGTTGATCCCGTCGCAGCCGGTCGGGTCGAGCACCGCCGTGGTCGAATGGTTCGTGTCCGAGTAAACGAGATGGTTGTGATTGTTGTGATGCAGTAACACCTGCCATTGATAAGATAATTGTGCGTTGCTCGACTGAGCGTCACTCACCGCAGCGGTTAGGTTAATCGTGGTTGGGTTAACCGGGGAATAGAGCGCTCCATCGACCGGGCTGTTGATGGTGACGTTCGGGGGAGTGTTGTTTACCGAGACAATTAGCGTGGCTTGCGACGACAAATTCCCGCTGTCGGTCACCGTTAGTGTTACCACGTACCCAGTTGGCACCCCAGGCGATGCTGTAAAGGTGTGTGCGGGATTAGCCTGTGTGCTAAGCGGCGAACCATCGCCAAAGTTCCACGAGTAGGTAATCGGCTGGTTATCCGGATCGTAAGAACCGTTGCTGCTGAACTGCACCGCCAGCGGTGTCGGGCCATAATACCGGTCCGCCGAAGCAACTGCAACCGGGGTCCGATTGCCGGTATAAGAAAGTTGTTTGAGCGCGCCCCCAGTGTAGTTGTAAGTGATATAATAGAGGGTCCCGTCAGTAGGATGTTGCACGATGTTCACAACGGCCCCGGCATCCACGGCAAAGCCACCCAGTGCAAATGGCCTGTTATTAGCATCTAAGGCCAGGGTCTTGATCGACTGTGCAGCCCAATCGGCAAAATAAAATAAGTTTTGATAGTCTACTGGAAAGTTCGTGCCCGTGTACCATGTGCCCGCGATAGCGCAGTTTCCTCCGAACGGCGTTCCGGACACCGGCGAGCCGGGATCTCCCACGTTTGCTATCTGCGCGTCGCCTGAGGGGCCGTAAATTGGGGTACGTGTGACTGAGAAGCCGTGTTCCCAATCCAGCACCGGCCGGGTGTGGAGAAACTGCGGGATAGAACTTGGTATCCGTTGCGACGCGTCGCACGGATTGGCAAACGGCGGCTGCCCGGCTGGATCCAGCGTAGCTTCATGAAGCAACTGTCTGAAAGAAAAATACTGACTGCAGCCGGGGCTAGGGTATCGGGGGTTTGGAGCGTCTTGATTGGCGATATCGACATCATAGCCATTGGCGATACTCAATCCTTCATAGGTAGGCCAGCCAAAGTTCTGTCTTGGACCGGTGACCACCGGTAATGATTCCCAAGTGTTCCAACCAACATTCCCGAGGTACAGAACCCCTGGGTTACCGTCGGGTGGATAATGACTGCCCGTGTTTGGCCTCAAGGTCATGCGAAAAGGATTGCGCAATCCTAATGCCCAAACCCGTGAGCGCGCCGACCTCGGATTCGCAGCGTCGTAGTACGGATTGCTGGGCACCGCATTGCCGGTGGCTGGATCAATTCGCAGCACCTTTCCGTTGAGGGAATCAACCAACTGAGCGCGAAAAGCGCCGATGTCTTCCTTTGGCCGGATAATGCCGTCAGCCAAGGCCTGAGGGGCATAACTGCCCGGGTGAGAGCCGCCAGTGTCGGCGTCGTCGAAACCAGCTCCGTCTCCTGCCGATACCAACAACGTTCCATCCTCACCGAACACCAAGCTTCCAACCCCATGCGAAGTGGAGCAAATTGGGATTCCCGTCTGTCTGGTTTCTCCAATTAAAATCTGCCGACTGGCCGGGTCCACTGAGCGAAAGCCATCCGCAGAGCGGCAAGTGTATCGCGTCAGGCGCCCGATTGTTGCGGCATTGTATTCATTAGCATTGGGGTCGTAATTGGGGTCTCCCGAATGGAAAAGATAGTAGCGATCCACGACGTACAACACATAGATGTAACCGTTGACCCGAAACTCGGGATCCAGCGCAAACCCCAGCATTCCGTGGTCACCCCATTTGCCAACCTCGTCGTGGATGTCGAGGAGCAGCGTATAATTGGCGTCGCCTGGATCCTTAAACCAGAGTTGGCCGCTCCCCTCCCACACGTACATGCGCCCGCTGCTTTCGAAAGCGATTCCGACAGCATTGGTCCATGGCCCCGAGATTAGAGTTTCAGTAAACCCCGGAGGCACAAGCGCTGCGGGGAGATTGCCACCGACTATCAGCGCCCACGCTAGCACCGTTAAAGCTGCAATCGCGGTAACCCGGCCCATCCGCAAAATGCAGGCTTCGGCTACTCCCCTGAAGTATCTTGCGGATATTACAGGAATATTATGGCCTTTCCTCAGCATGAATGCGTTTCCTGGTCGTGCCGCCATCGGGCGTCATTGCGTCCAAAAAGAGAGTCCGCGAATCAAGATCGACAAGGGCCCCCGTTTTCAAGGGACGTAGTCTCTATATCCACTGTGCCCTTTTTATTCTCACAAACGGCATAGGCCGTCTCTGTATCAAAACAGTAAAACAGCAAATCCAGTGCCAACAGAGAGCCGTTGTTCGCGAAACTTGTAACCTATTATCTGTGTGGGTCTTAGCGTGCCGACACAATTCGAGAGTCGCGCCTCGCACTGCGAAAATCGTAAGGTATTCCGACGTCGATTACATTATCACGCCTTAAGCCAAGTGCGGCGGCAAGTTGGCCACCCGGATCCATTCTGCGGTTCGGCCATGGGAAGGACGGCAGCCACATCCTTCGCGTGCTCTGCTTCGACGTGACGAAGGTGCTTGGCGAGCATCAACGGTGTGGTTCCGCCGTCTTGGTATAACGTACGGCCTTTGGAAAAGCCGGTGTCCAAACCAATGACTTCATAGCCCTGGCGGGTTAACGCCAGTGCTAACAACGCAGCAAGATACCGTTCTGTTCCGCTTACAAGAATCCGTGTAATGGTATCCATGTTACTGGTTCTCCCTGGGGTACCTAGAAGAGCAGTGTACATGTTATGCGGCTCAATGCTGGACCGTGGCACTCCATCTTAAATTACTGGATTTGTGAGCTAACAACCCGGAATGAGGCAGCATAACGAGTTCGCCAATCGCGTCTTCTTCGGTCCAAGGGCTCAAGACCCCACCACCGCCAGGGCCAGTCGGCCCGCACGGAAGGGTCACCGTTATGGATTTCCGCTATCAACTCCGGCACCGGCTCCCAGCCAAGCTCAAGTGCGACCTTCGTTCGAACATCCAGATCTACTCCCGAAACAAAAAGGTATCCTCCGGGACTAACCAGTTGCGCGATATTGCCGAGGCACTTCTGTGCATCGTCTCGGGCCATGTGGCAGAGAAAGTTACTCGCGAACACCATGTCCTGAGGCCCGAGAGCGTCTACAAGTTCCGGCTCAGCGGCATCCAGAAGCCACCACGTGATCCCTTCCCGCAGCCATGACTTAACCGTAGCCTGGTCGCCTTCCCAATCGAATATTTCAACCATCTCAGCCTTGGTCAACCGTTCAAAAATCGAAGCACCGACCGACCGGGAGGTGTCAGGAGCGTAAATGCCTTTCTCAGCGAAGGTCAGTATTTCTTTGGAGATATCCACCGCATCCAACAGCACTTTTAAGTCCGGCCGTGCCGAGCGAACGATCCAGAGGATTGAATAAACCTCAGCCCCGATACTACAACCCAGCACGGTAATTCTGACGGTCGAGCCGTGCTCTCTTTCTCCGACCAGGCGGCGCACCAACTCGAGAGCTGGACGATTGCGCAGGAAGAACGTGCCGAAATACTGCTGCCGTTTGGTGCTAAGGCAAACCAAGGTATGCAACCACGCCATGTAAGATCGGACGGAGTACAAATCTCGTACGCGAGAAGGAACCCGGTCCCATATCCATTTATTGAGCCGCAAATAAAAGCCAGCAGGAGACTTTCCTAAGACCTGCAAGCGCGCCGCTTTCGCCAGAATTCCATGATGCGCGCGGTTGTTTATCACAACGAAATTCTGAGCGAATGTCGACTCATGGCGGATCCCGCGTTTTTCCAAGTCACCCTCAGGCCATGACAGTGGCTGGGATAGCCGACTCCGACCACCGACTTGCGCTTTACGCTGGCGACGGCTCGTTGCCCAAGGGGCATGATGCACAGACTAACGTTCGCTCAAGCGCTTTCGAAGATAAGGGTGTATTGCGCGTCCAAAGTTCTACGATACTCCTCGGTCTTCTGTCTAATATACGGCCTAAGCGTTGCGGCATTCTGTTCGAGCTTAACAAGTCTCTCGATCAAATGGTCAAAATCCAAATTAGCAAGAGGAAGGCAGTACTCCGTCAATCCCATGTCGCTCATCAAGGAATCTAGCTTTCGATGGTCTGACAGGCAGACTACGGGCTTATCGAGCATAAGAGCCAATACTACGTTATGAAACCGTGATGTAACTAAAAAGTCGATGGCTGCGATTTGAGACAACAACTGCTTTACTGTGAACACCGGTTCATTAACAATCTGACCGTCTTTCTTCATTAATCCACGCTCGTGCAGCAATTCCATGAAATCTTGTTCCACGCCGCTGTCATACAAGACATCTCCGATGATCAGTCGCACTTCGTACTTTCGCTCACACAACCAGGCCACGAGATCTCCCAGCATGTTCAAGTAATCCCGATAGGCGCGATTATTGTGGCGATCACGCAAGCCCTCTCGACCCAGGTAGTCCTTTAGTCCAACACCGAAGACAGGCCTGGATTTATCCACATTCCGACATGCTGGTAACAAGGTGCTTTGCAAGCTAAACGCTAAATCGGGATAAACGGCGTCCCAACTCCGACAACCCACCGTTTTCTCCACGTACTGTTTCGACGCACTGTCTCGGTAGCTACGATAGTCCGAGAGATTCAGACCAGCCATAATGAACCACCTGCTCAGGGGATGATATATCGGGCCGACTCCGATATTAAGGAAGAGCACCTTGGCCCTGCACAGTTTCGCAATGACTGCCCATTTGAATATATCGTAGGGCCAGCTAAACGGTCCGGTCACGTAATCTGATACCACTTGCGTTCCTGGCACAATGAGCATCTGGCTTCCCTTCATCACCTTAAAGCCCTGAGCCCAATGGATCACTTCCAGCGGAATTCGGAAAAACATCTTTCGCAGCAATTTCATACACCTTGAGAGTCGCCCAGACCACAATTGAGAGTCTAACCAAGCTGGATATTCTTGATGCGCTGCAAATGCAGGGATATTATGTCTTAGTTCTGTATCCTCGGGAACTGTGCAAAGGCATAAAAATGTAGCATCCGGAAGGGCCATATGGATGTTGTACATAGTAGCCTCCAAGGTGCATTCATTACCTAAATTCTGCTTACCAAACACGCCGAAAAAGACGATTTTGTTACCTTTTTTGTCTTGCTTCATTTCGCGCCTAAATCTTTTGCCCGGTGGGTCCGAAGAATTAGTCGATCATGTTATTGTATGAGTTGCTTAGGGCACACGCGGTTGGTACGAGGAGAGCCGTAGTGAAGTGACAACCCTCCGCGTGAGCTACTGTCGTTCTCACCCGCCGGGGGCACTACATTAATGGATAATTTCTGGCAACGTCCGCCAGTTCTTTCAATCGTTTCTCCCGCAGCTGAAGCTGCGGCATGGGCTTGAGGCCGGCAATGGCAAGAATTTGTTTCCAGCGATACGACCAGTCGTGCCGAAGGAGAGCTTCCGCGGTGTTACGACGGCTGATTTCGCAGAGCCGCTCCGGTTGAGCAGCAAGCTCAGTCAAAACGCCCGTCACATCGGAGTTATTGTGGTCTATTGGAATAACCGCGTCCCTCCAATCAAAAAGCTGGCGAAATAGCTCACAATCCGGGGCTTGGCCGATCATCACGGTACCGGCCGCCGCCCCTTCGTAAAACCTAGCCGGCACTTCAATTTGGCCTCGAGTCTCCTCTGGTAGGTTCGCCTTGCCAGGGGCAACCAAAAAATATCGGCTCCGCTTGATTTGATTGGCCAGTAACTCACGGTGCTGCCTATGGTTGAACACCAAGTTTTCCGCCCCAGCCTGGAGCGTCTCGTAAACGTAAAACATGTTCCGCTCAGCCGTGAACTTAAGCAGTGTTCTGTGCAGGCACTCTAGTCGCCGGCCCAGGCTGTAAACGTCGACCACCCGTGCAGGCGGGTTTGGGTAAGGACTGAAACGGATCGCGTCTACCGCATAGGGAAGGAAGTGGCAAGGCCGTCCAATTACTTT
>Ga0070683_100005562_pt1 | contig 10525 bp, 6 predicted proteins | sample KBSC713LmetaG_FD_64662 | JGI IMG/M metagenome (GOLD analysis project Ga0070683, IMG submission 64662) | Corn rhizosphere microbial communities from Kellogg Biological Station, Michigan, USA - KBS C7.1-3L metaG | ecosystem: Host-associated > Plants > Roots > Rhizosphere ...
GCGGTCTTCAGCGACGACTTCACCGACTTGTTGCGCAGCCGGCGCTTCTCGTTCTGCTTGTTGCGCTTGATCTGCGACTTGATGTTCGCCACGCGACAGCCTCGTCCTGATCGTTCGGGTGTTGAATCGGGATTGCATGGGAGATGAGCACATCACCATGCGCAAGGAGCCAGCCTACCAGCCCGCCCCGTAAGCCTCCAAAACGGCCCGACCCCTCCGTGGCCTGGCCGCCCCGTTCCGGCGATCGTGGACGCCCACCGTCGCCCCGGCAGGAGTAAACGTCCAAGATCGCGGATGAACGGGGCGCGCCGCGGCCACGGCCCGGCGCGTGCGGCGTTCGGCTGCGGGGCTCAGTTCGAGGCGGACGGGGACGCCGAGGCGCTCGCCGACGGGCCCGCCGACGGCACGACCGGTGGCACGTAGGGGATAGCGCTGCCCTTGACGAACTCTTCCCAGGGCTTGTCCCAGTGCGTCCAGCCGTTCTGCCACTTCACGTGTTCCTCGGTGTTCTTGATGATCACCGGGTCGCCGATGTGGGTGAGCTCGTAGAGCCACTTCGCGTTGGCGGCGGACACGTTGGTGCAGCCGTGCGACACGTTGCGCTTGCCCTGGTCGCCCTCGGACCACGGCGCCGAGTGGATGTACTCGCCGTCCCAGGTGAGCCGCTGCGGGTAGTACACCTTCGTGCGGTAGCCGTCGGCGGAGTCGTTCGGGACGCCGAAGCTCGCCGAGTCGAACCACTCCCACTCGTTTTTGATCATGATGACGAAGTTGCCGCTGGCGCTCGGCGTCGACTTCTTGCCGAAGCTCACCGGGATCGTGCGCAGCAGCACGCCGTCGCGGGTGACTGTCATCTGCTTGTTGGTGTTGTCGGCGATCAGGATGGTCTTGGGGCCGACCGAGGCGTTGACGGTCAGGTCGGCGCCGCCGTACCGGTTGCCGCCCAGCGGCAGGCCGCCGATGGCGGCGCGCACCGAGATCTTGGTGCCGGCCTGCCAGTACTCCTTGGTCCGGAAGTGCACCTCTTTGTCGTTCCACCAGTACCAGACGCCCTCCTGGGGCGGGTCGCTGGTGACGAACAGCCGCTTCTGGACGTTGGCGCGCTGGTCCTTCGGGATGGCGCTGCTGAAGCTGATCATGATGGGCATGCCGACGCCGACGACCTGGCCGTCGCCGATCACGGTGGACGCCTTCGCGGTGTTGCCGGGCTTGGCCATCGTGGTGAACGTGAGGGTCCTGGACTCGGACCGGCCCGCCGCCGACGTCGCCGTGATCTTGGCGGTGTACCGGGTGCCCCACTTGAGCATCTGACCGGGCACCCAGGCCGACTTGTCGGCGCGCAGCGATCCGTCGACCTTAGCGCCCGACGCGTCGGTGAGGTCGACGGTGCTGGACGCCGCGTCGGTGGTGAAGGCGATCTCGGCGGCCGCCGGGACGTTGGTGGCGCCCTCGGCGGGGCTGGTGACCGCGAGGTTCACGGGCCCCGCCGCGGCCGGCGTGTCGGCCGCGGGAACCCCCTCGGCGCTGTACCAGCGCGCCGGGTCGTCACCGCAGCCGGCAACGGCCAGCGCGAGGCCCAGGGCGAGGGCTGCCGCGCCGTACCGACCCGCCGGACGGATCTTCCGCATCGTCTCTCCAAGGTCACCAACGCCGTCGTACTTCTAGACGCCGTATCTCTCCCAGGGAACGTCCCACGCCGTCCAACCGTTACCCGGTTGCAACACACGTTCGGTGTTCCGGACGATGACCGCATCGCCCACCATCGTTTGCTGGAAGAGCCACAAAGCCTGGTCGGGGGCTACATTAACGCAGCCGTGCGACACATTTCGCACACCTTGATCTTTCACTGACCACGATGCCGAGTGGACGTACTCGCCGCCCCACGTCAGTCGCTGTGCGTATTCGATGTTGATCCGATAACCATTCGGACCATCCGTCGCACGGGTGTCGAAAACGGTTGTCTCGGCCTTCTCCATGATGACCATCTGGCCGCTCGACGACGGCGTGCTCGGCTTGCCCAGGCTCACCGGCAGCGTCCGCACGACCTGGCCGTTCACGATGACCTGCATCTGCTTCGTGGCGTTGTCGACATCGAGCACCAGCGTCCGGTCGGCGATCTTCGCCGTGGCCGAGCGGTCGGTGTCACCGAACCGGTTGCCGATCGGCAGGCCGGTCAGGGCGGTGCGCACGGAGATCGTGGTGCCCGGCTGCCAGTACTTCTCGGCCCGGTACAGCACCATCCGCGGGCTGAACCAGTGCCAGCGGCCGAGCTGCGGCGGATCCGTCTTCACGAACAGCCGGCGGGTGACCGCGGCCCGGGCGGACTCCGGAATGTCGGACTCGAACTCCACGACCACCGGCATCGCCGCGCCGTAGGTATTGCCGTTGAACAGGTACAACCCCGAGCCGACCCGGCTTCCGCCCGGCCGGGCCATCGTGGTGAAGCTCGTCGTCTTCGTCTCGGTCGTCCCGTTCACGGCGGTTGCGGCGACCGACGCGTTGTACGTCCGGTTGTTCTCCAGCGGTTGTGCCGGCACCCAGCTGGAACCGTCCGCGCGAAGCTCGCCCGCGACCGCCTTGCCCTTGTCGTCGGTCAGGGTGACCGACGTGACCTTGCCGCCGGTGACGCGGGTGTCGATCTCGGCGGTGATCGGCAGATTCTTGGCGCCCGCGGCCGGGCCGATCTCGAAGGTGAACGGCTCCGGCGGCGCGCTCGGGCTCGCCGACGCGGCCTGCGCCGTGGGCGCGGCCTCGGGCGGCGGCTTACGGTCGTCGCCGCATGCGGCAACACCCAACGTGACGACCAAAGCTAGCGCCAGTGACGCCCGCCGGACTATCATGCGCACTCCCACGGTGATAATGACGCAGTCATGGTGCCGTATGGATGCCGGCTGAGGCGACCGGCCCGCCGGGGGATATCCGGTTGGGACGGCGCTGGGCGTGCGTGCTATGGTTTTGCCCGTTCCAGTGAGCGCCGCTAGCTCAACTGGCAGAGCAGCGGACTCTTAATCCGCGGGTTCGGGGTTCGAGTCCCTGGCGGCGCACAGTTGATCAAGCTCTGACCCGGCGTTTCCAGCCGGTTCGGAGCCATTTTAATGTCCACTGTGGACGTTTGGTTGATCGATGGGTGATCTGTAGCTTCCGATGGCACCTGGCACCGGCCGACACCCGCCCGTCACCCGGCGGCACGGCCCGGCAGGGAAGCCTTCTGGAGTCCGTTGGGAGTCCGAACGCGGCGCTGGTCCGCGTGCCCGAGGCGTCCCGTTATCAACAGGCAGACCACTCCGGACGCGCCGCAGATCACGCACACGATCCAGTCCACGGCCAGACTCCTGCCCACCTGGAGAGCATGCCGCAAGCGCTGGGGCGCACGGACGGCGGCTACGTGTGCGCGCCCTGATAGCCACGGTCCGGCCCGTGGCAGCCTCGCTCAGTGACGCATGTCCCACAGTCGCAGCAGCATGAGGCGGCATCGCCTTGCTCGGTACAGGGTACGAGGGTCGGCCGCGGCCGAGCACGGACTGCGGTCGGATTACGCGGCCGGATCAGTCGCGATCGCGTACTGGTTGCAGGGCGTGCCGGAAGTCGTAGCCTGCGACGGCCTTGCCGATTGTGGTGCCGGCGGCGGTGGAGAACCGGAAGTGAACTCCGCCCCAGACCCGCGCGTTGGCGATCTCGGCGATGAACTGGTCCGAGTTGGTGAAGTGCCGTTCTTCGGTGCTGGCCGGCGCGCCGGTGACCGTGACATCGAACCGGTTTGGACCGAGCAGATGGTCAATGGTCTTGGCGAAACTGGTGGAGACGCAGCTGTGGTTGGCCGTGTATTCGGGATGGTTGGGCGTGGTGACCAGCGGCGTCCAGGCCGGGTCCGGCGCGGTGCCGGGGTTTGCGTCGGTGTCGGCGGCGCGGATCGCGGTGTACGGCCGCCAGGCCGAGTAGGTGTACTTGGCGTCGAAGCAGGCGATGAACGCGTCGGCCCCGATCAGGTTCAGCAGCGCCAGCGCCCGCGCGGCTTGGATCCGGCTCAGCGCGGTGCCTTGGACGATTCTCCGTACCACCTCGTTGTACTGCGTGGTGGCTCGGCCGAGCCCCCAGAACAGCGCGATGTCGGTCTGCGCGGCGGTGCGCACGCTGCTCGTCTTCGATCCGTAGGTCTTGGTTTCGTTGTAGGCCGTGGTGTACTCGGCGCTGGTGAGGGCGGGTGGCGGGCCGGGACGGAACTGATCGGCGCTGCGCATGACGAAGGGATGCATCGTGGCAACCCACGGTGTCGCCGGGGCGGTGGCCGGGTTGTCGGTGGGCAGCACCCAGACGCCCGGGCCGCTGCCAAAGGTGTACGGAACGTTGGCCCCGTATCCGTCCGACGCCCTAGCCGCGAGTAGCTCCGCGGCCGCCTGCCGGCCGATGCTTACGCCTCGGCGCTTGGCCGGCCCGTCGCGGATCGCGGCCAGGGCCACGGCGTAATCCGCGTCCAGGGTCGAGGTCTGGGTGGGGTACTCGGATACCAGGACCTGGTGCGCCGCGGCGGCCACCGCGGCGTCGGCATCGGCGGCGCCGTAGGCGCGTAGGTGCCCCACGTACGGCCGGTACCCTCCGTCGATCGCATCGACCGCGTCGAAGACGGCGGCCTGCACGTACGCCATGTGCAGCATGCTTTCCTGGTTGGTCTGCATCGCGACCAGATCAGCCCGCGCGGCGATCTGGTTCCAGTTCAGTACGGCGGCCGGGTCATGCATGGCTCGGTTCCCCTGGGCTGCGGCCGGGGAGGCGGCGCACACCAGAGCGAAAGCCAGCATCCCGACCGCACACAGCGCGACAACAACAGGACGTCGATTGTTCATGGCTACCCCTTCAACAGCGTGACGAACACGAGGGGGTCTCGCCGACGGGCGTCGCGGTGAACCGACACACCAGCTAGTGGCGGGGCTGATGCAACAGCGCAGACCGCGCGTATGCTCGCGCGGGGCCAATGGACCTGTTCCAGGTCCTATCTGCGGATCCTTGTCCCAATCGAATCGGCTGTCAAGACGCACGAACAGACGATGAGCCGTCGGCAGATCAGCTGCCGCCGATTGAGAAACGACTATCATCCACAACGGCGGTGTTGCATCCGTTTGATTGGAGTGAATCGGGAAGAGGCGTCCGTCTATCGGCTGCGTGCGCAATCGCCTGTCGGGCTCGTCGAAGGCCGGCGTTGGGCCCGCTCAGACTGCTCCGTACGGACAGCAACCATCACTCGAACAAAGCCGCGCGCTGTCGGTGACTAGATCCGGATGCGCGATGCGATCGATCTTGCTGATGCGGCGGTCCCTTGCCGGCATTGAGGGCCGAGACGGCGTGCAGTTGTGTTGTTCAGGTGATCCGGCGAGAACGATGTCACCGACATCGGCCTTCGGCCCCCAGCCTCGCCGACTTCGGCCGACCCCTCACGGCGCGAGCGAATCGCGCACGCAAGGGAACCCGACGGCGAAAGTGCACCCCCCATCTGGCACGTCGGCGAAGCGTTCACGAACCGGTCTTCATCAGATCGATCACGGTCTCCTTGTCGACGTGTATCGTGATCGGCTCGTCGTTGACAACGATCTCTTCCTGGAGCGCATTGCGACCGGACAGGAGGAATGTCGCGGAGGTGTGCCGAATGCCCACCGACAGCGTGTTGCCGTGCCACTTGAGCCGGAAGGCGATGGCGTTCCAGTCCGGCGGCAGCCACGGTTTGAACGTCATCCGCCCGTTGCGCACCCGGAATCCCCCGAAGCCGGCGACCAGGATCTGCCATGTGCCGCCCGCCGAAGCGATATGGATGCCCTCCTCGGTGTTTCCCTGGTTGTCGAGGAGGTCGACGAATGCCGCCCGGCGCAGGTACTGGACCGCACGGCTGGGATCGCCGACCTCGATGCCCATGATGGAGTGGATCGCCGGGCTCAACGACGACTTGTGCAGGGTCAGGGGCTCGTAGTAGTTGTAGTTCGCGAGCTTGACCGGATCCGGGAACTCGTCCGGAAGCACATACGTCAGCATCACCACGTCGGCCTGCTTGAGCAGTTTGGACCCGGCCAGGTTGTAGTGGTGGTAGCCGTCCGGGTACTGCGGCATGTCATTGTCGTCCATTGTTACCGGGAGGCTCTCCAGCGCGAAGTACCCATCGAACTGCTCGATCACTCCCTCGTCGTTTCCGGCGGGCAGGCAGATCCGATCGGCGAGCGTGACCCACGCCTCGACCTCGTCGGGCCGGAGGCTGATGCGCTCGGACAGGGCGGCCATTTCGCGGGGACGGGTGACTGTGAGCTCGGCGTGGACGTGGACCGCGTGCCGCAGGTGCCACCGCACCAGGTAGTTGGTGTATGCACTGTTGTCCACGTGCTCGTGGAATTCGTCGGGACCGACGACTCTGGACAGGGCGTAGCGGCCGTCCGGCATCGCTTCCAGCCGGTCGGCCCAGAAGCGGCTCGTTTCGAAGAGGATTTCCGCGCCGTAGTCAATCATGAATGCCTCATCGCCCGTTGCCGCGGCGTAGGCGATCAGGCCGTAGGCGACCGCCGAAGTGACGTGGATTTCCTCCTCTCCCATCCAGATGCGGTGCGCTCCGTCCACTGTCCACTTCGGTGTCGTCTCGACTCCCGTGTCCGCGGACTCCCAGGCGTAGCGGGCGCCGCGGAAACCTCCATCGCGGGCGTTGCGGCGGGCCCCGTCCAGGGTGTGGTAGCGGTACAGCATCAACGCGCGGGCGGTCGCTGGTTGGGTGTAGATGTAGAACGGCAGCATGAACACCTCGGTGTCCCAGAACGCATGTCCCCGGTACCGCTCGCCGGTGAGGCTGTTCGCCCCGATGTTGACGCGCGGATCCGACCCGTTCGCCGCGATCAGCAGGTGATAGATGTTGAACCGCGCCGCTCGGACTATGTCGGCGTCCCCGTCGACGGTGACGTCGGAGTCGGTCCATTTCGCCTGCCACGCCGCGTGGTTGCGCTCGTGGCACGCCGCGAACCCGGCCTCGCTGTGGTGGTGAAGCTCGTCCAGGCACGCCTGGCGGACGGGAGCCGCCGACTCGTCGCGGGACGTGTAGATGGTCACCAGCTTGTCCACGGTGAGCGTGCCGCCGGGCGGCACCTGCGTGTGGAACACCTGCTCGACGAACCGGTGCCGCCGCTCGACGGTCGGCCTGGCCGACGTCGACACTGTCGTGCGGGCCGCGTAGCCGATGGTGATGCCGCTGTCGATGGTGCGGGTTTCCAGGTAGACGCCGCCGGCGACCTCCATGCGCGCGACGTCGTCGAGGTGTTTCGATCTGGCCCACTTGTGCCACTTCATCTGCGGATCGTCCGGCGGTGGATTCGCATAGACGGGCCGTCGATCCAAATTGTGGTCGGTGCCGTCGATACCACTGTGGACGGTCACCGACGCCGCGTGGTTCTCCGGCGTGATCCGGGCCCGCAGGCAGCAGAGGTGCTCGTCGGCGCCGCTGGCGAAGTGGACCGTCTCGATCAGGGTCCGACGACCTTCGGAGTCCTCGAACACGGTTTCCCGGGAAAGCGTGCCGTCCCGCATGTCCAGGACCCGACGGTGGTGCACGACGGAGGCGGACGTCACGTCCAACCTGGTGCCGTTGACGACGACGGCCAGTGCGAGCCAGTCGGGCGCCTTGACCAGCTCGGTGACGGCCGAGTCGTGGTGGTCGAACACCCCTCGCAGAAACGTCCCAGGCAGGGCACCCGCATGGCCCTCCACCAGAGCGCCCCGGGTGCCGAGATACCCGTTGCCCGTGGTGAAGATCGTTTCGTACATGTTGGCGCGCGCGGGGGCGAAGCCGTCCTCGACGACCAGCCACTGGCGATCCGCCTCCGCCGAGTCGGGGCGCATGGAGTGCCTCCTAGCTTCGAGAGCCGTATGTGGCGAGGATCTGTCGCTCGGTGTCCTCCCGGGACAGGTAGACGTCCAGCTCCGCGCCGCTGCAACGCTGGGCGCCCATCGCGTTGCCGTACTGGCAGGCCTTGACGTAGTCGCGGTACGCGAGGTAGCCGAAGGCCAGGCCTGCGGCGAAGGAGTCGCCGGCACCGGTGGTGTCCACGACGTTGTCCACCTCGATCCGGCCGACGTAATCCTCGCCCACCCCGCCGACATCGTCGCGTTGGAAGACGACAGCACCACGCTCGTCGAGGGTCACGCATACCGCTCCGACGCCCCGGTCGAGGCAGTGCCGCGCCAGGTCGCGCAGTTCCTCGGGGCGCAGCCGCGGCGGGTCGGCCGCAATCTCGGCCGCCTCGCCGAGCCACGTCGAGCTCGCCTCTTCGAGGTTCATTTTCAGGATGTCGATGTACGGCAGCCAGGCGTCCCGATCGGCCCACACCCGCGGATGCCGCTCGCCGCTGCGAGTCAGCGTCGTCGTCGGCCCGTGCGCGTCCAGCACCACCGTTCCGCTGCTGTTGTCTTTCAGATGCCGCAGCGTGGCCTGGCCAACCTCGTAGTCGGTGATCGGGACGCAGACGAACGCGTCGGCGTCGAGCACCTTGTCGACGTCGGACGGCAGGATCGGGTTCATGAAGCTTGTCTGCCGCTCGACGCGGCGGTTGTGCTCGATGTAACGCAGCTCGATGACGTCGCCCTGGTCGGCGGTCGCCGTTATCCCGGACGTGTCGATGTTCGGGTACGCCCCGAGGATCTCCTTGATCGGACCCTCGTCGCGCCGCCGGACGTGTGAGATCGGGATGATCGTGTCGCCGGGACGCAGCAGGGCCGCGAGGGCGACGGCTGTGTACAGCGCACATCCGTATTTCTCGAATCGCACGCCGTCATGGGTCACGATCTGGTCGCGTGGGATGGGGCCCAGCACGGCAACCTTGTGACCCGGCGGCGTCCGCTGGTCGGTGGTCATACACACACCTCCGGCACATTGTCACGCAGGCTCGGGTTCGAACTTGATGGTGTCACGGAAGTCCCCGAGTCCGCGCGGCAGCGCGGTGCTGGTTTCGGAGTGAGATCGCCGCGGGTCCTCATCGGACTCGATCACGAAGACGCGCGGCTCGGCAGCGTCACCCGGAACCGGCACCCACGATCGGGTCGAGGCGGGCATCGCCGCGGGAAGTCGGGTGATCTTTGTCGATCAGCAATGCGGCCGGGGCTCTTGCATCCTTTCGCGGCGTGGAGAAATATTGACCTCCATACACACCGATCCTCCAGACCCCGGGAGCGGCAAGATCCGGCTGGCTGTGGAGAGTACAGGTGATGTTGATTGGCGTCGTAGTCCCTTCGCCCTGACGACGACTACATCAGTTGAAGGCCTTCACCAGGTTGGCCGATTCGCTGGTGTGCAGAATCAACTCCACGTCCGGGCCGAGACCCTGGACGCTTTCGACGCGCGTAACTCACTCGTTCATTGCTGAGCTGCCACCGTCCAGATCGCAGCGCCGACGTCGTCGCGGTCCGCTCCTGTGCGGGCCGAGAAGGTGATCGCCCATGACACCCCTCACGCCGACAGGGCCAACCCCGCCGACACGGTACGGCCGTTCAACCGTCGCGGATTGCTGCGTTCCGGCGCCGTGGTGGCTGCGGGCGACGGCGTCGCGGCATCTCGGCATCCCACGCCCGGTCGCGAACGGCCCGGTCCGCGACGCCGCCGTCTGGCGTGCCTTCGCCCAGGACCTCAACACACATTTCTTGGACGTTCTGTCCCGCACTTGCTGGGAAAGGGACCAAACATGTCTCTCGCGGTGGACAGCGGTGGCGCACTGAGTCTGGACCTCAGTCCGGTAGATCTCCTGCTGATGCTGATCTACTTCTCCTTCGTGCTCGGCATCGGGTTTGCCCTCAAGCGCGTGGTCAAGTCGTCGCTGGACTTCTTCCTGTCCGGCCGGTCGCTGCCCGCGTGGGTTACCGGGATCGGCTTCATCTCGGCGAATATCGGCGCGGTGGAACTGCTCGGTCAGTCGGCAAGCGGCGCCCAGTACGGCGCGGCGATGGTGCACTACTTCTGGGTGGGCGCCATCCCCGCCATGGTGTTCCTCGGCATCGTCATGATGCCCTTCTACTACGGCTCCAAGGTCCGCAGCGTCCCGGAGTACCTCCGGCTGCGGTTCGACCCGAAGGCGCACTTGATCAACGCAATCACCTTCGTCGTCGGCAGCATGCTCATCGCCGGGGTGAACCTCTACGCGCTGTCGATCGTTCTCGAGGCGCTGCTCGGCATTCCGCTCATCTTCGCCATCATCCTGGCCGCCGTTTTCGTGCTGTCCTACATCCTGCTCGGCGGGTTGACCAGCGCGATCTACAACGAGGTGATGCAGTTCTTCGTGGTGCTCATCGGCATGGTGCCGTTGACGATCATCGCGATCAAGGAGACCGGCGGCCTCAGCCAGCTGTTCGACAAGCTGACCGCGGAGCATGGGCAGTCGTTCGTCGAACCGTGGACGGGCACCAGCGTCGGCGGGTCCAGCCCCGTGGGTGACTGGATCGGCATCATCCTGGGTCTGGCGTTCTGCCTGTCCTTCGGATACTGGACGACGAACTTCGCCGAGGTCCAGCGCGCGATGGC
>Ga0070683_100005568_pt1 | contig 10515 bp, 5 predicted proteins | sample KBSC713LmetaG_FD_64662 | JGI IMG/M metagenome (GOLD analysis project Ga0070683, IMG submission 64662) | Corn rhizosphere microbial communities from Kellogg Biological Station, Michigan, USA - KBS C7.1-3L metaG | ecosystem: Host-associated > Plants > Roots > Rhizosphere ...
TACATGGACCTCCAGCCCTGCGAGGCCTGCGGCTACCTGGGCTTTACCGGCTCGATGGCGACCGCACGGGCGGTGGCACGCTTCTCCGGGCAGTGCCCGCGCTGCGAGACGGTCCGCGAGTTCACCTTCCGGCTACCCGACCGGTCGTACGAGGGGTTCGGGGGCGCCGACCCGTCGGAATTACTCGACCCCGGTGAGTGGCTGGTCGTCGCCGACCTGGCGGCGCGCCATTTGCCGGTGCCCGATGCGGCCGACTACGCCCTCGCCGCCGCCGCGATCGACGAGGTGCTGAAGTTCATCCCGGCCGGCGCCGAGGCGGTGCCGGCGGAAGCGTTGCACACCGCCGCCGGCCGCGCCGCATACGAGCTGGAACCGGGCCGGTTCCGCAGAAGCCGGTTGGCCGCCGTCGCCGACGGCTACCGCAAGCATCTGCTCTGAACCCCGCGGCGGGTCAGCGCATGGATCTCCAGGTCTTGTCGATCGCGGCCACGCTGGCCTTCGCGGACGGCTTGTGGTTCAGGTCAACCAGCACGGTATAGACACTCTTCGTCGGGCTGAGCCGCCAGCAGATCAGCAAGGTCGGCTTCACGCCGGCCTTGGACTGGGGGTTGAACCGGAATGTCTGCGTGCACCGGGCGTCACCGACGGCGTGGCCGGCATCGGCCACCCAGCGCAGCTCACGCTGCCCGGTCAGATCGCCGCGGGCCGAGACGACCTTGAAGGTCCGCTTGTCCTTGGCCAGCGTGCCGGACGCACTGACGGTGACCTTGACCTCCGCCGCCGGCCGCGAATCGACACGCGGCGGCGGTGCGGCCTTCGAAGGCGCGGCATTTGGCAGCGCGGCACTTGGCGGCGCGCCGGTCACCTTGGGAACCGACGGGGCCGCGCTCGGCCGGTCGAGCTCGCTGAGCGACTCAATCGACCGGTCACCGCCGTCGCGACCGAGGCCGACGATCAGCGTGGCGGCGACCATGACCGCGCCGAGAGCGGCGACCGCGGCCATCTGAACCTTGCGCTGCTTCCAGAGCATGGGCGAATTGTAGCGGAAAGTACCTGTTTGAGTGCCGAGAGTTACAAGGCGGCGGCCCGGAGTCCGGAGACCCGGGCCGCCGCCCTTCAGGCGAAGGCGATCGTCAGTAGTCGGCGACCGTGAAGGTCGAACCGCTGGAGATGATCGACTTCGAATAGGTGGCAGCCGTCTGCGCACCGACGCCGCCGTTGCCAACGACCGTGATGGTGTACGTGCCGTTCGCGATCGGTGCCGGCGTGAAGATCGTTATCGTCCCCGACGGCGCGCCCGGTGCAGCGATGGACAGGGAGGCGGTGCCAGTGTTGACCGCGGTGATGTACGTCCCCGGCGCGATGTTCGTACCGGTCATCACCTTGCCCACGTCACCGGCGGTGAACGGGGCGGCGGTCGAGACCACCGTTGTGGCACCTCCGGTCGTCGTGAACACGGCGTCCGGGGTGGCGACCGTGCGCGAACTGGACGCCACGATGGCCGTAGAAGCCACGACCACGGCCGCGGTCGCCTTGTTCAGCGTCGCGATGCCGGAAGCGCTGACACTGGCGATCGTCACGGTGTTGTCCGGGATGATCGTTCCGGAACTGAGCTTCATGCCGACGTCCGTCGCCGAAAACGTGCAGGTGCTGGTCGCCGTGGCCGGCCCGAGATACGCCGTGGCCGAGGTTTGCACCGCGCCGGAACTGTTGGTCGACGCGCAACCGGTGAGGTTCCGCGTGGTGGCCGTCGGCGCCGTGGCGAAGTTGCCGCCCAGATACAGGCTGCACACGAGGTCCTTGTCCGAGATGACCAGGACGTCGACGCACTCCCCGCCGTTGACCTGACCGTTGGCCTTCGTGGCCGTGCCGGTCGGGTCGTAGGCGCCCTTGACCAGGTAGACGTGGGCCTTGGTGCTGTTCGTGTCGTAGGTGGTGCCGAACGTCAGGTCCGTGAAGCCGACGCCGGTGATGTCGACATCGGTCGACGTCATCCTCGTGTTGGCGCCCGTCTTCGGCGTGACCGTGATGCCGTTGGTGAAGGTGAACAGGCTCTTCGTCTCGCTCGTGCCACCTGCGGTGGTGACGGCGATGGAGACGGCCGGCCCGGCCACGTGCGGCGGAACGGTCGCGGTGAACGAGGCGCCACCGCCGGCCACCGCGATGTTGATCAGCGGCGAGCCGCCCACGGTCGCGGTCATGGCGCCGGCCGCGGTCGGGAAGTTGGCGCCGCTCACGGTGATCGTGGAGCCGCCTTCAGCCGGCCCGGTGGTCGGGTACACCGAGGTAACCGTCGGAACCTGACCCACGGTGTACGTCGGATAGGCCTGCGCTACAAGAACGCTTGTACTGGTGTTGGTGGTGTCGTAGACGCAGACGGCGTACGGCGTCGTCGTCGTGGTCATACCGCTCGGTAGCGTCATCGCGATCTTGTTGGCCGTGATGAAGCGCACGGTCGTCACGTTGACGTTGTTGCTCGACGCGTAGTGCGTCGCGCAAGCGGTGCTACCACTGTTGGTCTGCAGCTGCACGTTCGTGGACCCGGAGGTGAAGATCGCGCTGGCTGCGGTCAGGCTGACCGAGTTGCCACCGTTGCTCGACCCCGATGTCGTGCTCAGCGCGATGTTGCCGCTGAGGTTGAACTGGTTCGCGGCCGCCGTCTCGCCCAGCAGCAGGCCGTTGCTGGTCTTGTAGACGCAGATGTTGTAGTTGGCCGACAGCACCTTGGGGCTGGCGACCTGGGCGAGCGCCGCGGGGACGTTCACGGTCATCGTGGAGGTCGTTGGCACCTGCACGCTCGCCGCCGGCACGGTGATGACGCCGCCGGTCATCGTGGTCGCGTTCGATGCGGTCGGTGCCGAGGCGCCCATCGGGGCGGTCGCACACAACGTCTGGGTGGCGGTCACCGCCTGGAACTGGACCGTGTGGCCGGCCGAGTTGAAGTCGTCGAAGACCGCGCTGTCGGCGGTGACGGTGATCGGGTATCCCCCGCCGCTCGCACCACCGGACGGGTCCGAGGTCAGGCTGGCGTCGACCGTGAACCCGGCGTTCGCTCCGGCGAGAAGGACGTTCGAGGCCCCGGTGTCATAGACACAGACGGAGAAGGTGGTGGGAGCGGTCACGCTCGCCGGAAGCGCCAACCCGGCCGGGATCGTGATCGGCAGGTCGTTGCCGGCAAGGGCGCCAACCGCGACGGTCGCCGCTTCGACGACGCCGGCGTTGACCACGCCTCCGCTGGCGCCGACCGGCGCGACCGACGGCCGGTTACCGCCAGACGCGGCCGGGCAGGTGCCGGCGAAGTTGAACTGCACCGCAAAGGGTCCGGTCGTGCCAGTGGTGAACGTGGCCGCGGTGGTGGGCGAGATGGTCAGCGTGCCACCGCCGCCGCTCGGCGCATGCGTCCTGCTCAGCGTGACGGTATCGACGGCCCAGCTGGCGCTGGCCGTGATCACCACGGTCGCGGCGGTTACGGCCAGGACAACGGCGCTGCGCACCGCCGCCCGGGCACCAAGTTTTCTTGTTCTGACGTGCACTTGTGATCTCCTCTGTGAGTCACACGGTGACGGAGCGAGCAGTGATCAGCGTCCGACGGGACTATCCGTCGCGAATCGTAACTTAAAGTGCTGGATCAACTGCTCAGAGTGAGGAACTCCGGTGGAGGTCGCGTCCGGCCAGCAACGCCACGCCGGTCAGCACCGTGGCGGCGGCCAGCCAGGCGGCCAGGACCGGCAGCGGCCGCGGCACGATGGGCAGCGGCAGGGCGTCCTGGCCGGTGTCGAGCACCGGTACCGCCCAGCCGGCGGCAAACCAGGCGGCCAGCCCGATTGCCAGCCCGACGACCGCGGCAGCCGCCACGAGCAGCGGGTACGCCCAGCGAACCGCCTGGCCGACGGCGGTCCGGCCGAGTCCCTGGGCCCGTAGCGCCCCGAAGTCGGCCGCGCGGCGGCGCCGGTCGACGGCGGCCACCAGGACGAGGCTGCCGGCTGCCAGCAGCACGGCCAGCGCGCCCGCGAACGGGTGGAACGGCAGCGCCAACGCGGCGCCCTGCCGGTCGAGCCGGCGGTGAGTGGTCGCGACCGTCCGATCACCGGTCACCACCAAGCCGTGGTCGCCGAGGCGGCGAAGGACGTCGGCCGGGGCGGCCGCGCCCAGCCAGACCTGCGGGTCGCGGGCCGGCCCGGCATCTGTCGAGATCCGATCGGCGTATTCGAGGTCGACCAGCGTCCCGGTTTTCCCGAGGCGGGGCAGCGCTTCGACGCGCCCCGCCGGGATCACCGGAATCGGCCGGCCGTCGAGACCGGCGATCTCGGTAACCGGCGCCGTGGTGACGACCGGCAGCGGGTACGGCGCGTCGACCGGCTGCAGCCAGCCGCCGAGGCTGCCGTCCCGGACGGTGAAGTCGGCCTGCAGCCCGCCCGCCACCGCGGACACCGTCGCGTTGGCCGTCCGCCACCGCCCGGCCTCGGCCACCTGCGTGGGCGCCAGCGCCTCCCGGTCGGGCGACGTGCTGCGCAGGCCCCGGAGCGTCATCCGGATGGCAAAGCTGTTGCTGGAGATGCCGCCGGTGACGACGTGCAGACCGGCCAGCCGGCAGCCGCCGGCGCACTCGGGGACGCTTTGCTGATAGGTGTACGGACCGTTGTTCAGCGCGCCGAGCGGCACCGTTGCGGTCCCCCGGCCGGTCACCGAAGAGACCACGACGACCAGGTTGACTGGCGCCGATGGGTTGGCCCCGGCCACTGTCACATCGATTGCGATGTCCTCGCTCGGGAAGATCACCGGCTCGCCGCTCGGCGGGTGCAGCAGCTGGGCAGCACGAGCTGCGCTCAGCGAGCCGTCCGGCCACACCGTCGCCTGGGCCAGCCGGCTCGAGTCGATGGCCAGCTTCGGTGCCTCGCCCGGCCGGCCCGGCGGCACCTCGGCGACCGCCATCGCAAACCGGCCGTCCGGATCGACCGCCCGGACCGCCTGGAGCAGCTGGGACCGGGTGACGCGGTCGACGGTCACGACGCGCGGTGCACCGGTGCCGACGGTCGCCGCGACCGACCGGTCCTGGGCGGCGACGTCGACCGCGCTGGCCGCGAACGCGAGCAGTGCCACGGCCGCACTCAGTAGCAGGAAGATCCGCTGCACTCCGGGGCGCCGGGCGAGCTGGAACGCGGCGAGCGCCGCACCGAGCCGGCCCCGGCGCAGCGCGCGCGAGCCGACCCGCGCCGCGACCGGCGGCAGCAGGTGGGAGATCAGCAGGCCGAGCGCGAGGATGACGAGCGCCGGCGCGAACAGCCCGACCCCGAGCAGCGACTTGTCGAAGAGCCACAGCTGGGCGAGGACGACCGCGGTGAGCACGACGACGACGATCTCGCCGGCCAGCAGCCGCCAGCGGGCGACCGTGACCGGCACGCTGCGCAACAGGTCGACGACCGGCGTGGCCAGCGTGCGCCGCTGGGCGAGCAGCGTCGCGAGGAGGGCTCCGAGGGCGGCGCTCAGCCCGTACCAGATGAAAGAAAGGTTGAAGAACGAGACCGTCGTGGCCCCGAAGCGGCCCGTGGCGATGGCGGCGACGGCCAGCTGACCGGCCAGGAAACCGAGGACGGCGCCGGCGACGACCGGCAGGACCGTCTCGCCGGCCGCCACCCACCAGCGCAGCCACCAGCGGGTGCCGCGCAAGCGCAGCGCGGCGAGCTCCGGCCGGCGGGCCTCGGTGCCGTAGCCGACGACCAGGAAGATCACGAAGAGCGCGAGCAGCACGAGCGGCACCGCGATGACCGGCACGACCTGCCGCGCCAGCCGGCGGCCGCCGGCGATCTGACCGAGCAGATCGGGGATGCCGCTGGTCACGGTGACGCCGTTGAGTCCATCGGTGCGCCGGAGCACGTCGCCGACCTGCGCGCCGATGGTGTCCAGCTGATCCGGCCGCAGCGCCGCCGGATCGACCGTTGCATCGATGGTCTGGTTGGCGGTGCCGTGATCCATGACGGCGACCGTGGGCGCGCCGGTGAACAGCGGCTCGCCCCGTTGCCCGGCCCGGTCGGGCTCGAAGAAGCCGTGGTTACCCCAGTATTGGTCGGCCGGATCGGTCACCCGATAGACGCCGACGACTTCGACGATTTTGGCCAATCCATCGGGTACTACGGTGAGCGCGCCACTGGGTGTGCTGGTCACCCGGGCGTAGGTCAGCGTGACCAGGTCGCCCGGGCCCTTGCCGAGGCGCTGCGCGGTCTTCTCGCCGACGACGACCTCGCCCTGGGCGATCAGGCACCGCCCGTCGACGATCGTGAGGTTGGCGCAGGCGTCCTGCCGGAAGACCATCGCGGTGGTCGACTGGGGGTCGGGTTCGAGCCCGACGACCGGGTAGTCCTGGCCGATGACCTGCGTGAAGCCGGGTACCTGGACGATGGCCGCGCCGATGTTGGCGAGGTCTGGGTCGTTGGCGTCGCCGCTTGGACCCAGTGCGCGCGCGTCGACGCTCGCCGTGAGGGACAGCGACCGGCCCCCGGGCGGGGCGGCGGCGACCTCGGCGGCCACGACGGCGTTGTCGACGGCGTACTGGTACGCGGGTACGGCGACGGCGGCGGCGACCGCGAAGAGGGAGAGGACGGCGAGGGCGAGGGCCTGCCCGCGACGCGCCAGCAGAGCAGTGACGACAATCTCGATCACGACGTTGCCGGCCCGTTTTGACCGCTACTTCCGCGAAGCAGCGGCAGCGGCTTCATGCGCCCGCCGCGGCTCTGCCCATCCTTGTTCATGCGCCCGCCGCGGCTCTGCCCATCCTTGTTCATGCGCCCGCCGCGGCTCGGGCCAGCAGCGCGGCCAGCACGCCGCCCACCACGCCGAGTGCCACCAGCCAGATCGGCCCGGCGACCGTCACCGCCCGAGCGGCCCGCGCGGTCAACCCCTGCACCCGCAGGGCCGCCAAGCCGGCCGCCTGCGGCTCCCGGTCGACGGCCAGCGCGACCGCCAACGCCGCCGCGGCGAGCAGGACAGCAGCGATCGCCGCGGCCAGCGACGCCCAGGCGATCACCGCCGGACCGCCGTGCGCCAACTGCTGTCGCCGCGCCGGCTGGCTCTGGTCGGCGACCACGACCAGCCCGTTGGCCTTGAGCCGGTCGACCACCTCCGGGCCGGCCGTCGCCGACAGCCACACCTGCGCGGTACCGCTGGCGCCGACCCCGACCGACGCCCGCGCGGCGGCGGCCAGGTCGATGAGTACGCCGCGCCCGATGACCGGCAGCGCCCCGACGCTCCGTACGACGCGAATCGGCAACCGTTCGCCGCCGAACGCGCGGACCGTCGGGTCACTCAGGACCGCGTCGCGCGGCGGCCGACCGGCCACGATCGCCGGCAGCGGCAGCGGCGCGTCGACGAGGTACGCCTTGGTGGCCGGCGGCAGCCCGGCCAGGTCCTGGTCGTACCGCGCGGCCAGGGTCAGCCCCTCCTTCGCGGCGACCGTGGCGTCCGCGCCCAGCGTGCCGGTGAAGTCGCCCCGCCAGCGCCGCGGATCGCTGAGGGTGGCCGGCTGCAGCAGTACCCGGTCGGGGTTTTCCTGGAAGAGTCCCCAGATGGTCGCGGTGCCGGCATTGAGCGAGAAGCTGACGAACCGGCAGCCGTCCGCGCAACCAGGCAGTGGCGCCGTCAGCAGTTGCCGGCCGGGCCGGGGCACGGCGAACTTGGCGGTTCGCACGATGCCCGAACGTTCGTTGACGAACGAAGCGTCGATCGCCACTTTTTGCGGCCCGTTGCTGCGCACGTCCAGCCCGACCTGCGCGGCGGTCGCGACAACGGCCGCCCTGTGCGGAGCCAGCAACGGCCCGGCATCGACCGTGGCGCCGATCGCCGTCAGCCGCGACGCATCGACGGCCAGCACGGGCGGCTGGGTCGTGGCGTTGACCACGGCCGCCATGGCACTTTTGCCGTTTGGATCGGCCACGTGTACGGCGTGCAGCAACGCTTCCCGGTTCGGCGCCTGGACGGTCAGCACGCGCGGCGCGCCGAGTTCCCGGGCCGCCTGCGCGCCTCGCGCGTCGGCGGCGGCCAGAAAGCCGTGCCCGGCCGTGCCGATCAGCGCGACGGCCACGACGAGCAGCGCCAGCACCCGGTCGACCCCGGGCCGGCGGGCCAACTGGACGGCGGTCAACCCCGTGCGCAGGCGACCGGCGCGAAGGTTGCTCGCGGCGACGCCGGCCGCGAGCAGACCGACGAGCCGGGCCAGCAGGACGGCCACGGCCAGCGCGACGATCGGCCCGAATCGCGGGTCGTGCGTGGCGCGCGCCTGGTAGGCGGCGGCCACCGCGAGCGCGGCGACGGCCGCGTCCACCACGTCACCCCGCCACCCGCGCCGACGTGGTGGTACGTCGCGCAGCAGCAGGGCGACGGGCGCACGCAACGCGGCGAGTTCGGCGACGACGAGGACGACGAGCGCGCCGACCAGCGCGGCCGCGGCGCCGATGGCCGACAGGGTGAACGCGGTACGGGCGTCCTTGCCGGTTGTGACGAGGCCGGTGAGTTCCCGGGCAAGGACGAGCCCGGCCGGTACGCCGACCACCACTCCGCCGAGGACCGGCACGATCTGCTGGCCGAGTGTCAGCCGCAGCAACGCGAAGCGGGTCGAGCCGCGCAGCTTCAACAGCGCCACGTCCGGTCGCCGCGCCCGGCCGGTGTAGCGCCCGGCCACCGCCAACGAAAGCCACGCGAGGAGGAGGACGGTGACTGCTGAGATCAGTACACCTTCATAAATGGCGTGGCGGTCGGCCTGAATGTCGCCGAGGAGCTGGAGGGTCGCGAAGCTCACCAGGTGCAGGTGACCGACGCCGAACTGGTAGTCGATCTGGCGCAGCCGGCCGGCCAGGTCGTAACCGCCGTCGCCGCGCAGGAGCGCGTCGGGCAGCGTGGCGTCGTAGACCAGCGTCGGCGCGACGGCATGAGCGAAGACTTCGAGCGGGACGAAGAACGGCGGTTCGGCGTTGGAACTCGGGTCGGCCCGGAAGAGATCGTCGGCCCAGTAGTCGCCGGCCGGGTCGACCATGTCGTAGAGGCCGACGATGCGGAACAGCTCCGGGGTGTCGCCGTCGGTCCGGTGCAGCGCGAGCTGCTGGCCGACCCGGAGCCCGAGGACCTCGGCCGTCGCCGTGTTGAGGATGCCCTCGTCCGGCGCGCTCGGGCAGGACCCGGCGATCCGCACGTGCTCGCAGAGTTGGTCGCGGTAGGCCATCGGTACGCCGTGGCCGTCGGCCAACGTGCTCTGCCGGATGCCGACGGTCGGGCGCTCGGCGGGGACGGTCAGCGTCCGCTCGATCTCCTGCCGGAAGTCGGCCAGCGCCTGGTGTGGATCGGGCGTCGGCCCGGTCTGTTCGCGCACGGCGACGGTCCGCTGCCCGGCCGTCGCGCTAGCCACGTCGACCGCGGCCGCGGTCCGCGCGCTGGCGATCGCGCACCACGGCCCGGCCACGACGGCGGTGACCCCGAGCGCGGTGAGCACAAGAACGGTCGCCGTCTGCGCAAGGCGCGCCCGGACCGCACTCAGCAGCAGCGCGAACACGCGGGTAGCTTACGGATCAATCCACGTACAGGCAGAACGGATGACCGGCCGGGTCGAGGAACACGCGGACGTTGTCCTGGGGCTGAAATTCCGCCATCTGCGCGCCGGCCTTTTTTGCCTGTTCTGAGGCGTTCACCAGGTCGTCCACCTCGATGTCGAGGTGGAGCATCATCTGCTGGTCGCCGGGGCCGGCCGGCCAGACCGGGCGCACGTACTTCGACTCGGTCTGAAAGGAAAGGCCGGTCCCCCCGCCGGGCGGCTTGAGGGTCACCCAGTCCGGCTCCTCGTCCTCGATCTTCCAGCCGAGCAGGCGCTGGTAGAACGCGGCGAGCTCGCGAGCGTTGGGCGAGTCGAGGACGACCCCAGTCAAGCGCATGGTTGGCTCGGGTGCCGACGGGCGCCAGGCGAATCCACCTCGCCACGATATCGCGCCCCGACTGGGGCACTATGCACAGATGAAGCTGCTGTTCGCGGACGACTTCGACGAGCCGGCCCTGGACCTTGGTGTCTGGCTGCCCCACTACCTGCCCGCCTGGGGCTCCCGCGCGGCCACCGCCGCCACGTACGAGATCAGCGACTCCTGCCTGCGCCTCTTCATCCCGCCCGAGCAGGGCCTGTGGTACCCCGACGACCACACCCCGCCGATGCGCGTGTCCGGCATCCAGTCCGGCAACTTCTCCGGCCCGATCGGCAGCACGATCGGCCAGCAAGCGTGGCGTGAAGGCCTGGTCGTCAAGGAGGAACAGCCAACCTTCTGGGGATACACGCCTTTATACGGGTACCTCGAAATGCGAGCCCGCGGAACGGTCAGCAAGCGATCCATGGTCGCCTGGTGGATGAGCGGCCTCGACGACGCGCCGGAGCACTGCGGCGAATTGTGCGTGACCGAGATGTTCGGCGACGCCGTCGTACCGGGCGAGTCGGCCGCCGTCGGCGTCGGCGTCAAGGCGTTCCGGGACCCGGCGCTCACTCAGGACTTC
>Ga0070683_100005572_pt1 | contig 10514 bp, 13 predicted proteins | sample KBSC713LmetaG_FD_64662 | JGI IMG/M metagenome (GOLD analysis project Ga0070683, IMG submission 64662) | Corn rhizosphere microbial communities from Kellogg Biological Station, Michigan, USA - KBS C7.1-3L metaG | ecosystem: Host-associated > Plants > Roots > Rhizosphere ...
GTCGACACCGTGATCCTCGGCTGCACGCACTACCCGCTCGTGCGGCCGATCCTCCAGCGAGCGCTCGGCCGACGGGTGACGATCGTGAGCTCGGGCGTGGCGATCGCGGAAGCGGTGCACGCCGAGCTAGCCGCGCGAGGGATCGAGAACGATCCGGATCGCCGCGGCCACTACAGCTTCCTCGCCACAGGCGATCCGGAGGCGTTCAGACAGGTGGGCACGCGCTTCCTGCAGATGCCGCTCGGCGAGGTGCGCCAGGTGGCCGTCAAGGAGTCGAGGCGAGCCGCGTGAGCGCGGAGGCGCGACACGACGGCCGGGCGCCCAACGAGCTGCGGCCGCTCTCGATCACGGCGGGCTTCGTGCGCTCAGCCACCGGCTCGGCGCTGATCGAGGCGGGCGGCACGCGCGTGATCTGCACAGCGTCGGCCGTGGAGGACGTGCCGCGCTGGCTCGCCGGGCAGGGCCGCGGCTGGGTGACCGCGGAGTACGGGATGCTCCCGGCCTCCACGGGCGACCGCAAACAGCGAGACGTGTCACGTGGGCGCCCCGACGGCCGCACGGTGGAGATCCAGCGCCTGATCGGCCGCTCGATTCGCGGCGTGATCGACTTCGCGGCGCTCGGGGAGCGCACGGTCTACATCGACTGCGACGTGCTCGAGGCCGACGGCGGAACTCGCTGCGCCTCGATCACAGGCGGCTTCGTGGCGCTCAAGCTGGCGTGCGACCGCCTGATCGAGGAGGGCAAGCTCGCTCGCACGCCGCTCACCGGCTCCGTGGCGGCGGTGTCCTGCGGCATGGTCGACGGACGTGCGCTGCTCGACCTCGATTACGTGGAGGACTCGAGCGCCGAGGTGGACGCCAACGTGGTGATGACCGGCGACGGCGGGCTCGTGGAGGTGCAGGCCACGGCCGAGCGCACGCCGCTCTCGCGCGCGTCGCTCGACGAGCTGCTCGCACTGGCGGCTGCGGGCATCGAGCGGTTGCGCGACGCGCAGGCCGGAGCCGCCGGCGGCCTACCCTCCTAACGAGGAGGCGACGTACATGAGGCTTGTCCTCTCCACACGCAATACGCACAAGGTGCGCGAGCTGAACGTCCTGCTGGCACCCCATGAGGTCCTGCCACTGCCCGAGGAGGTGGAGCTCCCGCCCGAGACCGGCGAGACCTTCGCCGAGAACGCGCTCGGCAAAGCACGCGCCGCGGCGCAGGCCACGGGGATGCCGTCGGTGGCCGACGACTCGGGCATCGCGGCGGCCGCGCTGGATGGTGCGCCCGGGGTGCGCAGCGCCCGCTTCGCCGGCGAGAACGCGTCCGACGAGGAGAACCTGAGCAAGCTGCTGCGCGAGGTGCCGGCGGACGGCGACCGCCGTGTGGCCTACGTGTGCGCGCTGGCGTACGTGGACGGCGATCACGAGGAGCTGTTCGAAGGGCGCTGCGAGGGAACGCTCGCCGGCGAGCCGCGCGGAAGCGGCGGCTTCGGCTACGACCCGGCCTTCATCCCGTCCGACCGCGACGACGGCCGCACCATGGCCGAGCTGAGCGTCGAGGAGAAAGACGCGATCAGCCACCGCGGCCGCGCCGCTCGGGCGTTCCTGGACTGGCTCGATCGGGAAACGCAGGCAGCGTGAGCAGCGCGATGCACACAGCCGCGAAGCCCAAGCGGCAGCCGAGCAAGAGCCGCGCCGCCGGCTTCTCGATCGCCTCCAACGCCACGCTGATCGTGCTCAAGGTCGCAGCGGGCGTTGTCACGGGCTCGATCGCGATCCTCACCGAGGCGGTGCACTCCGCGATAGACCTGCTGGCATCGGTGGTGGCGTTCTTCTCAGTGCGCAAGGCGGACGAGCCGCCCGACCCGAGCCACCCCTACGGCCACGAGAAGGTCGAGAACCTCACGGCGGCGCTCGAGGGCGTGCTGATTCTCGTCGGCGCCGGGATCATCATCTACGAGTCGATTCGCCGGCTGATCACCCCCGCGAGCGTGGACACGCTCGGCTTCGGCATCGCGGTGGTCGCGCTGTCGGCGGTGGCCAACTTCGCCGTGTCCGCGTACCTGTACAGGCAGGCGGGACTCACGGAATCGCCGGCGCTCGCGGGCGACGCCGCCCACCTGCGGACGGACGCGTTCACGTCCCTGGGCGTGCTGGTTGGACTCGTGCTCGTGAAGATCACGGGCGCCGCCCGCTTCGACCCGATCACCGCACTGGCGATCGCAACGGCGATCGTGTGGTCGGGCGTGCGGATCGTCAACCGCTCGAGCCGCGTGCTCGTGGACGAGGCCCTCCCGGTGGCCGAGCTCGAGATCGTGCGCCGGACGATCGAGGAATACGACGCTCCGGAGGTGTCGGGCTTCCACAAGCTGCGCGCGCGACAGGCAGGCAGCCGCCGCCACGTCGACCTGCACGTGCAGTTCCGCGAGGGCACGACCCTCGAGCGCGCCCACGAGGTGAGCCACGAGCTGCAGGGCGCCATCTCCAAGCGGCTGCGCGACGCCGACGTGCTCATTCACCTCGAGCCCGAGAACCACCCGGGGCTCGAGCGGCACGACGGCTCCGCGCCTGTCAGCGCAGATTGACCGCGGCCGAGGCCGCCACCGCGAGCAGGATCCCGAAGTAGCCGACGTAGCCGTTGATCAGCAAGAGCAGCGCCGCCACGAGGCAGATCAGCACCACGCCGAGCCAGGAAGCCTGGGGGAGAGTCACGTGGGTATCGTGACATCGGTGCCCGACTCGACGCTTACTCCCGAGCTCGCGCTGCGCTACCTCGACGAGCTGTCCACCGATATCCGCGCCGCGGTGCTCCTAGATTCGGACGGCCGGCTCGCGGCTGCGCACCGAGCCGACGGCGAGCCGCCGGAAGACAAACTCGCCGAGCAGGCGCTCCGTCTGTTCGAGCGCGCCGAGGAGGCCGCGAGCACTCTGCACGCCTTCGAAGGTCCGGTGACGCAGGTGGAGGCCACCACCGCCGACGGCGCCGTCTTCGCGGTCCGCGCGGAGGGTTGGACGATCGCGGTGGTGGCGGGGCGCTTCGCGCTGCCGTCGCTGATGTTCTACGACCTGCGCGCGGTGCTCTCCGACCTTGGGGAGAGGGCGGCGTGAGGAAGGAGCGCAAGGGCCCGCTCGGCCTGGTGGCTGGGATCGCCGAGGACTTCGCGGCTGGGCAGCGCCGCCGCCAGGCGCGCCAGGAGCCGCGCGTCGCGATCTACGACGCCGGCGGCCACCCACGCGTGCTGCTCGCGGCTTCGCCCGGCCGCGCCGAGCTGCTCGAGCTCGCCGAGGAGATGACGGGGCCGGAGGTGAAGGAGTGATCGCGCCGGAGCTCGCGAGCGACCTGCTCGCCCGCGCGCTCGAGCGGGGCGGCGACCTTGCGGAGCTGTACGTGGAGGAGCGCACCGGCCTCGCCCTCACGCTCGACGACCGCCGCGTGGAGCGCCCGCAGAGCGGCCGCGAAATAGGCGCCTCGATCCGCGTGGTGGTGGGCGATTCGACCTACTTCGGCCACGTCGACGGCCTCGCCGAGGACGACCTGCGGCGCGTGGCGGAGTCGGTGTCCCAGGCGGTGTCCGGTGAGCGCCGCGAGCCAGCGGCGCTACAGGCCTCGGCACGCGCGGGAGGAGAGCACAAGATCGCTCAGCGCCCCGAGGAAGTGGATTCCCAGCGCAAGGCGGACATCCTGCGCGCCTGCGACCAGGCGGCGCGCGCCGCGGGCTCCGAGGTAACGCAGGCCAGCATCAGCTACGTGGAGAACCGCCGCCGCGTGCGCGTGTTCAACTCGGATGGCGTCGCAGCCGCCGACGATCGCACCCGCGTGCGCCTCGGCGCTCAGGTGGTGGCGCGCCGCAACGGCACGGTGGAGACCGGCCACGAGACCCGCGGCGGCCACGCCGGCTTCGAGCTGGTGAGCGAGAACCCGGAGGAGGTCGCGGAGCGCGCCGCCCGCAAGGCGCTGACGATGCTCGACGCCGTGGACGCACCCACCGGCAAGATGCCGGTGGTGGTGGGCAACGGCTTCGGCGGCGTCCTGCTGCACGAGGCTGTGGGCCACGGGCTCGAGGCCGACGCGATCCAGAAGCGCGCGAGCGTGTACGCGGGCAAGCTCGATGACCTCGTGGCACCCGAGTTCCTCGTGGCCTACGACAGCGGCGCCGAGCCGGGCGAGTGGGGCTCCGACGGCATCGACGACGAGGGCACGCCAACTCAGCGCACGACGATCATCGAGAACGGGCGCCTGACCTCGTACCTCTACGACCTCCTCCGCGCTCGCAAGGACGGCGTGCCGTCGACGGGCAACGGGCGCCGCGAGTCGTTCCGCCACCTTCCGATCCCGCGCATGACCAACACCTACTTCGCCAACGGCAACGCCACGCCGGAGGAGCTGATCGCGGACACCGAGAACGGCCTCTACGCCGTCTCGTTCGGCGGCGGCCAGGTGGAGCCCGCCACCGGCGACTTCGTGTTCGGCGTCTCCGAGGGCTATCTGATCGAGGACGGCAAGGTGACCAAGCCGGTTCGCGGCGCCACCCTGATCGGCAACGGGCTCGAGGCGCTCAAGCTGATCGACGGCGTGGCCGCGGACCTGGCCATCGCCACGGGCTTCTGCGGCAAGGGCGGCCAGCGCGTGCCCGCAGGAGTGGGTCAGCCGCACGTGCGCATCCAGGCGCTCACGGTGGGCGGGACGGCCGCGTGAGCCAGCCGGATCTCGAGCAGATCGCGCGCCGCGCGGTGGAGGCGGCGCAGTCGGCGGGCGCGGACGACGCCGAGGCGTGGGTCGAGGAGGCGGTCACGCGCCAGATCCGCGTGTATGAGGAGAAGGTGGAGAGCCTCACCGACGCGGGCAGCCGCGGCATCGGCCTGCGCGTGTTCCTCGATGGCCGTTCGGGCTATGCCTACGGCACCGACCTGAGCGACGAGGGCGTCAAGGCGCTGGCGAGCCAGGCGCAGGAGAGCGCCGGCGTGGCCGACCCGGACGAGTTCGGCGGCCTGCCTGAGGAGTTCGGCGCCACCGATGTCACCGGCCTGCATGCCGACGGCCTGTCGAGCTGGACCACGGAGCGCAAGATCGACCTGGCCGTGGAGATCGAGCGCGCCGCCCGCTCGCACGACGGCGTGTCGCAGGTCGAGGACACGGTCTACGCCGACGCCGAAGGCGCGGTGGCGCTCGCCAACTCGCGCGGCTTCTGCTCGTCGTACGAGGCCAGCTCGGCGTGGGCCTACGCGTCGGTGTTCGCGGGCGAGGGCGCCGACCTCATGACCGGACTCGGGGTGGGGCTCGGCCGCGAGCCCGACGAGCTCGACGCCCGCGCGATCGGCGATGAGGCGGCCCGCCGCGCGCTCTCGCTCGTGGGGGCTCGCCAGCCCGCGAGCCGCCGCGTGCCCGTGGTGCTCGACGCGTTCGTGGCCGCCAGCTTCATCGGCTTCATCGGCGGGATGCTGTCGGCCGACGCTGTGCAGCGCGGCCGCTCCCTGTTCGCCGACCGCGAAGGCGAGGAGGTGGCCTCGCACGCGCTGCGCCTCGCCGACGACGGCATCGACCCCGAGGGTCCCGACAGCGCCCCCTTCGACGGCGAGGGCTCGGCCCGCCGCCGCACAGCCCTGATCGAGGACGGCAAGCTGCTCACCTTCCTCTTCGACGCGCGGACCGCGCGCAAGGGCGGCCGCCAGACCACCGCCAGCGCCGCCCGCGGCTCGTATCGCACGCCGCCATCGGTGGGCACCGCCAACCTGATCCTCGAGCCGGGTGACGCAGGCCTCGAGGAGCTCATCCGCAGAGCCGGCGACGGCCTCTACGTCACCGACGTCGCGGGTCTCCACTCGGGCGTCAACCCGGTGTCCGGCACGTTTTCCGTGGGCGCCACCGGCAGGCTGATCGAGGGCGGCGAGCTGGGCGCTCCCGCCCGCGAGATGACGATCGCGAGCGACCTCGTGTCGATGCTCAAGGCCGTGGAGGCCGTGGGCTCGAGCAGCCGCTGGGTGCCGTTCGGAGGCAGCGTCAAGGCATCGCCGCTCCTGATCGGCGAGATGTCCGTGAGCGGCTCATAACGCCGCCGAGCCAGTCCCAGAGCCAAAAACGGGGGGCCACGAAATCCGCAATTTGCGGACTTCCTGCGGACAGATCCGCCATTTAAAGCCGAATCGTCCGAATGCGTTGTTAGGTTCGGAGCCGTCCAAGACCCCCCCGTAAGGAGGAGCAGTGACGAAGTCCGAATTCGTGGACCAGGTGGCATCTCGTTCTGGGCTTTCCAAGGGCGACGCCACGAAGGCGGTAGACACGACCCTCGAGGTCATCGAGGAAACGCTCAGCCGCGGCGGCGAGATCAACTTCACCGGCTTCGGGAAGTTCTCGGTTGCCGATCGTGGGGCCCGCCAGGGAGTGAACCCTCAGACGGGCGAGCGGATCCAGATCGCAGCGAGCCGGGTGCCCCGCTTCAGCGCCGGCTCGGCTCTGAAGAAGTCAGTCAAGGGTTAAGGATCAAGTCCGCGCCGGAAGCGCAGGACCAACCCTCAGCCGTCGGGGAGTCCTTCGACGATAGTGTCGGAGGCATTCTCCCCTTCGCTGACAGGCTCGCCGCACTAGTCGAGGAGCGACAGAGCCAGATCGTTCTCGGCCTCGACCCCGACCCGGCCGCGCTTTGGCAGGTCGCGGTCGAGGCCGTGCGCGATCGCCAGGGCGAGCCCGCCGAGCTCACAGCCCAGGCGGTCGAGCTTCACTGCCGCGCGGCCATCGACGCGGCCGGGCCCAAGTGCGTCGCGATCAAGCCGCAGCTCGCGTGCTTCGAGCGGCTCGGCGCTCCCGGCATCGCGGCGCTCTACGCGGTCGCCCAGGCGGCGCGCGACGCCGGCCTGCTCGTGCTGGCCGATGCCAAGCGCGGCGACGTGCCGGTCACAGCCAAGGCGTACGCCCAGGCGCTCGTGGGATCCACGCCCGGCCCGTTCGGAGAAGTCGAGGGCCTGCGAGTCGACGCCTTCACCGCCAATCCACTTCTGGGCCGCGACTCGGTCGAGCCACTCGTGGACGCCGCACGTGCGGCCGGCTCCGCCGCCTTCCTGCTCGTGCGCACCTCCAACCCGGGCGCGAGCGACGTGCAGGACGTTCCGGCGCCGGACGCGCCGCTGCACGAGCGCTTCGCCGCGCTCGTCAACGAGCTGGGCGCGGACGGCATCGGCGACTGCGGGCTCGCGGACGTCGGCGCGGTCACGGGAGCCACCCGCCCGGACATGCTCGCGCGCCTGCGCGAGCTCATGCCGAGGACGATCTTCCTCCTCCCGGGGGTGGGCGCGCAGGGCGGCTCGGTGGATCTGCTTGCCCCGGCCTTCGCGCCACACCCGGCTGGAGGTTTGGTGGCGGTTTCGCGTTCAATCGTGAACGCTTATCGACAAGTGGGCGGAGACCCCGCTGTGGCCGCGGAGGCTGCCGCCGAAGAGCTTCGGGCCATCGCCTGGGGACTCAAAATCCCCAGCTGAGGTAGCGAAATACTTCAGGAGGCACACCCAAACCTCGAACATTCGTCCAGAATGCGGTAACGCGGTTTAAACCGCTCAACAGAGTGGCGAGGACAGGGATGTGCCTCGTATTCCGTCCCTCATGGCCGGAGTGGCGTTGGGTGCATCGCTGATGGTCCCTGCGGCCGCCTCGGCGCAGATCTTCGGTACCCGGCCCATCCCCATCTCAGTCGGCCCCCACGGCGAGGGGGCCAACGGCCCCTCTGGCCACCCGACGATCTCGGGGGACGATCGCAAGGCCCGCTACGTGGCGTTCGACTCCGCGGCGTCCAACCTCGTGGGCGGCGACACCAACGGCCGCACCGACGTGTTCGTGTGGGGCCGCCCGCACGGCAGCGCCGGCCTGCGCCTCTCGCACCCGGCCCGCCCTGCGGGCAACCTCTTCCGCGCGAGCGTCTCGTCGGGCGAGGTGCAGGGCAACGGCGACTCCGCCAACCCGTCGCTCGACGGCTCGATGCACAACCGCCCGCGCTGTGTCGCGTTCCAGTCGACGTCGACCAACCTGACGCCCGGCGACGTGGATCCCGTGTGGGACGTCTTCGTTCGCAACTTCTCCCGGGGCCGCACGCGGCTGATCTCGCGCGGCATCGGCGCCCCCGCCGTCAACCCGTCGATCGACGGCAACTGCGGCGAGGTGGCCTTCGAGGCCGGCGGCATGGTCTTCACCGCCCGGGTCCGCGGCGGCAGGCCGCACCTGCTCGGCTCGGGCACCAACCCCTCGTTCGCCCGCGACGGCTCGGCGATCGTGTGGCAGCAGGGCGGCGGCATCATGCTGCGCGCCGGCGGCCACACCATCCGGGTGGCCGACAACGGCTCGGACCCGCACGTGTCCGACCGCACCCAGGGCGAGTGGGGCGTGGTCTTCCAGACGGGCGCGCGACTCACGGGCAACGACACCAACCCCGGCAGCGATGTGTACATGCGCGTCGTGAGCGGAGGCGGCCACGTGCGAGCCACCGACCTGATCTCGGCAAGCCGGCGCGGCGCTCACAGCCTCGGCGGCACCAGCCTTGCCGGCGGCATCACGGCCTACGGTGCGCTGCGTGGCATCGTGACCTTCGCCAACGTGCAGGGCGGCCAGGACACGCTCTACTACCGCAACAACCACACGGGCAACATCGATGACCTCGCCCACGCCTCGGGCGGGCCGGCCGCGATCTTCGACGTGGCCACCAGCGCACGCGCCAACTTCGTCGCCTTCAGCTCCACCTACTCCGGCTTCCGCTTCGACCACAACGGTTCGCAACAAGACGTTTTCTTCAAGGGATTGCGAGACGGCGAAGCGCTGTAGGCCTCGGCGGTCGGCGGTCGGCGGTCGGCCCTCCCCGCCGTGGGCGGGATTAGCATCCGGTCAGTGACTGGTCGGCCAAGGAGGAGCCCCGCGCGGTTGTTTGCCCCGCTCGCGATCGTGGCGTTCGCCATCGTCTTTCTCATCGTCCTCTCGAACTCCGGCACGAGCAACGACAACGGCGGGTCGAGCGCCACGAGCTCAGCTCCGACCACCACGCCCACCGGCACCTCCACCACGCGCAGCACCTCGAAGTTCGCCCACCGGCGCACCTACACAGTGCGCACGGGGGACACGCTCGGCTCGATTGCGATCAAGACGGGCGTGAGCGTGACCACCCTCGAGGATCTAAATCCCGGCCTCGACCCTGAGGGCCTCGTCGCGGGGCAAAAGCTAAAACTGCGCGAGTGACGGGAGCGCCAAGGATCCGGGCTCGCTTCTTGTGCGCGCTGACCGCCGGGGCGATCGCAGTCGCCCTCGCCGCGACTCCGGCTGTCGCGCTCACGCCACCGCCGGCGCTCAGCTCCACCGCGGCCATCGTCACGGACGCGAGCAGCGGCGCGGTGCTCTTCTCCCAGCACGGGAGCTCGCGCCGCTCGATCGGCAGCACGACCAAGCTGATGACGGCGTACCTCGTGCTCAGGCACGCCAAGCAGAGCGACGTGTTCACGGCGCCCGCCTACAGCGCCGGTCCGGCGGAGGTGCTGATCGGCCTGCACAAGGGCGAGCGCATGACCGTCCACGACCTCCTGCGCGCGCTGCTTCTGCCAAGCGCGAACGACGCCGCCTGGGACCTCGGCTACAACGTGGGCGGCGGCTCGGTGAGCCGCTTCGTGCGGATGATGAACCGCGAGGCGCGGAAGCTCCACCTCACGCACACGCACTACGCCAACCCGATCGGCCTCGACGACCCCGAGAACTACTCCACCGCCGGCGACCTGGCCAAGCTCGCGGCGATCGACATGCGCATTCCGGCGTTCGCCAAGATCGTCCGCCTCACACACGCGACGCTGAAGAGCGGCTCGCGCACGCGTGAGGTGATCAACCGCAACGACCTCGTGGTCCACTACCACTACGTCGACGGAGTGAAGACCGGCCACACCCAGCAGGCGGGCTACGTTCTTGTGGGAGCCGCTCACAGGGGCGGCGCCAGCGTGATCAGCGTGGTGATAGGCGACCCGAGTGTGGCCAAGCGCGACTCCGACTCGATAGCGCTTCTTCGCTGGGGGTTGCGGCAGTACCACCGTGTCGCGGTGTTCAAGGGCGCCGCGGCCAGCGCGACTATCCATCAGCACGGCGGCCACACACGAATCGTTCCGGCCCGCTCGCCAGTGCTCACCCTGCGCCGGGACATGCCGGTGCGTCTGCGGCTCAGAGCGCCGGCGGAGCTCAAGGGACCGCTGCCTGCGCGCCGCGTCGTGGGACGCGCCGAGGCGCTCGTGGGAGGCAAGGTGGTGGCCAGCGTGCCGCTCGTAACGGCAGCGCCCGTCCCGGGACCGTCCTTCGTGCGCCGCTTCGAAAGCGTGCTCAAGGACGTGCTGATCAGCCTCGCAGTGCTGTTCGCCCTCGTGGTCTGTACGCTCGTTGCGCTGCGGGTGCGTGTCCTGCGCCAGCAGCGTGCGAGGTCAGCCCGATGATCATCACGGTCACCCTCAACGCCGCGATCGACAAATCGCTGTCGGTGCCGAACTTCCGGCTCGGCCGCCGCCACCGGACCGTCGAGCAGACGACG
>Ga0070683_100005574_pt1 | contig 10513 bp, 4 predicted proteins | sample KBSC713LmetaG_FD_64662 | JGI IMG/M metagenome (GOLD analysis project Ga0070683, IMG submission 64662) | Corn rhizosphere microbial communities from Kellogg Biological Station, Michigan, USA - KBS C7.1-3L metaG | ecosystem: Host-associated > Plants > Roots > Rhizosphere ...
CTCTCCTGTTTCAGGCCTGCAACAGCATTGTCGCGCGCGCCCGGCGTGGGGAGCCTGCCTGAGTAATGATCGCCTACTGCGGCCGCCCCTCAGCGGCATCTTCCGGCGATCATTACTCAGTCAGGCTCCCAGCGCGCGTCTGGCAGTGAAGCAGGCCGGCTCTGAGAGCGCCATGCTCCTGCTTGCCCAAGCCCGGCCGACCGGACGCTGAAGCTGTACCTGCGACCATAATCCCTGTGAATTCAAGGACCAAGCTTGCGCAAGAGCCGCGCGGCGGAGCACTATCGGAGCAGCCAGGGTATCAGGGTCCCTTATACATGACCGCACGGCTCGAGCAGCCTATGCGCCAACGCTGGTCGACGGCGGACGTCGACTCCCGGCATGCGCTCGCCTACTGGGTGGAGACGATCTGCCAATCGTTTCTCGAGATCGATATCGACAGCCCGGAGCGGCAGCACTTTCACGGGCGGCTCGACCAGTCCGAGCTCGGGCCGGCCACATTGTACGTCGTCGAAGCGGATACCCAGACGGTGCGGCGCACTCCCGCGAAGATCGCGCGCAGCCGTTACGAAGCAGGCTACTTCCTGCTGCAACTACGCGCCGGACGGCTGCGCTTCCAGCAGCATGGCCGCGACTCCTGCATCGAGACCGGCGACTGCTTGCTGGTGGACTGTAATGCTCCCTACCGTCTCGACTGTCTGCCTGCGACGCGCAGTGTGGCGCTACGTTTCTCGCACGACTGGCTGCGCAACTGGATTCCCGCGCCGGAGCGTCTGGCCGCCCTTCCCTTGCGGTCCAACTCCGGTTGGAGCGGCGCGCTGTGCGCGGCGCTCGCAAGTCTCGACACCGAAAAAGATGAAGAGCTCGCCCTGCCGCCAGGGACCGTCGCAGAGCAGATCGCCGCGCTGCTGGCGCTCGCCGCGGGTCCCGACGCGCAGGCATCGAGCGCCACCGGGAAGCTCTTCGCCCGAATCCTCCGCACGATCCGCGACCGCTGCCACGAGGCAGGCTTGAGCCCGGGCGCGGTGGCAGACGATCACGGCATTTCCAAGCGGTACCTGCATTATTTATGCGCCCAGGCGGGCACCACCTTCCGGAACGAGCTCATGAGAGCTCGCCTGGACATCGCGCGACGGCTGCTCAGCGACCGCCGCTTCGACTCACTCTCCGTCGGTGAGGTAACCGCCCGTTGCGGTTTCGTCGAGCCCAGCCATTTCGCGCGGCGCTTTCGCGAGGCCTTCGGCCACGGCCCGACCGAATTTCGTCAAGTGAGACCAACATCATGAAAGACCTGCACGGCAAGGTGGCCTTCGTCACCGGCGGAGCGAGCGGAATCGGGCTCGGAATCGCAAGCGCCTTCGTTGGGGCGGGGATGAAGACCGTGCTCGCCGACCTGCGGCAGGATCACATTGAAGAGGCCATCGCAAGATTTAAGCAAAACGGCCAGTCCGCGAGCGTGCACGCCATCCGTGTCGATGTAACCGACCGGGCCGCCATGGCGGCGGCCGCTGATGAGACCGAACGCGTATTCGGCAAAGTTCACGTAGTAGTCAACAACGCGGGTATCGGCATCCAGGGTCCCTTCAATGGAATAACCTACGAGGATTGGGATTTCGGTCTCGCCGTGAATCTCGGCGGAGTCATCAATGGCCTGCAGACCTTCTTGCCGCGCATCCGCTCTCATGGCGAGGGAGGACATGTCGTCAATACAGCGTCCCTCGCCGCCCTGGTACCGATGCCCGCCCAATACGTGATCTACGTAGCCGCAAAAGCCGCGGTCGTCACGATCTCCGAAACCATTCGCGGCGAGCTCGCGCAGGAGAACATCGGCGTCTCGGTTTTGTGCCCCGGACCCGTCAGAACCAACATAGGCGAGCTGGCTAAGAACCGGCCCGCGAAATTCGGCGTCGGCGACGCTTTTCAGAGAGCCGAGCAGGCCGGGGCGACGCACGTGCCTTTCCCGAGCATGATGGAGCCGGCGCAGGTCGGGCAGCTCGTTCTGAAAGCCATCCAGAACAACGAGCTTTACATCATCACGCACGGTGAATGGCGGCAGGCAGCCGAGGCCCGTCACGAAGCGTTGATCGCCGCCATGCCGGAGAAAGTCGACCCTGCGTTGATGGCCATGTTGCAAGGGCGGCCACGTTGAAGAACATACTTGCGATCGTCGCCGTGGCTTCGTGCATAGGGTCTTTGTGTCGTGCCGCGAGCCCGCCGCCGGTTCCTGAGAGCCTGCTGGGTTGCCGCAAGCTGCAGGACGATGGCGAGCGTGTACGCTGTTATGACGCACAGATCGCGAAATTGACCGGGGCGGCGGCCGGCTCCAGCGCGACACAGGCGGCGCCCGGCTCCAGTGCCGCGCAGGCGGCGTCCCCCACGAGTCCGACACCGCCTGCGCATGCTACTGCGCCTCCTGTCGTCAGCACAGCGCCCTCTGCAGCCCGATTTGGAGAGGAAACCCTGCCGCCCGCCGCGCGTGCGAAGACTCAATCCCCGCAAGAGCCGGCCCTCCTCTCGAGCATCACGGGCTTGCGCTCCGTAGGCTCTCAAACATATGCCATCTCCCTCGCCAACGGCCAGGTCTGGCGGCAGGAAGAAGCATCCGAGCTAGCCGTGTTCTTACGTGTTGGCGACGACGTTCGCATCGAGAAAGGCGCGCTCGGCTCCTATCACCTGTCGACCTCCCGGACGGGCTCCAAGAACTGGGTCCGTGTTACACGCATCCAATAAAAAAGGGCGGCAGGCACGCGCCCGCCGCCCTCTGGACTCAATAGTCAGAACTGCGCCCTGAACCCCAAGAAGAAGGTTCGTCCGTAGACGTCGTAGTATCCGGCGTTCGTGAGTGACCCGCCATTGCTCGGCAGGCTGTACGTTGTCGGATTCACGCAACCCCTTTGAGCGGCTTGCGCACTGCAGACCGCACTGAGGTTCGTGCCGGGCGGATAACCTTTCGTCGGCGTGCCGGGCGCGTTTATGCCAATCACCGCCGGCTTTTTGTCGAACAGATTGTTGATACCCGCGCGGATCTGCAAGAAGCCGGTGACGTTCCAGCTGCCTGAGAGGTCAAAGGCACTCCAGGACGGCGCCGCGAGATCCGTATACGGAATGTAGTTGAGAATCGTGCCAGGCGAGCCCGCCGCGACCCGGTTGTTGTTGTCGATGATTCCCTGTTGGGCGGCGTGCTCGGCGGTGTTGACCGAAGGCAGGAACCGCCAGCGCAGGTTGACAGCGAACGACGGCAGTGAATAGCCGATCGAGCTGAAGAGCCGGTAACCGTACGCGCCCGGGTTTGTGCCTGCCAGGCTCGGACCCAGTGAGCCCTTCCAGTCGATGACCGGGTCGATGGACGCGGGTGACTGCTTCGTACGGTAGTACTGCAGGAAGGAATCCTGTGTATTGAACATGAGCGCGCCCGGCAGCTTGATCCCCATGTCCGCAAGCTGTGCGATCCAGTTGAGTTGCAGGTCGACACCCGCCGTGCCGATCGTCGCCTGGTTCGTGTACTGCAGCAGCGATGTGGCGGGGTTTCCGTTGGACACCAGGCGCCCGACGTTCTGACAGTCGGGGGTGGCTGCCTGGGCCGCGGCTGATGCCGCGTCCGTGACAGTGACGAGGCCATAGCACAGGTAGTTGGCGTAGTCCGGCGAATCCAGCTCGATCGCGTTCCGGATGTGCACCTGCCACCAGTCGACGGAGCCCGACAGGCCGCTCAGCAACGGGTGATCGCTCAGGTTGCTGAAGACAAAGCCGGCCGTCAGGGTGTCGGCTGTCTCGGAGCGCAGGTTCGGGTTGCCCTGCTCATTCAGCCAGGCAAATGCCGCCCCGGCGGCCTGGGTGGCCTGGTTCGATGTGTTGTAGTAGGCAGTCTGAGTCGGGCTCCCCGCCCCGCCCATCTGGGCCTGGCAGATGAGATACGTGCTCAGCGCACCGGCGGCGCCCTTGCTGTTGACGACGTTGGTTGCAACTCCTGTCGGCGATCCCGAAGGCGAAGTATCGGGAGCCGCACCACCGGCGCCATAAGGCGCGTTGGAGCGCACCGAGCAGGGATCCCCGAACTGTGGACCACCGCCAAAGTATTCCTGCTCACCGAGGTACAGCTCGCCCAGGTTCGGAGCGCGCGTAGCGCGGTTGAAGCCGCCGCGCAAACGGAACGAGCGGCCCAGCTGGGCATCCATGCTGACCTTGAAGGTCGTCGAGTTGGTCGTGACGCTGTAGGCGGAGTAGCGGCCGCCCAAGTCCAGATTGAGCTTTTTCAGGAAGCCGAGGTCCGTCAGGATCGGGACGAACAGCTCCGCGTAACCATCCCGCGCGGAGATATCCTGACCCTGCAGCCTTCCCAGGGGATACAGGCCGACCGTCTGGTCGAGGAAGGAGTTGGTCGACTGCAGGCCATCCGGCGTGAATTGGCCCGAATCGCGGCGGTATTGATAACCCAGCGCGGCGCTCACATCGCCGGCCGGCAGTTTGAACAGGGTGCCCTGGAAGTTCGCCTCGACGATGTCCTGCTGCATCGCTGTCAGTGTCTGCAGCACCGCGCTGATGGCGTTCTGGCAATCCGCGGACGGCGCGACATCACCGTTGAAGATTGAATCGAAGAATCCACTGGTGCAGCCCGAAGGCACCGAGGTGCCGAAATTCACGTTGGCGCCGTTGGCATTGCCCTGGAATGACTGCCCCTGTCCATAAGCGGGGGATTGGATGACGGCACGAAAACGCTGTAGCGAATCGTTGCCGTAGCCATTTTCATAGTTGAGCGACTGGCCGCGGGAGTAGTACAGATCCCCCGTCCAGTCGCTGAAGAGCGGGAATTTGAAGCCCGTCTCGATCTGCCACGAGGTCGATATGTCCACCGTGGAGCGCTGCAGGGCGCCGTTCTGCGGCAGATACCACAACTGCCAACTGCTGGGCGCGCTCGAGCACAGGCTGGCGGCGAGCTCGGGAAAGCACGTCGGTGGGCCACCAAAGAGTGGCCCCGTGAGCCCCGGAACGTGATTGGCCGGACCGAACGGCACACCGTTCACACCCCGGGAGTCCAACAGTAGCGCGAGCTGCCACGGCACCGGATGTTGCGCGCCCCGGGTGCCAATGGGGACGAAGCCCGGGTTCCAGTTGGGATTACTGCTCGTCGGGTTGGCGGCGAAGGAAGCAGCGATGGCTGCCAGGGTCGCCTGCGGCGTCGTCGAGTTGATCAGCGCCGGGTTGATCGGACTGTCCGTCGTTGCGTTATACGGTACGTTCGCCTCCCATCCGAAGATGGCCGTGGTCGGCGTGGGCAGCAGGGTCTGAGTCCGGTTCTGGGTATAACGTGCGTTGGTATAGAACTGGATCTTGTCCGTGAGGTCGTACATGCCATTGGCGAAGAACGAGTACCGCGTCTGCGGCGAGCTCACGTAAGCGAGCGGGTTGTTCCACTTCAGGGTCTGGATCTCGTTCGGCACTCCGAGAGCGCCGTTCGGCATGGTGGTATCCAGTGCGTTCTGGATTCCATAGCCGCCGCTGGAGGTGGGGCCGGCATAGCCGCTGGTGCCCAAGGGGCCGAGCTGGTCCCACAACGAGCCACCCGGATTGAAGTAGATGTTTTGAATGGCCCCGGACTGCGGATAGCCATATACCAACGGCGCCCCACTGGCGCTCAGTCCACGGTTGGGAAACATAGTCGCCAGCGCCGCGTTGCTGGGTGCGGCCGCGATGCCACTGTCGTATGCGTTGTAGCCCTGGACAAACAGTGCGTTGGACGAGTTTTGCGGCGCATTCGGGTCGGTCCAGCTGTGCGTATAGAAGTCGCGGTTGCGCTGGAACGCCCCTTTGCGGTCGTACCACTCCAGGCCCATGATCATATTGCCCTTGCCATCACCGAACTTGGTGCCCATGAGGGCGCTCACCCGGGCCTCGTTGCCATCGCGCGCCTGCGTGATGCCGTCCTGGGCATCGAGCTGCACGCCCTGGAAATTCTTCTTCAAAATGAAATTCGTCACGCCCCCGATGGCGTCGGCGCCGTACACCGCCGAAGCGCCGCCCGTGATGATCTCGACACGATCGATCATCGCGGCGGGGATGCTGTTGATGTCCGTCACCATCAGCGCGTTGACCGGGGTGGTACGGTGACCATCGATCAGCACCAGGCTGCGGTTCGGACCGAAGCCGCGCAACGAGATAGTCGCGATACCCACGGTGTTCACCGCCGAGGGCTGCACGTCAAAGTTGTCGGTCGTCGGTGTCTGCGCCGGGTTGTAGTTTGGTAGCTGATTGAGGTACGACTCGAGATTGAGGCCTGCCCGACTCTCGATCTGTGCCGAGTCGATGGAGACGAGCGGGCTGCTCGACTCCAGGTCGGGGCGCCTGATCCGGGTGCCGGTTACCGTGATCTCCTCGAGAACAGACGGAGCATTCGAGGCCGCCGCGGACGCGCTCGGCGGACCCTGGCCCTCGGCCGCCATGGCCGGCGGCGCGCCGGCCCATATCGCGGCGGCACACAACACAACTGCAACAGCGCTGCCAATGGAACACGACAGCCAATCAGACTGCTTGGTAGACATTCTTCCCCCCCTCACGCTACTCAGTAGCGCACGTGTTGGAAATCGTGCCAAGGGAGAGCCGAGGGGTTTCCACCTGGAGGGAAGATTCGCTCCATCTTTTGCGCACTCGCCGAGGCAAACACCACCCTGTGGACTCGACGGCGGGTGTTTGGGTGATCGAGGTTGCAATTGCTCGCGCCGAGGCCGGGACACGCGGTCCTGTCGGAACGGTGTTTGGGGGCGTCCCTCCAAGACCGCATGCCCGAACAAAGTGCTGGCGAGGATTCTAGCCAACACAACTACCAGGCGTTTCCATTGCGGCGGAGCATAAGCTCCATCCGCAGCGAAGACCTCTTACTGTTGGTTCGCGGGGTGCCCGGCCGGAGCCGGCCGGCAATGCTCGTGGCGATATTCCGTGGGAGTCATCCCGTAGTGCTCGCGGAAGACCTTGCCGAAGTTCGTGCAGCTGGCAAAGCCATGGTCGAAGGCAATGGCGCTCACCGAGAGCGAACGGTGCGAGGTGCTCGCAAGCAACCGCGCGGATTCTTCCAGGCGGCGCCGCAGGATGTAGCGCGACACGGTTTCATCACCGCGAGTGAATATGGAGTGGACGTAGCGGGACGAGGTCGCCAACATGGCGGCGATGGAAGCCGGCGAAAGATCGCAGTCGCCGAGATGCCTCTCTATATGATGAATGATCCGCAGCCGCAAAGCTTCCAGGTGGGTCGAGCCGAGGGCCCGCGCTTCCGCAAGTTTGTCGTAAGAGGCGGCGACGAGACTCAACAGGGCGCTGGCGAGGTTTCCGGCGGAGCCATTGATGCCGAGCCCGCACTGGCGCCACAGGCGCAGCGCGAAGTCGGACAGGATGCTGTTGAGATTGTCGTCATAACCCATGCCCGTGCCGACGAGCCGCTCCGGATTCGCGAGCTGCCGTTTGAGCAGAGCATGGGGAATACCGAACACCAGCATCTTATTCGGCGCGTCAAAAGTCATGTGATACGGGCGCGTGGAATCGATCAGGGTGAAATCCCCTGCCTGGAGGCTCGCCTCACGCCCGTCCTGTGAGAATCGCGCGCTGCCCTCGAGCTGGACCTTGAGGAAGAACAACTCCTCCTGTGTTCTTGCCACGTGCTCGCGCGCATGGTGAACGACGGATGAGGAGGAATACATCTGCGCGACCCACAGCCCGCCCACGCCGGAGCGCGTCATGCTCGGAGCAAAACAGCTCATGTCCGTGACATCTGTGACGGTTGGCACCATGACTGTGCTGTGCAGACCGTTCCAGTAATCCAACCGTGCGTGCACCGCCAGGCCGGCGGTGCTGAAAGATTCCAATCCTGGCATTTCCGTACACCCCCCAAAAATGCACAAGCGCCCTGATTGCAAACCAAACCGAGCCGTGTCGCGTGCTGTTTGGACTCCTCTTTGTTACGTCGGGGAACTTGTAACAGAAAGTCAACGTCAGAAACAACGTTCCGTAACCAGGCTGTGCTCACAGTGGACGCACCCTTGTTGGTCTCGAAGGGTGTCCGCGACCGGTGAGCGGGCGCGAGCGTGGACCGCTCCCGGCCACACTGTTATGCTTGGGAGCTGCGTTGAAGATTCTCGAGGGAACGGCAGCCGGTGCTTCCTCTTCTGACCCGACGCCGCTTTGGACTCAGTCTTGCGGCATCTACCCTGATTGCCACCGCCGAGGCGGTATCAGCCGACTGCCCCGATCAACTTCCCGACTGGGTAACTCGTCTGCGTGCCGATCTCGAGCGGATGGCTCGCGAGTTGAGCGGGAGGTTGCTGCCTTGGCATGGCCCGACGAGGGTGCTCGTACCGGAGGACTTCGGGCTGGGCGGCGATCACCAGGCACCGGCCACACGCGCGATTCAGGCGGCGATCGACGCCGCTGCTCTGCGAGGCGGCGGCACTGTTCGCCTGACTCGCGGTGACTACATCAGCGGTACGCTCGAGCTGCGCAGCAATGTTCGCCTGGAGGTCATCAAAGGAGCCCGCTTATTGGCGAGCCTGGACCTCGAGGACTATCCGCCGCGAGTCGCCGCACGCCCGACAGTGATGGACAGCAACATGGGCGTAACCCAATCGCTGCTCTTCGCCCAGGGCTGCCACAACATTTCCCTGTGCGGCGAAGGGGTGATCGATGGACGCGGCACGAAGCAGAATTTTCCGGGATCCGAGACGGTCGGCGCCACACCGGGCCGCCCTTTTCTCATCCGCGTGCTCGACTGCCAGAGGGTGCACGTCGCGGGACTGCACCTGCGGGACGCCGCTTGCTGGATGCAGAACTATCTCAATTGCGAGGACCTGCTGATCGAGCACCTGCGGGTGGAGAACCAGGCCAACTTCAACAACGACGGCCTCGACATCGATGGCTGCCGGCGGGTCATCGTCCGCCATTGCGACATCAACTCGGAGGATGATGCGCTGTGCTTCAAGGGAGCCTCGCAGCGGCCGATGGAGCAGGTGCTCGTCGAGAGCTGCCGTCTCTACAGCTCGACCAACGGCATCAAGTTTGGAACCGACTCCCAGGGAGACTTCCGCCGCATCCTGGTACGTAACCTCGAAGTCGGCGGTCCGGGGCGCGAGATGCGCTCTGTGAATCCACGCCGGGCCGATTCGGGGATTTCGTGGGAAGTGGTCGATGGCGGGACGGTGGAAAACATTCTGGCGAGCGGCATTCACATCGTTCGGGCCGAGAGTCCCCTGTTCTTGCGCCTCGGCGATCGCGGACGCGTGCGTCCCGAAGAGCCCAGACCGGCGCCCGGTCACCTGCGTCGCATCGTGTTCGATCGGATCACCGGTGAGGACAACGGCTCGCGCGGCTCATATTTCATCGGTCTCCCGGACCGGCCGGTGGAGGATGTCGTCCTGAAGGACGTGCGCCTCGAGGTACGCGCCACCGACAAACCGGCTCCGGATGAAGATTCCATCCCCGAAATGCGGGCAGACTATCCGGATGCCCATATGATCGGAGCCGTTGGCCCGGCCTACGGCTTGTGGGCGCGTCATGTGACGGGACTCACTCTCGCGCGAGTCAGTTTTGTGCCGCTCTCGCCCGATCCGCGGCCGCGGCTGAAGATGACGCGCACGTCGTGCAGCACAGAGGCGATCAACCGCCAGGCCCTGGTCGAGCGCCACAATCCTGAGCTCACCCGCGTCGATCCACATGCTCCCCTGATGATTGGCAACGGTAGCCTGGGGTTCACGGCGGATATAACCGGGCTGCAGACGTTTCCCGAAGCGTATGCAAAGTCTGCCCCCTTGCTGATCATGTCACAGTGGTCGTGGCATAGTTTTCCCAACCCTCACCATTACGAGGAAGCCGACGGACTGGTTGACGTCCCTGTGCCCGGCCGCGGTACGCAACCGTATGCCTGGATCCGAAACTGGTCGGAGGTGGAGACGAAGCCGGCCCTGGCGTGGCTGCGGCAGAACCCGCATCGCTTCTCGCTCGGGCGAATCGGACTCGCGCTCCGCAGCGGCACGGGTCAGGCGGCACGGCTCGAGGATCTTGCCGAGACACGGCAACGACTCGACCTGTGGACCGGGACGCTCGGCAGTAGCTTTGTCTACAGCACCCAGCCCGTATCCATTCGAACGCAGGTTCATCCGAACCGTGACATGGTGATCGTCGAGATCCGCTCGGCGCTGCTGAAGAACGGCCAGCTCGCCGTCGAAGTCAGCTATCCGGGTGTATCGCCGGCCCTCGAGCCCGATCCTTCGGATTGGACTCGCGAGCAAAGTCATTCCACCAAAGAGCTGCGACGCGAGCCCGGACACATCCTGTTGCAGCGGCAGTTGGACGGCACGCGTTACTTTTCGAGCATCCTCGCCCCTGGCGCGCGCATCGAGCAAGTAGCCGCGCACCGGATTCGAATCTCCATCGCCGACGACCACCTGAGGCTGCTCGTCTGCTTCGACCGCGACGAGCAATCGGCCTGGATGTCTGAAAGTGACGCTACTCAGGCGGTCGCGGCGAGCTGGCGCCA
>Ga0070683_100005576_pt1 | contig 10508 bp, 7 predicted proteins | sample KBSC713LmetaG_FD_64662 | JGI IMG/M metagenome (GOLD analysis project Ga0070683, IMG submission 64662) | Corn rhizosphere microbial communities from Kellogg Biological Station, Michigan, USA - KBS C7.1-3L metaG | ecosystem: Host-associated > Plants > Roots > Rhizosphere ...
CGCCCGCGATCAGCACGACGGGACGCGGGAAGCCGTCCAGCGCGGCCACGACCGCGCTGACGTTGGTCCCTTTCGAATCGTCGTAGTAGGCGACGCCGCCTGCGTCGGCGACCAGCTCCATCCGGTGAGCGAGGGGCTTGAACGCCAGCAAGCCCGCGCGCGCTTCGGCCCGCGTCGCGCCTGCCAGGCGGCTCGCCAGCAACGCCGCCAGCGCATTCGCCTGGTTATGCCGCTGGCCCACCAGCCACGGCAGGTCGTTCCCGTATCGTTCTGGTTGATGGTCCGGAAGCTGGATCACCAGCTCCTGGCCATGGACGTAGCCACCCTCGGGCAGAGGACGCGCCACCGAGAACCCGATGCGGCGGCTGGCGATCCCCCGGCTGGCGCGCATCGCGAGGGGATCCTCGACGTTCACGACGGCGAAGTCGTCGCCGGTCTGCGCCGCGAAGATGCGCGCCTTGGCGGCGGCGTAGCCGTCCATACCGTCGTAGCGATCGAGATGATCGGCGGTGATGTTGAGCAGCACCGCGACGCGCGGGTGAAAGGTGTCCGTGGTTTCGAGCTGGAAGCTCGACGCCTCGACGACGCAGATGCCGCGCGCGTCGCCCGCCCGCGTCGGGACCGCATCGGCGAGCGGCTCGCCCAGGTTGCCGCCCACGAAGGTCGGCCGGCCCGTCGCGCGCATCATGTCGCCGATCAGGGTGGTCGTCGTCGACTTGCCGTTGGTGCCGGTGATCGCGATCAGCGTGCTGCTGATGAACCGCGACGCCAGCTCCATCTCGCCCGTGATCGCGACGCCCGCCGCGCGCGCGGCCGCCAGCTCGGGGATCTCGGGCACGCCCGGCGACAGCACGATCAGCTCCGCGCCCGTGAACGTCTCGCGTCTGTGACCGCCCAGCTCGCGCACGACGGCGCCCGGCAGCTCCGCGAGCGCCGGTCCGAGGGCCGCCGCGTCGCGCTTGTCGGTGACGGTCACGCGCGCGCCGCGCGTCGCACACAGCTGCGCCGCCGCGATCCCGGACCGCCCGAGACCGACCACGAGCACGCGTTTGCCGTTCAGATCCAAGTGGAGGCTCTCATCTCACCTTCAGCGTGGTGATGAGGCCTAGAATCGCGCAGGCGAACGACACGATCCAAAAACGCACCACAATTCTGGACTCCGGCCACCCCAGCTTCTCGAAGTGGTGGTGGATCGGCGCCATCAGGAAGATGCGCTTCTTGGTTCGCTTGTAGTAGGCGACCTGGATGACGTCGCTGACCGCCTCGGCGACGAACAGGCCGCCGATGATCGGCAGGGCCAGCTCGGTCTTGGTCGCGAGCGCGACGAACCCGATCGCGCCGCCCAGGGCCAGCGCGCCGACGTCGCCCATGAACACCTGGGCAGGGTGCGTGTTGAACCAGAGGAAGCCGATGCCGGCGCCGCCCATCGCGCCGCAGAACACGGCCAGCTCTCCCGCGCCGGGCACGTGCGCCATCCCCAGGTACTGGGCGATGTTGAAGTCGCGCAGCGTCGTGCCGGCCGCGTACGACAGGAACATGAAGGTGAACGAACAGATGATCACCGGGCCGATCGCCAGGCCGTCGAGGCCGTCGGTCAGGTTGACGGCGTTCGACTCCGCCATCAGCACGAACACCGCGAACGCGACGAAGGCGGCGAGGGGCAGCGTCGTCCAGGCGATCATCGTCGCCGACATGTGGTGGAAGTTCACGAGCGGCAACACCAGCCGCAGCCGCGCGTCGGGTGGCAGCGCGTCGCCGTGATAGAGCCAGATCATCGCGACCAGCCCGATCGCGAACTGGCCGAGCAGCTTGATCTTGCCGGGCAGGCCCTTCTTGTTCTTCTTCGACAGCTTCAGGTAGTCGTCGACGAAGCCGATCGCGCCGTAGCCCACGGTGATCAGCAGCGCGAGCCAGACAAGCGTGCTGCGCAGGTCGCACCAGAGGACCGTGCCCGCGGCGAGCGCCATGATGATCAGCGCGCCGCCCATCGTGGGCGTCCCCTTCTTCGAGGCGTGGCCGGCGGGACCGTCCTCGCGGATCAGCTCGCCCAGCTGGCGCTCGCGCGCGCGGCGGATGAACCAGGGCGCGACGATGAACGTGATCAGCAGCGACGTGAGCGTCGCGAGGCCGATCCGCGTCGACACGTAGCGGAAGACGTTGGCGCCGGGAATGCGCTCGCGCAGCGTGTTGAAGAGGTGAAACAGCATGGGTCCTCTAGAGTGCTCCCCGCAGGGCGTCCACGACACGCTCGAGGCGCATGCCGCGCGACGCCTTCACGAGAATCCAGTCGCCAGGCGCCGACCATGATGCCATCACGGCGGCGGCTTCTTCCGGCGAACCTGCGACCTTCGCGCGTTCGGCGGCCAGGCCGGCCGCGCGCGCGCCGTCGCTGACCGCGCCCGCGAACGTGCCGAGCGCGACGACGCCGGCCAGGCGGACGCCGGCCTCGCGGCCCAGCGCGCGGTGCAGCTCGTCCGATTCGGGACCGACCTCCAGCATGTCGCCCAGCACGGCGAACGCGCGCGCCCAGCCGCCGGCGCCGCCGACCGCCCCGACGACCGTGGCGATCGCCGCGCTCATCGAGGCCGGGTTCGCGTTGTAGCAGTCGTCGAGGATCGTCCGTCCGCCCGCCGTCAGCATCGCCGATCGGTGGGGTGGCAGCGTGACCTTCTCCAGCGCGGCCGCGGCCGCGACGGGCGCGACGCCGGCCGCGCGCGCCACCGCCAGCGCGGCGGCGCCGTTCGCGGCGTTGTGCGCGCCCGCGAGCGGCAGGCGAACGACCAGCGGAACGTCCGCGGACGCGTAGCGGACGACGGCGCCCTGGGCGGCCGCCGGGACGACCTCCAGAACGCGCACGTCGCCCGACGATCGGCCGTTGAACGTCAGACGCCGATCGGCGCGCACGTGCGCGGCCTGCGCGGTGATCAATGGATCGGTCGCGGGCAGCACCGCCCAGCCGTCGGGCCCGAGGCCGGCGAACAGCTCGCCCTTGGCGCGCGCGATATCGGCGAGCGAGTGCAGCCGTTCCAGGTGCGCCGCGCCGACGTTGGTGATGACGCCGATGTGGGGGCGCGCCACCTCGGCGAGGTAGGCGATCTCACCGTGGCCGCGCATCGCCATCTCCAGGACCCATGCTGCTTCATTCCCGGTCGCGGACAGGATGGTCAGCGGAAGGCCGACGTCCGTGTTGAAGCTCCCCGCGGTGCGGCAGACGGCGCCGAGCGGGCTCAGCGCCGCGGCGCACAGCTCCTTGGTCGTCGTCTTGCCGTTCGATCCGGTGACGCCGACGACGAGGCCCTTGAACTCGGCGCGGGCGGCGCGCGCCACGTCGCCCATCGCGCGCCGGGGATCGTCGACGGCGATGATGGTGACGCCGTCGCAGCCGGCGGGGACGCCGCGCGGCCGCGCGACCACGATCCCGGCGACGCCCGCGGCGGCGGCCTGGGCTGCGAAGTCGAAGCCGTCGACGCGCTCGCCCGGAAACGCGAAGAAGAGCTGGCCCGGCGCGACGGCCCGGCTGTCGTGGTTCGCGCCCGCGAACTGCGTCCCGCGCGTTCCCGCCTGGATGATCGCGCCGCCCATCGCGCGCGCCGCCCATTCCAGGGACCGGGTGGCCGGTTTCGCCGCCGTCGCCGTCATGACGCTGCCAGCGCGGCCGCTGCCTCCTCGCGATCGTCGAAGTGGTGCTTCGTCGTCCCGACGATCTGGTAGTCCTCGTGGCCCTTGCCGGCGATCAGCAGCACGTCGCCCGCGGCGGCGGCGCGCGCCGCGACGCGAATCGCCGCGCGCCGATCGACCTCCGCGTGGTAACCGCGCGCGGCGTGCGCCAGCTCGGCGGCGGTCAGCTTCGGCGCGCTCGTGCGCCGGACGCCCTCCAGGACCATGTCGACGATCGCCGCGGGATCCTCGGTGCGTGGGTTGTCGGACGTGACGATCGCCAGATCGGCGTCGCGCGCCGCGATCTCGCCCATCATCGGCCGCTTGCCGCGATCGCGATCGCCGCCACAGCCGAACACGACGATCAGCCGCCGCGCCGTTACGGCGCGCATCGCCGCGATCGCGCGCTCGAGCCCGTCGGGCGTGTGCGCGTAGTCGACGACGCACAGCACGCCGCGATCGTTACGGACCTTCTCCAGTCGCCCCGGGACCGCGACGTCCGCGGCGCCCCGCACGATCGCATCCGCGCCCAGCCCGCGGCCGATCGCCATACCGACGGCGATCGCCAGGTTCTCGAGGTTGTAGTCGCCGACCAGCGGCGTGTCGATCTCGATCCGCCCGGCCGGCGTGGCGAAGGTGACGTGCGTGCCGTCCGCGTCCAGCACGCTGCGCTCGACGACGATGTCCGCGCCCGGCTTCGGCGCGCGCGCGACGCCGAGACGCGCCGGCGCCGTGGCGCGCGCCCGCATCGCGAGCCCCGCGTCGTCGTCGACGAACGTGACCGCCACGCCGCGCGTGCGATCGATCAGCTGCTCGAACAGGATCGCCTTCGCGTCGGCGTAGCTCTGCATGTCGCCGTGATAGTCCAGGTGGTCCTGCGTCAGGTTCGTCATTGCCGCAACGCGGAAGGCGCACCCCGCAACGCGTCCCTGCGCGAGCGCGTGAGAGGTCGCTTCTAACACGACGTCGCTTGCGCCTCCCGCGTGCATTTGATCGAACAGCTCATGCAACAAGAGCGCCCCCGGCGTCGTGTTCGGCGCCGGCCGCGCACCGCCCGGCACGCCCGGACCACGGTACGAGACCGTGCCGACGACGCCCGGCGACAGCCCCGCCGCGCGCAGCATCGACTCGACGATATACGTAGTCGTCGTCTTGCCGTTGGTGCCGGTGACGGCGGACAGCGCCAGCGCGGAGGCGCCGCGAAAGCGGTTGCGCGCGATCGCGCCCAGCGCGGCGCGCGCGCTCGGCACCACGGCGATCGCGCCCGCGAAAGAACGCGTCAGCTCGGCCGGCGGCTCGCCCTCGATCACCAGGGCCGTCGCGCCGCGCGCGACCGCGTCGGCGATGAACCTCCGCCCGTCGACCACCGTGCCCGGAACCGCGATGAAGAGATCGCCGCGCGCGACCTGCCGCGAGTCGTCGCGCACCTCGGCCACACGCGCGCTCGGGTCGCCGTGCACACGCGCGCCGTCGATGCCCGCCAGCAGATCCGCGAGGGAGAACGCGGGCGCGGTCATTCCTTGCGCCCGAACGCCACGCGGCAGACCACACCCCGCGGCGCAGGGCCGGGCGCGGGACGCTGGCGCAGCGCCACGCCGGTCGCGCGCCCTTCCGGATCGTCGAACGCCAGCTCGACGCCGCTCTTGCGCGCGGCGTGAATCGCCTGGCCCAGGCTCAGCCCGACGAAATCGGGGACGATCACGCGTTCGGCGGGCGCGCGCTCCGAGCGGCCGCCCTCGGCGCCCGCGACCTCGTCCCACTTCTCGGCCAGCGCCGGATCGTCGCCCAGCGCGTCGTCGTCCAGCGGCAGATCGGTGGCGGGCGCTTCGCCGCCCACCTCGTCCGCGTCCGCGACCGCCTTGGCGGCCGGCGCCGCCGCGCCCTTCGCCTTCACGTCGCTGGCCTTCGCTTCGCCGGCCTTCGCGGCGATTGGCGCCGTCGGCGGAACGTGCAGGTAGCGCAGCGACTGCTCGGCGATCTCCTTGAAGATCGGCGCCGCGACCGCGCCGCCCAGGTGCCCGCCCTGCGGTTCATCCATGATGACCATGATGACCAGTCGCGGATCCTCCGCGGGCACGACGCCGACGAACGACGACACCCATTTCGTGGGATCGTAGTGGCCGTTCGCGACCTTCTGCGCGGTCCCGGTCTTTCCGCCCACGTTGTAGCCCTCGATCGCGGCCTGCTTCGCGGTCCCGCCGTTTTCAGTCACGCCACGCATGATCGAAAGCATGGTCCGTGCCGCGGCCGCAGACATCACGCGGCGTTCGGGCGCGCCGGGCAACGTCTCGACGCTTCCGTCCGGCTGGACGACGCGCGCGACGATTCGTGGCTGCCGGTAGATGCCGCCGCCCGCGATGGCCGACACGCCGGTCAGCATCTGCAGCGGCGTGACCGTGAGCCCCTGACCGAACGAGACGTTCGCGAAGCCGATGTCGCCCCACTTCTCGACGGGCCTGATCACGCCGCCGCGCTCGCCCGGCAGGCCGATCCCGGTCGGCTTGCCGAAGCCGAAGCGCGCGAGCGCGTCGGCGAAGGCGTCCCGGCCCAGCTTGCGCGCGATCTTGGTGGCGCCGATGTTGCTCGAAAGCTTGAACACCTCGGCCACGGTCAGCACGCCGTGCGGGTGCGTGTCGTGGATCGAGTACTTGCCGACCATCATCCGGCCCATCAGGCAGTCGAACCGGTCGTCCGCCTTGACGACGCCCGCGTCCAGGGCGGCCGCGATCGTGAACGTCTTCATCGTCGACCCGGGCTCGAACGCGTCGGTGATGGCGCGGTTGCGCGCGCCCGCATCGGCGGCGGTCTGCGGGTCGTTCGGGTTGTAGGTCGGCACGGACGCCATCGCGAGCAGCTCACCCGTGTGCGGGTCCATCATCATCGCGATCGCGCCCTTCGCGTGGTGCTCGGCCGCGCCCGCGGCCAGCGCCCGCTCGGTGATGAACGTCAGATAGCGGTCGATCGTCAGGACGACGTCGCTGCCGGCGGTGGTTCCGGGCGCGTCTCCCGACCCGTCTCCCGAGCCTTCGAGCGCAATCTCGCGCCCCAGCGCGTCGCGCATCCCCTGCACCGACGACGACGTGCCGCGCAGCTGCTTGTCCAGCGCCAGCTCGATGCCTTCGAGTCCGTTCCCCTCCGACCCGGCGTGACCCATGATCGTCGCGGCCAGCGTCCGGTTCGGGTAGAAGCGGCGCGGCTCGCGCGTGAACGCGATGCCGGGCAGGCCCAGCGCCTTCACCGCCGTGACCTCGTCGGGCGTGACCTTGCGCTTCACCCACGCGAAGAAGCGCCGCTGGCCCAGCTTCTTCTCCAGCTCGGCGCGATCCAGGCCCAGCGCGCGCGACAGCCGGCGGGCGGCGTCGCGCGGGTCGGGCAGCTGGCGCGGGTTGCAGTAGATCGAATCGACGTCCGCGGTCGACGCGAGCTCGGCGCCGTTGCGGTCGAGGATGCGGCCGCGCCGCGGCGGCAGCTCGATCTCGCGCAGGTACTGTTCCTCGGCCATGCCGCGCAGCCGTTCGGCGTCGCGCACCTGCAGCGTGTAGGCGCGCTTGCCGACCGCGAGGAACAGCGTCGCCAGCACGACGCCGCACACGATGATGCGGACCTGCGTCCACCGCGTGATCAACATGCGAACAACCAGCCTTTCACTTGCGCCCCCGGCTGGGCGGCGGCGCCGCGGCGGCCAGGGGCGGCGTCAGGCTGCCGCTGCTCAGGCGCACGACGTTCTCGGGCGCCGGCGGGCCCATGCCCAGCTTCTCGCGCGCGATCCCGATGATGCGGTCCGGGTCCTTCAGCATGCCGATCTCGATGTTCAGGCGCCGGCGCTGTTCTTCCAGCTCGGTGTTGGCGCGGCGCTCGCGGCCCAGCGCGTACGCGATCTGGATGCTGTGCATGCGCACCGCGACGTGCGCCAGAGCGCCGACGGTGCAAAGCGCCAGCAGGAACGCCCAGACGCCGACCCCGCGGCGGTTGCCGAGGTCGGGCTTCACGACCGGGTTCAACGTCGACGTCTTCACAGGCGCTCCACCGCGCGCAGCCGCGCCGATCGTGCGCGCGGGTTCCGGGCCCGCTCCTCGTCGCCGGGGACGACCACGTGCTTCGTGAGGAGGCGCAGCACCGGCGGGTCCGCGCTGCCGGGGCCGCCGCGGCCTGCCAGCTCGCGCAGCCGCCGCTTCACGATCCGGTCCTCCAGCGAGTGAAACGCGATCACCACCAGGCGTCCGCCGGGCCGCAGGCAATCCGCCGCGACGTCCAGGAAGCGTTCGATCTCCCCCAGCTCGTCGTTGACGGTGATTCGCAGCGCCTGGAAGGTGCGCGTCGCCGGGTTCTTGCCGTACTCGTGCCGCGGAATCGCCCGCGCGACGATCGCCGCCAGCTGCCCCGTCGTCTCGAGCGGTCCGGCGCGCCGGGCGTCGATGATGGCGCGCGCCACGCGCGCCGCGTGTCGCTCCTCGCCCAGCTCGCGGATGATGCCCATCAGCTCGCCTTCGTCGACGCGGCGAAGCAAGTCCGCCGCGGTCTCACCGGTCGTCGGGTCCATCCGCATGTCCAGCGGACCGTCCGTCCGAAACGAGAACCCGCGCTCGGGTTGGTCGAGCTGCGGTGACGACACACCAAGATCGACCAGGAAGCCGTCCACCGGAATCATCCCCAGGCGCTCGAGCACGCCGCGCGCCTCCGAGAAGCGCGCGTGGACCAGCGTGAGGCGGTCGCCGAACGCTTCGAGGCGCGCGCCTGCGGTCGTCAGCGCCGCCGGATCCCGATCGAGACCGACCACATGACCATCCGGCGCCGAGCGCTCGAGCATCGCGAAGGTGTGCCCACCCGCGCCGAGCGTGGCGTCGCAGTAGCGGCCGCCGGGTTTGGGAGCCAGCCAGGCCATCGCTTCTTCGAGGAGGACCGACGCGTGGACGCCGCCATCGTGACGCGTATCGGCAAAAGGGGCCCGGGGCGGCGGCGTCATGGCGGGGTTCCCATTCTTTTCCAGGGCGCCCGCCTGTCAAGTTTTCAGACCCAAATATCCCCCGTAATTTCAATTAGATAAGGCCAGGAAACGCGGCATGGCCTTGATTTGCAGCTCGTCCAGAGTTCGTGATGCGAGTCACCGACGGAGAACGAGGCGTCAAGGAATCGGATAGTGGAGCTAACCCCGCTTGACTAAAGGGTTTGTCGCTGTATCATGTCGCGGCTGTTGTTCCGGGAGTTGGACTTAGTTCGCACCCAACTAGGAGACGGGGATGGACGCCAAGTTTTTCGAGATCGACAACAGGATGGAAGCGCTGCGCACGAAGACCGCCAGCTTCCCAGCGAAGATCCTGAAGGATTACCGCGAGCGCTTGGATGTTTCGTGGATATTTCACGACAACGCACTCGAAGGCGTCGTCCTCTCGTTCGCCGAGCTCAAGGCCGCGATCGATCAGCGCATCATCAGCGACGTCACGCTGATCCCGATGTATGAGGAGGTCCGGAATCACAAGACGGCGGTCGATTTCGTTCGCGAAGCTGCGATCGCGAAGAAGCCGCCGGCGGTCGATCTGGATCTCGTGCGCAAACTTTACGCGCTGCTGACGCCGGAAGAAGCCGCGAAGGGATACCCGTACCGTCGGGAAAACCCGCTTCACCGCCTCTACTATCACGAGATCGCGGCGCCCGAGAAAATCACCTACCGGATGCGCAAGCTCGGGGAGTGGATGGAGTCCGACGAATTCGCGGACTTGCACCCGATCACGCGCGCCGTGAAGGCGCACTTCCGCGTGCTCAGTGTCTACCCCTGGACGAAGAACTCGGGCAAGGTCGCGCGTCTGCTCATGAACTTCATCCTGATCAAGCACGGCTACCTGCCGGCGGTCATCCACTCGATCGAGCGCCAGCGCTACTACGAGGTGCTGCGCTTCGAGAACGACGGCCTGATGAACCTGGTCGTCGAGTCGCTCGAGAACAGCATCGAGACGACCGCGAAGTTCCTGGACGAGATCAACGGCCTGCGCGTGAAACGCGCCAGCTAGACGTCGGGCGTCAGCCTCGCGCTACCGCGTATCGGATCGCCTTTCGGTCCAAATTGCGGTGGGCGAGCGCAGGGTGGCTTTGCAAGCCCGGAGCGAGCGGGGACGCGGGGGACCAAAGCGCGCGCAGCGCGCGACGTCCCCCGATCAAATAGGAAACGCGCCGGGGAGACGATGCTCCGCCGGCGCGTTCTGGTCCGCTAGGGGACTGGTCAAGGGCTGTATGCCGCGGGGCACCGCCCAGTTGTGACTTCGGCGCGAGCCACGTCGAAGTTCAGGTCTGCGTCCGTCCAGGCTCGGGACGCCTTGCTGGCGATATCTCGAAGATCCCGGGAGATCGTTTAGTCGATCACCGCGGGGTCGAGAGGAGGCTTACCGGTCGGTCTCCTTTTGTCCGAACCGGGAAAGAGAGCGTAGAGACAGCGTACCGTGCGTTTGGGTGCGTTTACTCATGCGTTCTTCTCCTCCTTCTTGGGGCCAGTCGCTCGCGGACCCTTCAAGGATGCTAGCGTGGCTCGACGGTTTTCGCCACTCGCGTGATAAAAGTTTGGGATGGCAAGCGGCAAGCTGAGCGGTGGACGAGGGGCGCGGTTCGCCGTGGCGCTCGATCCGGCTGCCGCGTCGTTGAACGCGTCGTCCCACTTCGACAACCGTCTGCTCGATGACGATGTGCGTGGCAGCCAGGCTCACGCCAGAATGCTGGCGGCCCGCGGGTTGATTGCGCCCGCGGACGCCGACGCCATCGTCGCCGGGCTCGACCGTGTGTGCGAGGAGTTCACCTCGCACGCCCGCGAGATGGACCCGGCCCTCGAGGACGTCCACATGAACGTCGAGACCCGGCTGATCGAG
>Ga0070683_100005580_pt1 | contig 10506 bp, 12 predicted proteins | sample KBSC713LmetaG_FD_64662 | JGI IMG/M metagenome (GOLD analysis project Ga0070683, IMG submission 64662) | Corn rhizosphere microbial communities from Kellogg Biological Station, Michigan, USA - KBS C7.1-3L metaG | ecosystem: Host-associated > Plants > Roots > Rhizosphere ...
CTTCGAGCGGCAGCGCGGCGGTCAGGATGAACGCTCGATCGGCGCCAGCTTCAATGTGCGCCGATCGTTGGGCTTCCTGTTCGCTGGAAAGGATGGTGGTGGGCGACGCGGCACCGTCGAAGTCGAGCCATTCGGCGGCGGCGATGACGTATGCGCCAGCCAGGGGAACGACGAACTCCGGGGGAGACTCCACTTCGGGCGACGGGTCGCCACCGCAGAGACGCGTCAACACCCCCATTCCGTATTGAATGGCGGCGGCGCGGTCCTCGGGGGTGACGACCTTGACCGCCCAATGGCGATCGAGGGTCTCGAGCGGATTCTCAGTAGTCATGGCGCGCTGGCGACGGTCAGGAAAGGCGGCACCGCCTCACCTTCGCACACCTCTCTGACGGACTGGTGTCGGATGAGTAACAAGTTGCGACTAAGTGAGCATGTATCGAACGCCGGCAGGATGCAATGAGCATCGAGCCCAACGCGCGCCGGCGGCTTCAGCTGGTCTTGGCAACTTCTCGCGATCACGAACTAGTGAACGACCTACGACAAGTACTAGAGGACGACTCGATGGCCTTCGTTCCGAGTGCGGAATTGCTGCGCGGCATTGCGATGTGCGCGGCGTGCACCCAGGACGCACCCCGCAGCGGACGTGCGGGGCTCTGCGACGATCACCGAAGCCGGTGGAATCTCGAGGCATGCATGGCGCACTCCTCGGACGAGGGTGCCGACCTGTCGCTTCAACGGCTCGTCACAGGTGTGTTGGCTTCTCCTGAGGGTGGCGCGGAGCTGTTGTCGGCATTCGACCGACAGCGCCGCGCGTTGCGGTTGGTGTTGGAGGCTCACGCGCGCGGCGCGGTGCGACTCCCGGAAAGTATCGCGGACACGGTTGAACGGGCCTGCGCGGCCGGACCGCGATTTCTCAACGGGACGTCGCGATCGGCAGTTCAACAGGCCAGTTGAGGCTCACCGAGGAGGGTGCGCTCATGATTCAGGTCAAATGTGTCGGTGGTGAATGCAACGGGTTGACGATCAAGGTCGATCCGCAGCCGACGTACTACGAGGTCGTCGACCCGCGGGATCCGGGGCGGCGCGATTACTACATTCTCGAAGTCGGCCAATGGGGCGCTCGGCTCGTACCCGAAGCAACCGCGGAGTGGCGCGCGCGACTCTAGTGGACTCTAATGACGGATGATCGCATCGCGTAGCCGCGATGCGATCGGGCGTGCCTCACGCGATCGTTTCGAATTCCTCGATCGCCCACTCGAGTACTTCCGCTTCGAGCCAGCCGCCGTCGTTGCGCAACGCGCCCGACGTCTCCAGCAATTGCACCATTTGTCGCGTGTGGCGCAGCGCGGACGGCAGAGACTTGTCCGCTTTGCGCAGGGCAAGCACGAACTCCCGCACCTGTCGTCGAAAATCCTCGCGCGCCACTCGCGCTTCGCGGATCCGCTCACGCGCATCGAGGACGATCGCCCGAACTTCCGTCGTCCAATCGACGAGCAGGTTGTGGCGCGCCATGCGCTCCAGATGGAGCTGTTCGATTTCTCTAAAGCGCTGATAGCGGGTCGCCGCGGCCGCAATCGCTGCGGGTACGAGGCTGTATTCGGCAACCTCAGCGATCGCTCGCTGGTGGGGGACCGTCATCGACCCTCCGAGACTGGTTCTATATCTGCCAACCCACGCGTTAGGCAACATAATCGGAAGAGCCTGCCGTCCTGGCAAGCCCCACCTTTACGGCTCGAGCTCCTGATCGCCCGCCGGCAGCGAGCCGTCCGTCCGCCGCAAAGCCTCCACCGCCTGGGCGCGTTCGTCAACCTCCGCCGGCGACATCGCGATTGGGACAGGGACCTCGTCATTCGGATCGGAGTCGGCTTGCTCGCCCGAACGCGATCGCTCGCGAATCGAATCGCGGCTCTCAGCCTTTCTCGCGTTTGAGCTGGTCGTAGGAAAGCTGTTCACGTCCTCCGGGTCGAGCATGCCGTCCCCGTCGTCCGGGTTGCGATCGTCTGCCATAGGATCCTCCTGGTTACCCGTGAAGCGGTGCACGTGTCGAGCCACGCTGCCGCGAGCAGGCCGGCCCAGTTCCAACCCTTTCCCCGATGACGGTGTCGAACGCCTATAGTCGATATGACTATAATCGGTGAATGGCGCCACGCGCATCGTCTTCATTCGAGGGAGCTCCATGGTCACCCGATCCTCGCCGCCGCTCGAATCACAGCTTCCGCTGAAGCCAGTCGAGCTCCTCGTCCTGACGATGCTCTCGGCCGGCGACCGCCACGGCTACGGCATTCGGCAAGACATCATCGATCACACGCGGGGAGCAATCGCGCTCGAGGCGGGCAACCTCTATCGAACGATCCGGCGTCTCGAGGGCGATGGGCTGATCGACGAGTCCGGACGCCGCCCGGCGGCCGATTCCGACGATGAGCGCCGCCGGTATTATCGTCTCACGCCCTTCGGAAAGCGTGTGCTCGCCGCGGAGTTGGAGCGTCTCCGCGCCCTCGTCAAGCTTGGCGAGGAGCGACGCGTGATTTCGCCGGTCGCCGTATGACCCCGAAGGACAACGAAGGCCGAGTCCGCGGCGAAAATCTTTATCGGCTCCTGTTGCACGTCTATCCGCGGCGTTTCCGCCAGCGCTACATCGCGGACATGATCGCGTTCTATCGCGAACGCGTGCGAGGCACGGATCGATCCGAACTAACGAGTTTCGCCGGCATCTGGCTCCAACTCGTGCCCGATCTAATCGCCAGCGCGCTGGCCGAGCGCTTTGCGTGGCTGCATCGCGAGACCGAGGCTGCGCCTCGAGTCGTTCGACACTTTGCCACCCGCCGAGAGGATTCCATGTCGATTCTCGTCCAGGATGTGAGCTATGCATTTCGCTCGATGGCGCGACGACCCGCGTTCACGGCAGTGATTCTCGGGACGCTCGCACTCGGCATCGGTGCGAACGCCGCGATCTTTACGCTGGTCAACGCGGTACTGCTCCGGCCGTTGCCGTTTGCGCATTCCGAGAGGATCGTCGAGCTCGAGCACGGAGACCAATACTGGACCGTCTCCGAGCCGGAGTTCGTCGACTACCAGCGGGGCGTCACCGCGTTCGCCAAGCTCGCGGCGTACAATTTGAGCGACGTGACGATTGCGATCCCCGGCACGGATCCGATGCGCAGTGCGGGAGTACGCGCGTCGCGAGATTTCTTCGACATTCTTGGCGTGAAGCCAGAGATCGGTCGGACCTTCGCGCCCGACGAATACTCGCCGTCCGCGAAAGTGCGAGTCACGGTGATCAGCCATCGCCTCTGGGTTCAACAGTTCGCGGCGGACCCTCTCGTCATCGGCAAAAGCGTGACCATCGGGATCACCCCCTTCACGGTCGTCGGCGTGATGCCGAGCAATTTCACGTTTCCAAGTCAGGAGGCGGAGTTCTGGACGCCGTGGCGCTTGAACCCCGATAGCCTGTGGACGCGCAACAATCACTACCTGAGCATGATCGGGCTGCTCGCCTCAGGCTCGACGATCGAGCAGGCGCGGACACAAGTGCGCACGCTGAATCATCAGTGGATGAAGGATTTTCCGGAGACGTATGCACCCAATCATCCCATCACGGGACAGCTCACGCCCATTCGGGATTTCCTCCTCGGGCCGACGCGTCCGTATCTCGTCGCGCTGCTCGGGGCCGTCGTCTTCATTCTGTCGATCGCGTGTGTGAACGTCGCGAACCTGCTGCTCGTCCGCGGTGAAGCGCGACGCAAGGAATTCGCGATTCGTACCGCCCTCGGGGCGTCGAGCAGCCGGATGATGCGGCAGATGCTCACCGAGAGCATGATCTTCGCGATGTTCGGTGCGGTGCTCGGCGTTGTCGTCGCGTGGTTCGGCGTGCGCGGACTGATCGCGCTCGCCCCGGACAACGTGCCGCGACTGGGCGAGGTGAGCGTCGACTTTCGGGTCGTCGCGTTCACCGCCGCGATCACCATTGCCACAGGTCTCTTGTTCGGCATCATGCCGGCGATTCGTGGAATGCGCGGTGAGTCGGCGGACACCTTGCGGGATGGCGGAAAGACATCGGGGCACGCTGCGTCGGCAGTGGCCCGACGCGCGCTAGTCGTCGCCGAGGTCGCCCTAGCCGTCGTGATGCTGACGGGCGCCGGGCTGCTCGTCCGAAGCCTGATCAAGCTCCAGGACATCAACCTCGGCTTCGATCCGTCGCGCGTGTTGACCATGCAAGTGACGCTGCCGCAGCGAAAGTACAATGACACGACGGCGAACGCGTACTTCCAACAGTTGTTGACTCGAGCATCGCGCCTGCCTGGCGCGCAATCGGCCGCGGCGGTGAGCTATCTGCCGATTTCCGGATCGGACAATGGCTGGTCGATCATGATCGACGGTCGCGTCGTGAAGACGATCGCCGAAGCCCCGGCCGCGCGGCCCGAACACGTCACGCCGGACTATTTCCGCGCCATGTCGATTCGTCTGTTGCGCGGACGGGTGTTCACTGACCAGGATCGTATGGGTGCACCGCCCGTGGCCGTCATCAGCGAAGGCATGGCAAAGAAGCTTTGGCCAGGCGTCGATCCAATCGGGCGAACGCTCAAGATGTTCAGCGACAAAGCGCCCTGGGTGACGATCGTCGGAATCGTGGCAGACGTGCGTGCGCGGGGCTTTCAGAAAGACATTCCCGAGACGATGTACTTCCCATATGCTCAGTCCGGGCAGAGCGCGTACGTCATGCCGTTGTCGATGACGATTGTGCTTCGCGCGAAACGGAATCCGGTCGAACTGATCGCTCCGTTGCGGAACGTCGTGCGCGGGCTCGATGCCACGGTTCCGATTTCCGCGGTGGCCCCGATGGACGACGTCGTCGGCAGCTCCATCTCGAATCGGCGCTTTGCGACAATGCTGTTGGCCGGGTTCGCGGCCTTGGCATTGGCGCTTGCCGGAATCGGCATCTACGGCGTGATCTCGTATGGCGTGTCGCAACGGACGTACGAGATCGGCGTGCGAATGGCGATGGGAGCGTCGCCCGCATCGATCATGCGCCTGGTGATGCGCGAAGGCGGGCGGATGACGGCCGTTGGATTGATGCTCGGCTTGGTCGGCGCGCTGGCCGTCGATCGACTGCTGCGGACGATGCTCGTCGGTGTCAGCGTGACCGACATTCCGACGTTGCTCGGAGCGTCGGTCGTCCTTGCCGCGGTTGCGGCTGGTGCGTGCCTCTTGCCTGCGCGACGCGCCACCGGCGTGAGCCCGACGCACGCGCTGCGAAGCGATTGAGCTACTTGGTCATGTCGCTCGCCTCCAGGCCCGAAGGCGTTGCCGGGGATGACGACGACGCCAGCGCTATCGATAAGGTTTTTCGTCCACTTTTGGGGTCGGCTGATCGGGGTTCCCCATGCCGCGGTCGATGAGGTCGGCTCCTTGGTTTCGGGCGGCGGCCTTCAGGTCGTCCAGCCACGCAAAGACCTAGGTCGGAAGGCCGGTGAGTCGCGGTGACGGAACGGGGTGTGCAGCGGCCGGCGCCGAGTTTTTTCGTGAGGGAAGAGAGTGGGTCGTGCTGGTCATGTTGGGTGGTCGGCGAATCGGTTTGGGGCGAGTGGGCGCCCAGCGCGGGTCCGCGTTGGAAGACGACCGTGGTTTCGGACTGTCGCGGAACAGATGTTGGCTTGCGGCGTACAATTAGATGATTATCTATGTGTCATACGATTTCAGGGCGGGGTAGTTCGTGGATGCTGAGCAGTTCCAGCGAGTCGCCAAGGCGCTTGCCGATCCGAGACGGGTCGAGATTCTCGAGCACATCGCCTCGCAGGCGGAAGTTGGATGTAGCCGGCTCTGCGGATGCTTTCCGGTCCGACAGGCCACGATCTCGCACCACCTGAAGGAGTTGGCGAGCGCTGGGTTGGTGGACTCTCGACGTGACGGCCAGTTCGTGTACTACCGAACGCGCCCGAACGTGCTGGAAGCGTACATGGACGAGCTTCGCCGACGAATGCTGGTGAAGAAAGCCAAGGTTTCTTAATTGCGAACATCAAGGGTCTGGCGCCAAGAGCGCTGGAGGTGAGCGATGTATTCGACAAATGACGATCGCGACCTGCTGGATCTGTACATCGACGAGCTACGCGGCGAGCCGGTGCTCACCGCGCAGGAGCAGAAAGAGCTGGCGCGACAGATGCGGCGTGCAACCTCGGACGAAGCAGTCGAGGAGCTGCGCTCGAAGCTGATTCGCGCCAACCTCCGCTTTGCGTTCTCGGTCGCCAAGCAATATCAGAATCGCGGCGTCCCGCTCGGCGATCTGGTGAGCGAGGCGAACGCGGGTCTCGTGCGCGCCGCCGACAAATACGATCCGGAGGTCGGCGTGAACTTCATCAGCTACGCCGTGTGGTGGATTCGCCAGGCGCTGCACTCGGCTGTGCAGCGGCAGGGCCGCACCGTGCAGGTCCCGTTGAACCGCGCGGCGGATCTATCGCGCGTGTCCCGCGCGCAGGAAGTCCTGCGGCAAAAGTTGTCGCGCGAGCCGCACGACGAAGAGATCGCCACGGTGGCGGATCTCTCACTCGACGTTACTCGCGGATTGGTTGCGCTGCTGCAACCGGTTCGCTCGCTGGATGAGCCGACGAGCGCGGGAGAGCAGGGACGGACGCTGGCGGAAACCTTGGTGCTGGATCGAGGCGAGGACGAAGACGTTCTCCCCGGTGGCGTCGAGAGCGATTCTCGTCGCGAGGCGATCGCGCGTGCGCTCGAGGTGCTCGCGCCTCGCGATCGGCGGGTGCTGACCTTGTATTTCGGGCTCGAGGGCAGCCGTCCCATGACGCTGCAAGAGATCGCGCGGGAGTTGGGCGTGACGAGAGAGCGAGTTCGCCAGCTGCGCGACCGCGCGCTCAAGCGCCTTCGTGAGACCGACACGGCGGACGTGCTGAGGGATGGCATGGCCGCCTAGCGGCTTCATCACGCGGTTTGCGCTCCGTAGGAATGCCACGTCGTTCGGCCCTGGCCGGATGAGCGTGGCGTTCCCATTTTAGCACCCGTGAATCTCACTCACGTCGAGGCGCAATGAACGAGATCGATCTTCGTCCGCGTTCTGCCACCGAGATCGTCGATGCAGCCTTTCAGCTCTTTCGGCGCAATCCGACGCCGCTGATCGTCGCGTCGGCGCTCGTGTACGTCCCGTGGCTCGTGGTGCGACTGATCTTCGATCTCGGCATCACCAATCCGATGATGGGCGCGAACAAGGCGTATGTGCTCATCGCCGGAACGCTGGTGGTCTACGCGATCGTCGGCGGCGTCGTGAGCATTCTTGCGAGTGACATCTATCTCGGCACGCCTCCGAATTTGGGGGCAGCCTTTCGGCTCACCGGATCGCGACTGGTCGGATTGATCGTCGCGGGAGTAATTCGGTCGCTCCTCATCGCGATCGGGATGGTGTTCCTACTCGTTCCCGGCTTCTACGCGTTGGGCCGGTTTTTCTCGGTGACGCAGGCCATCGTGCTCGAAGGCAAGGGAGTTGGCGGCGCGTTTTCGCGGTCGTCGGCCCTCTCGGTGGATCTCAAGCGGCACATCATCGGAACGCTCGTTCTGATCGGACTCGTATCGATCGCGATCAGCGTCGGTGTCGGGATGCTGGCGAGCGCCTCTCAAAGCAAGGTGATCGTCAACGTGATCAGCACGGCGGCGAGCGTCGTCATCTATCCGCTCTTTGGATTGACGGAGACGCTGCTGTACTACGATGCCAGAATTCGAAAGGAAGGGTTCGACGTCGAATTTCTTGCGCAAGCCGGTGCGCCGGCGCCGGCGCCGGAAAGCGCGGCGACTTAGCGCTGCATGGTGCAAGCCCCGAGGCAAGGAGCAGGTCCCTGGTCGCCCGCCCAGATTCACGACACTGTTGCCGCGATCCTTCGCGAGCCTGCATTTGCCGGTCGTGGTCGCGAGTCGTTGCTCGGTCGATTTCTGCGCTTCGTGATCGCGCACATCCGCGACTGGATCAGGCAATATCAGGGATCGGCCAACGGGCGCTACATCATCATTGCCGCGCTCATCGTTCTGATACTGATCATCGTCGCGAGAATCGTCAGCATTCGCGATGCCGAGGCGCACGCGCGGCGGCGCGGCTTCGCGAGTCGTGCGTCGTCGAGCGACGCCGACCTGTGGAGTGAAGCGCAGGGGCTCGCGGCGGCGGGAGATTATACCGCGGCGAGCCACGCGCTCTATGCGGCCCTGTTGGTGCGCGTCGCGCGAAGCGGCGGCATCATGCTCCACGCATCGAAGACGGGAGGCGACTACTGGCGTGAGCTTTACCGGCGCGGTTTGCCGATCGCGGCGGACTTTCGCTCATTCTCCCGGCGATTCGATCGCGTGATGTTTGGAACCGGATCGGCGACCGCGGAGGATTTTGCTGAACTTGCGAACCTCGCCGAACGGGTGTTGGGCACGCGCCGCGCTGCATGACAGTCCCAATAACTCGCACACCGGCAGTATCGCGCCGAGTGCGCCCGGCGATCCTGCTGACTGCGCTGACCGTCGTCGCGGTGGTGGTGGCTCTGCTGACTCCCGAAGCGGCTGACAATAGCGGCGGGCAGCTCAGCAGCTATTCGGTGGCCCCCGGAGGCGCACGCCTGTCGTTCGAGCTTGCCAAACGCTTCGGCTGGTCCGTGCAACGGCGGTTGACGCCACTCGATTCGGCCGTCGACCGCACGACCGTGCATGCCGTGATCGGGCCGAGCTCGGATCTGGGAGCGAAAGAAATTCATCGTTTGCTGAACGACGTGCGTGCCGGAGGCGGGCTGATAATCGCTGTCGATGACCAGGATGCGATCGCGGACTCGCTTGGTTTGAGGATCGGCGTCGAAACCCGTTGGTTCGGAGACCCGCTCGATCCCAGGTGCCGCAATTCGCCAATGGAAGGAGCATTTGTGCTGCCGCCGAGTGTTCGGCGTCTCGCGTGGCGCCGGCCGGCTCCGGGACCCACGACTCTGTTGGCGGAGACGGATAGGCGATTTGGCAATTTGCCCATCGCACTCGGAGTTCACGTCGGACATGGTCGCGTTGCGGTCGTCGGGAGCGTGGATCTGTTTCGGAACTCGGCGGTGCAAACGTGTCAGTGGGGCGCGGATCTGGTCGTCGCGAGAGCGCTCGAGTTTGCGCGGCCCGCGATGACCGCGCACCCGACGCTGCTATTCGATGAGTATCATCACGGTTTTGGCACACATCCAGGAAGCATGAGCGCCGTCGCCCGGTATCTGGCGCGGACTTCGTCCGGCCACGTTTTCTTGCAAGCACTGGTCGCTGGCCTGATCTTATTGCTTGCCTATGCTCCGCGTCCGATTGTGCCGCGCGATCCGGAACGGATCACCCGACGTTCGCCACTCGAGCATGCCGATGCGTTGGCACATGCGTACGAGGACGTCGATGCGACGCGAACCGCGACGGCGAATCTCGTTTGGGGCTTGCGCCGACGCGCGGGGAGAATGGTCGGCGTGGCCAGCGGCGTGGGCGACGACGCCTTTCTCGACGCCGTGGTTCGGCGGCACCCCGAACTTCAGGGGCCGGCAGACGTAGTCAGTAAAGCACTTCGCGGTCCCATCGCCGATCGCGAATTCGTCGCCGCCGGTGACGCACTGACCGAGATCGAGCGACACCTCACATCGTCCCCCGTGACTACGTCATGAGCATTTCTGTAAACGAAGGAGCGGCGGTCATGCGCCGCGTGCGAGACGCCGTCGCGACGCGCGTCCTCGGCCAAGACGCGGCCATCGAGGACGTCCTCGTCGCATTTCTGGCGCGTGGACATGTGTTGATCGAAGGCGTCCCCGGGACGGCCAAGACGCTGCTGGTCCGGGCGATCGCGAACGCGATGGGGGTGCGATTCACGCGAATCCAATTCACCCCGGATCTCATGCCGGCGGACGTGACCGGCGTCGCGCTCTATCGCGACCCAACGCGTGGATTCGAGTTTCAGCCCGGCCCCGTATTCACGGATCTCTTGTTGGCGGACGAAATCAATCGTGCGCCTGCGAAGACGCAGGCGGCATTGCTCGAGGCAATGGGAGAACGACAAGTGACGGCGGACGGAAAGAGCAGGCCGCTCGACCCGTTGTTCATGGTGCTTGCGACGCAGAATCCCGTCGAGCACGAAGGAACATTTCCGTTGCCGGAGGCGCAGCTCGACCGGTTTTTGTTGAAGATCGTCATCGGGTATCCGGCGCGAGAGGCGGAGCTCGATGTTTTGGCGCTGCACGAGTCGGGTTTCGATCCGGAACGTGGCGATCAAGCGGTGATCGTCGATGCGGTGATGACGGCCGACGAAGCGAGAGCGTGCCGAGCGCTGGTGGACGGTGTGCGTGTAGCGCCGGAACTGCGCGAGTATATCGCCACGATCACGCGCGCGACACGCGACGATCCGTCGCTGCTATTGGGCGCTTCACCCCGCGCGACGGTTGCGTTGATGCGCGCGGCGCGTGCGGCGGCGGTTCTCGAGGACCGCGACTACGTCACACCGGACGACGTCAAGGCGCGCGCGCTGTCCGT
>Ga0070683_100005581_pt1 | contig 10505 bp, 5 predicted proteins | sample KBSC713LmetaG_FD_64662 | JGI IMG/M metagenome (GOLD analysis project Ga0070683, IMG submission 64662) | Corn rhizosphere microbial communities from Kellogg Biological Station, Michigan, USA - KBS C7.1-3L metaG | ecosystem: Host-associated > Plants > Roots > Rhizosphere ...
TGGGTGAAGAACACGCTCGATCTGCTCGACACGTACAAGAACTACGATCTGATCACGAGCAAGAACTTCCAGTTCATGATCGAGAAGGACGAGGCGCCGATTCTTTCAGTGTATTTGAAAGATCTCGCCGAACAGGCGTACTCGACGTTCGCGAAGCATTACGCCTACACGCCGCCGCCTCCGATTCGTATCGAAGTGTACCGCAGTCACGCGGACTTCTCGGTGCGCACCGTTGGCCTTGCGGGCCTTGGGGCGCTCGGGGTGAGCTTCGGAACGACGCTCGCATTCGACTCACCAGCGGCAAAGGACGCTGGTCCGTTCAACTGGGGCTCGACCGTGTGGCATGAGCTCGCGCACACGTTCACGCTCGGTTCGACGGACAATCGGATTCCGCGCTGGTTCTCCGAGGGATTGTCGGTCTACGAGGAGCATCACGCAAAGCCCGGCTGGGGATTTGGCGTCTCTCCGGATTTCCTTGGTGCGTTCAAGGCGGGGAAGCTCGTTCCGGTGAGCCGGATGAACGACGGCTTCATGCACCCGGCGTTCCCGGGCCAGGTGCAGCTCTCGTACTACCAGGCGTCGCTCGTGTGCGAGCTCATCGCCCGGGACTACGGCGGCGATGCGGCGATCCTGAAGATGCTCCAGGCTTATAAGGAAGGGCAGACGACGGAGCAGGTCTTTCAGAAAGTTCTAAACATCGATATCAAGGCGTTCGACAAGAAATTCGACGATTACATCAAGTCGCGCTTCGGCGCGGTGCTCGCGTCGATCACGAAGGATCCCCCGAAGATCGACGAGACGATGCCGCCGGATGTGCTGAAGCGGCTGGCCGCGGATTCGCCGACCGATTTTGGCGTACAGCTGTTGGCGGGTGCTGGTCTACTCGGAAAGAATCAGATCGACGACGCGATTCCGCTTCTGGAGCGCGCGCGATCGATCTTTCCTGAGTACGGTGGCGACGACAGTCCGTATGCGCTGCTTTCGACCGCCTACGAGAAGAAAGGCGATCAGAAGAAGCAAGCCGAGGTGTTGGCGAAGTGGACGTCGTTGACGGAGACGAATTCGAAGGCGTTGCTGAAGCTCGCCGACATCTTGCAGGCGAGCGGCGACGCGAAGGGAGCGACCGACGCGTTGGATCGCGCGATGTTCATCAATCCGTTCGATCCGGATACGCACAAACGATTGGCTGATCTGGCTCGGACGGCCGGCGACAAGGCAATCGTCGTTCGTGAGCGCGCCGCGATCGTTGCGCTCGGTCCGGCGGACAAGGCCGACGCGTACTACCAGCTCGCGCTGGCGCAGCACGAGGCGAATGATGATGCCGCCGCTCGGAAAAGCGTCCTTCGTTCGCTCGAAGAAGCGCCGAACTACGAGAAGGCGCAGACGCTGTTGCTTGCACTTTACGACGCTCGGACAGGAAAGCCTCAGGAGAAAACGCCATGAGACTTCTCAAAATCGCGGTTGCGGCGAGTTTGCTGACCGCGATGGACGACGCGCCGGCTGACGCGCAGGGTCGTCGCCGCGGCGGTGGATTTCCGGGATTCGGAAATGCCGACGAGTTCTACACGCCGCCCGACTTCCACGGCAATCCATCGTACGACGGTCGGTTCACGTTCGCGCGCATCAAGTATCGCGGATACCTGCACTGGTCCGGGCGCGAGGGGCCCGGCTGGTCGCACGACTATCCGGACGCCGAGCAGAACTTCACGAAAATTTTGCGGGACATCAGCGTCGTGCGGCCGTTCGTCGAGGCCGGGCCGATCGTCGGCAGCGCCTTGGTCGCGCTCGATGAGCCGGAACTCTTTCGGTATCCGGTGAGCTACATGTCGGAGCCCGGAGGCTGGCAGCCGAACGACAAGGAGATCGCGGGCTTTCGCGCGTATCTCCTCAAAGGCGGCTTCATGATTTTCGATGATTTCCGCGAAGGGTGGGGAGGCAATTACGACTTCTCGAACCTTCGAGAGCATGTCGCGCGCGCGATGCCGAAGGCGAAGTGGGTAGAGCTGACGGGCAAGGAGCCGATTTTCAACTCGTTCTTCAAGATCGACTTGAAGGCAGCGGTCAACCCAACGTCCGCGTACGGGACGCGTCCGCCGTCGTATTGGGGGATTTATCAGGACAATGATCCAAAGAAGCGATTGATGCTCATCGCGAACGTCGACAACGACATCGGTGAAGCATGGCAATGGTCGGCGTCGGGATTCGTGCCGATCTCCGCCGCGAATGAGACGTACAAACTCGGTGTCAATTACGTGATCTACGCGCTGACACACTGAACGAGGCGTTGGTCAGGGCCTTTATGAGACCTTTCCGAACGATAGGCACAGCAGTTCTGGCGTGTGTCGCGGTGACGAGCTCCGTCGCTGCGCAGCGGCGCGGAATGCAGTCGTTCGGCGATCCGAATGAGTTCTATCAGCCTCCTGATTTCCACGGCAATCCGCTCTACGACGGCCGCTTCGTGTTCGCGCGAGTCAAGTATCGCGGCTATCGAAATTGGGCCGCGCAGGGCCCGGGTTGGTCGCACGACTATCCGAGAGGGGAGTACAACCTGACCCGGATCCTTCGCGACGTGACGATGGTTCGTCCCTTTATCGAACAAGGCCCGATCGTTGGCGGGGCGATCGTTGCACTCGATGATCCCGAGCTGTTCAAGTACCCGGTGAGCTACATGTCGGAGCCGGGCGGTTGGCAACCGAATGACAAGGAGATCGCGGGCTTTCGCCGCTATTTCCAGAAGGGCGGCTTCATGATCTTCGATGATTTCCGCGAGCGGCCACCCTGGGGGTATGCCTGGACCAACCTTCGGTTGCAGGTCGCGCGCGCCTTCCCAAACGCGAAGTGGGTGCAGCTGACCGGGAAGGAGCCGATCTTCGATTCGTTCTTCAAGATCGATCCAGCGACGGCAATCCCGTGGCACTCGACGTCGGCGTACGGCGAAGACCCACCGACGTACTGGGGACTGTTCGAAGACAACGATCCAAAGCGGCGTCTCATCATGATCGCGGACGTCGACAACGACGTGAGCGAATCATGGGAGTGGTCGGGCACAGGGTTCGTACCAGTCACTGAATCGAATGACGCGTTCAAACTCGGTATCAACTACATCATCTATGCCCTGACTCATTGAACGCGACGTTCAAGAACTCTCATAAACCTCAACCGAACCTCTCTTGGCCACCACAGTTTCCGCTCCGTCGCTCGACTCCTCTGACGACATTGCGCTCGCGGACCGCCTCAAAGCCGGCCACGACCAGATCATCGCCGAGCTGCGCAAGCTCATCGTGGGTCAAGAAGAAGTCATCAACCTCGTGCTGCTGTCGCTCTTCACCGGCGGCAACAGTCTCATCGTCGGCGTGCCCGGTCTCGCGAAGACCCTGCTCATCCACACGATGGCGCAGGTCCTCGACCTCAAGTTCTCGCGCATTCAGTTCACGCCCGACTTGATGCCGAGCGACATCACCGGCACCGACATCATTCAAGACGATCCGGAAACCGGACGCCGACGCATGGTGTTCACGCCGGGACCGATCTTCGCGAACATCGTTCTCGCCGACGAAATCAACCGCACGCCGCCGAAGACACAGTCGGCGCTGCTCGAGGCGATGCAAGAGCATCGCGTCACCGTGCAGGGAAAGACCTACAAGCTCGAAGAGCCATTTCACGTCTTCGCGACGCAGAACCCGATCGAGCTCGAAGGCACGTATCCGCTGCCGGAAGCGCAGCTCGACCGATTCATGTTCAACATCATCATGGAATACCTCCCGGAAGACCAGGAGGTGACGGTCGCTACGTCGACGACCTCCGTCATGAATCACAAGTTCCAACACGCGGTCACCGGCGACGACATCCGGGCGTTCCAACAGCTGGTTCGCCGCGTCCCGATCGCTGAGCCGGTCGCGCGTTATGCGGTGAACCTCGCGCGAACGAGTCGTCCGGGCCCGAAAGCGCCGGACTTCATCAAACAGTGGGTCTCCTACGGCGCATCGACGCGCGCGCCGCAGCAGCTCATCCTCGGCGGCAAGGCCCGCGCGCTCATGGACGGCCGTTATAACGTGAGCTACGAAGACATCCGCGCGCTCGCGAAGCCGGTGCTCCGCCACCGCGTGCTGCTGAACTTCCACGCGGAGTCGGAGCGCGTAACGTCGGACCAGGTCATCGAGAAGCTCGTCGCCGCGGTTCCCGTTCCGAAGAGCGGAATGTGACAGCGGCTCCGGCGCCCACGACGTCGTTTCTCGATCCGAGCGTACTCGCGCGGATCGGGAATCTCGAGCTGCTCGCGAGAACCGTCGTCGAGGGTTTCATCAACGGCCTCCACAAGTCGCCGAATCTCGGGACGTCGACGGACTTCGCGCAGCATCGCCTCTACATGCCGGGCGACGACATTCGCCGCATCGATTGGCGGCTCTGGGCGCGCAGCGATAAGTACTTTCTAAAGGAGTTCGAGGCCGAGACGAACACGAATCTGATCCTCATCGTGGACGTCTCGCCGTCGATGCGGTACGGTGCCCTGCCGGAAGGCGAACGGATCTCGAAGCTGTCGTACGCGTGCTATCTCGCCGCCTGCCTCGCGTATTTCTCGAGCCTGCAGCGCGATCGCGTCGGTCTCGCGTTGGTCGACAACGATGTCGTCGACTACGTGCCGCCGTCGGCGAAGCATCTGCAGCGAATCCTTCAGGCCCTCGACCGCGCTGAACGACAAGGACGAGACACGAAGACCTCGCCAGGCAGGTCCGCGCTTCTGCCTCCGCTGCAAAAACTTTCTGAGTCGCTCCGTCGGCGAAGTCTTGTCGTGCTCATCTCGGACTTCTATGAAGATCCGGACGACATTCTCCGCGCGCTGAGCTTCGTGCGCGGCCGCGGCAACGACATGATGGTGTTCCATCTGCTCGATCCGCGCGAACGGGATTTTTCGTTCGCCGACGCGAGCAACTTCATCGACATGGAGACGGGCGACAAAATGCCCATCATTCCGGAGTACCTTCGCGAGCAGTACAAGGAGCTCGTCAAGGCACACACGGATTCGCTCCTCAAGCGCATCGTCGAAGCGCGCGCGGACTACGCGCTGTTCGATACCTCGAAGCCGCTCGATGGCGCCTTGTTCGCCTATCTCGCTACGCGGCAACGCTTCAACCGAGTGCGATAGCGTGAATTTCCTCGCACCCGCCTTCCTCGCCGGCCTCGTCGCGGTTTCCGTCCCCGTCCTCATTCATTTGATCAACCGGGAGCGGAAGGTCGTCGTCGAGTTTCCGTCGCTGATGTTCCTGCAGAAAATTCCGTATCGCTCGGTGCGGCGCCAGAAGATTCGACATCTCTTGTTGTTGATTCTTCGCTGTCTCGCCCTCGCGATGCTCGTTGCCGCGTTCGCCAGACCATTCTTCGAGAAGAAACAGAACGCGATCTCGACCACCGGCGCGCGTGAAGTCGTGATCTTGCTCGACCATTCGTCGAGCATGGGCTACGCAGACCGCTGGACCAAAGCGAAGGACGCCGCCAAGAAAATCGTGAACGGACTCGGCACCGGCGATCACGCGACGCTCATACTTTTCGCGACCGACGCGACCGTCGCAAGCGAGCCGATGGCGACGCCTGATCGCATCAACGCCGCGATCAACGGCTCGAAGCTGAGCGCGGAAGCGACGCGGTATGCGCCCGCGCTGAAACTCGCGACGCAGATCATCGGCGCATCGACCCTTCCGCGCCGCGAAGTCGTGCTCATCTCCGACTACCAGAAAGTCGGCTGGGCGAATCACAATGAAATCACGTTTCCGCGCGGCACCGTGATAACGCCAGTCGACCTCGGCGGCCCGGTCGCGAGCGACGTCGCCGTCTCCCAGGTGACGACAGATCGCGACAGCACGGGTGAGCGCGATCGGGTCACGGTGGCTGCGCGATTGATCAACACTGGCGCCGCATCGAAAACCGTTACGGCGACCCTCGCGATCGGCGGACGCGACGCGCAAACGAAGCAGGCGAACGTTCCCGCTCGCGGCGCCGTGCAGGTCGCGTTCACGCCCATCGCCGTGCCGACCGGCGCGACGAAGGGCGCCGTTCGCATCACGCCCGATTCGCTGACGCAGGACGACGTTCTCAATTTCACGATCGCGCCGGACGAAGCGGTGTCGGTCCTGATTGTCGAACCGACGAAGCCGCGCACGAATCAAAGTCTGTTTCTCAGTCGCGCGTTCGGAATCGGCGATCGTCCGTCGTTCCGCGTCGCGCAGAAGCCGATTGACGCGCTGACGACGCGCGATCTCGACGGACGCGCGCTCATCGTCCTCGACGAAGTGAATCCGCCGGGCGGCGACGTTGGGCGACGCTTGCGCGCGATGCTCGAGGGCGGTGCCGGAATCATTGTCGTTCCGGGAATGAATCGACTCGAAGAATTCCCGGCGGAGTGGCGCGCGATCATGCCCGCGACACTTGGCGCACCGATCGATCGGTCGGGCGACGCCGGCGGAACGCTGTCGTCAGTCGACTACGCCCATCCGATTTTCGAGATCTTCAATGCGCCGCGAAGCGGCGACTTCTCGACCGCGCGCTTCTATCGATATCGCGCGCTCTCCGCACAGCCGAATGCGTCGGTGATCGCGCGCTTCGACGACGGTTCGCCCGCGCTCATCGAGCGAAGCGTCGCGGAAGGCAAGCTCATTGTTTGGGCGTCGACGATCGATTCGTATTGGACGAACTTTCCGCTCCAGCCTGTCTTCCTGCCATTTGTCCACCAACTCGGCAAACATGCTGGTCGATATGCGGATCCGCGTCCGTGGTTCGTCGCGGGCGACGTTCTCGACTTGTCGCGCCATGGCGAGCTGACGACGCCGTTCACTGGCGGTCGTGCGGCCGACAGCGCGGCGTCGCTCATCGTCGAGTCCCCGGCCGGCGTCCGCGAGCGGGCGACGCCGAGTGGCGTGGGACATCTCGTGCGTCTTAAAGAGCAGGGGTTCTACGAGTTACGCGGTCCGAACACGCCCGTGGGCAGTGGCCGGCCGATTGCCGTGAACGTCGACCCTGCCGAGTCGGATTTGTCGCATCTCGATCCGCAGGACATAGTTGTAGCAGTGACCGCGGTGCCCGGGCAGGCCGTTCCGGGCGCCGATCTCAATCCGTCGACGCCGCAAGATCAGGAGCGTCGGCAGCGAATCTGGTGGTATCTGTTGATCGTCGCCCTGCTCATACTCGGCGGCGAGACATTGCTCTCGAACCGGTTGTCGCGGGCGACGAGCTAAAACCGTTGTAGTGGCTCTGTCTACAGGGTCACAAAGGGGGCACGATGGAAAGCGCACATGGGCCTGGAGTTCCCTCTGAACAGCTGATCGGCGTCGTTCGCGGCGTCCGAAATCGGTATCGCGCAAAACGCGCATTGCGCGGCGCGGCAATCACCGTCGCGGTGAGCTGGGCGATGCTCGCCCTCTCGGCGTACGCGATGAATGCGCTCAAATACGGGGACGGCGCGGTCATCACGATTCGGATACTGTCGCTGCTCGCGATCGCCGCGGTCGCCGTCGCGTTCATCGTGCTGCCGCTCCGGCCGAAGTTTGGAGACCGACAAGTCGCGATGTATCTCGAGGAGCATGAGCATTCGCTCAAGGCGTCTGTGCTCACAGCCGTCGAGATGCAGGACTCGCGTCACGCCCCGGCGACGCTGATTCGCTCGCCGGCGCTGATCGAACGTTTGACCCGTGCGGCGCTCGAGCGCGTGCATAGCGCAAATGACGGCAGGACGATCGACGCCGGCGAACTGCGCACGAATGGCGGCATTCTCGCGGCCGTCGTTGCCGCGGCGTTGCTGCTTACGATCTTCGGCCCACCGGTGATCAAGAATGGCGTGCGGCTCGTCGTCGCACCGTGGAATCGGCCGGACGCGACGAATCCGTTCGGCATTACGGTCAGCCCGGGCAACACGATGGTGGCGAAGGGCGGCGACTTGTTGATCGACGCAAAGCTTCGCGGCTTCACATCGGACAATGTCGAGCTGCTGGTTCGCGGCGCGGATTCGACGAATTTCACGCGCGCGCAAATGACCGCCGATAGCACCGGACGGTTCGCCTTCCGGATGTTCGACATCAATGGAAAGACCCAGTATGCGGTCGAGGCGAATGGCGTGCGGTCGACGACGTACACGGTCGACGTCTCGAACTTGCCGTACGTGAAGCGAATGGATTTGCAGTATCGCTATCCGGCGTACACGCAGCTCGCGCCCCAGGACGTCGACAGCACCGGCGATATCGCGGCGCTCAAGGGCACGATGGTCCGCGTTCGGGTTGCGACGACGATGCCGGCCCCGGGCGGACGCGTCATAGTCGATGGCGGTGACACGCTGAAGCTGACGCCGACCGAGGATGGCCGCCTCATGGCGATGCTCAAAGTCGACAAGCCGGGCTTCTATAAAGTTGAATTACAGGGTCCTGATGGAAAGATGGTCACCGGCTCACTCGACTATACGATCGACGTGCTGCCCGATCGTCCGCCGACCGTGCAGTTCACGAAGCCGGGACGTGACCAGAAAGTGTTGTCCGTCGACGAGGTGTACACCGAGGCCCGTGCGGATGATGACTACGGCGTCGCGAAGCTCGACCTCGTGTACTCGGTGAACGGCGGCCCCGAAAAGACGATGCCGCTGCACGACGGGACCCGCGCGATTCGCGAGCTCTCGGCCGGTTACACGTTCATGCTCGAAGGTCTGAAGCTCGAGCCGGGCGACGTCGTCTCGTACTATGCGCGCGCGACGGACAACAACGGTGTCAGCGGCGCGCAGACGGCGTCGACGGACATCTACTTCATGCAGGTCCGTCCGTTCGAGAACGAGTATCGCCAGCGACAGGGCGCCGGTGGCGGCGGCGGTGGTGGTGGCAATCAGGACGACGCCGGCCAATTGTCACAGAAGGAGCGCGACATCATCGCGGCGACATTCAAGTCGCAGCGCGACGTCGCGCTGACGGATAAGAAGACTATGGACGAGAACCTCGCGACCATTCGTCTCTCGCAGCAGCGTCTTCGCGAGCAGGCGACTCAGCTCGCAGACAAGCTTCGGTCGCGCGGCATCGCGGGAAGTGACAGCAACTGGAAGCGGATCGCCGAAATTCTCCCTAAGGCAGCCGCCGAGATGGACACGGCTGAGAAGCAGCTGGGAGCCGGGTCGCCGCAGGGCGCGCTGCAGCCGGAACAACGCGCGCTTCAGCAACTCCAACGCGCCGAAGCAGTCTTCCGCGAGATTCAGGTGCAAATGGGCGGTGGTGGTGGCGGCGGCGGTGGAGGAGGCAACAAGACCGACGCGCAGGATCTCGCCGACATCTTCGAGTTGAAGAAGGATGGTCTCCGCAATCAGTACGAGACCGTGCAGCGTGGACAGCAGCAGCAACAACAACAAGCCGACAATCAGGTCGACGAAACGCTCGAAAAGCTTCGCCAGCTTGCGGCGCGCCAGCAGCAAGAGAACGACCGCGCGCGACGCAAGGCCGATAGCCTCAGCATGGGACAATCTGGTGCGCAGGGCGGACAAGGTCAGCGCGACATGGCGCAGCAGGCGGAAGAACAAGCTCGCCAGCTCGAGCGCCTCGCGCGTGAGCAGCAGTCGCAATCGATGCAGGACGCGGCGCGCCGTCTTCAGGACGCCGCGAACGCGATGCGCAAAGCCGCGGCGAGCAACGGAACGCCGCAAAAAACCGAGACGCAGAACGCGCTCAACAACTTGAACGAAGCGCGTCGCTTACTCGATCAGGAAAAGAATGGCCGGTCGGGGCGCGACATGAACGATGCGCTCAAGACCGCGCAGCAGCTCGCGGATCAAGAGCGCAAAGTCCAGTCGGACGTCGACAAGCTCGGCCAACAGGGAACCGATCAGGCGACGCAGCAGCAGCTCCGTCAGTCGATCGCCGAGCAGAAGGGCGTAATGGCGGACGAGGTGAAAGATCTCAAAGCGAAGCTCGACCGCATGGCGCTCGACACGAAGCGTGATCAGAAGGACGCATCACGTGCCCTCGAGAATGCCGCCGACACGATTCGCGGCCGCAAGATCGAAGAGAAGCTTCGATACACGCAGCAGGCATCGAAGAATCAGCCGACGCCATGGATGAATCAGGCAGAGCAGCAGATCGCCGGCGACATCTCGGACCTCGGTCAGCGGATACAGCAAGCGCAGGCCGCGGCGCAGGGCAGCAACAATCAGCGACAGAACGCGCAGGCGGCGGACAAAGCGCGTGATCTCGTGCGAGGTCTCGAGTCGATGGACGAGCGAATGCGACAGCGCGCCGAGCAGAATGGCGCGAACGGCCGCCAGGGGCAGCAGCAGGCGAACGGACAAACCGGCCAACAAGCGAACGGGCAGCAGCAGAGCGGTCAGCAACAAACCGGTGGTCAGCAGAATGGCCAACAGCAGAATGGCCAACGGCAAAACGGCCAACCGAACGGAAAGGGCCAGAGTAACCAGCGCGGTTTGCAGAGTGGACAACAGCAGCAGGCGCAGGGGCAACAGAACGGACAAGGACAACAGGGAAAGCAGCAGAACG
>Ga0070683_100005582_pt1 | contig 10505 bp, 9 predicted proteins | sample KBSC713LmetaG_FD_64662 | JGI IMG/M metagenome (GOLD analysis project Ga0070683, IMG submission 64662) | Corn rhizosphere microbial communities from Kellogg Biological Station, Michigan, USA - KBS C7.1-3L metaG | ecosystem: Host-associated > Plants > Roots > Rhizosphere ...
CACCCAACCCCTGACCGCGATGCCGCTCGTGCACCCAGAGATTCGTGATCTCGCACGAGCCTCCCCAGGTGTAGCCGTTGACGCCGGCGATGATGTTCCCGGCGTCGTCGTGAATCGTGCCCGCGAAGAGCTTGCCATCGACGTAGCCCGTGACCTTGGCGTTGAACTCGTAGATGCGATCGGACAAGAACGCATCGATCTCGGTGCACCGAGCCTCGTCGTGAAACTCGACAGCATTAGCTCGCATGGAAGTCATCGATGGGTTCGAGATGCAATGCTCGCCTCCGCGAGATCAAGCGACGACGAATACAAACACCGCCAACGAGGAAAGTTCACAACGCGCCCAAGTCCAGCCGATCACTTGATCGTCCGGATGGACCACGCGCCCGACTGACTCCCGGCGTCCCAGGTGCCGCTGACGACCGTCTGCGCGGCTTTCTCGAAGAGGTCGACAAACCGCGCGTCGCCTTTGAGATCAGTACCGGCCGTCCAGGTACCGGAATACTCGGCGTCTCGACCCATTACGGTCGCGCGCCACGCACCAGTCCAGCGCGTTGGCGATTTCGCCGCCGACCATCCGCCCTCGGCGACCATTCTGCTCTGCGCGTCGATGAGCTTCCACGTGCCCGTCACCGTGCCGTTCGCCGCGTCGGGGACCGCGGTCCAGGTGCCCATGAGCGTGACGCCGCTGACACTCCTCGCGCTCCACGTGCCCGACTGTTGGTTCTGTGCCGCGCGCGCGGTGTCTTGGCGCGCGACCGATTGCGCGCTCGAGGCGTCGACGGCGGTCACGAACAGCAACGATAACAGCACGACTGCGTTCCGAAACACGGATCACCTCTGCGCGCGGCGACCGCGCTCGATCGACTGATTAGCCGACGTACGTGTACGTGAAGCCCTTCTCCTGTGCGCGATTGGTCACGATGACGCCGGCGGCCACCACCCGCGCGGTCGGCGTCACGAGATTCGCTCGAAGATCCGCCTCGACGTCAGCGGCGTTCAGACCGGTGTCGGCCGCCGCCACCGTGCGCGCGATGCGTGTCGTCGCCATGCCGCAGACCGCGACGATCACGCCGCGCTTGGCCAGGTCGTTTGCAACGGTCGCGTGCGCATTTCTCACGGCCGGCACTCCGCCTTCCATCACCTTCTGCGATTCGCCCAGCTTGTACTTGGCCCACATCGCATCGTTGAAGCCGAAGACGCTTGCGAGGTGCCGGACGCAAACGATCGCGTTGACGTCGGCGTCCTTGAGTTGATAGATGGGACCCGTGTTCGCGGTGAGAAAGTTGCGCGCGAACGTCCAGCCCGTCGGTCCAGTCTCGATGCTGATGCAATCGAAGATGTTCTTGTGCTGGCCTTTGAGATCGTCGAGCCACGCATCGGCGGGATGTGTGGGTCCGCTCGACGATTGCGCGGCAGACGTCGACGGAAATGCGACAACGGCCGCGACAGCGCTGCCGGCCGCGGCAAGCCGGGCGAGGAAGGACCGGCGCACGACGGCGTCTTGCAGTGGGGAGCTCATGGTGACTCGAGGCGAAAGGGATTGACGGCAAGCATACTGAATCCAGCGCCCCGGCGGGAGTCGGCGTAATCCCGGGATCGACCCGCGGGCTAGAACCTGACCACCATGCCGTTGAGATCGACCACGACGAGGTCGCACGGAAGCCCGAGCGGCGCCAATGCGCGCAGAACCTGGTCGCGCGCCTCGATCGATGTGACGCTGAAACGGACTCGATTCAGGCCTTCATCCTTGTCCGCCGTGACGGCAACGGGCAGGCGCGGATGAAGGTAGTTGAACCAATCAACCAGTTGGCCGAAATCCCACCGAGCAGGTTGGACCACTGCGTCATCCAGGGCGACAGGGAGCTGAGCTCGCAACGCGGCCTTCGCTTCGGCGGCGAGCTCGGGGTGTGTGAGCCGCAGGATCAGCCGATGCGTCGAGTCACGCAGGATGCCCGTGAAACCGCCCGGCACGGTGCGGGCGAGATCGGCCCACTTGTCATCCGGCTGCATGCGACCGGTACGAGGTGGCAGTCGTCGCGCCAGTGAATCCGGAAGGCTCGTTGCCGGCCCGTCGCATTCGGCGACTCGGCGGGCGCCGCCGGATTGCACGTGCGACAGATTCGGACGGCAACCCACAATGAATACGCATGCGCTCATGAACGCGCGCGAGGCCGAGCGCCAACCGCGTCGTCTCGCGCCGCAGACGCGGACTGCCTGGGCGCGCGTCAACCGCGACGCGCTGCTTCGATCGCCGCGACGTCGATCTTCTTCATTTGCATCATCGCATCGAACGCGCGTTTGGCGGCAGCGGGATCGGGATCGGTGATCGCCTGCGTCAGCACGATCGGCGTGATTTGCCAGGACAGCCCCCATTTATCCTTGCACCAGCCGCATGCGCTCTCCTCGCCCCCGTTGCCGACAATCGCGTTCCAATAGCGATCCGTCTCGGCTTGGTCGGCCGTTGCGATCTGAAACGAGAATGATTCGTTGTGCTTGAACATCGGTCCCCCGTTGAGCCCAATGCACGGAAGGCCCGCTACAGTGAACTCGACGGTCAAGACGTCTCCTTGCTTTCCCGACGGAAAATTTCCTGGTGCACGATGCACCGCGCCCACCGACGAATCGGGAAACGTCTTGGCGTAAAATCGCGCCGCGTCCTCGGCGTCGTCGTCGTACCAGAGACAAATCGTGTTCTTAGCCGGCTTAGCCATGTCACGTCTCCATCGAGATGAGCGAGATGAGGCGCACGAGGTCCGAGGCAACGACGTCGGAGGCAACGACGTCGTCGCCGAATTCAAGTGATACGCCGTTTCTCCAGTCTTCGGGAAGACCTGCGAATTCGGGGCCGACACGTCTAACGGACTGAAACGGCTTCCAATACGTTCCACTCCAGCCAATCCGCTCACCGAGACGCACAACCGGCGAGACGCGAGATTAGCCGCCCGCCATCCACTTCTCTTCAGCCCCCGCGCATCGTCATGTCAGAGCAAACTGGTCGCGCCCTCTGGTTCGCCGGACGCGCTTGGATCATCATCGCGGCTGTCGCATGCGGCGGCAGCGACGGCTCCGTCAGTCCGCCGGCGTGCACCGTCTCGGCCGTAGCGATCTCACCGACACCCGCGACCGTCGCCGCTGGTTCGACGACGACGCTCACCGCGAATGTAACGAGCGCGCATTGCGGATCGCTCGCGACTTCATGGCAGAGTAGCGCGACATCTATCGCCACTGTTGATAACGCGGGCGTGGTCCACGGCGTCGCGCTGGGCACCGCCACCATCACGGCGACCGTCAGCGGTCAGTCGGGATCCACGGTCGTCACGGTCGGTCCAGGTGCAATCCTCACAGTGTCATCGGTAACGCCGGCGGCGAACGCGCTCAGCGTCGGCATCGAGGGATCGATCAAGATTACGTTCTCCGAACCGATCAACGCGTCGACCGCGACGGCGTCGAATGTTCGCGTCGCGGCGGGTGCCGCGACAGTCGCCGGAACGATCGCCGTCGCGGGCAACGTCATCACGGTCACACCTACCGCGCCGCTCACGGAGTTCAATACCGTCTACACCGTCGCCGTCACCCCAGGCGTACTCAGTACGACAGGCAACTACCTTGCGGCCAATCAGTCGTCCACGTTCACGACCACGTTTCTCGATCCGAGCTATTACTACCGCATCACGAACGAGCTCCAGGGCCCGAGCAAGGCGCTCGATACCTTCAGCAACACCTTCGCGTGCTTCATGGGGGATCTCGGCAATTTCCAAGGGCAACACTGGTACGCCGTCCCCATCGTCGGCCAAGCTGGGTACTACCAGCTTCGAAACTTGTTTCAGCTCGACGCCCGGCAGCTCGACGGAGCCGCGACACAGAGTGGTTGCGGTCTCGTTGCGACTCCAACCAGCGGATCGGTTCCCACAGGACAAGCGTGGAAGATCGTACCCTATGGGGCTCCCTACGCGACGGGCTATCGGCTGCAAGACCTCACGTTCGGCGCGAGTCAATCGCTGGATGCGGCCGCCGCGACTAACGGGGGACTCTCGATTCCGATCATGCAGGCGACGGCTGCGGCGGTGAGTCAGGTCTGGTACTTCACACGAACCATTCACCGTTGAAGGTCGCACGCCGAAACTGACTTCAGCTTCGCAACGGGCTCTCCTCACTTGATCCGCGTGTAACTCAGCCCCAGGTCTGGACCCCACGGGCCGCCGTCCCTCGACATTTCTCCCACTCCGTCCATGGTCGCGCCGTCGCGAGCGATCGTGATCGTAAATCGCTGCGAGAACTTCGTCGTTGTGCGCCACCATCGTAGCACGCGGGCTTCGATCGCGGCGTCGTATCGACGCGCCACTGCGCGCTCATCGAAATAGAGCATCGAGAGCGATTCGGCCTCATCGTCATTCCCGAAGATTGCGATGCCACTCGGAATTTCGGGCTCATCGATCTCGGATCGCATTACGACGAACGCTCCGCCTTCGTGCCAATCGAACGTGGTGCGACCATGGAAGGTTGTCCCGGGGACCATCGGGTGATGCCCGCTGGTTGTCCACGTCCCAATGAGGGGCTTGAGCGCGGCGAGTCCCGGATTCGGGATCAAAGCCTCGCGAGCGATCGGTGAATCCATGGGCGCTGTCTCGGGGATAGAGCGAAGAACCAGTGCGGCGTCGTCTCTTGATCCTGAGCAGAGCTCACACCGAGCGTCGATCGCCTGGATCGTGTGATTGAATCATGCATCCTTGGACGGCCAGACCCACTAGGCTCTCCCTCAGCGGCGTCGGCCGCGCAGCTCACGCCGACGCCCACACACCTCACGGTCCGCCGAAGAACCCGCCCCGCCCACCGCCCGCTCGGCCCGGCCGCACTTGGCGAATCGCCTGGTTGTCGAGGAACAACGCGATGAACGGCGGCAGCTTGCGCACCTGATCCGCCGTCAGCAATGCCTTCGCCGCCGGACCGTACTTCGCCATCTGATCGAGCGAGCTGTTCTCAGCCGTACGCACCCGCTCGTACGCCTCATCGAGATCGTACTTGTCCGGCAAGGTCGCGAGATACTTCGACACCGGCGTCCAAATCGAGTCGATCACCTTCCCATACATCTTGTTCAAGATCGCGATACTGTCGGCGACATCGTTGCTCAGTTGCAGCGAATCCTGCTGCCGCAGCATCTGCTCGAACGGATTCGGATACGTCCGCGTGTACTGCTGCTTGATCTGCGTCTCGTTCAGCTTGTTGCCTTTGCCGCTACGGCCGGACCGCAGCCGCAGAAAGAGATCCTGCCGCTCGCGCTCGGGGCCGACGTCGAGACGCACGTCGAGCGTGAGTTGCATCGGGGCGAGATTGAGCGCGGTCGCCTGACGGTTCGCGCCGAACCGCGGATTGACGTCGTACTTGTACGTCTGCGACGTGGGATCGAAGCCGCGCACGAAGAGCAGCGTCGGATCGGTGAACGACGGCGCGCCCCAGCCATGCAGATTGTTCGACCCGTGCAGCGCCGCGTCGATGCCCGTGAGCGGATTGTTGATCCCAATCGAGATCGTCGCGCGATCGGGAAGCTTGAGCGCTTGCGACACCAACGAGATGCGAAGACCAAGGCTCGTCGACCACGGGCCTTCGCAACTATTCTTCCCAGCCACGGTGCCGAGCTGTTTGCGCAAACAATCGCGCACCGAGCTCGGCGCGCTGGTCAGCAAATTCTGCATCGCGGCCGAGAAGGCGGGATCGGCGATCTTGGACGGGTCGTAGATGAACGCACGGTCGTTGTTGTAGCCGTCGCCGTTCACGTCGCCCGAGACCATCGGCGTGAACGGATTCCCCGACTGGAACCGCCCGAACGCCGTGACGCTCACCGCCTGATGGAACGTGTAGCCGAGGTTGTACGTGATCTGATGCCGAGCGTCACGATCGCCGCGCGCCCACTGCGTGAGATACGGATCGCTGCCGGTCGTGCCGCCGCCGAAGCCGCGCGTCTGGTCGACCACTTTCTGCCAGACGTACGTCGCACTCCACTGGAACGCGGAGTTGAAGGCGATGGGCGAGACGCCAAAGCTGAGCTGCGTGCTGTGCGACTTGAGATCGGACAGATAGTCGGTGACCTGCGCGAAATTCTGCGTGATGCGCGCGTCGCGCGAGATGATCGCCCCGGTCGACGGGAAGATGCTCGCCGGATTGACGAACACCGGCCGGCCCTCGACCGGCAGCGTGAATTGCGCGACGCGATCGAAGTTGAGGTCGATCTGACTCTGCTGATTCAGGTTGAGTGAATACGTCGCGCCACTCGAGAGACGGAACCGATTGTCGAGCACCGGCGCGTTCCAATTCAGATTGCCGCGCCAGCTGCGCTGGGGGATGTAGTCCGGCGAGAACAACGACACGTTCGGCACCGTGCTCGAGAACGACGTGACGTCGCCGGCGCACGTCGTGGGAATCGATCCCGTGCTCGAGAGATAGTCGCTCCAATTGGCGACGGGCACCGCGCTCCCGATGCAGCTCAGTTGCTGCGCCGCCGACGGTAGTCCGGTTTGATCGACCGCGACGGCGATCAACTGTGAGTTCGGCAGATTCTGAAACTGGCCGATGCCGCCGCTGATCTGTCCGCGCGAACCGCGCTGCGCGCCCTGGAATCCGCCGATCTGCGGATTTGTGCCGTACGTCCAACTGAACCCGAGGCGCGGACTCACGTACACGCCGCGCGGGACGGCGTCGTTGCGCGACTTGAAGATCGAGTCGACCGCCGGGTTGAACGACGGATTGCCCTGGAAGTGCGACGCGTCGACGCGCAGTCCGTACGTGAACTGCAGCCGCGGCGTCCGACGATACGCGTCGCCGATCCACGCCGATGCGCCGAGGTCGTCGCCCAACCGTCGATTCACTTGCAGGCGCCGCGTGTAGCTCGCGGGAATGCCGTTGGCGAAATCATCGAGCGAGTTGTAGACGAACGTGCCGTAGCGATTGGTCGTGTTGTCTTGCGAATATCGGTTGTACCTGAAGTCGACACCGAACTTGTAACGATGCTTGTTGTCGAGACTGATCCAGGAGATCTGATTCTGAAGCTGGCCGCTCACTGTATTGGAGTTGCGCGGCAGGCCGGTATTCCCGCCGAAAAGCAAGTTGGACACGCCGGCGCCGCCGTCGGCGAACGTCGAGCTCACGCGCACGGTGGCCGACGGCAGCTCGATGTACGGATCGCCCGACGAGACGCTCGACTGGATCGACCCGCTCGTCTCGTTCAGGAAATTGTCCTTGAAGTACATCGTGTGCCGCATCTGCAGCGTGCCGCCATAGCTCTTCGTCTCGCCGCCGTGCACGGGAACGGCCGTCGTCGAGAGATTGGTCGCGTCCTGACCGCTCCAGCGTCCATTCATCGTGACGTTGAAGTTGTGTCCCGCGCTCGGCGCAAAATCGAAGCTCGACAGAAACGATCCGTTCTGATTGAGCTTCTGGTGCGGAATCACCGACGTCGACACGGGGATCTGATCGGCCTGGAGCATGGAGAGCAGCCGTTGGACCGAATCGGCCGCGACGCCGACGCGCTCGAGCGCGAGCGGATCGGTATTGAGCAGGTCCTGGAGGTTGCTCGCGCGGCGGCCGAGCTGCCACGAGAACGAATAGAATGATTTGTCGAGCTGAAACGGGCCGGATGCGCTCCCGCTGAATTGCAGATTGCTGAACTGTTGGCCCAGGGCGCGGCCCACGGCGTCGGTGTATTGCAGCGTGGGCGCATCGACCGTCTGGTGCAGCGAACGCGTGACGTAGTTGGTGCCGCTGTTCGTGCGGAGCGCGATCTGTGCGCCGGAGAATCCGCCGCGCGATGGATCGAAGCTCGAGGTCGTCACGCGGGTCTGCGTCGTGGCGTCGCGCGGAAGATCGGTGCCGGAAAAGTTGAGGCCGTTGAGCGTGATGTTGTTCTGGTCGGCTCCAAGGCCCAGCACGGAAATGCCGGACGCGGCGCCGTCGGTGCCCGGGATCAGCGTGATGCCCGGCAGCGTGGCGGCCATCGCCGACAGGTCGCCGAGTATGTCGAGCGGCAGGTTGTTGGTGTTGATGGTCTGGTCGCGGCCGCCCACGTCGAGCTGATTGCCGTTTCGGTCGGGGCGTTCGCGGCCCGCGGTGACTCGCATGGCCTCGAGCGTGACGGCGGTCTTGCCCATCGTGGCATCGGCGATGAGGATATCCTCATCGACCTCGCGCTTGACCTCGAACCGCGTCGGCTGAAAGCCGATCGACGTGTAGGCCATCATGTAATCGCCGCCGCCGCCGCTGAAGATGATCGAGAAGCGGCCGTCCTTGTTGGTCTTGGCGCTGCGGGACGTCTGATTCACGAGCGACGTGGCCGTCACGGTGACGTTTTCGAGCGGCTTTTTATCCGAGCCGATCACCCGTCCACGGATGATGTCTGACGCGTCCTGGGCCTGAAGCGGGGTGAGGCGCCCCGCCAGCGCGACGAGCAGGAGCAATATCGAACGACGAAACACGGAAGTCCTCGAGAGCTGAGTGCCAAGCTGAATCCGACACTCGTTCTACGCGCCAGCCGCCCCAGGAGTTGAGTCACTCACGCTGGGGCCCATTCATCACATGCCGGAGATACAGGTTGATCGACCCGAACGGGAGCTGCGACTTCAGCTGCAGCACCGATCGCGTCGAATCGTCCGACAACCAAAGCTCGGCCCGCCCCTTCTGCGAAAAGATGCCCGAGGTGGTGATCTCGGGACGAAGCACGATGGCGTTGAAGGTGCCCGCGGGGACGGTGATCCGCTCGCGTCGAACCACGTGCACGGCGATTGGATTGCCGTCGGGCTTGAAGTACCGGTGCAGCTCGTAGCACTGTCCCGGCTCGAGCGTGAGCGTTCGCATGAGGTAGACGAGCGACACGTCGTCGACCGGATCGGCGACCGACTCCGCCTCGGGCTCGGCGTTCTTGCGATAGACGCGGCGCTCGGGAAAGATCTGCGTGTCGCGGCGCGGATGGCCGCCAGGCTCGTTGAGCAGCTGGACGAATCGAAAAGAGTTGTAGCTCAGCGAGTCGAACCAGCTCGTCGTGGTGTCGTGGACGCTGATTTTCGAGAATCCGCCCGAGATGGTGAACGTGGCGGTCCAGGCCTCGTGGCCTCGAATGGTGTCGCGTCCGACGAATCGCATCTCGCCGCTCCCGACGTGGACCTTCCCGAACGAGACGTCGTACGAGAGCCGCTCGCCCGCGGCGAATGGCGGACGCCGGACGCTCGGTGTTACGCTGGCGCGGGTCTCGGTCGGCGCGCAGCGAACGCTGTCGGCGTGGCGACCGCTGATTGGCGCCCCGGCGATGACCGCGGCGAGCGACAGGACGCCGCTGACGCCGATCAACCGTGGCTCGCTGTTCTCACCGCTTCACCTCTGGCTGGCGTATTCCGCTTGTTTCAGCTCGAGGTATAACGTGCCGAATGGGAGCTTGGACTTCAACCGAAGGAGTGTGTGCGCGCTGTCGTCCGCGAACCACACTTCGGCCTGTCCTCCTTCGGAAAACAAGCCGCGCGACTTGATGATCGGTTGCAGCACGATCGCGTCGAAGCTGCCGGCCGGCACTTGAATGTGCTCGCGCCGCACGACCTTGATGATGACCGGATTGCGATCGAGGTGATAATAGCGATTGAACTCGTACGTCTTTCCGACTTCGAGCTTGAGCGTTCGCATGAAATAGATGAACGAGCCCTCGTCGAGCGGGTCGGCGACGCTGGGATTTTCCTGTCCGTTCCGGACGTAGACCTTCCGCTCGGGATAGAAATCGTAGGTGCGCTCGTCCTTTCGGCTGCCTTCCTCGATGCTCTGCGTATGATGCAGCGAGATCAGCGACGTCGTGTCGAACCAGCTCTCGTAGTGATCGTTGACGTGAAAGAACAGCACGTGCCCGCGCACGTCGAAGATCGTGTGGAAGGTGGTGTGTCCTCGCACCGGCTCGACATCCTCGACGCTCATCGTTGCCGAGCCGGCGTTGACGAAATTGACCTTGGCCTGATAGCTCAGCCGTTCGCCGACGCCGAATGGCAGCCTCGCGGCGGGCTGGCGGACCGGTGATGTGGCGGCGGTCACAACGCCGAGGGCGAGGACGAGCAGGGAAATGCGCATGATGGCGAGCCTATACGTCATAAGCCGTGCCCTGATCACGCCGGCACCGTGAGCGCGGCGGGAACCACCCAGGCCGCGAGGCGTGGCTCGCCCGAATTCTCAGATCTTTCGAACCTCGCCCTTGGGCGCGATCCGCAAGAAATCCTCGCCCGGATTGATGTACTCGTCCTTCTCCGCGCCGTACTGCTTCTCGTACAGCTGACGATACCGCCCGCCGTGCGCGATGAGCTCCCGATGCGTTCCGCGCTCGACGATCTCACCGGCCTCGAGCACCAGAATCTGGTCTGCGCTCTCGATGGTCGACAGCCGGTGCGCGATCACGAAGGTGGTCCGCCCTCGCCGCAGCGAGCGGAGTCCGTCGCGGATCATCGCTTCGCTCTCGCTGTCGAGGCTCGACGTGGCCTCGTCGAGGA